>Ga0247776_10000026_pt1 | contig 61350 bp, 50 predicted proteins | sample UWRJL199509C5_FD_179912 | JGI IMG/M metagenome (GOLD analysis project Ga0247776, IMG submission 179912) | Plant litter microbial communities from Arlington Agricultural Research Station in Wisconsin, United States - UWRJ-L199-509C-5 | ecosystem: Environmental > Terrestrial > Plant litter >...
TGAAAGACCGACTCCCTGAGCGATAGAAACAAACTATCACTCAGCGCATGAGGGTGGGCTTCTCAACAGCCTGCTAGTCAGTCCCGGCAGCAGCGGCGGCGCTTTGTTTGCCACGCCTTACGGGGGCACGCTCAGTACCACGAGATTGCTCGGAATCGTCATCGCCGCGACTGGAAACAACGGCTACGCTGCAGGCGAGTTCGACTACAATCAGGCCTCGATGTGGTCGAATCTCAATTGGACGCCGTCGTCTCAGATCAGCATCACCTCCCCCACCGAAGGCGCCAGCTACGATAGCTCGGTCGTGCCGAACCTGATCGCGTCGGCGGGATCGCAGACTGCGCAGTTGCAGTGGAAGTCCGATATCGATGGTGTGCTGGGAACTGGAGGCAATGTCGCGGTTGCCGGGCGTCTGAGCCCCGGGGCACAGACTATCACCGCGTCGATCGGTTCCTCTGCCTCCACGAAAACGGCCTCTACAACCGCCGCCACGATTCTGAAGACGTTGCACATCACCGTAACGGGCGCTTATCCCGCACCGGTCTTCACGATGACGCCGACGACCGTGCTGATCCCAGCGACCGCGACGACGGGTACCTACACCTATACATGGAGCGCACCAGGCTATCCATCGCTCGACGTCGTCGGGCAGTTGAACAGTGCACCTCCCGGCGCCCCCTTCAACGTTGCATCCTCCGGCAGCGCCAGCGGCCAGATTGCGATCGGGTCGACAGGCCGGGTCACGTTTTATCCGCACGGCAATACGACGACGGTTCTCGGCACGTTGACCGTGAGCGGCGTAGCGGCACCTCTCCCTGTATTTGCCGCCAACCCGGTTCACATCGTCACCAACGGCGCCACCGGGAATACGACGCTGACCTGGAATGCCCCCGGTTACACATCGATCGATTGGTGCAATCGGCCGAATACCCAGGTCTGGCACTGCGATGGCGTCAGCACCCCACCGGCGGGGTCGGCCGTGTTCGCTATACCGGTCGGTACGACGTACGGCGCTCGCATCTACCCGCATGGCAGTGCGAATCAAGGTGGTACGTTTCAACTCCTTGGTGAGGTCACCGTCGATGCCGTGGGCAGCGGGGCGCCAACGTTCACGGCGAACCCCGCGCACGTGATCGTTCCGGCTGGGGCCACGACCGGAAACACCGTCATCACGTGGAGTGCACCGACCTACTCGGGGATCGACTGGTGCAAGCAGACAAATTCCGGTCCTTGGGCGTTCGTGCTCGGTACGGCGCCAAGCGGGAAATCGACGCTACCGGTCACCGTCGGGGATACCTATGGTCTGCGCTTCTATCCGGCGGGAATGTCGGGTAACTGTACCGGCACGGCCAACCGGCTCGGCGCGCTGACCATCACGGCAACTCACTGACCGGTGATACCAAGCAAGGCGGCGCCTACGTTGGGCGCCGCCTTGATTAGTCCCTTCGCCGAGCGAACCGGCTCTCTTGATGCACCGACGCTTCTTACAGTGAGAAATATGGCGATCGATTTCTCAGATTCCTCTGAAAGACAGCGAGCGGAATCGGTGCCGAGCGGTCACGCGCCGAGCATATCGACGAAAACTGAACGCTTCGAACGCGCTCGAAAACTGCCTAACAGGTTTCTTCCCGATTCTTTTTTAGCGACTCCGGCGAAGGGAAAAATTCGCGGAAATTAGGCAGGGTGGGGTCAGAAAACGCTCGCGCGGCCAACGCGTTGCGCGATCCACAACCGCCGACTGTTAATCAGGGGGTCGTTGGTTCGAGTCCAACTTCGGGCGCCAGTCACAGCAAGGCCTGCAGCGATGCAGGCCTTTTTTGTTGCAGTCCTAACCCATAGCCGCTCCACCGGCGCACGGCGGACCATCGCCGGCACCGCGTCGATCCAGGCGCGGATTTCCGGTTCGTCGAAGGGCGTCAAGAGTCCATGGCGTGCGCGTCCAATCTTCGGATCAACGCTGCGGCAGGACCTAACGCGACACCGCGGGTTCGCGCGGCTGCGGTGGAGGGCCGCGGCAGCGGTCGCGCGGCGAGGTGAAACGTTGCGGCGCCACGCCCGGCTGCGGCGAATTCGCGGCGAAACCGTCTACCATGCGCGCTGCCGTCCGCTTGCCCTTCCAAGTCCGCGATGACGAAACAGACGCGCCAGTTCTGGATCCTGCAGGTTGCGGTCTGGCTCGGCTACGGTTTCGAAAACTTCCTGACTGACCTCGGCTATGGTCGGCCGCTCAGCTTCTACAAGCTGCCGCTGTTCGACGCATTTTGCGGGTTCGTCCTTTCTCTCGGCATCCGCGCCGTGCTGAAGGCGACCTGGCATCTTCCGATGCGGGCGCGCATCGGCTGGGGCATTCTCACCCTGGTCGTGGAATCGGTCATCGGCGGCTATGCCTGGGCAGTCGCTGTCGCTTACGGCTGCCCGGACTGCAAGGCGCCGACCAGCGTGCTCGGCTACCTGTCGCACTTTTTCGGCTGGATGGAACTGCTGTTCGCCTGGACCGGCGCCTACGTCGGCGTGAAGCTTTCGCGCCAGCTGCAGTACGAGAAGGAAACCGCGTTGCAGGCGACCGCGATGGCGCACCAGGCGCAGTTGCGCATGCTGCGCTATCAGCTCAATCCGCACTTCCTGTTCAATACGCTCAACGCGATATCGACCTTGATTCTCGACGGCCGCCGCGAGCAGGCCAACGGCATGGTCGGCGCGCTGTCGGGTTTCCTGCGCTATTCGCTCGACAGCGATCCCGAGCAGAAGGTGACGCTGGAGCAGGAACTCGGCGCGATCGAGCGTTACCTCGCGATCGAACAGCTGCGCTTCGGCGACCGCCTGCATGTCGGCATCATGGTCGCTCCCGACGCGGCGATGGCGATGGTACCGAGTCTGATCCTGCAACCTTTGCTCGAAAACGCGGTCAAATACGCGGTCTCGCGGCGCGAGGAAGGCGGTCGCATCGAACTGGTCGCCCAGGTCAAGGGCGAAGCGCTGGACATCGCGCTGCGCGATGATGGCCCCGGCAGCCTGGACTACCTGCCGGACAAGCGCGGCGGCGTGGGGCTCACCAATACGCGCGAGCGGCTGCGCGTGTTGTACGGCGAGCGCCAGAGCTTCACGATACGCAACGTGCCGCCGCACGGCACCGAGGTCCACCTGCAGTTCCCGTACGAACGCGCGCCTGGGGAGGCTTCCACTGATGCAAATACGCACGCTGATCGTCGATGACGAACCGCTCGCGCGGCGCGGCCTGGTCTTGCGGCTCGCGCGGCATGCGGACCTCGATATCGTGGGCGAGGCCGGCAATGGCCGCGAAGCGTTCTTCGCGATCTCCGAGCACCAGCCGACGCTGATGTTCCTCGACGTGCAGATGCCCGGCGTCGACGGCTTCGAGCTGCTGCGCGCCGTGCCCGCGCCGCAGCTGCCGTTGACGATCTTCGTCACCGCCTACGACCAGTACGCGATGAAGGCCTTCGAGGCGAACGCGTTGGATTATCTGCTGAAGCCGATCGACGACGAGCGTCTCGATGCGGCGGTCGAACGCGCACGCCGCGGACTTGCCGCACGCGATGCCGACGACCACTGCGCGCGCCTGTTGCACCTGCTCGGCAGCGTCTCCGGCCGGCCGGACCTGACCCTGGATCAGGCCTTGCATGAAGCCGAAGGCGGCGTGTCCGCCGACGATCGCCTCTCGATCAAGGATGCCGGACGCATCCTGCGCGTGCCGCTGAACGACATCCTGTGGATCGATGCCGCCGGCGACTACATGTGCGTGCACACGCCGGCCGAGACGCACGTGCTGCGTGCGACGATGCGCGAGCTCGAAGGCCGCCTGGATCCGCGCCGCTTCCAGCGCATCCACCGCTCGACCATCGTCAACGTCGCACGCGTGAAGGAGCTGCGCTCGCATCTCAACGGCGAATATTTCCTGATCCTGGACAGCGGCCAGCAGCTGAAGCTGTCGCGCAGCTACAAGGACAAGGTGCGGCTGCTGCACTGACGGCGTGGCCATATGCGCTGCACGCATTGCTGGTTGCCCACGCCGCTTCTTCTCGTCGTCCGCACGCTACGCCCTGTCCGCGTGAACTCGGTTACGAGCACCGGACGCCTCATTTCAGGAGCGCAGGTACTCCTACCAGAAGCCTCATTCTCACGAACGCCGCCACTCGTATCGGCCCCTCATTCTTGAACGCCGTCATTCCTGCGAAAGCGGAAATCCATGCGCGTCAAAATGAAAGTGGATTCCCGCTTTCGCGGGAATGACATCGGGGAAATCGTAACGCGAGTGGGAGATCGCTGCGCGCTTTCAGGAGTTCCCGTTCCCGAGATTGGCGTACTCGCCGTGTCGACCCGAACGGGGCCCACTAAGACGGCATGCGACGCGGTCGGCTGGCCACCGTCGTCGCACGCTTCGCCGCTGCGCGGAAACGCTCCGTCGCAACCGATGCAACCTTCGTGACTCCCGCCGCATCCCACCCCGGCAATGAGCGGCCGAAGATGCCGCCGTACCGGGAGGAAGGCGGCCATGCGACTGATCACTGCTTCGATCCGCAACCCGATCGCCGTCGGCGTGGTGGTGCTGCTGATCTGCCTGTTCGGCGGCATCAGCCTGATGAAGCTGCCATTGCAGCTGTTCCCGAACATCGACCGGCCGAACATCACGGTCTTCACCGGCTGGCGCGCCGCCTCGCCCGAAGAAACCGAAGCCGAACTGCTGGAACCGCAGGAACAGGTGCTGCAGGGATTGCCCGGCGTCGAGGAGATCGAAGGCAATGCGAACACCGGCGGCAGCTTCATCAACCTGACGTTCGCGATCGGTACCGATATGAAGTCGGCGCTCGTCGACGTGATCGGCCGCATGAACCGCGTGCGCTCGCAGCCGCAGGATGCGGACCGACCGGTGATCCAGCTCGGCGGCGGCGGCGGCGATGCCAACGAATCGCTGTCGTGGTTCTTCGTGCAGCTGTTGCCCGGCTCGCCGGGACCGATCGAGGGCTATCGGCAGTACATCGAAGATGTCGTCAAGCCGCGCATCGAAGCGGTGCCGGGCGTCGCCGCAGTCACGGTCAACGCAGGCCCGCCCAACGACGTGCGCATCACGATCGACCTCGCCAAAGCCGCCGCGCTCGGCGTCGGCATCCCCGAAATTGCATCCAAGGCCGTCGCCGCAACCGACGTCTCCGCCGGCCAGATCGGTCTCGGTCGTCAGCAGTACACCCTGCGCTTCACCGGCCGTTACAAGCCGGACGATCTCGGTGAACTCCTGCTCGCCTGGCGTGACGGCCGCCCGGTCAAGCTGGGCGACGTCGCCACGATCGAGATGAAGCCGCCGGAACAGCAGTCCTTCGTCTACCAGAACGGCAATCCGGCAATCGGCCTCAACGTGCTGCGCGCGCCGGGCGCGAACGTGCTCGGCACGCTGGAGCAGGTCAAGAAGGTCGTCGACGAATTGCGCGGCGGCACACTGAAGGCAAAGGGCCTCGGCATCGAACAAAGCTTCGACTCGGCGCTGTTCATCCACCGTGCGGTGAACCTGCTCAGCGAGAATCTGATCGTCGGCGCGCTGCTCGCGCTGCTCTGCGTGTGGTGGTTCATGCGCGACTGGCGCGCGACCCTGTTGATCGCCAGCGCGATTCCGGTCTGCCTGCTGGCGACGTTCGGCGCGCTCGATCTTGCCGGACGCAGTCTCAACGTGATCTCGCTGGCCGGCCTCGCGTTCGCGGTCGGCATGGTCGTCGAGGGCGCGATCGTCGTCTCCGGCAACATCATCCGGCTGAAGGAAGCCGGCATGACGCCGACCGAAGCGGCGCGCGAAGGTACGCAACAGGTCGTGCCCGCCCTGATCGCCTCGACGATCACCACGATCGCGGTGTTCCTGCCGGTGTTGTTCCTGCGCGACGTCGAGGGACAGATCTTCGCCGATCTCGCGCTGACGATCTCGATCGCGGTGGCGCTGTCGATTCTCGTCGCGATCACCGTGTTGCCCGCGGCGGCCGGCGGCTGGCTGAAAGCGAAGAAACTGAAATCAGGCTATGGCGACGGCTGGCCGAAGATCACCGAACGCATTCTCAAATGGACCGACAGCCGTCCAAAACAGGTCGGCTGGGTGCTCGCGCTGCTGGTGATGCCGCTGGCGGCCAGCTGGTATTTCCTGCCAAAACTCGACTACCTGCCGCCGGTCAAGCGCGCGGCGATCGATGCGTCTTTCAGTTTCCCGCCGGGGATGAGTCCTGACGTGGTGAACCGCGAGATCGGCAGCAAGCTGATCGAGCGCCTGCAGCCGTACATGAAAGGCGAGAAGCAGCCGGCGCTGAAGAACTATTACCTGTGGCTGTGGCCGGGCGGCGGCACCATCGGCGCGCGCGTGGTCGACGAGAAGCGCATCGGCGATCTCGAACGCGTCATGCGCGAGGAGATCACCAAGGGCTTCCCGGATACGCGCGCGTTCGCCAGCGAAGGCGAACTGTTCGGCGGCGTCGGCGGCTCGGCGCGCTCGGTCGCGATCCACCTGCAGAGCGACGACACCGAGGCCTTGAACCGGGTCGCCGAGGAAGGCCGCCAGCTGCTCGAAGCGAAATTCCCCGGCGCCAACGTGCAGGCGAATCCGAATACCGACCAGACCTCGCTCGAGCTGCACGCGATCCCGAACGATCGCCGCATCGCCGAAGCGGGCTGGGATCGTGCCCAGGTCGGCACGATCGTGCGCTCGCTCGGCGATGGCGCCTGGCTCGGCGAATACTTCGACGGCCAGAACCGCCTGCCGATCATCCTGCGCGCGGACCGCCGCGAAACCGCCGAAGCGCTGGCCGAGGCGCCGCTGGTGACGCCGAGCGGACAGGTCGTCCCGCTCGGCGACGTGATCAAGCTGGAGACCTCGCTCGGTCCCGGCCAGATCCGCCGCCTCGATCACCGGCGCACGGTCACGCTGACGATGGATCCGCCACAGACGCTGTCGCTGGAAGATGCGCTCGCCACGATCCAGAACGAAGTGGTACCGGCGCTGAAAGCGAAACTCCCGGCCGATGCGAACATCCGCCTCGCCGGCAGCGCGGATCGCCTCGAAGCCACGGTGGCGACGATGGCGAAGAATTTCGTGCTCGCCCTGCTCGTACTGTTCCTGCTGATGGCGGCGATGTTCCGCTCGCTGCGCGATGCGCTGGTGGTCGTGCTGACGGTGCCGGTCGCCCTGGTTGGTGGCGTGCTTGGCCTGCGCGTGCTCGGCTTCGTCGCGTTCCAGCCACTGGATCTGCTCACGATGATCGGCTTCATCATGATGGTCGGCGTGATCGTCAATCACGCGATCCTGCTGGTCGATCGCACGCGCGATGCGCAGAACCAGGGCTGCAGTCTGGAGGAATCGATCCGCCAGGCGCTCAACCAGCGCTTGCGCGCGATTCTCGCCAGCACCTTGACCGGCGCGCTCGGCGCGCTGCCGATGGCGATCAATCCGGGCCCAGGCAGCGTGATCTATCGCGGCCTCGCTGCGGTCAACGTCGGCGGTGTCGTCGTCGCGATGGTCTTCTCGCTGCTGCTGTTGCCTAGCCTGATGCGCCTGACCGCGCGGCAGCCGGCCAAGGCCGTCGTGCCGACATCGGATGCGCAGGCGGCACTGCCGCGCGCGGCTTGAAACATTCCCATTCCCGGAGCTTTCGATGTTCCCTCGTCGTACGTTGCATGGATTTACATCGAGCGGCCTTGTGTGGATGGCTGCCATGTTCGCGCAGGGCGCGTTCGCGCAGTCGACGCCGCCGGCGCCGATCGTCGAAGTCGCCAAGGCCGACCTCGCGCTCATCGCACCGCTGCGCTGGGTGCCCGGCAGCGTGGTCAGCCGCGACGACGCCAAGCTCGCGACCAGCGCGGCCGGCCGGCTCGAATTCGTCGCCGAGGTCGGCACACGTTTGAAGATCGGCGATCGCGTCGCCAAGCTCGAGGACCAGGCGATCCGGCTGCATCTGGAAGACGCGCGCAGCGAGGTCGAGCGGATCAAGGCGCAGCGTGAACTGGCCGAACGCCAGGCCGATCGCCTGGAAAAACTCGTCGCCAGCAAGAGCATCGCCGCCAACCAGCTCGACGAAGCGCGCGCACAGGCGGCGCAGTACGCCGCGCAGTTGCGCCAGGGCGAAGCACGCGTGCGCACCGTTCAATACGACCTCGAACAGACCGAAGTGCGCGCGCCATTCCCCGGCGTGGTCAGCGAACGCCTAGCGCAACGCGGCGAGTTCGTCGCGACCGGCGCTGCGATCGCGCATCTGGTCGACACCGGCAATCTCGAAGCGCGCGTACAGGCGCCGCTCGCGCTGGCGGCGACGGTGCGACCGGAAATGGAACTCGGCGTACGCGCCGGCGATCGTCAGACCAAGGCGCGCGTGCGTGCGGTCGTGCCGGTCGGCGAGGAACGTTCGCGCCAGTTCGAACTGCGCATCGCCCTGAAGGACACGCCGTTGCTGGTCGGCAGCGCGGTCGAAGTCGCCCTGCCCGAACGCGAGGTCGCGCAGACGCTGGCGGTGCCGCGCGACGCACTGGTCGTACGCGCCGACGGCAGCTATGTGGTGCGCGTCGGCAACGACGGCGCGAGCGAGCGTATCGGCGTGAAGGCCGGCGCCAGCGATGGCGAACTCACGGCGGTCGATGGAGCGTTGAAGGCAGGCGATCTCGTCGTCGTACGCGGCGCCGAACGGCTCGCCGCCGGACAGAAGGTGCAGGTCACCGCGCGGGAAACGGTCGCCGCGCGCACGGCCGTCGCGGCGAAGCCGCCTGGATGACGGGTGTTGCGGAAAAGCGAATCACGACGCATAAATCCGATAGCACGGCACATAGCGCGACCCCGGCAGCTTCATGCGCTGCTGCGCAACGAAGCTGGCCAGCAGCTGGTCCAGTGCCTGCATAATGTCACGGTCGCCATTGATTTCGAACGGGCCGTATTTCTCGATCGCGCGCATGCCCTCCTCCTTCACGTTGCCGGCGACGATGCCGGAGAACGCGCGGCGCAGGTCCGCGGCGAGGCGATGTGGCGGCTGATTGCGGTGCAGGTTCAACGCCGCCATCGCCGCGTGCGTCGGCTGGAACGGCAGCTGGAACTCGCGCTCGATGCGCAGCGCCCAGTTGAAGAAGAACGCGTCCTTGTTGTCGAGCCGGTAGTGGCGCACGCGCTCGATGCCCTTGCGTACCTGGCGTGCGACTTCGCGCGGATCGTCGACGACGATCTTGTAGTGCCTGGCGACGTCGTCGCCGAGCGCGAGGCGCAGGAAGCGATCGATCTGTTCGAAATAGCCGGCCGATTCGCGTGGACCGGTGAAGATCAGCGGAAACGGCAGCGCCGCATTGTCCGGATGCAGCAGGATGCCGAGCAGATAGAGGATCTCCTCGGCGGTACCGACGCCGCCGGGGAACACGATGATCGAGTGCGCGATGCGGACGAACGCTTCGAGGCGCTTCTCGATGTCCGGCATGATCACCAGGTTGTTGACGATGGGATTCGGCGATTCCGCTGCGATGATGCCGGGCTCGGTGATGCCGATGTAGCGGTTCGTGCGGCGGCGCTGCTTGGCGTGCGCGATCGTCGCGCCCTTCATCGGCCCCTTCATCGCGCCGGGTCCGCAGCCGGTGCAGATGTCGAACGCGCGCAGGCCGAGGTCGTAGCCGACCTTTTTCGTGTAGAGGTATTCCTCGCGCCCGATCGAATGGCCGCCCCAGCACACGACCAGGTTCGGGTCGACGTTCGGCCGCAGCACGCGCGCGTTGCGCAGGATCTCGAACACCGCATGCGTGATGCCGGGCGAATCGGTCAGGTCGAAGCTGCCGGCCTCGATCTGCGTCGCGATGTAGACGATGTCGCGCACCACGGCGAACAGCAGCTCGTTGACGCCACGGATGATCGCGCCATCGACGAAGGCGTCGGCCGGCGCATTGACCAGCTCGAGCTTGACGCCGCGATCCTGCTGGAGGATCTGCACGTCGAAATCCGGATAGCGTTCGAGCAGCGCGCGCGCATCGTCGCTGACGCTGCCCTGGGTCAGCACGGCCAATGCGCAGCGGCGCAGCAGCTCGTGCAAGCCGCCGGCGCCAGCGTCGCGCAAACGCGCAACCTCGTGGCGCGAGAGCACATCGAGGCCGGATGCCGCCGGCGAGATGCGCGCGCTGACCGTGGCGGGCCGTTCCGTCGGCGGATGGGAGATCGGCTCCGTGCTCATGCTTTCTTCCGCTTCATGCAATCTGGGCCTCTAGCAATGCCAGTCCGCGCGGCGATGGTCAAGTGCAGCGCGCGAAAAGCAAACGGCCGGCGCAGGGCCGGCCGTCTTTCGGTCGAAGCGATGTTCGTCAGAACGTGTAACGCACCGTGATCAGCACCTGCCACACCGACTGTGCCTTTTCGTTCTCGTACTTGTACTGGCCCGGCGCGTAGTTGCCGCCGGAAGTCGGCAGCGCATAGACGTACTTGCCGGTGACCGGGTCGACGCCGACCACGTTCGCCAGCGTGCGCTGGTAGGGGTAGTCGACGTCGTAGATGTCGCCCCACTTCTTGTTGAGCATGTTCAGCACGTTGTAGAAGTCGAAACGGATCTCGCCTTTGTTGCCGGCGAACAGTCCCGGGATTTCCTGTTTCAGGCTGAGGTCGATGCGGTTGACCCAGGGTGCGTGCGCGCCGTTGCGGCCGGCGGTGCCGCCCTGGTGATCCTTGAGGTACGGATTGTTCTTGATGAAATCGAAGAACTGCTGCTCGACGATATCGCTGGTGCCGTTGGCGAATTCGACGTCGCCTTCGTGCGGGATGTAGATCAAGCCGTACGGGCAGTTCGTCGAGCTGCCGTAGCAGAGGCCGCTGATGTCGGTGCCCGACACCCAGCTGTAGCGCTGGCCGGTGTGACCATCGTAGACACCCGAGACGCTGGTCGTGTAGTCGCCGAAGAACTTGTGCTGCCAGGTCAATGAAGCGAGCAGGCGCTGGCGCACGTCGTAGTTGCTCGGCGAGGCCTTGTCTTCGTTCGGGTTGTAGACCGCGTTGTTGTTGAGGCTGGTCGTCGCCTGCGACGCGACGCCGGAATTGACGTCGGTGGCGCGGCCGAACACCGCCGACACGCTGCCGAACAGGTTTTCGTTGAACGGCTTGCGCAAGGTCAGCGAGAGGTAGTCGGCCTTGCCTTCGTCACTATTGGTCAGCAACACCACATCGTAGAAGTTCGGATTGCCGGCAGCCTGCCCGCTCGGTCCCTTGCCGGTGGTGAAGTTGTAGTTCGGATTGGCCCAGTAATTGATGCGGCCGTCCGGCAGCAGGCCGTTCGCCTTCGGCAGGTTGAGGTTCTTGTAGATGATCGCGTTCTCGTTCTGCAGGTGCGCGTAGTCGGCCGAGAACACCAGGCCCCACCACGGCAGTTCGCGATCGAAGCCGAGGCTCATCTTCAGCACGGTCGGCAGTTTGAAGTCCTTGTCGACGACGTCGACTTCGGGTGTCGGCAGACGGCAACCCGAGCCCGGAGTCTGCGTGTAGGGATTGGGGTTGAATCCGCTGCCTGCCGGGCAGGTGTAGGACGTCAACGTCACGCCGTTGTTGGTGAACGGATTGGACAGCCACACGCCCGGCGTCACGCTCTGGCTGATGCCGATGCCGCCGCGCAGCTGGGTCGGTACCTCGGTGTCGAAGGTGTAATTGAACGACACGCGCGGTTCCAGCACGCTGTTGCCGCTGACCGTCGAGTTGTTCGCGATGCCGAACTGGCTCTGGAATGCCGGATTGGCAACCGGCTTGTCCGGCGATTCGGGCACGTCGATGCGCAGGCCGTAGGTCAACGACAGCTGCGGCGTGGCCTGCCAGGTGTCCTGGGCGAAGAAGCCCCACTGGTCCAGACGCCATTTCGCAGCGATGTCGTTGAGCGTGTAGCCCGGCGCAGGCTGGTACAGCGTATAGCTCGAGTAATTGCCCGCCTGGAAGTCGGCAATGCTGTTGAACACGTAGGAGCCAAACTCGGTGCGGCCGAACAGGTTGTAGATGTTGTCGCGCTGGAAGTCCGCGCCGGCCTTGATCGTGTGATCGCCGAGGAACCAGTTGCCGGCGAAGAATGCATTCCAGGTCTTCACGCCGAGCACGTTGTAGTGACGGAACTGGTCCTCGCCGAGATACACGCTCGGATTCGTCGTGCTCGGATCGTTGTTGATATAGATCTGCACCATCGGCTGGTCGGCCAGCGTGCTCGGCGTGGAATCGTACTTTGCGTACGACACCGAGGCCTCGGTCGAAAAGGTGTCGGTCCAGTCGTCGTACAGGTTGGCGACGAACTGCTTCAAATCGCGGTGCTGGTCATACCAGTAGCTCGACAGGCCCAGCGCCGGGCGCGAGCCGGTGAAGTTGCCCTGGATGATCGGCTGATCGCCCTTGGTCTCGGAGGCGCGGAAACTGAGGCGATGGCCGTCGGTGATGTTCCAGTCGATCTTCGCGAGGTACTTCTTTTCGTCCTGGTTCGCGTTCGATGCGGTGAGATCACCGGGCTGCAGGCCGTAGCCGCGCGCGATGTCGATGATCTGGTCCAGCTGGTCCTGCGAGACCGGCACGATATTGCCGTGCGGGGAGCCCGTCGGACCGTAGTCCGGTGCCGGCGCGAGCAGCTTGGATTCCTCGTAGCCGAGGAAGAAGAACAGCGTGTCCTTGATCAGCGGACCGCTGAAGGTCGCGCCGTAGGTCTTCTTCGCCGTGTAGCCGGTGAAGTCGTTGCCGTTGCGGTCTTCTCCGGTAAAGTCGTTGTTGTTGGTGTAGGCGTAGTAGGCGGAGCCGTGGAATTCGTTGGTGCCGCTCTTGGTGACGATGTTGATGTTCGCACCAACCGAGCGTTTCGCGGTGACGTCGTAGTTCGCCGTCGAGATGTTGTATTCCTCGATCGCGTCGTAGGAAATCGGCTGGTTCAGCGCCGGCAGGCCGTTCGCTTCGAGGCCGAACGAGTCGTTCGTCGGCACCGCGTCGATCATGATGTTGTTGTAGCGGTTGTTCTGGCCGAGCGCGCTGATCTGCACGAGGCCGCCGGCGCTGTTGTTGTTGGTCAGATTGATGAAGGGATCGAGGCGCGCGATCGCCTGGATGGAGCGATCCGGATTGGGTACTACCTTGAGCTGCGCCTGCGAGATATTCGTGCTGATGCCCTTGTTGTCGGCCTGGAAGATCGCACCGGGCGCGGCGGCCGTGACGGTGACGCCGGTCAGTTCGGTCGTGTTAGCGGGGGCGGCAGCGCCGACGGTCAGGTTCAGCGTGGTGTCTTCGGCGAGCTTCAGATAGACGTCAGGCTGATCGGCGTTGCCGGCAGCGCCGGATGCCTTGACTTCGAATGGACCGCCGACGCGCAGGCCTTGCGCGGAGTAGCGGCCTTCCGCATCGGTGACGACGGTCCGCGATGTGCCGGAAGGTACGTGCACGATCTCGACGGTCGCGCCCGCGACCGGCTTGCCGCCGCCGTCGACGATACGACCGCTCAACGAAGACGACGTGTTCTGCGCGAATGCGCTGGAAGCGGCAAACAGCGAAGCGATCACCCACGGCAGCAGCCGTATACGTAGTGGCGTATTCATCGATTGTCCCCAACGAGTGTCAACGGAACCCCAAATCCCGATCCGGCCGGTCGATCGCCCGGCACGTAGACACGGGACCGGATCAGGTGGCGCGGTTCGCCTCGCGGAAACGCCCTCCGTTCCCGCCCCAGCAGTATGAATGGAAGTTTAACGAAGCCGGATGACGAATTTATAACATATCGTCACGAAGTGGTGCACTGCACCACGTCGCAGGGATCCAGATTCGTCGGGTCGCATCCATGGGTGGAACATTTCAGGCCATCGACGCTGGCCTGCGCCGTCCCCCAACCGAGAAGACCATCAAGGTCGGAGACCCCCGGCGATGACGGAATGATGTCAGGGACGCGACGTCCAACCGGCCGCCAACCAAGACCGTGCAAACCAAAAGGCCGGCCCCCAGAGGAGGCCAGCCTTTTTTTGGAACTGTCTCCGCACGATGAGCCGGCTCAGAGAGAATCTGATCGTCGGCGCGCTGTTCCGCGTGTGGTGGTTCATACGCAGCGGGCGCGCGTCCCTGTCGCCAGCGACCGGCACAGCGAGTACTCCAATCTCGGCGACGCGGCTCCTGAAACCGCGCGGCCTTTTCTCCCTCGCACCGAGATTTTTCCTCGCCCTGCAATTCCTGCCGACGCCATTCCCGCGAAGTCGGGAATCCATTGTCGGTTTTGACGTCGGATGGATTCCCGCTTTTGCGAACGCTGGGACGAAAAACCCAGCCCTAGAAGAACGTCCCACCGATCGTCAGCACGAACGCGCGCGGCTGCAACAGACTGTAGTACGGCGCCGAGGCGTACAAGGAGTCGCCGGTGATGGGATCCTTGATCGCACCGCCGGGGTTCGACGCCAGGAAGGTCGTGCCGTTGACGTTCGTGAAGGCGTGCTTGTTACCGAGGTTGAACACGTTGAGCTTGATGAAAGGCTCGCGGATCATCGCGAAGTCCGGGAACTTGTAGCCGGCGTTGAGATTGAACGTGGTATAGCCGCCGATGCGCTCGGAGTTGGAGAAATCGCCCCACTGCGAGCTGGTGTATTGCGCGATCAGCGCTCCCCAGACCGGGCCTTGGCTGTATTCGAGGTAGCCGCGCACCATGTTGCGCGGTGTGTTCGGCAGCTGCTTTCCGTCGGTGTAGTAGGTGCCGTCGCCGCTGCCGCCGAAGAGATTGGTTTCCGACGTCGCCTTGGTGTAGGTGTACGACAGATAGGTCTTGAACGCATCGGTCAGCGCGTAACTCGCTTCGCCGTTGAAGCCCTGCAATTTCGATTTCGGAAGGTTGGTATAGATCGTTGCGTTCGCGTCCTGGTCGAATCCGGTCAACTGCTTGTTGCGGAAGTTGCTGTTGTAGATGTCCGCGCTGACCGCGAACTTTTCATCATAGAAGCGCCAGCCGAGATCGGTTGTCCACGCCGTCTCGGGCACGGTGTCGACGCTGGCGATACCATTCAAAGCGAGGCTCGAGTTCGTCGGCACGCGGAACGTCTCGCCGATGCTCGCATAGAACTGGTTGTGCTCGTCCGGCGCGAACTTCAGCGCGGCGGTCGGCAGCACCTTGTTCCACGACGCGTCGACCGCGACGAACGACTGCGTCTGGCTCGCGTTGCCGACGAATGCATCGGGCTTCTGGTAGTCATAGCCGCCGCGCGTCGCATGCAGGTAGGCGACACCGGTTTCGAGTGTCCAGTGATCGGTCGGCGTCCACGTGTTGGTCACGAACGCTTTCTCGACCTTGGTGTCGGTGTATTGCAGGTAGGCGTATTGCTGCTTGCCGTTCGGATAGTAGAGATAGTGGCCTTCGGCCCAAAAACTGTCCGGGAAGCCGGTCTGCGGGTTGATCGTGCTGAAGTTCTGGTTCTGTTCCTGGCGCGGCTCTTCGTACCACACGCCGTACTCGAGGCTGTCGTTGGCGCCCAGATCCTGGTTCAACTTCGCGATGATGCCTGGCCGCCATGTGGTCGACTGGCTGAAGCTGTAGACCGAAACCTTCTGGCCGTCGGTGACGACGCCGTCGCCGTTCAAATCCTGATTGGCATACAGGTACTGGTTGGTCGTCTGCGTGCTTTCGGTCGCCGTGGCGCCGCCACCGCCACCGCCGTTGCCGTACCAGAAATACGGGACCACCGAGAGATGCAGGCTGTCGGTGATGCGGAACTCGCCGTCGAGGCTGAGCAGCGCGCTGTCGAACGGATTGCCGTGCAGCATCCAGGCATTGCTGTTGGACGGCGACGAGGGATTGAACGGCACATAGCTGAAGCCGTAGCCGTTCTGCGCGACCTGCGCCTTGCTGACGCCGTAATACTGGTCGTTCAACTGGTGGCTGTATTGCAGCGACGCGCTTATCGAGTTCGCATCGTCGATCGTCCAGATCGACTTACCGTCGACCTTGGTGACGTCGAGCGAGCCATAGCCGCGCCAGAGGTCCGCATCGTTCGACGAATACGACAACCACGAACGCACCGGACCGATGTCGCCGGTGTTGACGCGGATGAAGCTGCGGCTGTAGTCGTTGTTGCCGAGACTCTGCGCCGCATACACGTTGAAATCGTGCGTCGGGTCGATCGTCGACCAGGCGATGTTGCCGCCGGCTGCGCCGGAGTTCGGCAGGTCCAGGTCCGGTCGGCCCTGCAGCACGGTGATGTCGCCGAGATTCTCGCCGTCGCCATATTCGGTCGCATAGATGCTGTAGCTGCCCGAATCGCTGACCGGCGCGCCGTTCACGGTGACGCCGATTTCCGACGAGTTGTAGCCGCGCAGGCTGTAGTTGCCGTTGGCGAGACCGGTGATGTCGTCGGTGGACGCATCGACGCCCGGGATCGTCTGGATCAGCTGGGTGAAGTTGCTGCCGGGTGCCGCCTTGGTGATCGCTTCGCGCGTCATCGTGGAGACGGCCGTTGGCGCGGTCTGCACCGACATCAAGCCGCCGCCGAGCGCTTCGGATTTGCCGCTGACGATGATCGCCGACAGCTCCTGTCCGCGCTGCGTGTCGTTGGAGGTCGTCGTGTTCGACGTACTGGACGGATTCGGGCGCTGCGCCGCGGTCTTCGGCGCATCGGCCGCGTTCGCAGTCGGATCGGAACTGCCCTCGCCCGGCTGCACCTCACCATCGAAGAGGCGCGTGTTCAAGGGCGAGGACGCGGGCTGCGCGAAAGCCATCGAATTTGCGAGATAAGAACTCGCCAGACACGAGCCGATCAGGCACGGCAAAAGTCGTCTGCGAAATTGCTGGTTCATGGGTTGCCCTTCTGCGTCATCGATGAGTGCTCCGCCGAAGACGCACGCTGGACCCGGCCGGAGTCGTGGACGGCGAGTACGCACTTCAGGGGTCGACGGAATTCCAGCAAGCAGCGAACGCGATGCTGCCCTGCAATACCGTCTTACTTACCGCAGTCTGGCCAGAAGGAATGACGAATTTGTAACGACGGACCCGATCTTTACGCGGGATTTACGCGCGCCTTACAAGTTTGAGAGAGTCCTCCCGCACGCGCATCGGTTCTGCGTGGACACGATCGCCGCGCAGCAGCAAACGTGTGGGTAACCCCCACGGAGAAAAGGCTGCATCGATGAAGGGCGGGCTGCCCGTACAGCTGAACGCTAGGAGGCGCGTTCCACGTAGCGGGCGCGTTTGACCGCGCGCAGGTGCGCCAGATCCAGCCGCACGAGGCCGTCGACGCAGCCGCCGAATGCGGGATCGACGCCGAAATCCAGGAAGCGCACGCCTTCCGGTTCGCACAAATCCGCGTACTGCCGATACAAAGTCGGCAATTGCGCGTTCATGCCGGCCAGCTGCTGCTTCAGCACGGACAAGCCTTCACCGACCGAACGGCCGCTCCACGCGGCACGCGCGGCATCGGCGACGGGGTCGGAGATCACGTAGGGATTGCGCGCACGCGCGAGCTGGTCGCTGTCACCGAAGTAGTGACGATGGAAGTGCACGATCCATTCGCGCGCTTCGGCCGGTATCGACGCGCTCAGGCTGACCGGCCCGAACAGGTAGCGGATGTGCGGCCGCTTGCGCAGGTAGGCACCAATGCCCTGCCAAAGATAGTCGAGGCTGCGCGAGCCCCAATACGCCGGCTGCACGAAGCTGCGACCTAGCTCGACCGCCTCGGGCAGGAAACCTTGTGCTTCGTTTGCGTAGTCGAACAGGCTGGCCGAATACAGGCCTTGCAGCCCGCGCTCGCGCAGGATCGTGTCCGCCTCGCCGAGCCGGTAGGCGCCGACGATGGCCAGTGCCGGCTCGTCCCACAACACCAGATGCCGGTAGTACGCATCGAAAGCATCGAGATCGCGGCGCGCGCCGGTGCCTTCGCCGACGCGGCGGAAGGCGAGTTCGCGCAGGCGGCCGATCTCGCGCAGGGCCGGGCAGTCGGCGCGCGCGTCGAGCAACAGAATCTGCTTGCCGTCGTTGGTCTGGCCGAGCACTTCGGCACCGCGCAGCGCACGCCTTATCGCCAGCGGCGACTCCGGATGCGCGACCGCCGCCGAGGTCGGAAACACGGTCGGCCGGCGGCGTGCGAGACGGTACACGTGCCGGCGCATGTGCTTGGCGATCTGTTCCGGCTTGCGCGTCTCGCGGGTCAGCGCTTCGGCACTCACGATCTCGCCGACCTGGAAACCGATCCGCGCATTCGCCGCGCCGAACATTTCGCGCGCGAGCAGCAACGCGGCGAGCGGCTTGGCGAGCATCGACACGCCGTAGAACATCGGCGAGTTGTGCGCGGCGATATGCACCGGCAACACCGGCGCATCGGTCTTCAACGCAAGACGCGCGAAACCTGCCGACCACTCCAGGTCGCGCACGCCTTGCGGGCGCATGCGCGACACCTCGCCGGACGGGAACACGATGATCGCCTCTTCGCGTTCGAGCGCGCGATAGGCTTCGCGCATTCCGGCGAGTGCGCTGCCATTGCTGAAGACCGGCAATGGCAGAAACAGCGGGGACAGGGGTTCCAGCTGCATCAGCACGTCGTTGGCGAGCACCTTGACGTCGCGCCGCACCGAACCGACCAGCTGCAGCAAGGCCAGCGCATCGAGCGCACCGAGCGGATGATTGGCGACGATCACGACGCGGCCCTCGACCGGGATGTTCTCGCGATCGGTATTGGCGACGCTGTAGCTGATCTTGAGGTCGTCGAGCACGAGTTCGACGAAGTCGAACCCGGTCAGCGCGGCGCCTTTGCTGAGAATTGCATTGATCCGCTCCTCGCACACGACACGGCGCAGGAACTCGACCACCGGCTGGGCCAGCGCGCGCGCCTTGCCTTCGGCAAAGCGTGGAAATTTCTCGTAGAAGCTGCGTTCAATACTGATCAAGGCGCATCCCCCAACGATGGCGAGGGCACGCTAGCGCCCCTTTGTTACAACTTCGTGGTACGCCCAGCCTGCACCCGATCACGGGGTTCCGGCAAGACGTATATAGGCGACGATCCCGTCGAGAAACATCTGCACCGACAGCGCCACCAGCAGCATGCCCATCAAGCGCTCCATCGCGGTCAGCACGCGCGCGCCGAGGATGCGGAACAGGAACGTCGACGACATCAGGATCAGCGCGGTGAGCAGCCACGCCACCAGCAACGCCAGGCTCCAGTCCACCGTGCGGCCAGGCTGACTGTTCGCCAGCAGCATCACGGCCGCGATCGTCGACGGCCCGGCCACGGCCGGGATCGCCAGCGGCACGATGAACGGTTCCTCGTCGTCGTCGCCGAAGATGCCGTGATGCGGCGGGAAGATCATGCGCACGCCGATGATGAACAGGATGATGCCGCCGGCGATGCTGACCGATTCCTGCTTGAGCTGCAGGAAATGCAGCAGGTACTGGCCGCCGAACAGAAACGCGAACAGCGTGACCAGCGCGATCATCATCTCGCGCACGATCACGAACATGCGCCGCTCCGGCGCGACGTTCTTCAAGACGCTGAGGAACAGCGGGATGTTGCCGACCGGATCCATGATCAGGAACAGCAGGATTCCCGCAGACAAGGTGCTCATCGAGCTTTCCAGAAGAAAATCCTCCGCGCATTTACTTCAATGAAAGACATCTGTCGTGCGCAGCAGGACATCACTCGTCCCCGCGCCCCTGCGCTTGCCCGGGCGAGCGCGCTTCCAGCCGCCCGCCCGCCGTCGGCCAGCCAGACCAGCAACGACATGCCTCAGCGCAAATCCAGTGCCTTGCCGCGCATTTCCCGCGCATCGCCGAGCAACCAGGCGATCGCAGCGGCTGCATGCGCCGGCTCCGGCTGACTCAAGGTGTCCTCGCCATAGTACGCCGCACGGCGCAGGGTCGTGCGCATCGGTCCGGGCAGCACCGCGTGCGTGCGCACGCTCGAGCTTTCGGTTTCCTGATGCACGATCGACGCGAGTCCCTGCAGCGCATGCTTGGCAACACCATAGCCGCCCCAGAACGCCTTGCCGACGCGCTCGAGATCATCGAACACGAACACCACCGCGGCATCGATGGAGCGCTTCAACAAAGGCAGGCAGGCGCCGGTCAGCAGAAACGGGGCAGTTACATTGACCTGCTGCACGCGCATCCATTCTTCCGGCGTCTGCTGTTCGAACGGCTGCAGACTGTCGAACTGTGCAGCTGCGTGCACGATGCCGTCGAGGCGGCCGCACTCGCGCTCGATTGCAGCGGCGAGATCGGCGTAATCCTTAGGCGTCGCACCGGCCAGATCCATCGGATACAGCGCCGGTTTCGCAGCGCCGCTTTTTTCGATGGCGTCGTAGACGCTTTCGAGGGCGCGAACTTTGCGCCCCAGCAGAACGACGGCCGCGCCTGCGTCCGCGGCCGCGAGAGCCGTCGCGCGCCCTAGACCGCCGGTCGCTCCGGTGATCAGCACGACGCGATCGCGCAAGGAACCACTCGCGGGCGACAGGCTGCCGTCCGCCGGGCGTACGAGCGCAAGCACGCTCAGACCTTCTGCGTGTCCTGAACCAGGCGTTCGAGCTCGCCCGATTCGTACAGCTCGAGCGCGATGTCGCAGCCGCCGATCAGTTCGCCGTGAATGAACAGCTGCGGGAAGGTCGGCCAGTTCGAATAGCGCGGCAGGTTCGCGCGCACTTCCGGATCTTCGAGCACGTTGACCGAGTGGTAGCTGGCGCCGACTGCCTTCAGCGCCTGCGAGGTACGGCTGGAGAAGCCGCACATCGGGAATTGCGGCGTGCCCTTCATGAAAAGCACGATCGGGTGCGACTCGACGGTGGACTTGATGCGTTCGATGACGTCCATGGATTACTCAGCACGTGTATACAGGCGCGGTTACGCGCGGATGGGCGAATGTTACCAGCTTGGACTATGCGGTTGATTTGGCAAGACACAACTCCATAGACTGAACGACCCCTCGAACGATCTTCCTCACCCAACGGCAAGGAGAACCCGCATGGCGATCGAACTTCCCGCGCTTCCCTGGGCGCGCGATGCGCTGGCTCCGCACATTTCCGCGGAAACCATCGACTATCACTACGGCAAGCATCACCAGACCTACGTCACCAACCTCAACAACCAGATCAAGGGCACCGAGTTCGAAAACCTCGGCCTCGAGGAAATCATCCGCAAGTCGTCCGGCGGCATGTTCAACAACGCAGCGCAAGTGTGGAACCACACGTTCTACTGGAACTGCCTGAAGCCGAACGGCGGCGGCGAACCGACGGGACGCCTGGCCGATGCGATCAACAAGGCGTTCGGCGGCTTCGCTCAGTTCAAGGACGAATTCACCAAGACCAGCGTCGGCACCTTCGGCGCCGGCTGGGGCTGGCTGGTGCAACGCCCGGACGGTGGCCTCGCGCTGGCCAGCACCTCCAATGCCGGCACGCCGATCACCGGTGCGGACCGCCCGCTGCTGACCTGCGACGTGTGGGAACACGCCTACTACATCGATTACCGCAACGCGCGTCCGAAGTATCTCGAGGCATTCTGGAACCTCGTGAACTGGGAGTTCGCGGCAAGCCAGATGTCCTGACCGCTCGCTCCGCACATCGATCGACGCGTCACGCGAGGCCGCTGCAAGGCGGCTTCTGCGTTCCAGGTGCTCTGGTAGCAGTCGCCCCAAGCGAGCGGCGCTCAGATGCGCTGAGTGGATGTCATGGGGGACACCCTCGCGGCGTTGAAGTGTCTCATCGTCGAGGGTCACCGATCGGGCGCATTGCGTGTTGCCGGTTTTCCAAGCCAGCCCGCGTGCGTGTGGGTCATCGATGCCTGGATCGGGCGGCGCTTGCCGCGAGTACCCGCTGCCGAACCCGAGTTCTGGGCCGCTATCATGCGCAGGTGATCATCCAGCCGCCTCCAGCATGGGCAGCTCCGGGGCGTGCGATGCGCGAGGATTTCGTGCGCGCTGCGACAGGATCGCGAACGATCCTTTTGCTTCGGGGCCGCACCCGCCGGAAGAGCGACGGTCAGGTGACCGTGCGCAGATGCGACAGCGCCACGAGATGAGCGACAGCAAGCGCAATCCCGAGAACGAAGCGCCCTTGCCAGCCCGCCCCGACCCGCCGCCCGCGGAGGCCGGGCTCGTCACCGGCTATCGCTTCGCCGGCCACCTGCTGCTCCCGGCCGAGCGGCGGCTGCTTGCTGGAGAGCGGGAGATTGAACTCGAAGCGAAGGTGCTCGACCTGATCCTGCTGCTGGTCGAACATCGCCAGCGCGCGCTGGACAAACGCGAGATCGTCGACGCGCTATGGGGCCATCGCCCCGTTACCGATACCGCGCTCAGCCAGCTTCTGCACAAGGCGCGCCGTACGCTGGCCGCCAATGCGAATGGCCAGCCGATGATCCGCACCGTCTACGGTCGCGGCTTGCAGTGGGTGGTGCCGACGGAAAGCGTGGTCGTGGCGCCACAGCCGTCCGTGGCTGAACCGAGGGAGCCTCTCGACTCATCCACCGCCGCTCCCTCCCGGACGCGCGACGGCGCGCTCCGACGCCGCTGGATTGCGCTGGCCGGAGTGCTCGCTCTAGCCGCGCTCGTGGGTGGTCTCTGGCTGCGCTCGCATGCGGCTCCTCACGGCTTGCTGCGTCTCGCTCTGCTGCCGATCGAGAACGCAACCGGCGATGCACAACTGGATTGGGTACGCAGCGGCCTGCCGGGCCTGATCGGGGGCCTGATCGGCGAAGCCGGAGGCATCGATGTGGTGGACGTTCTGCAAACCGCGCGCGCGGTTGAGTACCTTTCGCCGGGTGGCCAGTCCGAGGTCGAGCGCCTGCGCTACATCACCGGTGCCGGCATCCTCGTCAATGGACGCCTGCGCCGGCTCAATGGTGATCTGTATGAGCTCGCACTGCGCGTACACGATGCCGATGGCACGCGCGAGATCGTGGTGAATGCGGCGCAGGTGGCGACGCTCGGCATCGACAGCGTACCGCGCATCCTGCGTACGCTCGAGCGGCCGGCGCCGGTCGCCGGCACGGATGCCGACGGCCTGCACGGCGACGACTATCTCGCACAGACCTTCGCCCGCGGCCTCGATCTCGCCGCCCACGGCCAGTGGGAGCAGGCCAAGCCATACTTCGCGTTGTGCGCACAGAACGCGCCGCGCTTCCTGCCCGGCCGGCTGCGGCTCGGCGAGGCCCAGGCACGGACCCGCGATTTCGCGCAGGGCGCGGACACCCTGCTGGCGCTGGCCGCCGATGCGAAAGCCCGCGCACAACCGGCGATGGAAGCCGCCGCAATGATCGGCTTGGCCGAGAACGAGTTTCGCAAGGGCGATCGCAGCCGGGCGCTCGACCTCCTGCAGCGTGCGTCACCGCTTGCCGAAGCGGGCGGCGACCCGGACGCCCAGGCGCGCCTCGCCCTCCTCGAAGCGCAGGCCGAAGCGATCCTCGAACGACCCGGGCGCGCCGCCGAGGCGCTGCAACGCGGCCGCGCACTGATCGAACGCCACCGCCTGCGCCAGCGCGAACCGCTGCTGCACTACACCGAGGAGCAGATGGCCGAGATGCGCCGGGATTTCCCCGCGCAGGAAGCCGCCGCGCATGCAGCGCTGGCTGCAGCTGAGGCGATCGGCGACGAACGTGAGGCGATCAGCGAAACCTATCGGCTCGGGCGCATGTTGAGCTGGCAGGAACGCCCGTTCGACGCCCTGCCGCTGCTGCAGCAAGGCTATCGGCGGGCGCGCGAGAACCGTCTGCTCGATATCGAGGTGGTCAACGCGGTGGAACTGGTCTGGGTGCTGGCCGAGACCGGCCTCAATGCGCAGGCCTGCGAGGTCGCGCGTGCGCTCGTCGCCGATCTCGAAGGCTCGCCGAACCATTACTGGAAGGCGGTCGCATTCGCCGCGCGCGCGCGCTGCGAGCGCCATAGCGGCGAGCCGCAGGCCGCGCTCGCGAGCTATCGCGCGGCCTGGCCGCTGATCGACCTCGCCGAGGAGCCGCAGCTTGCCCAGCTGATCCTGCACAACGAGGCACTGGCCGCCTTCGTCGCGGAGCCCACGGCGCTGCCCGCGATCCTTGCCCGCTTCGATGCCCTCGGCACGCACGACGAGTCGTCCGCATCGCGCCACGACCGACGTCTGGTGAGTGCGCTGGAGGCGGGCGCACGCGGCGACTTCGCCGCGGCCCGCGCGGCCCTCGAGCGCGAATCCGCCGACCCGCATCCGGACGACATCGAGCACAACGACCTGCGCCGCACCGCATGGCCGCTCGCGCTCGCCAGCGAAGACCCGGCGTTCGCCGCGATCGCGCTGTCCGGCTACGACGCCACGCGATCGAACGACGCTGAAATCCTGCGCCTGTACGCGCGTTGGGCGCACGCTCGCGGCGATGCCGAAGCGCTGCGACGGGCCGAAGCGCGGCAGGCCGAACTGCGCAAGCGCGCACTGGCGGCACTACAGATCGAGCTCCCGACGCACGGCGCGCCAGCCGAGTGATCCCTCTTACTTCTCCGGCCGGCTGCTGGTGGTCTCCGCATCGAGCATGGATTTCGTTGCGGATCGCACCCTCGACGCCGCCTCAGTCACCCAGCCCGTCGAGGAAGATGCGGTCTTCGTACACCACGAGGCCGTCGTTGCCGACCGCCACGCCAGCCCCGCCCTTCACGCTGAGCGCATTGAACGCGCGGCCATCAGGGTCGCAGAACTCCTGCTGCCAGGTGCTGCCGCCGTCGCGGCTTTCGAGCACGCAGCCGTCGAAAGTAGCGGCATACCAGTGCTGCGCATCGCGATGCGCGAGATCGACGATCAGGCCGCCCGCAGGCGCTGCGGCCAGCGCATTCCAGGTCGCTCCACCGTCAGCGGTCGTGAACAGGCCCTCGTACTGCGTCGCGACCAGCGCGTGGTCGGCGTCCGTGAAGTCGGCGGCCGTGATCTTGCCGTGAGTGAATTCGAGCAGGGTCCAGGATTCACCGCCGTCCTCGCTGCGCAGGACGGTGCCGATCGTGCCGCTCGACCGCGTGATGCCCCCGGTCGCATAGCCGATGTCGGCGGCCGGGAAATGCAGTTCGTCGAAATTGATGTTGAATTCGCCGGGATAAGTGACGTTCCATGTCGCACCGTCGTCGAGGCTGACTTGGATCTGGCCGCCCTTGATCAGGACAAGGCCGCCGTCGTCGCGGAAATGCACGTCGAAAATGCTGCCGATGCCCTCGCTCAGGGCACCGAGCTCGCTCCAGGTCTGCCCGCGGTCCAGGCTGCGGTAGAGCCCGAGCCGCGCGGCATAGAGCTCGTCCGCCGAACGCGCGCCGGACCAGAGCAGGCTCTGCCCCTGCTGCGGCACGACGCTGACCGGGCTCCAGGTGAGGCCACCGTCGTCGGTGACCAGCCCGCAGTTGAAACCGCCCGCGCTGAAGCCGCTTCGGCCAGCAGCGAAATCGACATCGGTCGCCGAACAGGTGCCCGTTCCGGAAGCGAGCACCCAAGGTTTTGGCGCGGATGTACCGGCAAGCACGACCTGCATGAGCGAAGCAGCAATTAGCATCATCTGGAAATTCTCCATTACGCGAAGGCAGGGACGGCGTCCGCACCTCGACCGGCAAGGTCGGGTGGCGAGGCCGCGGATCTGGCGGAGCGCATGCGCAACCTGGTTCGTGACCATGCCGGTATGCGGGGTACCGCCATCCCACCACGCCGGCCGCGTCCGATCATCACGAAGTCGTTACGAGCTGCTTATGCCGCGCTGTACCGACATCGATGATCCAGATCGAGTGCTAGAACGGATCGACGTTGCGTTCGATCGGGCGTCGGTCGAGACGGGTCGACGGTGGTGCGTGAGATCGCGCGCAATGCGGTGAAGGTCGAACCCGCCCGCGCGACTTCGCTACGAGGGAAGACGGCCGGCGTGGCAGATCGGATGCGGCGTGCGCGCAGTGGTGGGTCGCGCAGCTCGTGGAAGCTGGCTGGCTGCACGCGCACGCGGAGGACCGCCTCGTGTACGACTGCTATTGTCGAGGCGATGAACCACCATGGCTTCACAACTTTCGACAATTCAGTGAACTAGCTCGTCGGGCAACGGCTACCAATGAGCGTTTTCTAGGCACGCTCCAGGGCGGCAAGCGCGGGCGCCACCTGCGCCGCTCGATCCAAGCCGTGGCCCAGGCGGGTCAGGCGTTCGCGCAGCTGCGCGGCGTCGCGCGCGCACACCGTGGCGTGGCCGACCTTGCGTCCGGCACGCGGTTCCTTGCCGTAGTCGTGCCAGTGCGCATCGCTTTCGCGCAGCACGGCCGCGGCCGCCGGCAGTTGGCCGACCCAGTTCAGCATCACACTGAGGCCGCGCGCGGCGGTGTCGCCGAGCGGCAGGCCGAGCACCGCACGCAGGTGATTCTCGAATTGGCTGCAGATCGCCCCTTCGATCGTCCAGTGACCGGAATTGTGGACGCGCGGCGCGATCTCGTTGCCGAGCAGGCAGCCATCCTGCACGAACAGTTCCAGCGCGAACGTACCGACATAATCGAGCCGCTCGGCCAGCGCGCGCGCATGCGCGACTGCGGCCTGCTCCAGCGCACCCGAGTGCGGCGCCGGCGCGAGGCTGGCGGAAAGGATGCCGCTCGCGTGCCAGTTCTGCGTCAGAGGATAGTGGCGGAACTCGCCGCTGCGCGAACGCACCGCGATCACCGAGACCTCGCGTTCGAACGGCACGAACGACTCGAGGATCAGCGGCGTGCCGCCGAGCGCGGCCCAGGCAGCGTCGGCGTCCGCCGGCGCGCGCAGTACGGCTTGGCCCTTGCCGTCGTAACCGAGCCGGCGCGTTTTGAGCACGGCCGGCAAGCCGATCGTCGCGAGCGCTGCCTCCAGCTCCGCGCGGCTGTCGACCGCCGCGAACGCCGGCGTGTCGAGTCCGATCTCGCGGAACAGGGTTTTCTCGGCGAGCCGATCCTGCGCCACGGCGAGCGCGCGCGGATTCGGAAAGACCTTCGTATGCGCGGTCAGCCAGTCGGCGGTATCGGCCGGCACGTTCTCGAAATCGAACGTTGCCACGTCGATGCGGCGCGCGAAATCCTCCAGCGTGTCGAAATCGCGCCAGTCGGCGCGCACCAGCGGCGCGACCTGGCTGGCGCACGCGTCGGCAGCGCTGTCGACGACCAGAAAACGCAGGCCGAGCGGAGCGCCGGCAAGAGCGAGCATGCGGGCGAGCTGGCCGCCCCCCAGGATACCGATCGTGTTCATGCGGTCGTGCGCGGATCGGGATGAGCCAGCACGTTCTCGGTCTGCTCGGCGCGGAACGCGTCGAGGCGCGACGCCAGGGCGGCATCGGTCGTGGCCAGGATCGCCGTCGCCAGCAGCGCCGCATTGATCGCCCCGGCACGTCCGATGGCGAGCGTCGCGACCGGAATACCGGCCGGCATCTGCACGATCGAGAGCAGCGAATCGAGGCCGTTCAGCGCGTGCGACTGCACCGGCACGCCGAGCACGGGCAGGCGCGTCTTCGCGGCGAGCATGCCCGGCAGGTGCGCAGCGCCGCCGGCGCCGGCAATGATGGCGCAAAGGCCGCGCTGGACGGCCGCGGCTGCATAGTCGAACAGCAGGTCGGGCGTGCGGTGAGCCGATACCACACGCGTCTCGTACGCGACGCCGAGGCGCTCCAGGGTTTCCACCGCGTGCCGCATGGTTTCCCAGTCCGAGCGGGAGCCCATCACGACGCCGATCCGCGGCGAGGTCGAACCTTCTGTCATGGTCGTTGCACGCGCAAATCGCTATTGTACGCGTATTCCCACTGCCCCTGAATCGGCTCGGACGTCTGGACATCCATGGACAAGCGCTTGCTCGACATCCTCTGCTGCCCGACCACCAAGCTGCCGGTGCGCCTGCTCGACGACGGCGAACTGGCGGCGCTGAACCGCGCCATCGCCGATACCCAGGTCGCCGATGCCGGCGGCACGCGTGTCGGGGGCCATCTGGCAGCCGGCTTGATCACGCGCGACGGGCGCACCATTTATCGCGTCGAGGACGATATCCCGATCATGCTGGCCGATGCCGCGATCGCGACCGCGCAATTAAGTGATTTCCCGAGGCATTGACGGTGTTGCTGGCAACCAGGCGTGACCAGGATCACAATCCACAGGCAGTGTACGCCTATGATGGCGACGTTCGTCGCCCGCGCCCGTGGGTGCGGGCGCCTGCCGGAAACGCACAACGATGACCGCCGCCAAGGACACACCGCCGAATGTCGTGGAGCTGCAGCAGCGCCAGCCTGTTGCGGGCGGTACTGATCGTCTCGGCGATCTGCTCAAGCTGGTCCGCGGCATCTCGCTGAAGCGCATCAACGGCTTGGTCGGCACCTTGTTCGAGAACGTCGACGACGCCTTGTTCGACCTTGCCGAACGCGCCGGCAGCAATGCGATCCAGACCGAGTATTTCGACGGCATGCGCGAAGTGCGCAAGAAGCGCCAGCTGGTCGAACGCCTGTTCCAGGAACAGGCGACCAAGGCGTTCGGCGACTTTGCCGACGGCAAGCTGAAGGCGATCAAGCCGGACGTCGCGCCGCAGGCGATCAGCGCCGGACTGTCGCTGGTCGACGACGTCGAGCTGGAGGAATCCCTCGCCGTGACCAGCATGGTCGCGAAGGCCGAGAACCGGCTGCAGCGTGCGCTGTATCAGGTCAATCAGCGCCTCGCCGTGATCAGCGGCGGCGGCAAGGTCGAAGATGCCAGCAATCCGATCGGACCGGCCGCGCTCGGCAATGCGTTTCGCAATGCGATCCGCGAGTTCGAAGTCAACATCCAGGTCAAGCTGATCATCTACAAGCTGTTCGACCGCTACGTGATGGCCGGGCTGGAACCGGTCTACGACGAGGTCAATGTCGAGCTGATCCGCGCCGGCGTGCTGCCGCAGATCCGCCATGTGCTGCCGCAAAGCGATCGCCCGCGCGGCAGCGGCGCGCCCGCCGCCGGTGTTGCCGGCGAGGCGCACGCGATCGGCGACCTGGTGCAGGGCGACCCCGGCGCTGGCCAGGGTGGCTACTACGACCCGGCGGCGGCGGGACTGCAGGCCGAGATTTACAGCACCTTGCGTTCGCTGCTGGCGAGCCGCCACGGCGACGCCGGCGCGTCCAACTATGCCTCGACAGGCGGTGAACGCGGTGCCGGCGGATCGATCGGCTTGCCCGGCCTCAGCCCGACCGACCTGCTCAGTGCGCTGACGATCCTGCAGAACCAGTCGATGGCCGTGCAAGCACGCGCCGACAGCGTGTCCGACGCCGCCGAAGCGGTACAGCAGATCAAGCGCGAGCTGCTCGACCAGGTCAACAGGCTGTCCGACGACGCGCGCGAGCGCCGCGTTTCGACCGCGGACGAAGACACCATCGACCTCGTCGGCATGCTGTTCGAATACATCCTGCAGGACCGCAACCTGCCGGCGCAGATGCAGGCCCTGCTCGGCCGCCTGCAGATCCCGTATCTCAAGGTCGCGATCGTCGACAAGCATCTGTTCGCGCAGAAATCGCATCCTGCGCGACGCCTGCTCGATGCGCTCGCCGAGGCCGGCAAGAGCTGGTCGGAGGACTCCGACCGCGACCATCGCCTGTACGAGCGCATCAAGTCCTCGGTCGAGACCGTGCTGCGCGACTTCGACGACGATGTAGGCGTGTTCGAGCGCGAGTTCGCTGGCTTCGGCGACTTTATGGGCCAGCACCACAAGCGCGCCGAACTCGCCGAACAACGCGCTGCGGAAGCGACGCGCGGCCGCGAAAAACTGCAGGAAGCGCGCCGCACCGCCGCACGCGAGATCCTCAAGCGCATCGACGAGCGCAACCTGCCGGCGGTCGTGCATACCGTGCTGTCGCGGCCGTGGGCGAACTATCTGGTGCTGACCCTGCTGCGCCAGGGCGAAGAATCCGACGAATGGAAGAACGCGCTGCGCTTCGCCGACGAATTCGTCTGGAGTGCGCAGCCGAAGACGACCGAAAGCGAGCACACGCGCCTGCGCGCGCTGCTGCCGCAGCTGGAGAAGGCGCTGCGCCACGGCCTCGCCACGGTCGCCTACCACGACAACGACGTGCGCCAGCTGATGCAGGAACTGGCGCAATTCTACCGGCGCCTGCTGGACGGTCAGAAAGTCGAGACCAAGACCGCCAAGGAAGTCATCGCCGGCAATGCCACGCCGACGACGGTGGCCGGCGATGCGGCCTCCGGTGACGCCGCGGCCGAGGCTGGACCTCCGTCGACGGTGAGCGCAGCGCAGAGCCCGGTCGAGGAAGTCGTACTGAGCTCCGGCGAGGCCGAAGCGCCGGCGGAAGTCGCCGCCGAAGACGACGAATTCGTGCAAGCCGTGCGCGACCTCAAGGTCGGCAGCTGGATCGAGTTTATCGACGAGAGCGAAAACCGCGAACGCGCCAAGCTGTCCTGGATCAGCCCGATCAGCTCGAAGTATCTGTTCGTCAATCGGCGCGGCCTCAAAGTGTGCGACAAGACCGTCGCCGCGCTCGCCGTCGAGCTGCGTCGCGGCAGCGCGATCGTGCTGGAAGAAGTGCCGCTGTTCGACCGTGCGCTCGACGCGATCGTCGCGCGCCTGCGCAGCGCCCACGAAGAAGCCGCCAAACCCGCCGCGGCCGCCACGCCGGTTTGACGTTTCCGGTCGCGGCGCGCTGCTATCCTGCGCGTCCCGCCGTTCCAGCGAGTTCGATGTGACGACCGATTCCGTGACCGCACCCACGCGCGAAAGCGTCGAGCGCGATGTCCGCCGCGCGCTCGAAGAAGACGTTGGCAGCGGCGATGTGACCGCCGATCTGCTGCCCGCCGCCGCGCATGCGCGCGCGCGCGTCATCACGCGCGAAGCCGCGGTGCTGTGCGGCACTGCGTGGTTCGACGAATGCTTCCATCAGCTCGATGCACGCACGCGCGTCGAATGGCATGCGAAGGACGGCGACCGCGTCGTCGCCGGTGCAGTTCTGTGCCATCTAAGCGGCGCGGCACGCGCGCTGGTGACCGGCGAACGCACGGCGCTGAATTTCCTGCAGACCCTGTCCGGTACTGCCAGCGCGACGGCGACCTATGTGGACGCCGCGCGCGGCACGCGCACGACCGTGCTCGATACGCGCAAGACCTTGCCCGGCCTGCGCGCTGCGCAGAAATATGCGGTGCGCGTCGGTGGAGGGAAGAACCATCGCATCGGTCTGTTCGACGCCGTGCTGATCAAGGAAAATCACATCGCCGCCGCCGGTTCGATCGGCGCAGCGATCCAGCGCGCGCGAGCCTTGCATCCGGACCTGCTGGTTGAGACCGAAGTCGAGAATTTCGCCGAATTGCGCGAAGCGCTCGCGGCCGGCGCAGACCGCATCATGCTCGACGAATTCGAGTTGCACGAACTCGCCCAGGCAGTCGCCGAGGTCGGCGGACGCGTACCGCTGGAAGTCTCCGGCTCGGTCGCGCTGGAACGCGTGCGCGCGATCGCCGAAACCGGTGTCGACTACGTCTCGATCGGCGCCTTGACCAAGCATGTGCGCGCGGTCGATCTGTCCATGCGCATCGAACTCGTCGACGCCTGAGCCGGCCGCGCCGACGCGATTCAGAACACGCCGAAATAGTGCGCGGCGGCCAAACCAGCCGCCAGCACGACCAAGCCGGCGATGATCCACGGCAGCGGCGACCCGCCCGAGGACGATGCGTCCGGCAGGTTTTCCACGCGTGCGGTTGCCGACTGTTGGCGCGCATCCATGCCGGGCGTCACCAGCAGGAACCGCACGGTATCCAGACGCAATTCCTCGCCCGGTTTCAGCAGTCCGTTCTGCACGCGCTTGTCGTTGATGAAGGTGCCGTTGGCAGAGCCGAGATCCTCGACCAGCAAGCCTTCCGCGGTCACGCGCAGACGCACATGATGGCGCGAGATTTCCTCGGCCGGCACCGCAATGTCGCAATCCGGCTGACGCCCGATGAGGGCATTGTCGGTGACCGCAAAGGTCTTGCCGAAGGTCGCGCCGGAGACGCCGCGCAGCATGAAGCGCGGCAGCGTCGCGCGCACGCGCGTGCGGCCGTCGTCCTCGACGGGCGCCTTGGGCGGCGGCGCCGGCGTTGCGGCCGGTCTGCCGCGCTCACTCGCACTGATCGAGCAGCCGACGCGGCCGAATAACAGCAGGTCGCCGGCTTTGAGCGGGCTCTCGCGTTCGACCTGACGCCCATTCAACACCGTCGCGCCCGCACCGGCCAACGGGCGCACGACGGCTGCGGCCGCGTTGAGCACGAGTTCCGCGTGATACGGCGCGACGCCGGCCACGGCGAGTACGATGCCGCAGTCCGCCGCGGAACCGACGCGCGTGGTGCCCTCGGAAAGTTCGAGTGGCGCGTGCTCGCCGCCTGGAAATGTCAGTTTCATCGGGTCCCCTGCGTCCGTCAGCCGTAGTAGCCGCAGCCTATTCTAGCGGTCTGATCGAACTCGATCAGCACGGGGGCACCGCGACACGGCTTGTCAGCGGCGCGCGACGTCCCCACACTCTGCCGATGCTCGGCACCTGGATCTCCCTGCTCCTCATCGCGCTCGCCATCTGGGCGTGGATGGACGGCCTGCGCGCACGCGAACTCGCGATCCGCCATGGCCGCGAACTCTGCCGCGACGCCGGCGTGCAACTGCTCGATCAGACCGTCTCGCTGAAGCGCCTGCGCATTGCCCGCCGCGACGGACTGCCGGCCTGCGTGCGTCGCTACGGATTCGAGGTGAGCCTGGATGGCAGCGACCGCCATCGCGGCCATCTGGACATGAACGGCCAGCGCCTGGAATCGTGGAGCCTGCCCTTGAGCGAAGCCGCCGCCGCAACAGCGCGCCCGAATCATTTGCGCCTGGTGCAGTAAACCGGATCGATTCGTCTGTGTGTCCTGCCGCCACGCGCGCTGGAAACACACCGCTGTTTCGATTCCCGATTCCCGATTCCCGATTCCCGATTCCCGAATCCGGAATTCCAGCTATTTAATCACCCGCAGGTGCGGACGCTTCGGCGCTTCGTCCGGCTGCGGCGCCGGCGGCGGTGGTTCGGTCGGCGCGTTGTCGGCCGAAAACATCATGCCCTGGCCATTTTCCTGTGCGTAGATCGCGAGCACGGCCGCCATCGGCACGTATACCACCTGGCTGACGCCGCCGAAACGTGCGAGGAAGCCCACGCGCTCGTTGCTGATCTCGAACTGGGTGACCGCGCGGCCAGCGATGTTCAGCACGACGCGGCCGTCCTTCGCTGCCCCCGGCGGCACGCGCACGTTCTCGGCCGCGGCATCGACCAGCAGATACGGCGTCAGGCCGTTGTCGCTGATCCATTCGTACAGCGCCCGCAGCAGATACGGGCGGTTGGAAGTCATTGCGATCGAGGACACGCCAGCCTGGCAACGTTCGGAAAGGGGCAGGATGCAGTGTCGGCGAGCGGCTTCACGGACGCAACGCCTTTTCCTCGGCGGTCATGCTGCGCGCGAACCCCTGGCTGCGGAAGATGCGCTCGCCATAGTCGATGATCGACTGCGCTTCGCGCGGCAGATGCACGCCGAGCGAGTCCAGGCGCCAGACCAGCGGCGCCAGCGCGCAGTCGGCCAGGCTGATTTCCGGGCTGAGGAAGAACTTGGAGGCCTTGAAGGCGCCCGCGTTCTTGATCAGGTCGTCGCGCAGCATCTTGCGCGCGACGTCGGCGGGCTTGCCGCCGCCTTCGATCGTCTCGACCAGGGTCAGCCAGTCGTTCTCGACGCGCACGATCGCCAGGCGCAGGCGCGCGCGCGACAGCGGGTCGACCGGCATCAGCGGCGGGTGCGGGTAGCGTTCGTCCAGGTACTCGCAGATGACGCTGGTGTCGTACAGAACCAGGTCGCGGTCGACCAGGGTCGGCACCGAGTTGTACGGGTTGAGATCGAGCAGGTCTTCGGGCGGGCTGTCCAGATCGACCAGGATGTGGTCGTAGGTCACGCCTTTGGCCGCCAGCGTCATGCGGACGCGATGGCAGTGCACGCTGTCGCGCGCGGAATACAAGGTCAATACGGTACGCGAACGCTGGTTCAAGGCCATTCTGTCTCCCCCTCCGTTCCCGTTCGGAGCATAGCCCTTCGCCGCGGCAATGTACTACGCGGCCGCCGGCGCGCCTAGGAGGCGGAAACGGCTTTCAGCAGGCTTCTGCGCGGGAGCGAGGCTGGTTGCGACCGTGGGGCACCTGTACGGTCCGCTGCAAGGCGGACCCTAGAGGGTCGCGGACGGACGGCCGGGCTGGCGCGGCCGTCCACCTTTTTTCAGTGGACGTCTTTCCAGAACTCGAGCTTGAGCAGGTAGGCGATGAAGGTGAAGAACGCCAGATACAGCAGCACCCACACCCCCATCGACTCGCGCTTGAGCGCGGCCGGCTCGCCGGCATACTGCAGGAATGCGGTGATGTCGCGCACGGTGCGGTCGAACTGCTCCGGCGTCTGGCTGCCCGGGGTCTGCAGCTTGAGCGCGCCGCCGCCTTCCGCGTGGCCTTCGCCGCCGGCCTCGTGAGCGAGCACCTGCTCGCCCTGCAGGCTCCACAGGGGATTCGGCATCGACACATTGGCAAACACGGTGTTGTTCCAGCCGAGCGGACGCGACGGGTCGAGGTAGAACGACTTCAGATAGTTGTAGATCCAGTCCGAACCCTTCGCGCGTGCCTCCAGCGAGAGATCCGGCGGCGCCTTGCCGAACCACGCTGCAGCCTGTTCCGGCGGCATGTGGCTGATCGCATGGTCGCCGATCTTGCCGCCGTTGAAGATCAGGTTCTGCTCGACGTCCTTCGGATCGAGCTGCAGGTCCTCGGCCAGGCGCGAGTAGCGCAGGTACTGCAACGAATGACAGCCCGAGCAGTAGTTGAAGAACAGACGCGCGCCGCGCTGCATCGAGGCGATATCGTCGAGCCGGATGTTGGCGGCCTGCATGCCCTCGCCTTCTTCGGCGGCATGCGCAAGGCCGAGCGTCATCAGACCGGCGATGAGCAGGGCGGCGAGTTTCAGGAGCGTGGCGGACTTCATGGCGGACTTCATCGGTTGGGTCGTCATGGGCTTAGTCATGCGTCGTCACCCGATCCGGCACCGGTCTGGTCTTCTCGAAGCCGAAATACGTGTAGACCCACAGGAACAGGAAGAATCCGAAATAGACGAGCATCCAGAAGCGTCCGAACAGGTTTTCCAGCGTCGTCACGTCGGCGCTCGCGCCGAACCACTCGGGAATCACTTCGGTGGTGATGCCGGCGCCGACTGCGCCGAGCATCACGAAGGACGCGGCGAACAAACCAAGCGCGATCTTGTAGCCGAGGCCGCGGTAGCGCACCGACTTGACCTTGCCGCGATCCAGCCACGGCACGAAGAACAACAGCACGATCGAGCCGAACATCGCGATGACGCCCGGCAGCTTGAACGGGATCATGCGAACGATCGCGTAGAACGGCGTGAAATACCACGACGGCTTGATATGCGACGGCGTGGCGAGATTGTTCGCCGGAATGAAGTTGTCGTGCTCGAGGAACCACCCGCCGAAGGTCGGCGCGTAGAAGATGATGAATGCGGCGATCAGCAGGAAGAAGCCGGTGCCGAAGATGTCCTTCACCGTGTAGTACGGATGGAACGCGATGCCGTCGAGCGGCGTGCCGTCGGGCTTCTTCTTTTCCTTGATCTCGACGCCGTCCGGATTGTTCGAACCGACCTCGTGCAGCGCCGCCAGATGCAGCACGACGAGCAGCAGCAATACCAGCGGCAGCGCGATCACGTGCAGTGCGAAGAAGCGGTTCAGCGTCGCGTTCGCGGGCAGGTAGTCGCCCATGATCCATTCGACCAGCGAATCGCCGATCCACGGCACCGCACCGAACAGCGAGATGATCACCTTGGCGCCCCAGAACGACATGTTGCCCCATGGCAGCACGTAGCCCATGAAGGCTTCCGCCATCAGCACCAGGAAGATCAGCATGCCGAGCAGCCAGACCAGTTCGCGCGGCTTCTTGTACGAGCCGTACATCAGGCCGCGGAACATGTGCAGGTAGACGACCACGAAGAACAGCGAGGCGCCGGTCGAGTGCATGTAGCGGATCAGCCAGCCCCAGCTGACGTCGCGCATGATGTATTCGACCGACGCGAACGCGGCCGACGTGCCGGGCGCGACTTCCGCCGTGCTCGGCGTGTAGTTCATCGTCAGGAAGATGCCGGTCAGGATCTGGTTGACCAGCACGAGCAGGGCGAGCGAACCGAAGTAGTACCAGAGGTTGAAGTTCTTCGGCGCGTAGTAGCCCGACGTGTGCGAGGAAAGGAGCGAGAAGATCGGCAGGCGATCCTCGATCCAGTTCACCACGCGGCTATTGGTCTGGATGCGGGTCATCGTGGTGCCCATTACGCCTTCCCCTCGCCCGGGTCCACACCGATCATGATGTGCGTGTCGTCAACGAACGAGTATTTCGGCACGGCCAGATTCGCCGGCGCCGGCACGCCGTCGAAGACGCGCCCGGACATGTCGTAGCGCGACTTGTGGCAGGGGCAGTAGAAGCCGCCCTTCCAGTTCGGATCGAACGGTTCGGGTTTCAGTTCGGGGAAGTAATCCGGCACGCAGCCGAGGTGCGTGCAGATGCCGACCACGACCAGCCATTCCGGCTTGATCGAGCGGTTTTCGTTCTGCGCGTACTTCGGCTGCTGGTCCGAATTCTCCGACTTCGGATCCTTCAGGTGCGAATCCTCGCCGGCCAGCGCATCCAGCTGCGGCTTGGTCCGGTTCACCACGAACACCGGCAGGCCGCGCCACGCGAACGTGACCTTCTGGCCCGGTTCGATCTTGCCGATGTCGGCCAGGACCGGCGCGCCGGCCGATTTCGCCGCCGCACTCGGCTCCCACGTCTTGACGAAGGGAATCGCCGCGAGCACGACGCCCGCACCACCCACGACCGAAGTCGTCGCGGTCAGGAACCGGCGGCGCCCTGGGTCTACCACAGCATCGTTTGCCATCAGCACTCCGCTGCAAACTTTCGAGAAAATCGGTTGGACGGCTCGACCGTCCATGGCGACGCCCCAATCGGGGCGGGCATCGCCGACGCTGCAACAACGCGACTTCGATCGCGTGATTGCCCGCGCTTGTCTAGGGCGAGCCGCAAAATCGTGTTAGTTTAACGAACGCCCCCGCACCGCACAATCAAAGCGGGCGGCGTTGACCTGCAATGCCGCCGTCATCGGCACGCGCGCGAACGCTGCATTGCATCGGCGCACGCGACGCCGCAAAACGCGAGGCGACGACAGCATGCCGACCCGCACGACCTACAACACGCTCGCCTTCATCATCCGCTGCGCCATCGTCGGCCTCGCAGCGGCGTTCGTGCTCAGCATCTTCGCGCCTGGCCTGGTCGAGCGCCTGCGCGGTCGCGCGCACGCCGGCGATGCGCTGCATGCCAATGCAGCCGACGATACTGCGACAACTCACCACGGCCCGGTGTCCTATGCCGATGCCGTTCGCCGCGCCGCGCCGGCGGTGGTGAACATCTATGCGAACAAGACGACGCCTTACCAGCCTGCGTATCCGGTTTCGGATCTGCTCACCCAACGTCTGCTCGGCTATGTGCGCGGACCACTGCGCAAACGCCAGGAACAAAGCCTCGGCTCCGGCGTGATCTTCAGCTCCGACGGCTACGTGCTGACCAACAATCACGTCATCAACGGCGCCGACGACATCCAGATCCTGCTCGACGACGGCCGCGTGTCGAAGGCGCAGATCATCGGCAGCGATGTCGAGACGGATCTGGCCGTGCTGAAGATCGACGCCGACAATCTGCCCGAGATCACCGTCCCGGACGACAAGACTGCCGACGTCGGCGATGTCGCACTGGCGATCGGCAATCCGGCCGGTCTCGGCAAAACCGTCACCATGGGCATCGTCAGCGCGACCGGCCGCCAGCTACGGCTGTCGGCGTACGAGGATTTCATCCAGACCGACGCCGCCATCAACGCCGGCAACTCCGGCGGCGCACTGGTCAATGCGCTTGGCGAGCTGATCGGCATCAACACCGCGATCTATCCGCGCACGCCGACCTCGAATGCACAAGGCGCGGTCACCCAGGGCGCCGAAGGCATCGGTTTCGCCATTCCGGTCGCGACCGCGAAGGCAGTGCTCGATCAGATCGTCAAGCACGGCCGCGTGATCCGCGGCTGGATCGGCGCCGAATACAGCGACGTGCCACCCGCAAGCGGCGCCACCGCGCGCCAGCCCGGCGTCCTCGTGCGCTGGATCGTGCCCGAAAGCCCGGCCGCCCAAGCCGGCCTGCTTGCCGGCGACCTGCTGCTGAAACTCGACGGCAGCGCGATCGTCGACCAGGTCGACCTGCGCAATCGCGAAGCAGCCTTCGCCCCCGGCACCAAGGTCCGCTTGGAAGGCCTGCGCAACAACGTGACGTTCGCGATCGATGTGGTGCTGGCGCAAAGGCCGGCGCCGAGTACGACGGGGGCTTGAAGAGCCGGGATTGGGGATTCGGGATTTGGCAAAGCGGGATCGCATGAGATTGATGCGAAGGCTCAGATGGCGCCGATCGCAGCGTTGTTCGCTCTCCGAATCCCCAATCCCCAATCCCGGCTTCACAACGCTTTCTGATAGCGATCCCGCAGCGTAGCGACACGCTGCACGTACACCTGCGTCTCGTCATACGGCGGCACGCCGCCGTACTTCGTCACCGAGGCGGCGCCGGCGTTGTAGGCGGCGGTCGCCAGTTTGGCGTCGCCGTTGAAATCCTTCAGCAGCTGCGCGAGATAGCGCGCGCCGCCGCGGATGTTCTGTGCGACGTCGAAGGGATTGGTGACGCCGAGCTCGCCAGCGGTGCCGGGCATCAGCTGCATCAAGCCCTGCGCACCCTTGTTCGACAAGGCCAGCGGATTGAACGCCGATTCGGCATGGATCACCGCGCGCAGCAGTGCGCCATCGACGCCGTACTCGGCCGCCGCGGCAGCGATCTCGGCGCGATACGCTTCGAGATTCAGGGCCGTGCGCGAGAAGTCGATCGTCGAATGCACGTCGCAGGCGACGCAGGTCGCGATATAGGTGAACAGGACCGCGAACGCGCTGCCCGCCGGCTTGATATTGGTGTACTCGGTGATGCCGTCCTTGCGCTGCACGCGATAGACCGAACCGCGCAGCACCTTCATCGACGGCTGCGCGGGCGCGACAACCGACGGCGTTGGTTTGGCGGAGGCGACGATGACGGCTGGAGCCAAGGCTTGCGCCGACGACTCGGCCCCGGCGGCAACCACCGAGAAATCCGCGCGGATCGGTTTCTCCTTCGCGTTCTCCTCGTAGACCCAACCCTGCGTCGTCACCGTGCGCTTGCCCGGGGTGGGCGAGGAACCGACCGAAGCCGAGGGCGCGGGCGACGGCACAACCGGCTTCTTCGGCGCGGCGTCTTCATAGCGCGACAGCACCGAACACTTGGCGAAGCCATCGCTTTTGTTGGTGTAGGCGATGACACCGCCTTTCGCCTCGCACTTGTACAACACGCCGGCTTGCGCGTGCGGCGCCACGCACGCAAGCACGATGCCGAGCAAGGCGAGGGCGGCGATGGCGGAGGCGGGACGCGGCATGGACGCTATTGAACCCTTTTTGACGCCAGAGTTTCCGCCGGCTCAGTCAAGCGCTGGCAGCCCCGCAAACGGATGCGCGCCGGCCGTAGCCGTTGGCGGCTGCCTTTTTACCACGTAAACTATTGGACTTCCTAGGATTTCGACCCATGCCCGGCAAGCTCTACATCAAGACCCACGGTTGCCAGATGAACGAGTACGACTCGGCCAAGATGGCCGACGTGCTGCAGGCGGCGCATGGGCTGGAGCTGACCCAGAACGAGGCCGAGGCCGACGTCATCCTGATCAACACCTGTTCGATTCGCGAAAAGGCACAGGAAAAAGTCTTCAGCCAGCTCGGCCGCTGGCGCGAGCTGAAACAGGCCAACCGCGCGGTCGTGATCGGCGTCGGCGGTTGCGTCGCCAGCCAGGAAGGCGAGGCGATCGTCAAGCGCGCGCCGTACGTCGACCTCGTGTTCGGCCCGCAGACCTTGCACCGCCTGCCGGCGATGATCGACGCGAAACGGGCGAGCGGCAAGCCGCAGGTCGATATCTCCTTCCCCGAGATCGAGAAGTTCGACAACCTGCCGCAGCCGCGCGCCGAAGGGCCGACCGCGTTCGTCTCGATCATGGAAGGCTGCTCGAAATACTGCTCGTTCTGCGTGGTGCCGTACACGCGCGGCGAGGAGATCAGCCGGCCGTTCGACGACGTCGTCGCCGAGATCGCCGTGCTCGCCGAACAAGGCGTGCGCGAGGTCAACCTGCTCGGCCAGAACGTCAACGCCTATCGTGGCGCGATGCACGATGGCGCGGTCGCCGACCTTGGCCTGCTGATCCATGCGATCGCCGAGATCGACGGCATCGGCCGCATCCGTTTCACCACCTCGCATCCGCTCGAATTCAGCGATTCGCTGATCGACGCGTACGCCAACGTGCCGCAGCTGGCGAATTACCTGCACCTGCCGGTGCAGTCCGGCTCCGACCGCATCCTGAGCGCAATGAAGCGCGGCTACACCGCGCTCGAGTTCAAGCAGAAGCTGCGCAAGCTGCGCGTGGTGCGGCCGGAGATTTCCATTTCGTCGGATTTCATCGTCGGCTTCCCCGGCGAGACCGACGCCGACTTCGACAAGACGATGAAGCTGATCGACGACGTCGGCTTCGACCAGAGTTTCTCCTTCATCTATTCGCGCCGTCCCGGTACGCCGGCAGCGAACCTCGCCGACGACACGCCGGATGCGGTCAAGCATGCACGCCTCGAACGCCTGCAAGCGGCGATCAACGCGAACGCGCGGCGCATCGGCGAATCGATGGTCGGCAGCGTGCAGCGCATCCTCGTCGAAGGACCGAGCCGCAAGAGCCCGCACGAGATGACCGGACGCACCGAGAACATGCGCTACGTGAATTTTCCGGGCCATGCGCGCATGGTCGGGCAGTTCGTCGACGTGACGATCACCGAAGGCATGAGCAATTCGCTGCGCGGACGCCTCGTGCTGGCCGAGAGTCTCGTCGCGTAAAGCCGCAAACGTCGGCGCCGACGGCCGCGCTGGCTGCCGGTGTGCATCCGGCGCCGCTTCCGTTCCGTATGGGTTCGATGACGCCGCCGCCCGCGGCACGAATCGCGACCGATGCGCAGCCTTTCGACGAGCAGCCGGACCCCTCGCATGCCCGCCGCCATCGCGATGACGGCCATTCTCAACTGCGCGTGCGGCGTCGCGGCCGATCCAGTCCGGCACTACGAGGGCGATGCCTACGCGATCGGCGACGGCCGGCTGCTCTATCGCGAATCGCATTGGTTGTATGAAGACGCCGGCTCCGCTGCGCGCATCGTGCTGTATCGCTGCCCCGATGGAACACCGTTTGCGCGCAAGCGCCTGCACGCTGGCGTGGCAGCGCAAGCGCCGGACTTCGAAATGAGCGATGCGCGCAACGGCTACGTCGAAGGCGTGCGCAGCAACGCTGGCGCGCGCGAGGTCTTCGCGCGGCCGGGCAAGGATGACCGCGAGTACAGCGCTGCGCTGACGATCGCGCGCGACACCGTGATAGATGCCGGTTTCGATGCCTTCGTGCGCGCGCATTGGGACACGCTGGCGAGCGGCGCCAGCGTGGCGTTGAACTTCGTCGTACCGAGCCGGCTTGCTGCGCTGCCGTTCAAGGTGCGCCGTATCGACGACGCTCACCTCGCCACCGATGCAACCATGCATCTGCGCCTGCAACTGGCGAACTGGTACGGCGCTTTGCTGCCGCATATCGACGTCTTCTACGACACCGCCACACGCGAGCTGAGCCGTTACGAAGGCATGAGCAACGTGCGCGATGCGACGTCGAACAATGTCGAGGTGCGCATCGAATTCCGGTCCGACCAGCGCCACGACACCACCATGCAGGACGTCGATGCAGCAGCAGCTGCGCCGCTGACCGGCCTGTGCCGGCTGTCCTGAGCTGACGCTGCGATGCGCGCCCCGAAGACTTTTCCGCGAACGGTGCCGCAGCGCCCGATCGCGGCCGCGCCCCTCCGTCCCGCTGCAGGAGCATCCTTTCGATGGTCAACCTCTATTTGTATTTCAACGCGGGTCTCTATGCGCTGTTCGCGCTCTGGTGCACGCTGGCTCCGACGCGAACGGCACAAGGTGTCGGCTACGCGGCGCTGTCGCGCTCCGGCGTTTCCGAATACCTGGTCGTCTACGGCGGCCTGCAACTCGGCCTCGGCCTGTTTTTCCTCTATTGCGCCCAGGCTGGCGCACAGCGCATCGGGCTGGTGTTCGCTTTGCTTTTGTATGCACCGATCGTCGTCTACCGCGCCGCAACGGTCGCGCGCCAGTGGCCGGTCGGCATCACGACGCTCGGAGTCGGTTCGCTCGAACTTCTGCTCCTGCTCGGCGCCCTCTCGCTGTGGTGGCGTCAGCGAGTCTGAACGGACGCGGTTGCGCACATTGTGGAAATTGCAGACTATCCGCCACGACTGCGTGAATAGGGATGGTTGCATGGCCGGCCAGAGCGATGTCCCCCCGTTCGATCCGGACCGCCTGCGCGATCTGCTGCTGGCAACCGCCGGCGGCGACGCCGGCGCATTCGAACAGCTCTATCGATCGACTTCGGCCAAGTTGTTCGGCATCTGCCTGCGTATCGTGCAGCAGCGCAGCGATGCCGAGGACGTGCTGCAGGACGTCTACGTGACGATCTGGCGCAAGGCCGCGCAGTTCGACGCTGCGCGCGCCAGCGCAATCACCTGGCTCGCAATGATGGCGCGCAACAAGGCGATCGACCGCCTGCGCGCCGGCGGCGTCGAGCGCAACTCGGCGCCGATCGATCTGGCCGAGGACCTGCGCGATCCGAATGCATCGACGCAGGCCTTGGCGGAAACCAACGAGCAGCATCGCCGCCTCGATGCGTGCCTGGGCGAACTCGAGGTGCAGCGGCGCAACTTGATCCGCGTCGCCTTTTTCGAGGGCGCGACCTACGAGGAACTCGCCGCTCGCTGCAGCGCGCCGCTCGGCACGGTCAAGAGCTGGATCCGCCGCGGCCTGTTGCGCCTCAAGGCGTGTCTCGAACGATGAATACGCCCGCCGGCCCCACCCCACCCGGCACCCCCGAATCCGGATCGTCCGAGCCCGGCGATGCGGCCGCCGAATACGTACTCGGCGTGCTCGACGCCGCGGCGCGCAGCGACGCCGAGAGCCGACTGCTGCGCGAACCCGCGTTCGCGCGCGAAGTCGCCGAATGGGAAACCCGGCTGACGCCGCTGATCGACGAAGTCGCGCCGGTGCCGGTGCCGTATTCGCTGTGGCCGCGCATCCGCGCCGCTGCCGGAATCGGGGACCCCGTCGGTCGAAACGAATCCGCCGGCAGGCGCACGGCGCCGCGCCCGGGTCTCTGGCAGAGCACGCCGTTCTGGCGTTGGTTCAGCGCCGGCGCGTTCGCCGCCGCGGCCGCGAGCCTGTTCGCGTTGTTCTTCCTGCCCGAGGTCGCGCCTCCACCACCCGTGGCCGCGCCGCTGGTCGCCAGGATGGCGCAGGACGACGGCAAGGCCTTGTTCCTCGCGACCGTCGATGTCCGTCACGGCACCATGGTCGTGCAGCCGACCACGGTCGAAATCCCGCCGGGACGCGTGCCCGAGCTCTGGCTGATTCCGCCCGGCGATGCCCCGCATTCGCTCGGCGTGCTCGATCCGAATCGCGCCAATTCAGTGGTCGTGCCGAAGGAACTGCTCGCCGCGCTCGGTCCCCGCGCGGTCGTCGCGGTGACCGTCGAACCGCCCGGCGGCGGCCCCGGCGGCAAGCCGAGCGGACCGATCATCGCCAAAGGCGAAATCTCGCTGCTGTGACGGCGTAGCGGCGGCGTTTCGCGCTGCCGCGCGTTGTTGGCGCAATCGCCCGCGCGCGGGCGCATCCGCATCGTGCTTCGCCGCGTACCTGTCCTGCAATGAGACGGGAGCGCGACGATGAGCAGCGGAATCGGCCGATGAGGGCCGGCGAGCAAACGACGGTAGCCGCGGGCATCACGCATGGCTCGGCGTTCCTGGCAAGCCTGCGCCGCTGGTTCGATGCCGAGGCCGGCGACACAAGCGACCACCAAGCCGACCGCATCGACTGGCTGCGCGCGCTGCCGTTCATCGGCATGCACCTCGCCTGCATCGGCGTGCTGTGGGTCGAAATCAGTACGTTCGCGCTCGCCGTCGCCTTCGCGCTGTATTCGCTGCGCATGTTCGCGCTGACCGGCTTCTACCACCGCTACTTCGCGCACAAGACCTTCCGCACTTCGCGCGGCGTGCAGTTCGCGTTTGCGCTGATCGGCGCCGCCTGCGTGCAGCGCGGGCCTTTGTGGTGGGCCGCGCATCATCGCAATCACCATCGCCATGCCGACACCGAACGCGATCTGCATTCGCCGCGGCGCGGCTTCCTGCACAGCCACATGGGCTGGTTCCTGACCCGGCGTGCGTTCCGCACCGACCTGGCGGCGATCAGCGACTTCGCGCGCTTTCCCGAACTGCGCCTGCTCGATCGCTTCGACCTGGTCGTGCCGGCGCTGCTGGCGGTGGCTCTGTACGCGCTCGGTGCGTGGCTGGGCGTGGCGCATCCGGAACTTGCGACCAACGGTCCGCAGTTGCTCGTCTGGGGCTTCTTCGTCTCGACCGTGCTTGTGTTCCACGCCACCGTCACGATCAACTCGCTCGCGCACCGCTTCGGCCGCCGCCGCTTTGCCACGCGCGACGACAGCCGCAACAACTGGCTGCTCGCCGTGCTCACGTTCGGCGAGGGCTGGCACAACAATCACCACTTCTTTCCAGGCTCGGCCCGCCAGGGCTTTTTCTGGTGGGAAGTCGACGTCACCTACTACGGCCTGCGCACGCTCGCGCTCGCCGGCATCGTGCGCGATCTCAAGCCGGTACCGGCCTGGGTGCACGCGCACGCGGGACGCTGACCGGTGCGCATCGCGGTGGTCGGCTCGGGCATCGCCGGAATGGTTTCAGCATGGCTGCTGTCGCGCCGGCACGAGGTGGTGCTGTTCGAAGCGACCGACCGCCTCGGCGGGCACACGCACACGCACGATGTCGTCGTCGACGGCCGTCACTACCACGTTGACACCGGCTTCATCGTGTTCAACCCGGAGCATTACCCGCTGCTGACGCGCTTGTTCGCCGAGCTAGGCGTCGCTTCGCGCGCGACCACGATGAGCTTCTCCGTGCAGGACGCACGCAGCGGCCTCGAATACAACGCCGGCAGCCTCGACGGCCTGTTCTGCCAGCGTGGCAATCTGCTGCGGCCGCGCTTCCTGCGCATGGTGCGGCAGATCCTGCGCTTCTATCGCGAAGCGCCCGCCGTGCTGCAGAACGGCGCGCCGCTGCAGACGCTCGGCGAATACCTCGAGCGCCATCACTACAGCGAGGAATTCCGCGACCTGCACCTGGTGCCGATGGCCTCGGCGCTGTGGTCGGCGCCGGCAGCACAGATCCTCAAGTTTCCGATCCAGCACCTGGTACGCTTTCTTTCCAACCATCAGATGCTGCAGGCGAGCGGACGCTCGCCCTGGCGCGTCGTCGACGGCGGCTCGCAGACCTACGTGCGCGCGCTGCGCGCGAAGTGGCGCGTCGAAGAGCGCCTCTCCTGTGCGGTCGCTGCCGTTCATCGCGGTTCCGGCGGCGTGCGCATCGACAGCGCGCACGGCAGCGAAACGTTTGATCGCATCGTGCTCGCCTGTCACAGCGATCAGGCGCTCGCCCTGCTCGGCGATGCCAGCGAGGCCGAACGCAGCGTTCTGGGCGCGATGACGTATCAGGCCAACGACGTCGTCCTGCATACCGATGCGCGCCTGCTGCCGCAGAACCGCAAGGCCTGGGCCGCATGGAACGCGCACGTGCCGGCAATACCCGGCGCCGATTGCACGGTGAGCTATTGCATGAACATCCTGCAAGGCATCGACGCGCCGCGCCCGCTCGTGGTCAGCTTGAATCGCAGCGTCGAAATCGACCCGGCAAGCGTGCTCTGGCGTTGCCGCTACGAACATCCGCTGCAGACCGCCGTGTCCGCCGCGGCGCAAACGCGCAAGGGCGATATCCAGGGACGGCGCGGCACCTGGTTCGCCGGCGCCTACTGGGGTTACGGCTTCCACGAGGACGGCATGCGCAGCGGCGTCGAGGTCGCCAACGCGCTTGGAGTGGCGTGGCCGTGAACCGTCTGTACCATCCATCGCTCGATCACGCAGCTGCTGCCGGCAATGTCGACGTACGAGCGACTGCGTTGCCGCCGGCCAGCGCGATCTACGAAGGCTGGGTGCGCCATCGCCGGTATGCGCCGCACGCAAATGCGTTTCGCTATCGGATGTACCTGCTCTATCTCGACCTGGCCGAGATCGATTCCCTGCTCGCACCGCACTGGCTGTGGTCGCAGGAGCGTCGCAATGTGGCCGAGTTCCGGCGCAGCGACTACTTCGGCGACCCGGCGCGTCCGCTCGAGGAATGCGTGCGCGAGCGCGTCGCCGCGACGACCGGAAACGTGCCGCGCGGACCGATCCGCCTGCTGACGCATCTGCGCTACTTCGGTCTCGCCTTCAATCCGGTCAGCTTTTACTACTGCTACGCCGAAGACGGCGTCACTCTCGAAGCGATCCTCGCGGAAATCACCAATACGCCGTGGAAGCAGCGGCATGCCTACGTGCTGCCCCTCACCCAAGCCGAGCGGCACGGCAGCGCGCTGCGCTGGGAATTCGACAAGACCTTTCACGTCTCGCCGTTCTTGCCGATGCAGCGCAGGTACGCGTGGCGATTCACGCCACCCGGCGAAACGCTGCGCGTGCACATGGATGTGCTCGACGATTGCGCGGGCGTCACGGCGCGCGAGCTCGACGCCACCCTCGTGCTGCAGCGGCACGCCCTCACCGGCGCGAATCTCGCGCGCGTGCTCACCCGCTATCCGCTGATGACCGCGAAGGTCGTCGCGGCAATCCACTGGCAAGCCTTGCGCATCCGGCTGCGCGGCAACCCCGTCTACGACCATCCCGATTCAAAGGAAGCACACCGATGAGCCATGAGGCCCTGTTCGACGAAACCATCGCGCAGCGCGACGCCTCGTCGATCGAACGCATCGCGCGCAGCCGCCTGCTGGCGATCATGCACGGCTTGCAGGAGTGCCGGCTGGTCATCGAAGACGGCGCCGGCATGCATACGCTCGGCAGCGAGGCTGCAAACCCGCCGGACACGCTGCACGCGCGCATCCGCGTGCACGACCCGGCGTTCTACCGGATGACCGCATTGAACGGCAGCGTCGGTGCCGGCGAAGCTTTCATGGAAGGCTTTTGGGAATGCGACGACCTCGTTGCGCTGGTGCGCATCCTGGTGCGCAACCGCGACCGCCTCGATGCGATGGAAACCGGCCTGGCGCGTTTCGGCGGCTGGGCGATGCAGGCCTGGCACGCACTCTGCCGCAACACGGTCGCCGGCAGCCGACGCAACATCGCCGCGCACTACGACCTCGGCAATGCGTTGTTCCAGCTGTTCCTGGATCAGCACCTGATGTATTCCTCGGCGCTGTACGAGCAGGCCGACGACACGCTGGAAGCCGCGCAGACGCGCAAGCTCGATCGCATCTGCCGCAAGCTCGCGCTCGACTCCACCCATCATGTCGTCGAGATCGGCAGCGGCTGGGGCGGCTTCGCGTTGCATGCGGCAAAACATTACGGCTGCCGCGTGACCAGCACGACGATCTCGCAGGAGCAGCACGAACTGGCGATCGAACGCGTCGCCGCGGCCGGTCTCGGCAATCGTGTGCGCGTGCTGCTGGAGGATTACCGCGACCTCTCGGGTCGCTACGACCGCCTCGTCTCGATCGAGATGATCGAAGCCGTCGGGCACCAATATCTGGACACCTATTGCCGCAAGGTCGATCAACTGCTCGTCGCCGACGGTGCCGCGCTGATCCAGGCGATCACGATCGAAGACCACCGTTACAGCAAGGCGCTAAATGCGGTCGACTTCATCAAGCATTATATCTTCCCGGGCAGCTTCATCCCTTCGGTCAGCGCGATCCTCGGTGCATTCGCACGCAGCAGCGAGTTGCGCCCGTTCAATCTCGAGGACATCGGCGCGAGCTACGCGTTGACCCTGCGCGCCTGGCGCGAACGTTTCCTGGCGCAGCACGATGCAGTACGCGCGCTCGGCTATCCGGAACGCTTCGCGCGCATGTGGGAATTCTATCTCGCCTATTGCGAAGGCGGCTTCCTCGAACGTTCGATCGGCACCGCGCAGATGCTGCTGACCAAGCCGCGCTCGCGACTGGCGCAGTTCACGCCGCCGTTGAGCACGGTCGCGGCCGCATGAGCCAGCGCGCCGACTTCTGGATCAATGCGATCGTCTTCGAGCTCGTCTGGCTGGCGGCCGTCGGCGGCGCCGGGCAGGGCCTTTGGTGGGCCGGTGCGCTCGCGCTCAGCGTGTTCTTCGGCTACCAGGTACGCGCTTCGGCGCATGCGCGAGCGGATGCCATGCTGGCCGCGCTCGCCTGCGTGTTCGGCTTCATTGCCGACTCGCTGTTCGCGCGCAGCGGGCTGGTCGCTTATGCCGCGGCCGTGCCGAGCGCGCATTGGGCGCCGCTGTGGATCGTTGCGTTGTGGGCGAACCTCGCGCTGACCTTGAACCACTCGCTCGCGTTCCTGCAGCAGCGGCTGCCATTGGCCGCGCTGCTCGGCGCGATCGCCGCGCCCTGTCGTACTACTTCGCCGAACACGCCTGGCATGCGGTCGTGCTGGCGCCTCCATTGGCGATGACCTTGCTCGCGCTGGCCGCAGGCTGGGCACTCCTGATGCCGCTGCTGGTCGGGGTTGCGCGCACGTTGCAGTCGCACTCGATGTCGTCGAGCGGAGGACGGCCGTCATGAACGCATGGCCCCTGCTCGTCGTCTGGCTCGGCGCCAGCCTCGTCATGCTGGCCGGCTGGCTGCGACAGCGCCGCACGCGCAACGCGGGCATCGTCGATGTCCTGTGGTCGGCCTGCATGGCGGCGGCGGCGATGTTCTACGCCGTGTGCGGCAGCGGTGCACTGCTGCCGCGCGTGCTCGTCGCCATGCTCGGCGGTATCTGGGGAATACGCCTCGCACTGCATCTGTGGCAGCGCGTCAGCCATGAACCCGAAGACGGACGCTACCGCTATCTGCGCGCCCACTGGCACGACGACCCGCAGCGATTCCTGCTGTTCTTCATGGCGCAGGCCTTGCTGACTGCGCTGTTGTCGCTGCCGTTCTGGATCGCCGCGCACAATCCGAGTCCGCAATGGAACCTATGGATGATCGGCGCCGTGCTCGTCTGGCTGGTCAGTCTCGGCGGCGAGACGATCGCCGATCGCCAGCTCGCACACTATCGCGCCGATCCGGCGCATCGCGGACGAACTTGCCGCAGCGGGCTGTGGCGCTACTCGCGCCATCCGAACTACTTCTTCGAATGGCTGCACTGGTTCGCCTACGTGTTCCTCAGTGTCGGCACCGGCGCCGGCTGGGTGGCCGCCAGCCTGGTCGGACCTGCGCTGATGCTGATCTCGCTGTGCTGGATCACCGGCATTCCATTCACCGAAGCACAGGCGCTGCGCTCGCGCGGCGACGACTATCGCGACTACCAGCGCACGACCAGTGCGTTCATCCCCTGGTTTCCACGCAAATCCGCCGCATCCACACGCGACGATCCACAGGAGCACTCCTCATGAATCGCGAAGCGACCGCGGCGACGGCCTGGGCGCCGCAGCTGGATCACCCGGAAGGCACGGCAAGCCGCTGGTCTCCGATCGCACTGGCCGAACGCGGCCTGCTGCCCGACAGCGTGATCCGCCACGGCATCCGCCGCTATTGCGCCGCGCGCCTGCGCAGCGAGCGCGCCGGCAGCCTCGAGGCCGGCTGGCTGCGTTTTCGCGCGGCGCTGGCCGATCTTCGCGCCAGTCCGCTCGCGATCGAAACGCAGGCCGCCAACGCGCAGCACTACGAGTTGCCGCCGCGCTTCTTCGAGCTGTGTCTCGGCCGGCACCTGAAATACAGCGCGTGCTGGTGGGATGCGCACACCAGCTGCCTCGACGAGGCCGAGCGGCAGATGCTCGCGCTTTACGGCGAGCGTGCCGAGCTTGCCGACGGCCAGCAGATCCTCGAACTCGGCTGCGGCTGGGGATCGCTGACGCTGTGGACGGCCGCGCGCTTTCCTGCCGCGCGCATCACCGCCGTATCGAACTCGCGTCCGCAGCGCGAATTCATCGAGGCGCGTTGCCGCGAGCGCGGCCTCGCCAACGTGCGCGTGATCACGCAGGACATCAACACATTGCAGCTGCGCAGCGACACGTTCGACCGCGTCGTCTCGATCGAAATGTTCGAGCACGTACGCAACTACCAGCACCTGCTGGCGCGCATCGCCGGCTGGCTGCGTCCCACTGGCAAGCTGTTCGTGCACATCTTCTGCCATCGCGAACTGATGTACCCGTTCGAGACGGAAGGCACGGACAACTGGATGGGCCGCCATTTCTTCACCGGCGGCCTGATGCCGGCCGCCGACACGCTGCTGCACTTCCAGCAGCATCTGACGATCGAGGAGCAGTGGCGGCTGTCCGGCACGCACTACCAGAAAACCGCCAATGCCTGGCTGGCCGATCACGATCGCAACGCGGACGAGGTCATGGACGTGCTCGAGACCGCCTACGGCCGCGACGCTGCGCTGTGGAACCAGCGCTGGCGCATGTTCTGGATGTCCTGCGCCGAGCTGTTCGGCTACGCCGGCGGCGAGGAGTGGATGGTCGGGCACTATCGCTTCGTCAAGCCGGCAACGCGCGTCTAGCGCAGGCGCTCCCGACCCCGCACTGGCACGGCCGCGGGGTGCGCGCTACCCTCGCGCGCCTATGAATGCCCTCGCCCAGCACGAACTCGTCCTCGAACCCGATGATATCGAACGCCTCGCCAACCTGACCGGCCCGTTCGACGAACACCTGCGCCAGATCGAACTGCGCCTCGGCGTCGAGATCGCCAATCGCGGCAACATTTTCCGCGTGACCGGCTCCGACCATGCCGTCAAGCTCACCGAGCGCGTCTTGCGCGACCTCTATGCGGCGACCGACGCGGAAACGCTGACCGGTGCGCAGATCAACCTGCGCCTGAGTGAATCCGGCGTCGACGCGCTCGATGCGCGCGCGGCCGAAGGCGCGCACGAGATCGCGATCAAAGTCAAACGCGGCACCCTCCGCGGCCGCGGCGCGAACCAGACGCGCTATCTGCACGCGATCGCCACGCACGACATCAACTTCGGCATCGGCCCGGCCGGCACCGGCAAGACCTACCTCGCCGTCGCGATGGCGGTCGATGCGCTCAACGACAATCGCGCGCAGCGGCTGATCCTGGTGCGTCCGGCGGTCGAGGCCGGCGAGAAGCTCGGCTTCCTGCCAGGCGATCTCACGCAGAAGGTCGACCCGTACCTGCGTCCGCTGTACGACGCACTGTACGAAATGCTCGGCGTCGAAAAGGTCATGAAGCTGATCGAGCGCAACGTGATCGAGATCGCGCCGCTCGCCTACATGCGCGGCCGCACCTTGAACGATTCGTTCGTGATCCTCGACGAGGCGCAGAACACCACGATCGAGCAGATGAAGATGTTCCTGACCCGGATAGGTTTCGGCTCGATCGCGGTGGTCACCGGCGACATGACCCAGACCGACCTGCCCAAGCACGTGAAGTCCGGCCTGCGCGATGCGGTCGAGGTCCTGCGCGAGGTCGACGGCGTGAGTTTCACCTTCTTCACCGCGAAAGACGTGGTACGCCATCCGCTGGTGCAACGCATCGTGCGCGCCTACGAGCAACGCGAGGCGGCCGCGCAGGACGATCCGGCACACGGCGGGAATGGCCGCTAAGACGTCCGCGCGTCGCGGCGCCTCGGCAGCCGCCGCGGCGCCGAAGCTGATGCTGTGGCTGAAGAACGAAGCCGGCCGCCGCGGTGTGCCGGTGTCGCGCACGTTCGAGCGCTGGCTCGCCGCGATCCCGGAACTGCGCAAGCGCCGCCAGTGGACCGAACTCAATATCCTCATCGTCGGCAGCGCCGCGGGACACCGCTACAACCGCGAATTCCGCGGCCGCGACTATGCAACGAACGTGCTGAGCTTCCCCTACGAAGCGGCGCCGGGCGAACACCCGGGGCTGCTCGGGGACCTCGTCATCTGCGCGCCGGTGGTGCTGCGCGAGGCGCGCGAACAGGGCAAGCCCGGGCGCGACCACTTCGCTCACCTAACCATCCACGGTGTGCTGCACCTGCTCGGTTATGACCACGAGACCGACGCGGACGCCGAACGGATGGAGGCGCTGGAGCGCGCCGTGCTGACGAGCCTCGGCATTGCCGATCCCTACGCCGAGCGCGCCTGAGGCAGCCGCGGGCGGACGCCTTCGCGCGCGCAAATTACCTGTAAACACGCATTTGCTACACTGCCGGCCCGCCCGCCAGGGTGTTTGTTTCGTAGAGATGAGCGAGGACCCTCCTAGTACACCCTCACCGCGATCATGGTTCGAGCGCATCACGCAGGCGCTTTCCGGGGAGCCGCAGAGCCGCGAAGAACTGATCGAGGAACTGCGTCACGCGCAGGCCAATGGCCTGATGTCGAACGACACCCTGTCGATGGTCGAGGGCGCGATCGAAGTCGCCGACCTCAGCGTGGCCGACGTCATGGTGCCGCGTGCGCAGATGGTTTCGCTGCCGATCGACGAGCCGCTCGCGCAGGTGCTCGAACTCGTGATCGAGTCGGGCCACTCGCGCTTTCCGGTGCACGCCGGCGACAAGGACGAGATCCTCGGCGTGCTGCTGGCGAAGGACCTGCTGCGCTGCATGCAGGGCGGCGCTTCGCAGGACATCCGCAGCCTGCTGCGGCCGGTCACGATGATTCCCGAATCCAAGCGCCTCAATATCCTGCTGAAGGAATTCCGCCTCTCGCGCAACCACATGGCGATCGTCGTCGACGAATACGGCGGCGTCGCCGGCCTGGTCACGATCGAGGACGTGCTCGAACAGATCGTCGGCGACATCGACGACGAACACGACGACGACGACGACGAGCGGACGATGATCCAGGCCGGCCCGAACGGCGAATTTCTGGTCAATGCGCTGACGCCGATCGCAGAATTCAACGAACGCTTCGGCAGCGAGTTCAGCGACGAGGAATTCGACACCGTCGGCGGCATGGTCACGTCCGAGATGGGCCATCTGCCCGAAGTCGGCGACGAAACCGTGTTCGGCGGCTTCCATTTCCAGGTGACCAAGGCCGATGCACGCCGTGTGCTGCAGTTTGCGGTGCGGGTGCATGAAGCTTAGAAGCGGGGATTGGGGATTCGGGATTCCGGATTCGGGGAAGCGGGGCTTTCGCGAACTGATCGCGATCGCCTGCCTGACGCTCGCTTGCATCTTCGCCCTTATTCAAGGCGTGAGCGCCCAGACTTCAGATGGACCGGCTTCCACCCGATCCCCATTCCCTAATCCCCAATCCCGACTCTCGATCAGCCTGCTGACGGTAGGCCCTGGCGAAATCTTCTTCGAGCGCTTCGGCCACAACGCGATCGTGCTGCGCGATCCGGCCAGCGGCGAGGCGGTCGCGTACAACTACGGCATCTTCGATTTCGAAGAGGGCGATTTCCTCAGCAACTTCGCGCGTGGGCGCATGCGCTATCGCATCGCCGCCGACGAACTCGGCGACGACCTGGCGATGTATCGCGAGGAAGGCCGCGAGATCGTCGAACAGCCGCTCAAATTGAGCGGCGAGCAAGCGGCGGCACTGGCCGACTATCTGGAATGGAACACGCGGCCGGAAAACGCGTTCTATCGCTACAACTACTTCACCGCGAACTGCTCCACGCGTGTGCGCGATGCGCTCGACCGCGCGCTCGGCGGGGCGCTGCATGCGCAGAGTGAAGGCCGCTCGCGCGGCTACACGTATCGCCTCGACGCATTGCGTCTGATGGCACCGGAACCCGTGCTGATGCTGCTGATCGATCTGGGGCTCGGCGCGTACGCCGATCAGCGTCTGGACTTCTGGCAGGAAAGCTTCGTGCCGGACACGCTGCGCCACGTCGTCACGCAGGTCAACCTCACGACTGCCGACGGCAGCGCGCCACTCGCCGACGCCGGGCACATCCTGAACAAGGGCGTCATCGCCGAGCCGCCGACGCTGCCGCCGGACCTGCGCTGGCCGTTCCTGATCCTCGGCGTCGCACTCGGCGCGCTGCTGCTCTGGCTCGGCCGTCGCGGCAGCGCGGCAACGCGTGTGCCGCTGGCGCTCTTCGCGATCGCGTTCGAACTGTTCTGCGGCCTCGGCGGATCGATTCTGCTGTTCCTCTGGTTCGGCAGCGATCACGTTTCCGCCTGGCGCAACGAAAACCTGCTGCTGCTGAGTCCGCTCTGCCTGCTGCTGCTGCCGGCGTGGTTCGGCTCGATGCGCGAGCGCTGGCACGTGCGCCGCTGCACGCGGATCGTCGGCTGGCTGGTCGTGCTGGGCGCCGCGTTCGCGCTGTTTTCGAAGATCCTGCCGTGGTTCGCGCAGGCGAACCTGCATTGGATCGTGCTGTTCCTGCCGCTGCATATCGCGCTGGCGCTGATCCTCGCGAGCCAGCGCGGGCGCGCGGCCGGCGCGAGGAGGCTCTGAGGAACGCGCGCGCGGGCAGATGCGGATTGCCGTTGTCATATCCGACACGGCATCATGGGCCGATGGGCCTAAACGCGACCAATCTTCCGACCGATCCGACCTGCACCGATCCGATGGTCGTCAACTGCGTCGCCTACTCGGCCGACGGACGCAAGCTGCGCGACATCACGATCGCCGAGATCAGCGACATCCTGGAGACGCCCGACCAGTGGGTCTGGGTCGGCCTGCGCGAGCCGGACGAGGAGCTGCTCGAAACCCTGCAGGAGGAGTTCGGCCTGCACGAACTGGCGGTCGAGGATGCGCACACCGCGCACCAGCGCGCCAAGATCGAGATGTACGGCGACTCGCTGTTCATCGTCGCGCACACCGCGCAGACGGTGAACGGCAAGATCGCATTCGGCGAAACGCATATCTTCATGGGGCGCCGCTACATCGTCACCGTGCGCCACGGCGCGTCGCTGAGCTACGCGACCGCGCGGCGCGGCTGCGAGCAGACGCCGGATCTGATGACGCTCGGGCCGAGCTACTGCCTCTACGCGGTGCTCGATTTCGTCGTCGACAACTTCTTCCCGATCGTGCGCGAGTTCCGCGAAGAGTTGCAGGAACTCGAAGAAGCCGTGTTCAGCGACACCTTCGAGCGCGAGACGATCCGGCGCCTGTACGAACTAAAGAAGGAACTGGTCACCCTGCGCCTCGCGATCGCGCCGATCCAGGACATCCTCAATCAGCTGATCCGCCAGTATCCGGGCCTGATCCGCGACGAAGTGCGGCCGTACTTCCGCGACGTCTACGACCATGCCGCGCGCATCAACGAATCGACCGATACGATGCGCGAGATGCTCACCGCGGCGATCAGCGTCAACCTCGCCCTGGTCGGCGTCGCGCAGAATGAAGTGGTCAAGCGCCTCGCCGGCTGGGCCGCCCTGCTGGCTGCGCCGACGCTGCTGACGAGCTGGTACGGCATGAACTTCCACGGCATGCCCGAACTCGACACGCCGTGGGGCTATCCGCTGATGATCACCAGCACGCTGGCGATCTGCGGCGTACTCTATTGGGTGCTGAAGCGCGCGAAATGGCTGTAGGGGTTGCGGCGGGAGGCAATGATGCGATGGAGTCGTCCTGCGGTGATGCTCGTTGGCCTCGGCCTCGCCGTCGGCGCAGCCGCGGATGATGCACCCGGCGCGCCGGACTTCCAGCCGCAGCTGCTCGGCGCGCAGTACACCTACATCGATCAGCACCAGTCGTCGCTGGTGTCACCTTATCGCGGACCGCTGAGTCTCGATCCGCGGCGCCAGAGCGCGCGCTCGCAGACCTTCGGCGCGTACTTCGGCATGGCCCTGCCCTGGCATTTCCAGGTTTACCTCGATGGCGAAATGTTCAAGGGCGAAGGCGTCAGCAACGCGACGGGCCTGGGCGATTTGCCGAACGGCGACGTGATCCGTTCCGGCTCGGGCGGTCTCGGCAAGCGCCCGTACATCGCGCGGCGCATCCTGCGCTACGTGCTTCCGCTCGGCGGCGACACCGGAGACGTCGAGGCGGCGCAGGACCAGCTCGCCGGCAAGGAATACGTGCGTCGGATCGAGGCCAAGCTCGGCAAGTTCGCGGTCAGCGACGACTTCGACAAGAACCGCTACGCCAATTCCACGCGCACCCAGTTCATGAACTGGAGCCTGTTCAACGACACCGCCTGGGATTTCGCCGCGGACACGCGCGGCTACACCAATGGCCTGATGCTGGCTTACGTCGAACCGGCCTGGACGCTACGCTACGGCGTGTTCCAGATGCCGACGATGGCGAACGGACAAACCCTGGAATGGCCGCTGCGGCGCGCGCGCGGCGAGCAGGTCGAGTTCGCGCTGCAGCCGCAGAAGGACGGCTGGGCACTGCGCCTGCTCGCGTTCCGCAATATTGCGCGCATGGGTATCTACCAGGACGCGATCGCCCTCGCGCAAGGCGACGCGAGCATGCCCGACATCCGCGCCGACGACCGCGACGGCCGCCGCAAATACGGCTACGGCGCGAACGCGGAGCTGCCGCTGGCCGACCGGGGCGAGACCGGCGTGTTCGCACGCGCCGGCTGGAACGATGGACACAGCGAATCGTTCGCGTTCACCGAAGTCGACCGCACGCTCAGCGTCGGCGCGCAATTGTCCGGAGCGCATTGGCGGCGCCCCGACGACCATCTCGGCATCGCCCTCGTCGACGATGCGCTGTCGTCGGATCATCGCGACTATCTTGCCGCCGGCGGCAGCGGCTTCGTGCTCGGCGACGGCGCCTTGAACTATGGCCATGAACGTATCCTGGAGGCCTATTACTGCTTCCAGCCGATGGCGCATTTGCAGATATCGCCGGATTTCCAACTCGTGCACAACCCCGGCTACAACCGCGACCGCGGTCCGGCGCGTTTCATCGCGTTGCGCGTGCATCTGGAGTATTGAGCGGCGCGCTCGATTGCGCGAACGCCGCGCTTCGATTGCGCCGGTGGTCGCGGCTTCAATCCGAGGGCTCGGCGGCGACGGCATGGCTGCGCGCGGAAGCCGCACGCAGCGATGGTATCGACGCCAGCGCATTGCGCCGCAGCGCATCCGACACGCCGTTCGAAGCTGCGGCAGGAGAGTGCCGCGATGCCGAGCGCGGCGGCGATCGCCACGACCATCAGCAGCGCGCGTGCATCGCTGTCGGCCGGGGCCAGGCTGTCGAGCATGCCGAACACCAACGCGAGCACCAGCGGATGCCACAGGTAGAGTGAAAAGAATAGATCACCGAGCCGGCACAGCACGGCCGGCACCGGCAGCGCAGCACGCTGGCTCGCCAGCACTGTGATCAGCAGCAGCGGAACCAGACTGAGGCCCCACTGCAGAACGCCATGGTAGGTGCGAAACGCAGTCAGGAATTGCGCCAGCACCAGCGCCAAGGCGCACCCAAGCAACACATTCCAGACGATCGCACGGCGCGGCAGCGGCAGCGGCAGCGGCAGCGGCGCGTAAGCAAGCAGGCCGATCGCGACACCGGCGGCGAACAGCAACACGAGCGGGCTGGTCGCGAGGTTCAGGTACTGGATTGGATAACCGTAATGGCGATCGCAAGCGAGCAGATCGAGCCAGCCATGCACGTCCGCCAGCCCGCCACTCAGCCAGGGCAGGACGAACACGGTGGCAATGATGATCGCGGCGAATACGACCCAGCGCCAACGCCGCAACAGCAGCGCCGACCCGAAGATCGTGTAGAAATACACTTCGTAGGCGAGCGTCCAGCCGACGCCGAGCACCGGCGCGCCATACAGCGGCGCGACATCCGAGGTGCCGTCGGCGGTCGGCATGAACAGCAGCGGGCGCAGCCACCAGTCGCGCTTGACCGGATCGGTGAGGAAGCCGGCGTCGAACTGCAGGACCACGGCCACCGTCAACGCGATCGCCCACGACGGCCAGATGCGCGCCGCGCGCTTGGCGAAGAAGCCGGCGACGTAGCCCTTCGAGCCATCTCCGTTGCGCGTCGTGTGCAGCATGATGTAGCCGCTGATCAGGAAGAACAGGTCGACGCCGAGCGTGGCGCCGGGCTGGAAGAAGGGAGCGATCGGTCCGCCGCCGTCCGCCGCCAGGTAGCGGCTCGCGTGCCACAGCACGACCAGCGAGGCCGCAATGCCGCGCAGGGCCTGGATCGGCTCGATCACTATTTCGTTGGCCACGGCCTCCCGCCTCGTCCGCTCCCTGTCCGATGGCCGTACGGCGCAGCGCATTCGGGGGTGGAAACACGGGCGCTGCGCCATTCGACCAAAGACTAATGCACTGCGTCTTGACCGCCTTTCGCCGGCGGCACAGGCTCCGCCTTCCGGCAGCGCGTGGCGATGGAGGCGGTATGGATTCGGTGGCGGCAAAAATCGGCTGGCTGGCGCTGGCCGCGATCGGCGCGATCTGTCTCGGCGTGATCGCCCTGCACCGCGGCGAAAGCATCAATGCGATCTGGCTGGTGGCGGCGGCATTGTCGGTCTTCACGATCGGCTACCGTTTCTACGGGCGGATGATCGCGACGCACGTGCTCAAGCTCGACCCGACGCGCGCCACGCCGGCGCAGCTGCGCAACGACGGCCTGGACTACGTGCCGACCGACAAATGGATCGTGTTCGGCCATCACTTCGCCGCGATCGCAGGTGCCGGCCCGCTGGTCGGTCCCGTGCTCGCCGCGCAGATGGGCTACCTGCCCGGCACGTTGTGGATCCTGTTCGGCGTGGTGTTCGCCGGGGCCGTGCAGGACTTCATGATCCTCGGCCTGTCGCTGCGCCGCGACGGCCGCTCGCTCGGCCACATGCTGCGCGCCGAGCTCGGCAACGTCGCCGGCGTCATCTGCATGATCGGCGTGCTGGTCCTGATGATGATCGTGCTCGCGGTGCTCGCGCTGGTCGTCGTCAAGGCGCTCGCGATCAGTCCCTGGGGCACGTTCACGGTCGCCTGCACGATCCCGATCGCGATCCTGATGGGCGTGTATCTGCGCTATCTGCGGCCCGGGCGCGTGCTCGAAGTCTCGATCATCGGCCTGGTTCTGCTGCTGCTGTCGATCTGGGGCGGCGGCGTAGTCGCGGCCGATCCGGCGTGGGCGCCCTACTTCACCTTCAGCGCCTCGCAGCTCGCCTGGCTGGTGATCGGCTACGGCTTCTTCGCCTCGGTACTGCCGGTCTGGCTGCTGCTCGCGCCACGCGACTATCTGAGCACCTTCCTGAAGATCGGCACGATCGCCCTGCTCGCGATCGCGATCCTGTTCTCCGCGCCGTACCTGCAGATGCCGGCGGTGACCAAGTTCGTCGACGGCAGCGGCCCGGTGTTCGCCGGCAACCTGTTCCCGTTCCTGTTCATCACGATCGCCTGCGGCGCCGTATCCGGCTGGCATTCGATCATCGCCTCCGGCACCACGCCGAAGCTGCTCGCCAACGAACGCGAAGCGCTGATGGTCGGCTACGGCGGCATGCTGGTCGAAGCCTTCGTCGCGATCATGGCGCTGATTGCCGCGACCGCGCTGCACCCGGGCATCTACTTCGCGATGAATTCGCCGGCTGCCGCGATCGGCGTCGACGTGCAGTCGGCGGCTGCCGCGATCAGCCAATGGGGTTTCGTGGTGACGCCGCAGGATCTGCTCGATACGGCGAAGAACATCGGCGAAACCACCATCCTGTCGCGTGCCGGCGGTGCACCGACGCTGGCCGTCGGCATGGCCCAGCTGCTGCACAACATCATGCCCGGCGAAGGCATGATGGCGTTCTGGTACCACTACGCGATCCTGTTCGAGGCGCTGTTCATCCTGACCACGGTCGATGCCGGCACGCGCGTCGGTCGCTTCATGATCCAGGAGCTCGTCGGCCTCGCCGTGCCGGCGCTGCAGAAGACCGAATCGTGGACCGGCAACCTCATCGCGACCGCGTTCTGCGTGGCGATCTGGGGCTACTTCCTGTACCAGGGTGCGGTCGATCCGCTCGGCGGCATCAATACGCTGTGGCCGCTGTTCGGCATCGCCAACCAGATGCTCGCCGCGATCGCGCTGATCTTGAGCTGCGTCGTCGTGGTCAAGCTGAAACGCGAGCGCTACCTGTGGGTGCCGGCGCTGCCGGCGTGCTGGCTGGTCATCTGCACCCTGACCGCCGGTTGGCAGAAACTGTTCGATCCAAGTCCGAAGCTCGGCTTCCCGGCGGCGGCGAAGAAGTTCGCCGATGCGATCGCCGAGAACAAGATCACCGCGCCGGCGAAATCGATCGCGGAGATGCAGCGCATCGTCTTCAACAACTATCTGGACGCGGCATTGACCGCGCTGTTCATGCTGCTGGTCGTCGCCGCCGTCGTGTTCGGCGTGCGCACGATGCTTGCCGCGCGACGCCTGTCGCGGCCAAGCGCGAACGAGGAACCGTATGTCGCCATCGGAGCTTCCGCATGACGGTGGCCGTGCGCGATCTGCGCAGCTTCTGGCAGCGTGCCGTGCGCATCGGTCGCCAGATCATCGGCGTGCCCGACTACGAGAATTACCTGGCGCACCTGCGTAGGCATCATCCCGAGCGCGCGCTGCCGAGCTATGCGGAGTTCTTCAACGAACGCCAGGAAGCGCGCTACAAGGGTGGCGGCGGGCGTTGCTGCTGAGGGCGAGGCAACGTGACGCGAAGCTGCCACCGGGCGCGCGACCGGCAGCAGCAGCGCGTGAATCGGGACCGCGTGAATCGCGGTATTGCCGATCGCGTTAAGCTCGCGCGGTGATCCTCTACCTCCTCGACCTCGTCGGCGTCGCCGTATTCGCGATCAGCGGTGCACTCGCAGCCGGCCATAGCGGCCTCGACCTGCTCGGCGTGGTCGTCATCGCCGCCGTCACCGCGATCGGCGGTGGCACCTTGCGCGATCTGCTGCTCGATCGCCATCCGATCTTCTGGATTCGCGATCCGCGCTATCTCTACGTGATCGGCGCCGTCGCGCTGCTGACGGTGGTCTGCGCGCGGCTGTGGCCGATGCCGCCCGGTTCGCTGCTGCTGATCGCCGATGCGCTCGGACTCGCGCTGTTCGCGCTGACCGGTGCCGAACTCGCCGAGGAGGCCAAGCTGCCGGCGATCATCGTCGTGCTGACCGGCACCATCACCGGCGTCGCCGGTGGCATCGTGCGCGACGTGCTGACCGCGCAGGTGCCGCTGATCCTGCGCCGCGACATCTACGCAAGTGCGGCGATCGCAGGGATCGTTCTCTATCTGCTGCTGCAGAAACTCGGCACGCCGCGCCGCTGGGCGTTCGGTGCCGGCTTGACCACGGTGGCGGGCCTGCGTCTTGCGGCGATCGCGTGGGGAT
>Ga0247776_10000027_pt1 | contig 57099 bp, 61 predicted proteins | sample UWRJL199509C5_FD_179912 | JGI IMG/M metagenome (GOLD analysis project Ga0247776, IMG submission 179912) | Plant litter microbial communities from Arlington Agricultural Research Station in Wisconsin, United States - UWRJ-L199-509C-5 | ecosystem: Environmental > Terrestrial > Plant litter >...
TTGACGGCCAGGCTGAGCAGGTTCGAGCGCAGCGCGACCTGCATGTGCAGCAGCGCATCGAAGCGCCGGCCGGCCAGTTTGTCGCGTACTTCGCGAAAGCCGCTCTTGCCGGCGCGCTTGTCGAAGGTGATGAACTCCACACCGGCAAGGTCGCCGACCAGGCGCTGTTCGAACGTGCCGATCAGCCAGGTCAGCCGCGTCGCCGGCCACGCCTGCTGCAGGGTGCGCAGCAACGGCACCACATGCGTCACGTCCCCCAACGCCGAGGTGCGCAGCAGGCAGAGCGAGCCGGGCGCTGTGGCGGGCGTTGCAGCTTGATCCATGCAGTGCTTGCTACCATTTGCAACGAGGTGGGCGCAGCGGCGCTCGCGCGAACCGCAAACTTGGCAGACGCATGATCGAGGCGCAAGTTCCATCGGCTGGCACAGGCGGGGCCGCAAACGGCGCCATCCTGGGTGCCATCCTGTTCGATCGTGCGATCGGCACGGTGCCGGACGACGCGTGGTTCGATCGCGCGCATTGGGCCGCGCTCGGCAAGTCGGACGTGCAGGCCGGCGGTCGTGGCGGTGTCGCGTTCGTGGAGACGCCCGCCGGCGCCTGCGCATTGCGGCATTACCATCGCGGCGGCTTCGCTGCACGGTTCAGCGCGGACCGCTATCTGTGGAGCGGGGCGGCGCGTTCGCGCTCGTTCCGCGAATTCCGCCTGCTCGCGCACCTGAGCCACAACGGCCTGCCGGTGTCGGCGCCGGTCGCAGCACGCTATGTACGCGAAGGAATTTCCTATCGCGCCGATCTGTTGACCCGCCGCATCACGTCGGCGCACACGCTCGCCCAACGGCTCGCGGCGGCAACGCTGGACGCGGGCCTCGCCGAGCGCGTCGGCCGCACCATCGCGCGCTTTCATTCCGCCGAGGTCTGGCACGCCGATCTCAACGCGCACAACATCCTGGTCGATGCGGAGCAAACGGTCTGGCTGATCGATTTCGATCGTGGCCGTCTGCGCAAGCCGGCGCTCGCCTGGCAGCAGGCGAACCTGAAGCGACTGCGCCGTTCGTTCGACAAGCTCGGCGCGCGGCGCGCGGCGGATTTCGAGGCGCAATTCTGGCAGCCGTTGCTGGCTGCGTATCACGCCGGCATGGCCGAGCAGCACGGTGCCGGCGCGCCGCGCGGAGCGTGGTCGTGAGCCTCGCGTTGCGCTTTCTCGGCGTTGGCAGTGCACAGGCGCCGGAGCTCGGTTCGGCCTGCGGGGTGATCGAGCGTGACGGTGCGCCGCTGTTGATGATCGATTGCGGGCCGGAGGCGCTGTCGGCCTATCTGGCGCGCTATGGCGAAACACCGCGGGCGATTTATCTGACGCATACGCACATGGACCACGTCGGCGGCCTCGAACGGCTTTTTTACAATGTGTATTTCGATACGAACCGGCGCGGCCGCGTGCGCCTGTATGCGCATGCCGCCCTGGTGCCGCTGCTGCAGGCGCGTGTCGCCGATTATCCCGAGGTGCTGGCCGAGGGCGGCGCGAATTTCTGGGACGCGTTCGCGCTGGTGCCGCTGTCGCGCGGTTTCTGGTGCGATGCCCTCTGGTTCGACGTGTTCGCCACGCGCCATCACGCGCCGGGCACCTCGTTCGGCCTTTCGCTGGCCGGCAGCGTGGTCTGGACCGGCGACACGCGGCCGGTGCCCGAGATGCTCGCCGTGTATGCTGCGCACGATGAACTCATCGCGCACGACTGCGCCGTTGTCGGCAACCCGTCGCATACCGGGCTCGACGATCTTGCCGAGTACCCGGCCGATCTGCGCGAGCGCATGATGCTGTATCACTATGCCAGCGAAGCCGATGCCCGCACGATGGAAGCACGCGGATTCCGCGTCGCGCGCCGCAACGACGTGGCCGCACTGAACGTGCCGCGGCGCCGCCTGGAAAAGTCCGAGGTCGCCTGACATGGGCGTCGCCATTCCGCTCAAGCTGGACCTGGCGCCGCCCCGCGACCAGCGCGGCCGCGTGCTGACGGACCTGCGCATCTCGGTCGTCGATCGCTGCAACTTCCGCTGCCCGTACTGCATGCCGGAGGACCAGTATCCGCGCGACCATGAATTTTTGAGCAAGGCCGAACGCCTGCGCTTCGAGGAAATCGAGCGGCTGGCGACGATCTTCGCCGGCATCGGCGTGCACAAGCTGCGCCTGACCGGCGGCGAGCCGCTGCTGCGGCGCGATCTGCCCGAACTCGTGCGCAAGCTGGCTGCGGTACCCGGCATCGACGACATCGCGCTGACGACGAACGGCAGCCTGCTCGCGCCGCAGGTCGACGCGCTGCGCGCGGCGGGTCTGAAGCGCATCACGCTGAGCATCGACACCATCGTCCCGGAAACCTTCCGCACGATGTCGGGCGGACGCGGCGATATCGCGACGGTGCTCGCCGCGATCGCCGCGGCCGAACGCGCCGGCTTCGGGCCGCTCAAACTCAACTGCGTGGTCATGCGCGGCACCAACGATGTCGAAATCATCGAGCTGGTCGAGCGCTTCCGCGGCAGCGGCCACATCGTGCGCTTCATCGAATACATGGACGTCGGTACCTGCAACGACTGGCGCCAGGACCTGGTCGTGCCGAGTGCCGAACTGCGCGCACGCATCGCCGCGCGCTGGCCGCTGCTCGAGCTGCAACCGAACTACGGCGGCGAAGTCGCGCGCCGCTACACGTTCGCCGATGGCCAGGGCGAGATCGGCTTCATCAGCTCGGTGACCGAACCGTTCTGCGGCGATTGCTCGCGCGCGCGTTTGTCGGCCGATGGGCGGCTTTACACCTGTCTGTTCGCCGGCGGCGGACACGACCTGCGCGGCCCGCTGCGCGCGGGCGCCAGCGATGCCGAGATGAGCGGCCTGATCCGCGCGGTCTGGCATGCGCGCGACGACCGCTACAGCGAGCTGCGCACCGAGGCGACCGCGGCGTCGCGTGAACATGTGGAAATGTATGCAATTGGCGGCTGAGCTCGCGCAAGCGCACATTCCGGACAGCGCGAGCGCTGATCGATGAAGAAGCCGCCGAGCAGGCAACTCACCCACGTGGCGGAAGACGGCCGCCCGCGCATGGTCGATGTCGGCGACAAGATCGCCACGCGCCGCGAAGCCGTTGCTGAAGTGCTCGTGCGCTTTCCCGCGGAAGTGGCGAAGGTCCTGCGCGAGCTCGATCTGCGCACGAAGAAGGGTCCGGTCATCGACACCGCGATCATCGCCGGCACGCTCGCGGTCAAGCGCACGCACGAACTGATTCCGTTCTGTCATCCGCTGCCGATCGAACATTGCCGCATCGAAGCGGAGTTCGTGACCAAGAAGGAGCTGCGCATCCGCTGTACCGTCGCGCTGACGCACAAGACCGGCGTGGAGATGGAGGTGCTGACCGGCGCCAGCGTGGCCGCGCTGACCATCTACGACATGTGCAAGGCGCTGTCGCATGACATAGTCATCGATGGCCTGCATCTGGTCGAGAAGAGCGGCGGCAAGCGTCGCGTGAAGCAGGGCAAGGTGGTCGCATGAGCTACAAGCTGCTGTACTTCGCGAGCCTGGCTGATCGTGCAGGGCGTTCCGAGGAGATTCGCGAAAGCGCCGCCCGCACGCCGCGCGAGCTGTATGCCGAAGTCGCCGACGCGCATGGCTTCACCTTCGCCGCCGATCGCCTGCGCGTGGCCGTGAACGGCGCGTTCGTCAGCTGGGACCAGCCGCTCGCCGAACGCGACGAAATCGTCTTCCTGCCACCGGTGTCGGGTGGCTGATCGCTGCCGGCACCGGTCGCGCCGCCGTTGCGCGGGGCAGATCGTTGTCGTCGACGCGGTCTTCCCTCTTCACTCCGGCGAACGCCGGAACTCAGCGCCTTCGGAATCCTGATGTCATCCAAACGCTTCCGCCTCAGCGACACCCCGATCGACGTCGCCAGCGAACGCGGCGCACTCGATCACGCCGCCGCTGGAGGCTACGCCAGCTTCGAAGGCTGGGTACGCAATCACAACGATGGACGCGCCGTGCACCGGCTCGACTACCAGGCGTATTCCGCCTTGGCCGAGAGTGAGGGCGAGCAGCTGCTCGGCGAGGCGATGCAGCGTTTTGCGATCCGCGAAGCGCGTTGCATCCACCGCATCGGCGCGCTCGCGATCGGCGACATGGCGGTGTGGGTCGGGGTCAGCGCCGATCATCGCGGCGCCGCGTTCGACGCCTGCCGCTGGATCATCGACGAAGTGAAGCAGCGCGTGCCGATCTGGAAAAACGAGCACTACGCCGATGGCGAATCGGGCTGGCTGCATCCGTAGGTGGGCGAACCTTTGCGCGTTACGTCGCGCGTTCGTGAGAACCCGCGTGTTGCGCTGAAGAAACGAGGCCTCCACACGGGAGGCCTCGCCGGTCCACTCAAGGGCTCAATGGCGGCGCTTGTGCAGCGCGCCGGGATGGCGCTGCGTCGGCGCCGCGGGTGTCGCGGAGCGGGCGCCGGTCGCATCGATCGTCACATCGTCGATGAAGACGACGCCGTCTTCGCCGGTGCCGCCGGTATCGCCGTAGCTGTAGTCGATCTCGATCAGGTGCGCGCCGCCGTCGGCGTACGTCCCGATATCGACCGACTGCTGCACGAAGTCGCTGTCCACGGCAGCCGTGCTCATATCGAGGCTCGACAGCACCGTGCCGTCGATCGAGATCGACAGCGTGCCGGCGGCGTCGGGCAGCGTGTCGATCAGCCGCCAGTAGTTGAGAAAGCGCGGCGCGCCTGCCGGAATCGTCACGTTTTGCGCAGCGGTCTGCAGTTCGGCACCGCCGCCCCAACCGCCGAACCAGATCGCCCACACGCCGGTGCGCGTCGGAATGCCGGAGCCGTCGACGCTGTAGAACGGCGTTGCGCCGGGATCGGCTTGCGGGTTGCTGTCGGTGCCGGCCCAATCCGGATTCGGTCCTGCTTCGAACGCGGTTGCTTCGAAGCTCGGATCGAGCACCGGCTGCACCGCGACAGCCGCTTCGAACCCGTTCTTGAAAATGTCGTCGTCGGCCGGCGCGCTGACCACGACGGCGATGGGAACCACGAACTGTGCATGGGCAGGATCGTCCGTGCCGACGCACAAGCTGGCCGACTGGCTGCCGACGCCGAGCAGGGTCGCATCGATGTTGACGCTGATCGGGGCGGAGGCAGCGCCGGCGACCGCGCCGCTGGTCGGCGTGGCGGCGAGCCAGCTCACGTCGGTGGTCGTCGCGCAGGCGTCGTCCGACTCGGCAATGGTGTAGTTCAGGGTGGTCGATGCATCGCCGACGTTGGCGATCGTGAGCACATCGCTGGCGGTCGACCCCGCATCCACGGCGAAGGAAAAACTCGTCGGCGAAATACTCCCGATCGCGCCGGCCGGATCGGGATCGCCGGTTGCCGCGATGCTGAAATTCACGTCCGACACGTCGAAGAACACGTTGTCGACGCATGCCACGCGCACGCGCGCCTGCGTGCTGTCTGCCGCGCCGCCGGGCACCACGATGCTCGCCGTGCCGACGTTCGGTGTGGTCGGCGACAGCGCAAACGGCCAGCTTTGTCCGCCATCGCTGGACAGGTCGATCGCCACGTTCGAGCAGCTGATCGGCGCCGCATCGGTGCCGGCGACATCCCAGGTGACCAGATGCGTTTCGCCGCGACCCCAGGTCAGCGCCGTGTTCGGGCGCGTGACCAGGAAGGGCCCGGCTGCCGTCGTCACGTGAATCTGCACGTCCGCGCTCTGCGTCGCACCGAACTGCGGCGTGCCCGGCACGTCACGGTTGTCGCGTACGGTCAGGCGGAACTTCAGGTTGCGCTCGGTGACGGGCCACGCTTCGCCCTTGGTCAGCGTGGCACCGAGGACCGATTCGATCTTCGGAAAGGTGCGTACGCTGCTCGTCGTCGCATTGAACGAACGGAAGATCGGACCGGCGCCGGTGTCGCCCTGCGCGAGCGTGGTCGCCGGGCCGAGATCGTATTGCTCCCAGTTGTACGACAGCGCGTCGCCGTCGGCGTCGGTCGCCACCGCGCCGAGTGCGAACGGCGTATGCATCGGAATGGTCACGTTGCCCGGCAGCGATGCGCTGTCGATCGCCGGCGCGGCGTCCGGGTTCGGCGTCGCCGCGGCGCAGGCGCCGCCGGTGCCGCCGATCCAGATGTTGATTTCGTCGAGGCTTTTGGCGTGGAAATACGGATCGGAGTGCGGCTGCAGATCGTTGGCGCCGCAGATGCCGGCGTAGGCCATGATCGTCGAGCCGCTGCCCGGTTCGTACGCCGCCGAGCCGGCGCGATTGCCGCCGCCGCAGGAACCGCTCGTCGAATTGAACGTATGGTTGCCGCCGAACTGGTGGCCCATTTCGTGGGCGACGTAGTCGATGTAGAACGCATCGCCGGTCGGGTTCGACAGGCCGGTGGTGCCGCCGGCCTTGTCCGACGTGCAGGTCGCGCGCAGTTCCGCGACGCCGCCGCTGCCGGTGGTGAAGACGTGGCCGATGTCGAAGTTCGCGTTGCCGATGACCGAGCTGAGATTGCTGATGTTCTCGTCGAGCGCGCCGCCGTCGTTGGGGTAGGGGTCGCCCGCCGACGTCGGATAGATGATGTCGTCGTTGTTCGCGATCAGCGTCATGTGCACGGCGAGTTCGGTCTCGTAGACCTGGTTGACGCGGTTCATCGCCTGCACGACGGCGGCGAGCCCGCATTCGACGGTGACATTGCCGGAGCACACGGCGCCGACGTAGTTGTGGTTGGCTGCCACGGCGGCGCGGTAGTCGCGCTGGGTCGTGCCGGTCTGCGTCATCGGCGCCGGCGTCGACAGCAGCTGGCGGCCCGAAGGGTCGATGCGGCTGTCGTGCACTTCGCACTGAAAGCCCGCGCCGGACACGGCGAGGTCTTCGCGTCGGAAACTGAGGTAACGGCTGCCGCCGCCGAGCGTCTCGGGGCGCACGACCCAGATTCCCGCCGGCTCGAACACCATCGCCTGGAAGCCTTGCACCGAAAAGTCGATGCGCGCCTTGCGGCCCTGGCTGTCGCTGCCCGACAGGCTGATGATGCCCGGGTACTTGTCCGCGAGTGCCTTCGGCATCGTGCGCGAATCGACCAGTTGGAAATCGCTGAAGCTTCCGTCCGGCGCAGGCAGCGCAAGCGTGAACGCAACGCCGCTGGCGCGCTGCTGCGCCAGGAAGTCGCCGAGCGCCGCGACGTCGAGGTGCAGCGGGCGATAAAGCGACACCGTGGGCGCGCCGGCGGGTAGCGCGCGTGCCTGGGTGCTCTGCCAGAAGCGCTGTGTCGCGTCGGCGGCCGTGGCCGTCACGGACCCGGCGGCCATCAGGAAGATCGAAAACAAGCGCGCGACCGTCGCGGCGCGCCTGAAACGGCGGAACGTGGGCATAGCGGATTTCCCCAGGAGTGGCTGAACGAAGCGTCCCGTGCGTTGGGTCGGGTCGCTGAAGTCTGCACAGTCGTACTATCGGCGAGTCCGATAGCGGATGGCGGGTGGAGTTTGCGCCATCTTCGGAGAGAGGTCGATCGCAGCGCCCACGCTGGATCGGGGGCGCCATGGATGGCGACCGGGAGGCGCGCCGCGGATGGCTGCTGGGATGACTCAAAGGCGAGAAGGGTGGCAGCCCCGCCAGCGACACCCCGGCACCCGAATCACTCACTACCGTTGCTTCCTTCCGGACCTGGCGGGATTCGCAAGCTATCGTCGCGGGGGCACCGACGGGGCCACCATAAACTTGGGGGCGGGATGCACTCGGCACACCCTGTGCCTCGCCCTTCGGGCAGCTTCGCTGTGCAAATCGGCTTCTTGCCGATTTGTCGAACCCATCGCATTTGATTTCGCGGGTTCGAACCCCGCTCTCTTGCGACTCCAATAGAGGTCGCAAAAAGACGGGAGGCTGCATCACTCTTCAAAACTGGCGGAGAGAGCGGGATTCGAACCCGCGAAACGGTTTAACCCGTTTACACACTTTCCAGGCGTGCTCCTTCAACCGCTCGGACACCTCTCCGCATTCGAAACCTTGCAATCCGATCCTTCCCTGGAGCGATCGCCGTTCGGCATCCTGCCTCACCCGGATGCGGCGCGAGCGCCGCATGTGACGGCTCGGACACCTCTCCGCACACCGTTCGACGCACGAATTCAACCGTGCCCGCCTGACGGGCCGCGCAGGATACTCGCCGCATCGGCGCCGCACAAGCAAACGCCGCCCATGGCAGGCTTGGTGAACCCTGGGTCTTGCCCCACTTGCTACAATCACATACCCCTCTGCGAAGCCCCCATGTCGTATCAAGCCCTAGCGCGCAAATGGCGTCCGCGCCGCTTTTCCGAATTGGTCGGCCAGGAGCACGTCGTGCGCGCGCTCACGCATGCGCTGGACAGTGGGCGGCTGCACCATGCGTTCCTGTTCACCGGCACGCGCGGCGTCGGCAAGACCACGATCGCGCGCATCTTCGCCAAGTCGCTGAACTGCCAGAATGGCCCGACTTCGAACCCTTGCGGCGAGTGCGGCGCCTGCGTCGAGATCGACGCCGGGCGCTTCGTCGACCTGCTCGAGATCGACGCGGCCAGCAATACCGGCATCGACAACGTGCGCGAGCTGATCGACAACGCCCAGTACGCACCGACGCGCGGCCGCTACAAGGTCTACCTGATCGACGAAGTGCACATGCTCTCCAAGAGCGCGTTCAACGCGCTGCTGAAGACCTTGGAAGAGCCGCCGCCGCATGTGAAGTTCCTGCTCGCGACCACCGATCCGCAGAAGCTGCCGGTGACCGTGCTGTCGCGCTGCATCAAGTTCAACCTGAAGCGGCTGACGCCGGAGCAGATCGTCGGCCAGATGCAGGCGATCCTCGGCGCCGAAGGCATCGCGTTCGAGGCCGAGGGCATCGACGTGCTCGCGCGCGCGGCCGACGGCTCGCTGCGCGATGGCCTGTCCTTGCTGGATCAGGCGATCGCGCATGGCGGCGGCGCGCTGCGCGCAAACGAAGTATACGCAATGCTCGGCACGGTCGAGCGCGCGAAGGTGCGTGTGCTGCTCGACGTGCTCGCCAACGGCGACGGTTCGGCGCTGCTCGACGAAGTCGAACGCATCGCCAGCTTCGCGCCGGATTTCGCCCAGGTGCTGGATGAACTCGCCGGTCTGCTGCATCGCATCCAGCTGGTCCAGCTGATTCCGGATGCGGCGGGCGAGGAGGGCGCCGATCTGCTCGGCCTCGCCGGACGACTGGCGCCGCAGGATGTGCAGCTGTGGTACCAGATCGCCGTGACCGGCCGGCGCGACCTGCCGCTGGCGCCGACCCCGCGTGTCGGTTTCGAGATGACCCTGCTGCGCATGCTCGCGTTCGTGCCGGCTGCTGCAGCCGGCGTTGCGCCTTCGCGCGAATCGTCAGCGGTACGCGCAACGACATCGGCCACTGCCGCGCAACCGACGCCGCCGCGCGCAGCCGCCGAGGCGGAACGCAGCCGTCCGCAATCTTTGCCGCCGGGGTCGCGCCTGTCGGAGCCGTCGCGCAGCAGCGCACCAGCAATGCAGCCCGCGCAGCAGGCAAGCGTTCCGCCATCGGCGAATGCAGCCGCGCCGACGGCAGGCAATGGCCTGCACACGACCCACGACTGGGCCGCGCTGATCGAGCGCGCGGAATTGCGCGGACCGGTCGGCCAGCTCGCCCACCATGCGACCTTGATCGCGATCGAGGACAAGCTCGTACGCCTGGCGATCAGGCCGCCGCACGAGCATCTCGCTGACGGCCCGCTGGTCGGCACGCTGGAGCAGCGCCTCGGCGCGGCGCTCGGCCGTCCGGTCAAAGTGAAATTCGAACGCGACAGCGGCGGCGCCGAGACGCCGGCCGAACAGCGCGCGCGTGCCGACAGCCAGCGCCGCCAAGCGGCTGAGGATGCCGTGCGCGGCGACCCGGTCGTGCAGTCGCTGATCGATACGTTCGGGGCACGCGTGATTCCCGAAAGCGTGCGACCAGCCGATAGTTGAAGACGGTTCCTTTTTGATAAGTGCAGCGATGGACCGTTGCTGATGGAATTTTTGACGTTTGAATCTCCGAGGGCCGCCGTGGCTCCGCAGGTCGTAGCGATCCCGGACGGACCGCACAAAACTATAAAAGTGCAGCCATGGATGGCCGCGGGTAGAAGTTCCGAAGCTCGAATCTCCGGACGTTGCCGCGACCATCCAGATCGTGGCGATCCCGGACGGATCGCATGAACATGTAAAAGGTGCAGCCATGGATGGCCGCGGGTAGAAGTTTCGAAGCTCGAATCTCCGGACGTTGCCGCGACCATCCAGATCGCGACGATCCCGGACGGATCGCACAGACAAAGGTGAATGAAATGAAAGGTCCACTCGCTGGTTTGATGCAGCAGGCGCAGCGCATGCAGGAAGACATGAAGCGCGCGCAGGAGGAGATTGCGCAGATGGAAGTCACCGGCCAGGCAGGCGGCGGACTTGTCAGCGTACTGATGAGCGGTCGCCACGAAGTGCGCCGCGTGACGATCGACCGCAAGCTGTTCGCCGACGATCCGGAAATGGCCGAGGATCTCGTCGCCGCGGCGGTCAACGATGCGGTCAACAAGATCGCCACGCTGAGCCAGGACAAGCTCGGCGGCCTGACCGCTGGCATGAACCTGCCCGCAGGTTTCAAGCTGCCGTTCTGACGTGAGTGCCGGCTCGCCTCTCCTCGCCGATCTGATCGACGCGCTGCGTTGCCTTCCCGGCGTCGGCACGAAGACCGCGCAGCGCATGGCGTTCCATGTACTGGAGCGCGATCGTGCGGGCGCACGCAAGCTCGCCGAACGCCTCGCGAGCGCGGTCGAACGCATCGGCAACTGCACGCGCTGCCGCACTTTCAGCGAGGAATCGGTGTGCGTGCTGTGTGCCAGCACGTCGCGCGATCGCAGTCTGCTCTGCGTCGTCGAAACGCCGGTCGACCAGCTCGCGATCGAACAGGCGACCGGGTTTCGCGGCCATTATTTCGTGTTGCTCGGGCGTTTGTCGCCGTTGGACGGATTAGGGCCGAAAGAGCTCGGTCTCGATCTGCTCGCCACACGCCTGGCCGAAGGCGACGTGCAGGAACTGATCGTCGCGACGAATCCGACTGTGGAAGGCGAGGCGACCGCGCATTTGCTGGCGCAGTTGGCGCGCGTGGCGGGCGTGCGCGCGAGCCGGCTCGCGCACGGCGTGCCGCTCGGCGGCGAACTCGAATTCATCGACCGCGGCACGCTCGCGCATGCGTTCGGTGGGCGGCAGGTGCTTTGAGGGCTGGGATTGGAGATTCGGGATTCGGGAAAGCTGATCTATGATCTCCCGAATCCCGAATCCCGAATCCCGAATCCCGGCTTCCCATGACCGACACCCTATTCGCCAAAATCATCCGCCGCGAAATCCCGGCCGACATCGTCTACGAAGACGACGACGTGCTCGCGTTTCGCGACATCCACCCGCAGGCGCCGGTGCACGTGCTGTTCATTCCGAAGCAGCCATTCGCCACGTTGAACGATTTGACGGAAGCCGACGCACTGACGGTCGGCAAGCTCGTGCTTGCGGCGTCGCGCTGGGCGAAGGCGCAAGGGTTTGCCGAGAACGGCTATCGTGTCGTGATGAACTGCAATCGCGACGGCGGGCAGACCGTATTCCACATTCATCTGCACCTGCTCGCGGGACGCGCGCTGCATTGGCCACCGGGCTGACGCTCGCCTACTTCGTCGCCGCGATCTCCGCGGCGATGCGGTCGTAGCTGCCGCCGTCGTCGAAGTGCGTCTTCTGCGCCTGCGCCCAGCCGCCGAACGTGTCCACGCCGAACAGTGCGATGGCGGGGAATTGCGCGGCGTGCTTCTTCGCGACCGTTTCGTCGCGCGGACGCAGATAATTGTTCGCCGCGATCTCCTGTCCTTCCGCGCTCCATAGATAACGCAGGTAGTCCACGGCCGCCTCGCGCGTGTGTTTCTTGTCGACCACCGTATCGACGACCGCAACCGGCAGATCGGCGCGGATCGAGATGCTTGGATAGACGACTTCGAAGCCGCCGTGACCGAATTCTTTCGCGATCATCTCCGCTTCGTTCTCGAACGTGACCAGCACGTCGCCGATGCCGCGTTCCATGAACGTCGTCGTCGCCGCGCGACCGCCGCTGTCGAGCACAGGCACGTTGCGGAACGCGCCGGCGACCAGGGCGCGCGCGTTCGCATCGCCGCCGCCGGGCTGACGCAACGCATAACCCCACAGGGCCAGATAGGTGTAGCGGCCGTTGCCGGACGATTTCGGATTCGGCACGATCACCTGGATGCCGGGCTTGGCCAGATCGTTCCATTCCTTGATGTGTTTCGGATTGCCCCTGCGAACGATCAGCACCTGCAGGCTGGAAAACGGTGCGGAGTCGTTCGGGAACTGCTGCGCCCAGTCGGAACGCACCTGCTTGCCCTTCGCGGCGATCATGTCGATGTCGAGGCTCTGATTCATCGTCACGACATCGGCGTCGAGCCCGTCGATGACCGCGCGCGCCTGTTTGCTGGAGCCGCCGTGGGACTGCTGGATCGTGATGCTGCCGTGCCCTTCGGCTTGATAGTGTTTGGCGAACAACGGATTGTAGTCGCGGTAGAAATCGCGCATCACATCGTAGGAGGCATTCAGCAGCACGCTGTCCGCGTCCGCATTCGGCAGCAGTGCGAAGCAGCTCAGCAGCAGGATCAGGTGGCGGCGCATACGGGTTCCCGTTGAACGGTGGGAGCATTCTGCAGCGTAGCGATGGTGCCGACAGCAGTATTCGTTGGGTCGCTATGTCCGGATTGGCATAGCGACCGTCTTATCGTCCGCGCTCGCCTCGGCAATGCACGGCGATTGCGGCGGCGATGCGCGCTCGCGCAATCTCCGAGGAGCCCTCGACACATCGCGCTCGGCGTGTGCGCCGATGCTTCAGTTGAACGGATACATTGGCTGCAACAACTGCGGCTGGCGCCCGGCCCGCAGATCGTTCCACGAACGGCTGTCGGCGACCGCCACGACGGGCACCTCGCGCACGCAGCCGTTCGCGGTCTGCCGCTCGAGCGCGCCGCGGCTGATGCTGCCTCGTGTGCCCGGTTCACTGCAAGGACGTTCCTGCGTCGGTCCCAGCGTGCCGGCGAGCGTGGCGAGCTTGCCGATGGCGAACGCGGGCGAGTCGAGTGCATCGCCGCAGGCGATGAAGCGCGGTCCGGCCGAGAGTTGCGCGCGCCGCGAGAAGACATCCGGCTTGCCGTCTTTGCGGTCGAGCGGGGTCGCGGCGACTTCGATGCAGGCTTGGCCGTTCGCGTCGCTGCGGCTGACGATCTGGCCGCCCCAGAGCACCGTGGCGCCCTGGTGGTTGTCGCGCGCCGCGCTGGCGACATCCAGCATGACAGCATCCCGTACGACATCCTGCGCCGCGAATGCCTCGGCCGTGGCGAGTGCGAACGACAAAGCGAGCAAACCGATACGGGACGTTGCCATCGTGACTCTCCTTGAGCGTGCGGTCGACAGGGTTACATCAACGACGCGGGCCTGAATGATCGCGGATGATCACCGTACCGCCGCCCCAATAGGGACCCCAGTACGGGCCACCCCAGCCCCATGGGCCGTAGCCGTAGCCGCCATACAGCCACGGATCGGCATACGGCGTATTGATGTAGAGCGGCCGCTTCGGCCACAGGTAGATCGCATCGGCGGCGACGTGCGGATAGCTGTAGTTGAATTCGCCGACCTTGCCGTGATCGATGCCGCTGAGCTGCCCGGTGACGGTAATGTCACGGCCGCGATCGAACACTTCCGGGTCATAGAAGCCGGCACGGCAGGCGATGAAGCGGCCGTCGCTCGGATCGCGCTTGATCGGACGCGCGCTGTCATCGAGCTGGCGCGAAAGGATTTCGAAGCAGGTCGCGTCGGCCTTCGGCTCGACCTTGATGATCTCGCCGCCCCAGCGCACGGTCTGGCCATTGCCGCTCGTCGCGGCATCGCGTGGCGTGGCGGGCGAGAACTGACCCTGCAAGGGTTTGGGAACGGTGGCGCACGAGGCGAGGGCGGCGCCGAACACGGCGAGCACAACGAGTTTGTCTAACGACAAAGACGGTTTGTTCATAGACGGCTCGTTCAAAAACGGCTTGCTCACAGACAGCTTGTTCATGAATTCCTCGAACAATCGAAAATCGGGGCGGCAGACGGGCTCAGCAATCCCGCATGCTACATCGACGGCGCTGCGTGCGCCGTCGTCGCGTCATGCAGGCTTCTTTACAAGACTTCGCAATCGCCAGCGCCGAACCGCGCCGGCAAACGCGGCGACACGATCCGGACTCGGCGCGCCGTCGCCGTAGCGCAGGGCGGCGTAGTCGTCGACCAGCGGCTCCAGCTGCGCGGCGAGTGTGGGTGCGCTCGTGCGCAGGCGTTGCAGCCAGTCGAGAGGACCTTCGTTCGCGCGTGCGCCAAGACCGCTGCCGGCGAGACGCCGTCCCAGTTGCGACCACGCGCGATCGAGCCTGTCGCCGTTCGATCCCGCGCCGCTGCGCATCGCCCAGATCGTCGCCAGCAGCATGGTGACGCCGAGCACGCCGGACAGGACGAGCAACAGATCGCCTTGATTCGCATCGCTGATTCCAAACGGCGTCAGCATGCTTTTCTGACGCAGGGCGTCGAAACGGATGATGCTTTCGGTCCATAGGCGATTCGCGAAATCGAACTGGTTGCGCAGAGTGCGCAGCCAGTCCGCCTGTTCCCAGCCCGGGTTGCCATTCGCGGCGGCGGCACCGAGTTCGATGCGTGAAGGACTGACCGCTGCGGTCGGATCGACGCGCTGCCAGCCGTGCCCGGACATCCAGGTCTCGGCCCAGGCATGCGCATCGGACTGGCGCACCAGCAGATAGTCGCCCGACCCGTTCCACCAGCCGCCTTGATAGCCGGTGACGACGCGCGCCGGAATGCCGGCCGCGCGCATCAGCACGACGAAGGCGGACGCGTAGTGCTCGCAGAATCCTTTCTGGGTGCCGAACAGGAAGTCGTCGATCGAATCGCGCCCGAGCGCAGGCGGGCTCAGGGTGTAGGTGAAGCTGGCATGGAACAAGTCGAGCGCCGCTTGCGCGACGGCGGCATCATCGCGCCCTTCGGCGCGCCAGCGCTCGGCCAGCGCACGCGTTTTCGGGTCGAAGCCGTCTGGCAGGGCAAGCGCACGCTCGCGCTGTGCGCCGGTGAGCGTCGCTGCCAGCGTGTAGCGCGTCGCCGATTGAAGCCGGTAGCGGCGCGGCTGCGTGACCGGCGTCGTCGAGACGACGCTATGGTCGGTGCCGATGCGCGTCCCGTCCTGCACGGTGCTCCATGGGAGATCGAGCGCCGGCAGCCAGCGCTGATCGGTCGGCTCCAGCGTAATCGCGTAATCGAATAGCGCGCCCTGAGCCTCGGCCTTTTCGGGCTGACTGAAACGCGGCGCGCGCGTCCACGTGGTGCCGTCGAAATCCCACAATACCAGCGTGCGGAAATAGCGTTGTTGCGGCGCGGGCGGCGCGGCATCGAACTGGACGCGGAATGCCGGCGAGTCATCGATCAGCAGGTTGGTCAGAGCGCCCGGCGCCATGCTGTCGCTGAGCCCCGTGCGCGCGACCGCATCGTTGCCGGGCGAGCCCCACATCGGCGCGCCGAGCCGTGGCACCAGCACGAAGCTGGCCGCCGCCAATGGCAGACCGGCACCGAGCAGTACGGCGCCGAGCGTGATTTGCGCGCGCAGCGTGCGCCGCTGCGGGAGCGGCGCCGGCTGCAGAGAAGCGATCGCGGCAATCAGCAGGATGAGCACGCCACCGAGCGCCACGCTGAACAGCAGCGTCTGCGCGAACAACAGTGCGCTCATCAGCACGAAGGCGGCGAATCCGAGCGCGACGCGCGCATCGCGCACGCGTTCGGCTTCGAGCAGTTTCAAGCCGAGCAGGCCGCAGCCGAGTACGCTGCCAGGCTCGCGCCCGAATACGTTGCCGAAATTCACCAGCACCAGTACCAGCAGCAGCACGGTCAGCGGCAGGCGGATCCACGCACCGAACTTCTGCGTTCCCTGCCGACGCGTCCACGCGCGCAGCGGCAGCAGGATCGCCAGCGGCAGCCACAGCCAAAGCGGCAGATGAGAGACGTGCGCGATCAGCGTCGCGGCCGTGGCGGCACTGAGCAGTTCGAACTGGCGATTGTCGAGCCGCTCGCTCACGTCGGGCCGCCGTCATCGGGTCCGGGCAGCAAGGCCAGCGCCCGCAGACACGCCTGGCGCTGCTGCGTGCCGAGTCCGGAGCCGATCGTTTCGTGCGGCAGGCGCAGGCGATAGCTGCGCTGCTGCGCTTCGGCAGCAAGCACCCAGGCGGTGAGGCGGCGGATGCGCGCTTCGATATCGATGCCGTGCAGGCCGAAATAGTCCAGCGTCAGCGCTTCGCCGGAGCGCCGCTCGACATCGCGCACCAGCAAGGTGTCGTGGCGCACGGACGCTTTCCAGGCGATCAGCCGCGATGGATCGGAGGTGCGGTAGTCGCGCAGGCCTGCATGCTCTTCGCTGCTGCCGGCATTCATCTGCTCGCCGAGACGGCCGTCGCCGACCGGCAGCGGCGGCGCCGGCGATTCGACCGCGGGATAGATCAGGAACGCCGCATCCGGATGCAGCCAGCTCCATAAGTGGAAAAGTCCCAACGGGTACTCGGTCCACAGACGCATGCGGCCCGGCCGGAACCAGCCGCGCTGCGCGTCGGTGACATTCACTTCGACCTCGTGTCGCGTATTCGGCGGCAGGGCGAATGCGGTGTTCGCCTCGCCACGACGCAGGCGCAGGCTCGCACGCGCACGCGGACCTGCGGCGAAGCGCAGCCGGATCGGAAACGGCTCGCCGGCGTGCGCCTCGTCCGCGTGCGCCTGCTCCAGCACGAGGCCGCTGAGCGCGCGGAATCCGAAGAAGAGGCTGGCGCCCGCTGCCGCCGCGAGCAGGCATGTCAGCAGCAAGGCCGGATTGTTGCCGTAGTTGAGAGCGCCGAGCAGCATCACGAACAGCAGCAGCGCGAAGGCGACACCGAAGCCGCTCGGCAGCACGTAGATGCGCCGCCGGTCGAGGCGGATCGGCAGCGCTTCGGCGCGGCGCAGCCGCGTCAACGCGGGCAGGCGGCGCTCGGCAGCGGCGAGCAGGCGGATGCGCAGATCGGCGAGCGCAGTCGACCTCATCGCAAGCCAGCGGACGAAGGTGTTCGTCAACGCAGCGGTGTCGATTCGAGCAGCTGCAGCGCGAGCTTGTCGCGGTCCGAACGCGCGCTCGCGCCGGGCGTCAGCCGGTGCGCGGCGACGAACGGGAACACCGCCTGCACGTCTTCCGGCATCGCATGCGCGCGCCCGGCCAGCAGCGCATGCGCACGCGCCGCCGCGAGCAGGGCGAGTCCGGCGCGTGGCGACAGGCCGATACGCACCTCGGTGTGTTCGCGGCTGGCGCTGAGCAGGGCCTGCACGTATTCGATCAAGGCGGGACTGGCAAACACGCCGGCGCTGGCATGGCGAAGCTCCAGCACCTGTTCCGGCGTCAGACACGGCGACAGCGCTTCCAGCACGCTACGGCGGTCGGCTGCGGCGAGCATCGCGCGTTCGGCGTCGCGATCCGGATAGCCGAGGCTCATGCGCAGCATGAAGCGGTCGAGCTGCGAATCGGGCAACGGATAGGTGCCGGCGAAGTCGAGCGGATTCTGCGTCGCGACGACGAAGAACGGCGGCGCCAGCCGGTGCGTGGTGCCGTCCACGGTCACCTGCTCCTCGGCCATTGCCTCAAGCAGGGCGCTCTGCGTCTTCGGCATCGCGCGGTTGATTTCGTCGGCGAGCAGCAGCTGGGTGAACAGCGGACCGGGGTGGAATTTGAAACCACTGGTTTCACGCTCGTAGATGCCGACGCCGATGATGTCCGAGGGCAGCAGGTCGGAGGTGAACTGCACGCGCTGGAAACCCAGGCCGAGCGTCGCCGCGAGCGCGTGCGCGAGCGTGGTCTTGCCGACACCGGGCAGGTCCTCGATCAGCAGATGACCGCCAGCGAGCAGGCAGACGAAGGCGAGGCGGATCTCGCGGCGTTTGCCGAGCACGACGGTATTGACCTGGGCGATCGCGCGCGCGAGCGGGTCGCGCAGTTCGGTCGGCAGCACGGCTTTGGGCGATTCGATCATCGGGCTTCCATTGAGTACGCTTCCGTTGAGGGTGCTGCGCATACGCGCGCAACGGCCTGAGTGTAGCGGTCGCATCGTTCGGGGCCGGCGACTACGCCACATATCCGGTCGCCGAAGAGCAATTGAAAGGCGTTGATCGGCAAAGTTCGCGCGGTCGTCCGTTCCTCAGCGGCCGATGCTCAGATTCGGCGCCGCGCAGGACGAGCCGACGAAGCGTCGCGCAGGATCGGTCCTGCAATCCCAGCGGCTCGTGTCGCGATCGAAGCTCAGGCGGATCGTGTGTGCGTCGAGCTGCGGCTGTCGTGGCGCCCGCAGCGCGATATCGAGGCCGCAATGTCCGTCCGCGCGCAGCGCGGCGGTGATGCCCGCGACGATGCCGTTGGCATGGGACGACGCCATGTCGATGCCCGCTTCGCCGTTCCGCGGACAGCGATCCGTTGTGGCCGTCGCCTCGGCGATGGCGGTCTTCAGCGCGGCGCCTTGCGCCATCGCCTCGGCAACCTCTGCGCGCAGCGCGTAGTCCTGACAGGCGGGCAGGGCAATTGCGGCGAGGATTCCACCACTGCAACGAGCACCAGCGGCACGACGACCGCGCGCAAGATCAAGCCGGCGCCGAGGCTGTGCTGTTGGCGCTCGGGATGGTCGCTGAAGGCCCAGCGGTCGGCCACCAGCGTGGCGGCGATGATGTCCTGCAGCGCCTGTCTGCGCTCGGTGAAGCCGGCCATGAAGAAGCCGACATACAAAGGTCAGATACGACAGTAGAGTCGCGCACCGGCGCGCGAGCGCGTGAGCGCGCGGCCGAAACCGATGCGCCCGCCGGCCAGATCGGTCACCTTGATACCGATCGCCCGCTTGCCAAACGTAGCCTGGCGACGCGAGCTTTCGAAGCCCGCGTAGTAGACCGGAGCGAGCGCGATCCAGGCGACGTAGCCGAACGCCCGTGCCCACATCGGGTGCTGATCGGAGCCGCCGAAAAGCGCGGCCACGGTGCCGAGAGCGAATGCGGGCACCATCGTCGGCACGAGCAGGATCAGACTGTCGATGGTCAGCGCGGCCCAGCGCTTCAGGAAACCGGCGTAGCAGATGTCGTTGGCCGAAGCGGATCCGGTTGATTCGAGCGCGGGCGAACCGGCGGCTCGTGGCCATGCAGGCCGACTTCGCCGGCGACTTTTGCGAGCGGCTGCCAGCCGGCGAGGCCGTCGCGCCAGACCAGGGTCGCTGCGTTCACGGCTCCGCGCTCGACCGCCTCGACCAGGGCTGCGCGTGTCAGCGGGCCTAGTTGCTGGTGGTTGGCGTCCGCGTAGTACCAGGCTGCCAGCGTTTCCATCCAAGCGACCTGCGTGCTCAGGGCAGGCGCACGCCCGCCTTGCGCAGCAGACGTGACAGTGCGATCAACGGGAGTCCGATCAGCGCAGTGGGATCGTCGCTCTCGATGCGCTCGAACAGGCTGATGCCGAGCCCTTCGGCCTTGAAACTGCCGGCACAGTCGAGCGGCTGCTCGGCGTCGACGTAGCGCGCGATCTCGTCGCCCTGCAAGGAGCGGAAGACGACGTGGGTCGCATCGACGATGCGGTCGCTGCGACCGTTGCGCGTATCGAGAAGGCACAAGGCCGTATGAAAGGTCACGCGCTGGCCGGAGCTGGCTGCCAGCTGCGCGCGCGCGGCGTCGGCGGTTCCGGGTTTGCCGAGGACGCAGCCATCGAGTTCGGCGACCTGATCGCTGCCGATGACGAGTGCGTGCGGGCAGCTCGCCGCGACCGCATGCGCCTTGGCCTGCGCCAGCCGTTCGGCGAGCACTGCCGCTGGCTCGCCGCTGCGGCGGCCTTCGTCGACCTCCGGTGCCACGCTGCGGAAGGCCAGCGCCAGCCGCGCCAGCAACTCGCGCCGGTAGCGCGAGGTGGAGGCCAGTACAAGCTCGACGCCGGGCCGGTCCGTCATCGTGGCGGCACCGCTGCGCGTACCGCCTGCGCGGCCTGCGCAAGGTCGCTGCGGACATCGGCGAGGCGATCGAGCTGGCGCGCCAGTGCATCGTGCGTCGCCATCAGCGCGCCGCGTGCCGACAGGAGTTCCTGCCGCGACGCCGCGGCGGCGTGATCCTTCAGCCACAACCGATGTGCCAGCAGGTCGCGCAGGGCGTCCTGCACCAGCGGTTCGGCGGTCAAGGTCGCACGCGCCGACTCGGTCGGCGGCAGCGCGGTTGCCAACGCCGGAATTTCACGCAGGCGCGCGCGGCATTCCAGCAGCTCGCGTTCCAGTGCGTCGGCCAGATCGAGGATTTCACCGAGCAGTCCCGCCTCGCGTCGACGCCGGCGTTCGCGCCACCATGCCAGCGCCAGCAAGGCAACGGCGGCGACCAGGCATATCAGTAGAAGGTAAGGCACCCAACCGCCCGCGTTCGACCCCGTCAGGCAGCTAGTCTGCTCAGGCGGCGACGAGGCGGCAATGGTTGATTGCGGTTGACAGGGCATGGGTGCGCACCTACCATCGCGCGCCCATGTCAGCCGCCTTGCCAGATCGCGTGGATGTCGCGCGCCAAGTGCAGGCGCAACGGACGTTCGAAGGTTCACTGCCGCTGGCATCGATGCAGCGGCTGCGCGGCAGTCTGGCCAGTCCCGAGGGCGAGGCGCGTTACGCGCTAGAATTCGGCAGGGACAGTCTCGGTATCGCCTACCTCGCGCTGCGCGTCGAGGCGGCGCTGCCGCTGGTGTGTCAGCGTACACTGGAAACATTCGCGTACCGCGTTGCGCTGGACCAGCGCCTCGGTCTGATTGCGTCCGAAAGCGAGGAAGCGGCGCTGCCGGAAGGGTACGAGCCGTTGTTGATTCCGGATGGCCAGCTGGACCTGGCCGACGTGATCGAAGATGAATTGATCCTGGCATTGCCAGTGGTGCCGCTGAAACCCGGCGCGCCGCTGGAATGGAAGGAGGGTCCGGCCGATGAAGAAGCCGGCGAGCAGCGCCCCAATCCGTTCGCGGTACTGGGTTCGCTGAAGAAACACTAGGCGGTCGAACGATCGTCGCAGCAGCACGTATGTGTCGAAGCGGAAGGGCGCAAACCCTCCGCGCATTCACTATTCAAACCGGAGAAGTGTGTCATGGCCGTTGCCAAGAGCCGTAAAACCCCGTCCACCCGCGGCATGCGTCGTTCGCACGATGCGCTGACGGCGAAGCAGCTGTCGACCGATCCGACCTCGGGCGAGGTGCATCTGCGCCATCACGTCACCAAGGACGGCTACTACCGCGGCAAAAAGGTCATCGAGTCGAAGCAGGTGCCGACCGAGGATTGATTCCTCGCGTCGATGCCGCCAGGTTGGCCGCGCGGGCGGAGCGAATCCGCCGGCCCGGTAAGGCGGCACGCCGGCGCAGCGGGCCTGATGGTCGCGCCGCGTACGCCCCTGATGGTGCGTCCGTCAAAGCCAACCCGATAGCGGGTCAGGCTGCAACCTGGCCCGATCCCACCATTGACGGGGAACGACCCTGATCTACTCACGCATCGCCGGCACCGGCAGCTATCTGCCGGAAAAAATCGTCACCAACGCCGATCTCGAGAAACTCGTCGACACCAGCGACGAATGGATCGCGTCGCGCACCGGCATCCGCGAGCGCCGCCGCGCCGCGGACGGTGAAACCACCGGTGACTTGGCGTTCTATGCGGCCACGCACGCGCTCGAAGCGGCCGGCGTCAAGGCCAGCGAGATCGAGCTGATCGTGCTCGGCACGACCACGCCGGACATCATCTTCCCGTCGACGGCCTGCCTGCTGCAGCATCGTCTGGGCGCCAACGGCTGCGCAGCGTTCGACGTGAACGCGGCCTGCTCGGGCTTCATGTACGCGCTCGGCGTGGCCGACCAGTTCATCCGCAGCGGCCAGGTCAAGAAGGCACTCGTGGTCGGCGCGGAAACGCTGTCGCGCATGCTCGACTGGACCGACCGCTCGACCTGCGTCCTGTTCGGCGACGGCGCCGGTGCGGTCGTGCTCGAAGCGTCCAGCGAGCCTGGCATCATCACCACCAAGCTGCACGCGGACGGCGGCTACAAGCACCTGCTGTACAACCCGGTCGGCGTTTCCGCGGGCTTCCTCGAAGGCGAGCCGAATCACGGCATCCGCGTGATGATGGCGGGCAGCGAAGTGTTCAAAGTCGCCGTGAAGACGCTCGACCGCATCGTCGGCGAGACGCTGGAAGCGGCCGGCATGAAGGAATCCGACGTCGACTGGCTGATTCCGCATCAGGCCAACCTGCGCATCATCGAGGCGACCGCGAAACGGCTGAAGCTGTCGATGGACCGCGTCATCGTCACCGTCGATCGCCACGGCAACACCTCGTCCGGCTCGGTCCCGCTGGCACTCGACGAAGCGGTGCGCTCGGGCAAGGTGCAGCGCGGACAGACCTTGCTGCTGGAAGCCTTCGGCGGCGGCTTTACCTGGTCGTCGGCGCTGCTCAAGTACTGATGACACCGCGCGGATGGAAGGCGCGGTCTGATATTTCCAGGATCTACCGACACTCCGTCATCCCGGCGCAGGCCGGGATCCAGTTCCTGCGGCGACGCACCGGATATGTCGCTTCGCCGTAGCGAGGCGCTCGCTTGCGCCGGCATGACAAGAAGGATGGCTCGACCATGAACTCGACGACGCACGGCTCCGCGCTCGCCTTCGTCTTTCCCGGCCAGGGCTCGCAATCCCTCGGCATGCTGGCCGAATTGTCCGAACTGCACGCGGGCGTGCACGAAACCTTCGCCGAAGCCTCCGACGGCGCCGGCGTCGATTTGTGGGCGCTGTCGCAGGGCGGTCCCGAGGTGATGCTGAATCGCACCGAATACACGCAACCCGCGCTGCTCGCGGCCGGGGTCGCCGTGTGGCGGATCTGGCGGGCGCAGGGCGGGGCACTGCCGGTGCAGCTCGCCGGCCACAGCCTCGGCGAATACACGGCCTTGGTCGCCACCGGCGCGATCAACCTGCATGATGCCGCACACCTGGTGCGCATCCGCGGCCAGGCGATGCAGGAAGCCTCGCCCGAAGGCGTCGGCGCGATGGCGGCGGTGCTCGGTGCCGACGATGCGGTCGTCGAGGAAGTCTGCCGCGAAGTGTCGGGCGATCACGTCGTCGCGCCGGCCAATTACAACTCGCCGGGCCAGATCGTCATCGGCGGCCACGTGCAGGCAGTCGACGCGGCGCTCGCGCTGCTGGCCGAGCGCGGCGCGCGCAAGGCGGTCAAGCTTGCCGTCAGCGTGCCTTCGCACACGCCGCTGATGCGCGAGGCGGCGACGCGTCTGGCCGAGGCGATCAAGGCGTACCACTGGAATCAGCCGACGATTCCGGTGGTGCAGAACGTCGATGCGCGCGCACACGACGGCCTCGCCGAAATCCGCGATGCGCTGGTGCGCCAGCTCTACCTGCCGGTGCGCTGGACCGAGTGCGTGCAAGCCCTGGCCAAGGGCGGCGCGACGCGCATCGCCGAATGCGGCCCGGGCAAGGTGCTGACCGGTCTGGTCAAGCGTGTCGACAAGAGCATCGACGGCCGTTCTCTCGGCACGCCGGGCGAGTTCGATGCTGCACTCGGCGACTGGCGTCACTGATCGCGCCGAAGCAGTTTCGGCACCAGCTGGCAGCGAATCAGCGCGCTCGACGCCCTTTTTTCTAGGCGTAGCATTCAGTCATAAAGTTGAACATGGACGACGAAGCGCAGGCATGCTGCTGCGGGGTAGAGCACCATTCGCCGTGCTGGGATGACCGGCGCGACCGTCTATCACGATCGAACTGACGGTACGCGATAAACAGGCCGGACTCGTTGACCTACGAACGCCTACCGGACGAGGAGCACGCAGAAAGTCATCGCGGCAGCCGGCGGGGATTTCTCGAAACACTGGTCGAAAGGCTGCGCCCGCTGCAGCGTCCGGCGGATTCCGTGTAAGGTTCGCGCCCTCGGAATCTTGGTAACGAGGCGGACACGATGGACAAGTTGCTCGAAGGTGAAGTCGCCCTGGTCACCGGCGCAAGCCGCGGCATCGGTGCGGCGATCGCGGACGAACTCGGCGCACTCGGCGCGAAAGTCATCGGCACGGCGACGACCGCCGCCGGCGCGCAGGCGATCGGCGAGCGCCTCGCCGGCATCGGCGGCGTCGGACGTACGCTCGATGTCACCGACAGCGGCGCAGTGGAGGCGTTGATCGATGCGATCGCGAAGGAATTCGGCGCGATCTCGATCCTGGTCAACAATGCCGGCATCACGCGCGATCAGCTGCTGATGCGCATGAAGGACGAGGATTGGCAGGCGATCATCGACACCAACCTGAGCTCGGTCTTCCGCACCTCCAAAGGCGTGCTGCGCGGCATGATGAAGGCGCGCAAGGGTCGCATCATCAGCATCGCTTCGGTGGTCGGCCTGACCGGCAATCCCGGCCAGGCGAACTACGCGGCGGCAAAGGCCGGCATCATCGCGTTCTCGAAGTCGCTAGCGCGCGAGATCGGCTCGCGCGGCATCACGGTCAACGTCGTCGCGCCCGGATTCATCGATACCGACATGACGCGCGCGCTGACCGACGACCAGCGCACGGCCTTGCTCAGCCAGATCGCACTCGGCCGCCTCGGCGCGGCGGGCGACATCGCCAAGGCCGTGGCGTTCCTCGCGTCGCCGGCCGCCGCTTACATCACCGGCGAAACCTTGCACGTGAATGGCGGCATGTACATGGCTTGAGCTTGCGAATCAATGCGTTGGCGGCAGGGTGCGCAGTGACCGCGCAGAAAAAGCCGCGAAGCGGACAAAGTAGCGACAGCGTTTGGCTTCCACTACAATGCCGCCGCTTCGGGCACGTCGTCCGACGCGGACGCGATGCAAGCGCGCCGCACGAATTCCCATCGGGAGGTAGAGACACCAATGAGCACTATCGAAGAGCGCGTCAAGAAGATCGTCGTGGAACAGCTTGGCGTGAAGGAAGACGAAGTGACGCCGAACGCGTCGTTCGTCGACGATCTGGGCGCCGATTCGCTCGACACGGTCGAGCTGGTGATGGCGCTGGAAGAGGAATTCGAGTGCGAGATTCCCGACGAGGAAGCCGAGAAGATCACCACCGTGCAACAGGCGATCGACTACGTGAAGGCGCACGTCAAGGCTTGATTCTGCGCTAACAGGCGGCACCTGAAGCTGCGCCCATGAGGCGCAGCTTTCGTTTCATTCATCGAAAAGTGCGGCCATGGCCGGCCGCTTCTTGATCTCGCGATCACGGACGATCGCACAGGTGGACCCATCCATGAGCAAACGTCGCGTCGTCGTCACCGGTCTCGGCATCATCAGTCCCGTCGGCAACGACGTGGCGACGGCCTGGGCGAACATTCTGGCCGGCCGCAGCGGCATCGGTCCGATCACCCATTTCGATGCGAGCACGTTCCCGACACGCATCGCCGGCGAGATCCGCGATTTCGATCCGGCCGAGTTCGTTGCCGCGAAAGACGTCAAGAAGATGGACCCGTTCATCCACTACGGCATCGCCGCCTCGGTGCAGGCGCTGGCCGACGCCGGCCTCAAGCCGCACGAGCATGACGAAGAGCGCATCGGCGTCGCGGTGGGCGCCGGCATCGGCGGCATCGCCACGATCGAGAAGACCGCGATCACCTACCACGAGCACGGCCAGCGCAAGATCTCGCCGTTCTTCGTGCCGAGTTCGATCATCAACATGGCGTCGGGCAACCTGTCGATCATGCTCGGTCTGAAAGGTCCGAACATCGCCTGCGTGACGGCGTGCACGACCTCGACGCACAACATCGGCCTCGCGATGCGCATGATCCAGTACGGCGATGCCGACGTGATGGTCGCCGGTGGCGCCGAGTTCTCCACCGTCGGCACCGCCGTCGGCGGTTTCTGCTCGGCACGCGCGATGTCGACGCGCAACGAAGAGCCGCACAAGGCGAGCCGCCCGTGGGACCGCGACCGCGACGGCTTCGTGCTGGCCGATGGCGCCGGCGTACTGGTCATCGAAGAGTACGAACACGCCGTCAAGCGGGGCGCGCGCATCTACTGCGAACTCGCCGGCTTCGGCATGAGCGGCGATGCATTCCACATGACCTCGCCGCCGGAAGACGGCGATGGTGCACGCCGCTCGATGGTCGCGGCGATCGCCGATGCCAAGCTCAATCCGGACCAGATCAGCTACGTCAACGCGCATGCAACCTCGACCGGTGTCGGCGACATCGCCGAAGTCGCCGCGATCAAGGCCTGCTTCGGCGATCACGCGAAGAAGATGCCGGTGAGTTCGACCAAGTCGATGACCGGACATCTGCTCGGCGCCGCCGGTGGTGTCGAAGCGATCTTCTCGATCCTCGCGATGCGCGACGGCGTGCTGCCGCCGACGATCAATCTCGACAACCCGAGCGAAGGCTGCGATCTGGATTTCGTCCCGCACACGGCGCGCGACGCGAAACTCGATGTGGTCCTGTCGAACTCGTTCGGCTTCGGCGGCACCAACGGCACGTTGGTATTCCGGCGCGCTTAGCGGCGGCACCTCGGCGTCGGTTGCGTCGGCCGCTTTTTGACCAGCGCGGGTGATCGCCTTGCTCATTCGCACACTTGCCGGCCGTCGCGATCTGCTCCCGCTCGCGGCCGCGCACCCCGAACGCTATCCCGCGCTGCTCGAAAGCGTCGCGCGCGGCAACGACCGCGCGCGCTACGACATCCTGTTCGCCTTCGTGCAGGGCGAGATCCGCCTGGGCGCGGGCGGCCGGACATGCGACGCGCACGGGCGCGTCGTTGCCGCTGGTTTTCTCGAAGCGCTCGACGAGGCCTGGCGTGAGCAGCGCTGCGCGCACGAGCGGTCGAACGAATTGCCTTTTCGCGGCGGCTGGCTGCTGTATCTCGGCTATGAACTCGCCGCCGAAATCGAACCCAGCCTGCGTCTGCCGGCGCCGCGCGACAGTGCACTGCCGACTGCGCTCGCATTGCGCTGCCCGGCGGCCATCGTGGTCGATCATGTGCATCACTGCACCGTGCTGGTTGCCGAGCACGGCTACGGCGAATTGCTCGACACGATGCAGGCCGATCTCGCTGCGTCGACGGACTTGTCCTATGCGCCGGCGCCGATCGCCCGCGCCGAAGTCGAGGACGACGAACCCGCTCATTTCCTCGATGGCGTCGAGCGCGTACACGAGCATCTGCGCGCCGGCGACGTGTTCCAGCTCAATCTGTCGCGCGAATGGCGCGCGCGCTTCGGGCAGGCGCCGCCGCCGGCGCAGTTGTACGGCGCGCTGCGTGCAGCCAACCCGGCGCCGTTCGCGGGCCTGCTGCAGCAGCCGGACTGGGCCATCGCGAGCTCGTCGCCGGAGCGGCTGATCGAGATTCACGGCGATCGTGTGCAGACGCGCCCGATCGCGGGCACGCGCCCGCGTTTCGCCGGCGACGACGACGCGGCGCGTGTGCGCGAGCTGGTCGGCCATCCGAAAGAGCGCGCCGAGCACGTGATGCTGATCGACCTCGAACGCAACGACCTCGGCCGCATCTGCGTGCCGGGCAGTGTGATCGCCGACGAGATCATGTCGGTCGAGAGCTATGCACACGTGCACCATATCGTTTCGAACGTGCGCGGGCAGCTGCGCGCGGGCACGACCCCAGGTCAGGCGATCCGCGCCGTATTTCCGGGCGGCACCATCACCGGCTGTCCGAAGGTGCGCTGCATGCAGATCATCGCGGAACTCGAAGGCACCGGCCGCGGCGCCTATACCGGTTCGCTTGGTTATCTCAATCGCGATGGCGACCTCGACCTGAATATCCTGATCCGCAGCCTGACCCAGCAGGGCGATCGCGTGCGTTTTCGCGCCGGTGCCGGCATCGTCGCCGACTCCGATGCAGCGCGCGAACTCGACGAAACGCGCGCAAAAGCGCGCGGTCTGCTGCGTGCGCTCGGGCGCGCCGGGTGACGCGCCGACACGGTCGCTACCATCGACTTCCTGCGCTCGCACTGCGTCATCGAATCCGGTTACGCTGCCCGACCTATGCCGACATTCAGACATCCAGACCGCCTCGTGCGGGGCAGCGCGGTCCTGCGCTTCCTGATCGTGGTCATCCTGCTCGGTGCGGCTGGACTCGCCATCGCACTGTGGCGCGACTACCGGCACTTTGCGGAAACGCCGCTGCCGGGCGCACGCGCCGACGCGACGATCGACATCGCACGCGGTGCGCGCTATCGCGACATCGTGCGCCAGCTGCGCCGCGAACGCATCAGCCGTGCCGCGCCGTTGTACTGGCGCATGCTCGGCCGCGAACTCGGTGTCGCCGGCCGCCTGCACGCGGGCGAGTACGCGTTGCCGCCGGGCACCACGCCTCGCGAGCTGCTGCGCAAGATGGCCGCGGGCGAAGTCGTGCAGCATCGTTTCACGATCGTCGACGGCTGGACCTTCCGCCAGCTGCGCGTGGCGCTGGCATCGGACAGCGGCCTCGTGCAGACCTTGCCAGGCGTCTCCGACGATGACCTCGCACATCGCATCGGTATCGCCGACGGCCGGCCGGAGGGCTGGTTCCTGCCGGAGACCTATGCCTGGGTCAAGGGCGAATCGGATCTCGACGTGCTTAGTCGCGCGCACGCGGCGATGCAGAAAGCGCTGGACAAGTCCTGGGCTGCGCGCGACGCCGACGTGAAACTCGCAACGCCTTACCAAGCCTTGATCCTCGCCTCGATCGTCGAAAAGGAAACCGCGCAGCCGAACGAGCGGCCGCTGATCGCCGGCGTGTTCCTGCGCCGGCTCAACGTCGGCATGCGGCTGCAGACCGACCCGACCGTGATCTACGGGCTCGGCGACGGCTACGACGGCAACATCCGGCGGCGCGATCTGGATACCGATACGCCGTACAACACATATACCCGCGACGGCCTGCCGCCGACGCCGATCGCGCTGCCGGGCATGCCGGCCCTGCAGGCGGCCTTGCATCCGGCGCCGGGCGACGCGCTCTATTTCGTCGCGCGCGGCGACGGCAGCCACGAGTTCACGCCGACGCTGGAAGCGCACAATCGGGCGGTACAGAAATACCAATTGCATCGGAATCCATGACAGCACCATCTTGCATCGGAAAGCTCGTCACGCTGGAAGGCGGCGAAGGCGCCGGCAAGAGCACGGTACTCGACGCCGTGCGTGCCCGGCTGGCCGGCCACGGCATCGACGTCGTCGTCACGCGCGAGCCCGGCGGCACGCCGCTCGGCGAAGCCGTACGCGCGCTCGTGCTCGATCCCGCGCGCGCTGACGTGTGTGCCGAAAGCGAACTGCTGCTGATGTTCGCCGCGCGCGCGCAGCTCGTGCGTCAGGTGATCGAGCCGGCGCTGGAAGCAGGGCAGTGGGTCCTGTCGGATCGCTTCACCGACGCAAGCTTTGCCTACCAAGGCGGTGGTCGCGGCCAGCCTCCGGCGCGCATCGCCGATCTGGAGGCCTGGGCGGCGCTGCTGAAGCCCGACCTGACCTTGCTGCTCGACCTGCCCGTCGCCGAAGGGCTGGCACGCGCCGGCGCGCGCGGCGAGGCGGACCGCATCGAGCGTGAGGCGACGGATTTCTTCGAGCGCGTGCGCAGCGCCTACCGCGCGCGCGCGGTGGCCGAGCCGGGACGCTTCCGCGTGATCGATGCGAGCCGGCCGGTCGATGCGGTGCGCGAAGCGGCCTGCGCTGCGATCGATGCATTCGTCCAATCCGTCGGAGCCGGCGCATGAGCTTGCAGCCCTGGCTTGTACCAGCCTGGCAGCGTCTCGCCGCTGCGCTGGCCGGAAAGCGCCTGCACCACGGTCTGCTCATTGCGGCGCCGGCCGGCTACGGCAAGCGTGCGCTGGTCGAGGCATTCGCAAGGGCGGCCTTGTGCACGCAGCGCGGCGAGGACGGCCAGGCCTGCGGCGCGTGTCGCAGCTGCCTGCTGGTCGCCGCCGGTTCGCATCCGGATCTGGCGCGCGTGACGTTCGAACAGCGCGACGATGGCAAGCTGCGCAGCGAGATCACGGTCGACCAGGTCCGCGCATTGTCGCAGCGCCTCGCGATGTCGAGCCAGTTCGGCGGCCTGCAGCTCGCCTTGATCGACCCGGCCGATCGTTTGAACGCGAACGCCGCGAACGCCTTGCTGAAGACGCTGGAAGAGCCGGCGACGGCGACGATCATCGTGCTGGTCGCGGACGATCCAGCACGCCTGCCGGCGACGATCCGCAGCCGTTGCCAGCGCATCGAGATCGGGCGGCCCTCGCGCGAGGAAGCGAGCGCCTGGCTGCGCGCGCAGAACGTCGATGCGAAACGCGTCGAACAGGCGCTCGACGCCAGCCTCGGCAATCCCGGCCTCGCGCAAGCCTGGCTCGCCGACGACACGCTGGATCTGCGCAAGGCCTGCCTCGACGATCTCGCCGCACTGACGCAAGGCCGCCGCAGCGCCGCCGATGTCGCCGAGCGCTGGACAGCCGATCGGCCGGACACGCGCCTGTGGCTGGCGGCAGCGCTGGCTCGCGACGAGGCTTCGCGCCTCGCGCGCGGCGAAGCCGCTACGCTCGGCTTGACCGCGCGCAGTGAAATCCCGAAGCTAGCGGCGTGGTTCGACCGCGCCAATCGTGCGCGCGGGCTGCTCGCCACACCGCTGCGCGCGGACCTGGTCCTGCTGGATCTGTTGCGCCAGTGGCCGACGAGCGAACCCACGGCGAGGAGAGCGTAGGCATGTCGACTCCGGCATCGGGAGGCGCACCGCGGCAGGGCATTCTGTCGCTGGCGATCAAGGACAAGGGCGCGCTGTTCAACGCCTATATGCCGTTCGTGCGCGGCGGCGGCCTGTTTGTGCCGACGACCAAGCGCTACAGCCTCGGCGACGAGGTCTTCATCCTGCTGTCGCTGATGGAAGACAAGGATCGGCTGCCGGTGGCCGGCAAAGTCGTCTGGATCACGCCGGCCGGCGCACAAGGCAATCGGCTGGCCGGCATTGGCGTGCAGTTCGGCGACTCCTCCGACGGCGAAGCGGCGCGCACGAAGATCGAATCGATCCTGGCCGGCATCCTGACGCAGGAACGCCCCACTCACACGATGTAGGGGTTGCAATGGGCATCCTGATCCTCGGCGCCGGCGGCATCGGCGGCTACTTCGGCGCGCGCCTCATCGAAGCCGGCAGCGATGTTTCCTTCCTGGTGCGTCCGGCACGCGCCGCGTTGCTGGCCGAGCAGGGCTTGCGCGTGGTCAGCGCTCGCGGCGACTTCTCGCGCAGCGTGCGTGCGATCACCGAGGTCGACGCGCAGTACGACCTCGTCATCGTTTCGTGCAAGGCATACGACCTCGACGCTGCGATCGCAGCGATCCAGCCCGCGCTAGGGCCATTCTCGCTCGTGTTGCCGCTGTTGAACGGAGTGCGTCATCTCGATGCACTGGACGCGGCGTTCGGCGAAGAACGCGTGCTCGGCGGCTTGTGCCATATTTCGGTGACGCTTGAAGACGACGGCGCGATCCGCCAATTCGGCGCGCTCGAGCGTCTCACCTTCGGCAGTCGCCAACCGGCGCGACCGGTACCCGTCCCTATCAGCCATGCGTTGCGCGCACTCGGCCCGCATGCGATCGAGAGCGACGACGTGATCGGCGCGATGTGGGACAAGTTCGCCTTCATCGCGACCTTGGCCGGCATCACCTGCCTGATGCGCGGCGCAATCGGCGAGATCGTCGCGAGCGCGGACGGCGCCGCGCTCGTGCGCCGGCTGCACCATGAATGCGCTGAAGTCGCTGCACGCAGTGGCCATCCGTTGACGTCCGCCGCGACCGAATCGGCCGTCGGCATCCTGACGGCTACCGGTTCGCCGCTGAAAGCCTCGATGTTGCGCGATCTCGAGCGCGGCGCGCGCACCGAAAGCGAACATATCCTCGGCGACCTGCGCGAACGCGCGATCGGATTCAACATCGATACGCCGCTGCTGGCCGCCGCGCTGACGCATCTGAGCGTGTACGAGGCGGCGCGGCTGCCGGATCGTCGGTCGACCGCATAAAAGAGCTTCGGTCTTTCCGCTTTTTCAGTCTTCCTGCTTCGACCTTCTCGCTTTCAGGCTACAGTTCATCGACAGACGCCCGTGCAAACTGCTTGATCGTGGCAAGCATCGCGGCGAGGCCGTTCGAGCGGGTCGGCGAGAGATGCTTGGCGAGGCCGATCGCTTCGATGAAGCGCGGTTCGGTGGCAAGGATTTCCTCGGCGGATCGCCCCGAATACACGCGCAGCAGCAAGGCGATCAGGCCGGACACGATCGAGGAATCGCTGGTCGCGCGGAAATCGAGATGACGTGCGTCGCCGGCCGCTGCGAGCCATACCTGCGACTGGCAGCCTTGCACCTTGTTCGCCTCGGTTTTGGCGTCTTCCGGAAACGGCGGCAGCTTGCGGCCGAGGTCGATCAGATACTGGTAGCGTTCGGTCCAGTCGCCGAAGAACGCGAATTCCTCGGCGATGGCCGCTTGTGCCCGCTCGGCGCTGGATTCGCCCGGTTCAAGCTGCGCGTTCATCGGACTTCACCACTTTCCAGCGCGGACCCTGCGGTGTGTCTTCGATGACGATGCCGCGCGCGAGCAACTCGTCGCGCAGGCGGTCGGACTCGGCGAAGTTGCGCGCCTGCTTGGCTTGGGTGCGCTCGGCGACCAGCCGCTCGATCTCGGCGACATCCAGATCGACGTCGGCTGCCGTGTGCTTGAACCATGCTTCCGGATCCTGCTGCAGCAGGCCGAGCAATTCGCCGCCGGCAAGCAGCGCGCCTTTTGCGGCGCTGCGCTCGGCCAGCGTCTTAGCGGCGCGCGCGGTATCGGCAAGCTGGGCAAGTACGGCGAACGCGGCCGGGGTGTTCAAATCGTCCAGCAGCGCGGCTTCCACCGCGCCGGCGCCGGCATCGGCATCCGCCGGCACGTCGGCGAGGTCGCGCAGCAGGTTGTAGTAGCCGTCCAGGGTCGAGCGCGTCTGCCGCAAGGTGCTGTCGGACCAGTCCAGTGGCTGGCGGTAGTGCGCCTTCAGCAACAAGAAACGCAGCACCTCGGGCGGGTGCCGCTGCAGCAGTTCGTGCAGCACGAGCACGTTGCCGAGCGACTTCGACATCTTCTTGCCGTCGAAGGTCAGCATGCCGTTGTGCAGCCAGTAACGCGCGAAGATGCGCCCGCCATGCGCGCAGGTGCTCTGCGCGATCTCGTTCTCATGGTGCGGGAACATCAGGTCGTTGCCGCCGGCATGAATGTCGATGCTGTCGCCGAGGTGCTTCTCGGCCATCGCGGAGCACTCGATATGCCAGCCGGGGCGGCCGCGGCCCCAGGGACTGTCCCAGCCGGGCAGGTCTGTGGTCGACGGCTTCCACAGCACGAAGTCGGCCGGATTCTTCTTGTAAGGCGCGATCTCGACACGCGCGCCGGCGATCATGTCTTCGGTGGAGCGTCCGGACAGCTGGCCATAGTCGGCGTAGGAGGTGACGTCGAACAGGACATGCCCTTCGGCCGCATACGCATGCCCGCCGGCGATCAGGCGTTCGCACATGGCGATGATTTCGGCGATGTGCGCGGTCGCGTGCGGCATCACATCGGGAACATCCGCGCCGATCCTGGCCATGTCCTCCAGGTAGGCCGTAGTGAAGCGATCCGTGACCGTGCTGATCGGGACGCCCGCGGCAGCTGCCGCCGCATTGATCTTGTCATCGACGTCGGTGATGTTGCGCGCGTAGACCACCTTCGGATACAAGCGCCGCAGCAGCCGCGCGAGCAGGCCGAACGCGACGTAGGGGCGGGCGTTGCCGATGTGCACGTAGTTGTAGACGGTCGGCCCGCAGACATACATCGTCACGCGCTCGGGGTTGGCCGGAACGAATTCTTCGGTGCGTCGGGTCAAGCCGTTGTGGAGTCTTAGGTGCATCGTTTCCGCCTCGTCGGCCGACGATGATAACAGGGGCGAACGGAAGGCCGGCCGCATGGGGGTATCGTGGAGAAATTCCTGAATATAACGAAAAGCTTAGGCGTGGGTTCAGCGATTCGATGCTGTAATTGCAGCGAATGATGATGGACGAAAGTCCACGCCCCTGACAGCTGTTAGAGCCGGCATCGATCGGCGCAACGCTCGGATTCGGTTCGGAGAATTTCATGAAAGTATTCGTCTTGACAGCAGCGCTGCTCCTGGCGGGAACCCAGGCAGGTGCGCAGGACCGCGGTTACGACCGCGGCGCGCCACCGCCGGATACGCCGGAGAACGTCAAGGTGGCCTGGGCCGACGTGCTGCGCGTCGATCCTATCTATGACCGTGTACAGACCAGCGCACCGCGCGAAGAGTGCGATGACGTCCCGGTCGAGCGCCATGTCGACAACGGCAACAAGGCGGCCGGCACCGTGCTCGGCGCGATCGTCGGCGGCGTGCTCGGCAGCACGGTCGGCAAGGGCGACGGCCGCAAGGCCGCAACGGTCGCCGGTGCCGTGGTCGGCGGGGCGGTCGGCAATAACGTCGCTCAGGACGGCAGCAGCTATTACCAGGGCAGCGAACGTCGCTGCCGCACCGTGCGCGATGTCGCCGAAGAGCGTCGCGTGGTTGCATATGACGTGCAATATCGCTACCGCGGCGATGTCTACATGTCGCGCTTGAACTACGATCCGGGCGATCGGCTGCGCGTGCGTGTGAGTATAGAGCCGGCCGAGTAAACCCGGTTTGATCTCGCATGATGGTTGCGAATACGGCCGGGCTCGCCCGGCCGTTTCGCTTTGCGGACGCTACATATTGCAGCACGGCAGATTTGCCGTTAAGGTTGTCTGCACATGAGCAAGATCGCCCTCCAGCCGCAGATCGTCACCAGCGCCCGCATGGCCGCCGGGATGACCTCGCGTGCTCGCCGACCGGAAAGCGTCATATCCGCCGGGTAGGCTGTCGCGCGTCTTCACGATTCGACGAAAACCCGGCCTCTGTGCCGGGTTTTTCTTTTGCTTTTCCGGTGCGCGCCTGCATTCGCGCGAAGCACGAACTGGCCTCCGTGGCCGGACTTTCAACTGAGGGCAGGTTTGATGATGGCACTGAGACATTTCTTGAGTACGCAGGACTGGTCCCGTGCGGAGCTCGACGCCTTGCTCGACCAGGCGGCCGCGTTCAAGCGGTCCAAGCTCGGCGACCAGCTGCAAGGCAAGTCGATCGCGCTTCTGTTCTTCAACCCGTCGATGCGCACGCGCACGAGTTTCGAGCTCGGTGCATTCCAGCTTGGCGGCCACGCGGTCGTGTTGGCGCCGGGTAAAGATGCCTGGCCGATCGAATTCGACTTCGGCACGATCATGGATGGCGACGCCGAGGAGCACGTCGCGGAAGTCGCACGCGTTTTGTCGCGCTACGTCGACCTGATCGGCGTGCGCGCATTTCCAAAGTTCCAGGATTGGGCCATCGATCGCGAGGACCGCGTGATCCGCGCGTTCGCGCACTACGCGACGGTGCCGGTGATCAACATGGAAACGATCACGCACCCGTGCCAGGAGCTTGCGCATATCCAGGCGCTGCAGGAGCGCTTCGGCAAGGATCTGCGCGGCAAGAAATACGTGCTGACCTGGACCTACCATCCGCGCCCGCTGAACACGGCCGTGGCCAATTCCGCGCTGCAGATCGCGACGCGCTATGGCATGGACGTGACCTTGCTGTGCCCGACGAAGGACTATCTGCTCGACCAGCGCTACATGGACTTCGCGCGCAGCAATGTCGAGGCGAACGGCGGCTCGCTGGCGATCAGCCACGATCCGCAGGCGGCCTATCGCGGCGCGCAGGTGATCTATGCGAAAAGCTGGGGCGCCTTGCCGTACTTCGGCCGCTGGGCCGATGAGAAGCCGATCCGCGATGCACACAAGCACTTCATCGTCGACGAAGCCAAGATGGCGCTGACTGACCATGGCGTATTCAGCCACTGCCTGCCGCTGCGCCGCAACGTGAAGGCGACCGACGCGGTGATGGATTCGCCGGCCTGCTTCGCAATCGACGAAGCCGAGAACCGGCTGCATGCGCAGAAGGCGATCATGGCGACGCTTGCGGCGTCGCCGGAGTGGGGGATTGGAGATTCGGGATTCGGAAAAGCGTAGTTCGGCCATCCGCAACCCTTCAACCAGAACGAGATCTTCCATGTCGATGCAAACCGCTTCTGCCAATCCTGAATCCCGAATCCCGAATCCCGCCTCCGGAGAAGGCCAAGACATCGTCTTGGCCTTCTCCGGAGGATTGGACACCAGCTTCTGCGTGCCGTACCTGCAGGAGCGCGGCTACGCCGTGCATACCGTGTTCGCCGACACTGGCGGCGTTTCTGCCGAGGAACGCACCTACATCGAACAGCGAGCGCAGGAGCTTGGCGTTGCCTCGCATCGCACGGTCGACGCGTCGCAGGCGATCTGGGAAAGCTTCGTCAAGCCGCTGATCCAGGCAGGCGAGTTCTACCAGGGGCAATACCCGCTGCTGGTGTCGGATCGCTATGTGATCGTCGAGGAATCGCTGAAGCGCTGCGCCGAACTCGGCACGAGATATTTCGCGCACGGCTGCACCGGCATGGGCAACGATCAGGTGCGTTTCGATCTCGCCGTGAAGGCGCTCGGCGACTACACGATCGTCGCGCCGATCCGCGAAATCCAGAAGGAGCATACGCAGACGCGTGCTTACGAACAGCAGTACCTGGAGGCGCGTGGCTTCGGCGTGCGCGCCAAGACCAAGCACTACACGATCAACGAAAACGTACTCGGCGTGACGATTTCCGGCGGCGAGATCGACCGCTGGGAAGTGCCGGGCGAGGGCGCCGTCGGCTGGTGTGCAGCGCGCGCGGAATGGCCGTCCGAACCGTTGCGCGTCGCGATCACGTTCGAGCACGGCGAGGCGGTCGCCATCGACGGCGCGCCGGTCGCCGGCGGCGAAATCCTGAAGCAGCTCAATCCGCTGTTTGCGCGCTACGGCGTCGGTCGCGGCCTGTATACCGGCGACACGACGATCGGATTGAAGGGCCGCATCGTCTACGAGGCGCCCGGCCTTGCCGCACTGCAGGCCGCGCATCGCGCGCTCGAAGAGACCGTGCTGACCAAGCAGCAGAACCGCTTCAAGCCGGAGGTCGGACGCAAGTGGACCGAGCTGGTCTACGAAGGCTTCTATCACGATCCGCTGAAATACGACGTCGAAGCGTTTCTTGCCTCGACCCAGCGCGTGGTCAACGGCAGCGTCGTGCTGGAAACGCGCGGTGGCAGTGTCTACGCGATCGAGGTGAAGTCGCCGCATATCCTGCAGACGCCGAAGGCGACCTATGCGCAGGAAGCGGACTGGGGCGTCGCCGAGGCGGAAGGTTTCATCCGCCTGTACGGCATGAGTTCGACGCTGTGGGCGGAAGTGAATCGCAAGAATCCCTGATTCATCCATGGCGTCATTTCCCGGCAAACGCCGGGTTCCGGAATGCCTGTGCGGCCGACACCACGATGGATTGCGGCGGCGCCGGAATGACGATTAAAAGAGAGCCCTTCCGTGACCACGCTCCTCGACGACACCCTGCGCCACCTGCGCGCCCTGGTCGCATTCGATACGCGCAATCCACCGCGCAAGATCGATAGCGGCGGCATCTTCGCGTATCTGCGCGAGCACCTGCCGGGCTTCGACTGCACGATCAGCGACCACGGCGCCGGTGCGGTCAGCCTGCTCGCGGTCCGCGGCGCGCCGACGCTGCTGTTCAACGTGCACCTCGACACGGTGCCCGACTCGCCGCACTGGAGCGCCAGCCCGTTCGAGCTGCGCGTCGACGGTACGCGCGCGGTCGGCCTCGGCGCCTGCGACATCAAGGGTGCTGCCGCCGCGTTCGCCGCCGCCGCCGCGCGCACCGAAGGTGACGCCGCGTTCCTGTTCAGCAGCGACGAGGAAGCCAACGACGCACGCTGCATCGCCGCCTTCCTGCGCGCGTTTCCTTCTCCGTCGACGAACACGGCGGCCGGGCACGGCTTCGAAAACATCATCGTGGCCGAACCGACGCAGGGCGAGGCTGTGCTCGCGCACCGCGGCATCAGTTCGGTGCTGATGCGTTTTGCCGGCCGTGCCGGTCATGCGTCGGGCGAGCAGACGCTCGCCGACAGTGCGCTGCATCAGGCGACGCGCTGGGGAGCGCGGGCGCTCGCCCACGTCGAGTCGCTCGCGCACGCACGCTTCGGCGGACTGACCGGACTGCGCTTCAACATCGGCCGCATCGAAGGCGGCATCAAGGCGAACGTGATCGCACCGAGCACGGAACTGCGTTTCGGTTTCCGTCCGCTGCCGTCGATGAACACCGAGGAGCTGCTTGCGACGTTCCGCGGCTTTGCCGATCCTGCCGCCGTCGAATTCACCGAAACGTTCCGCGGCGGCCCGCTGCCCGGCGGCGATGTGGCGAACGCCGAAGCACAGCGTCTCGCGGCGCGCGACCTTGCCGACGCACTCGATATTCCGATCGGCAACGCGGTCGATTTCTGGACCGAGGCGGCGTTGTTCTCACAAGCCGGCTACACCACCCTGGTGTACGGACCCGGCGATATCGCGCAGGCGCACAGCGCCGACGAATGGGTCGCGCTCGATCAGCTGCAACGCTACGCCGAAAACATCCAGCGCATCCTCAGTTGAAAAGTGCGGCCATGGATGGCCGCTGTTTGATTTTCGCGTTCAAGGACGAACGCATAAGTAGTCCTAAAGTGCGGTCATGGACGGCCGCTGTCTGATTTTCGCGTTCAAGGACGAACGCATAAGTAAACCTAAAGTGTGGTCATGGATGGCCGCTGTTTGATGTTCGCGTTCAAGGACGAGCGCAAAGTAACTCAAAGTGCGGTCATGGATGGCCGCTGTCTGATCCTCGCGTTCAAGGACGAACGCAAGAACTACGGACCACCATGAACGCCGAAACCCATCTTCAAGTCCGCCAGACCATCGTGCGCCTGCTCTCGAGCATGGCCAGCGCGCGCGAGATCGATCAATACCTGAAGCGCTTCGCACAACTGGATGCGAAACGCTTCGCCGTGGTCAAGGTCGGCGGTGCCGTACTGCGCGACGATCTCGATGCGCTGACCTCGTCGCTCGCGTTCCTGCAGCAGGTCGGGCTGACGCCGATCGTCGTGCACGGTGCCGGGCCGCAGCTCGACGAGGAACTCGGCGCTGCCGGAATCAGCAAGCGCACCGTCGATGGCTTGCGCGTGACCTCGCCGGAGACGCTGGCGATCGTACGTCGCGTATTCCAGGCGCAGAACCTGAATCTGGTCGAGGCGCTGCAGCAGGTCGACGCGCGCGCGACCTCTATCCTGTCCGGCGTGTTCGAAGCCGAATATTTCGACCAGGCCGTGCTCGGCCTCGTCGGTCGCGTCTCGCGCGTGAACCTGGCGCCGATCGAAGCGTCGCTGCGCGCCGGCTCGATCCCGGTCATCGCTTCGCTCGGCGAAACCGTCGCCGGGCAGATCCTCAACATCAACGCCGATTTCGCCGCGAACGAACTCGTGCGCGTGCTGAAGCCGTACAAGATCATCTTCCTGACCGGTACCGGCGGCCTGCTCGACGACAACGGCAAGGTGATCGACTCGATCAATCTCAGCACTGAATACGAACATCTGATGGCGCAGCCGTGGATCAGCGGCGGCATGCGCGTGAAAATCGAACAGATCAAAGAACTGCTCGACCGCCTGCCGCTGTCTTCGTCGGTATCGATCACCAAGCCGGACGAGCTGGCGAAGGAGCTGTTCACGCACAAGGGTTCCGGCACGCTGGTACGGCGCGGTGAACGTGTCGACGTACACACGAGCTGGCACGGCCTCGATCTCGAGCGCCTGCGCGCGCTGATCGAAGCCGGCTTCAAGCGTCGCCTGGTGACCGGTTATTTCGAGCGCACGCAGCCGTACAGGATCTACCTCAGCGAGAACTATCGCGCCGCGTTGATCCTGACGCGCGAGGGCCGCTTCACTTATCTCGACAAGTTCGCCGTCGCCGACGACGCGCAAGGCGAAGGCCTTGGCCGAGCCGCCTGGCAGGTCATGCGCGGCGAAAACCCGCAGCTGTTCTGGCGCTCGCGCCACAACAACCTGATCAATCAGTTCTACTACGCCGAATCCGATGGCTGCTACAAGGAGCCGAAGTGGAAAGTGTACTGGTACGGCTTGCGCGATTTCGCCGATATCGAGCGCTGCGTTACGCATTGCCGCACGCGCCCGGCGACCTTGAGCGACTGACGGGCAACGTCATGTTGGATAGATCGAGTCCCCGCCCAATCGACGATATTGCATCGAGGCGGAAGCCATGAGCTTCGATCGCCGTCGATTCCTCTCGGTCGGGCTCGGCGCGGCGGGCGCTGCGCTGACGCCTGCCGGCGGCGCGCTGGCACACGCGGCTGAGACGGTGGCGGACGCGCCCGCGCAGCGAGTGCAACGCAACGTGTTGCTGATCGTCGCCGACGACCACGGCTGCGACTTCAGCGACAGCGGCGCCAAGCCCGCAACGCCGGCGCTGGATGCGCTGGCCGCTGAGGGCACCTCGTTCACCGAAGCCTACGCGTCGGTGTCGTCCTGCAGTTCCAGCCGCGCGACTCTTTATACCGGGCTGTATTCGCATACCAACGGCATGTACGGCCTCGCGCACGACGTGCACCATTTCTCGCTGTTCGACGATGTGAAGACGTTGCCGTGGATGCTGAAGCAGGCCGGCTACGCCACCGCGCTGGTCGGCAAATCGCATGTCGAACCGCAGTCGCTGCTGGCCTACGATGCGTGGCTGCTGCCCGAACGGCCCGGCGACCGTGATGTCGCCGCCATGGCGCATGCGGCCGGACGCTGGATGCGCCAACAGCAAGGCAAGCCGTTCTTCCTGACGATGGCGTACAGCGATCCGCATCGCGCCGGCGACCCGTCGAACTTCGGCAACACGCGCGACTGGCCCGACGTGCCGCGCGTGCGCTACAAGCCGGCCGACGTCGCCATTCCCGCGCACCTTCCGGATCTGCCCGGCGTGCGTGCGGACCTCGCCGAATACTGCGAGGCGGTCAGCCGGATGGACGCCGGCGTCGGCTTGCTGCTGCGCGCGCTCGCACAAGCGGGCCGCCGTGACGACACGCTGGTGATCTATCTTTCCGACAATGGCCGGCCGTTCCCAGGCGCCAAGGACAATCTGTACCGCGAAGGCATCCACCTGCCGCTGATCGTGCGCGCGCCGGGCAGCACGCAGCGCGGCTTGCGCAATCGCGCAATGGTCAGCTGGATCGACATCACGCCGACCATTCTGGATTGGACAGGCGCCGCGCTGCCCACCGACTACCGCTATGCGCCGCTGCCCGGGCGTTCGATTCTGCCGATCCTGCAGCAGCCCGAGCCCGCGGGCTGGAACGAAGTGTTCGCGACGCATAGCTTTCACGAGATCGACCAGTACTATCCGACGCGCTCCGTGCGCACGCGCCGCAGCAGTTATTTCCTGAACTTGCAGCCCGCGCTCGAAGTGCCGATCGCGAGCGATGTGGCGCTGTCGCCGGCATGGAAAGCGATTTTGTCCACGCCTGGCGCGCGCCTCGGCAAACGCACGCTGGAAGCCTTCCGGCACCGCCCGGCCGAGGAGCTGTACGACCTCGAGGCCGACCCCGACGAGGTCGTCAATCTGGCGCGCGATCCGGCACAGGCGAAAACGCTCGCCGAGCTGCGCGCGCGGCTGGATTCATGGCGCACTGCGACACACGATCCTTGGCAGAAAGGCATCACCGATCCCTTTGGACCCGCTCATTGATGAAGACCAAAAAAAGCCTCGGCATCGTCGGCGCGCGCGGTCATACCGGCGCCGAGCTGATCAAACTCGTCGCGCGGCATCCGTCGCTAGACCTCGCCTTCGTATCCTCGCGCGAACTCGATGGGCAGCGCGTCGCGGCGCACGTCGTCGGGTTCGCGGGTGAATTGCGCTACGAGAATCTGTCGCATGCAGCCGTCGCGCGGAAAGGCGCCGACGTCGTCGTGCTGGCATTGCCGAACGGCAAGGCCGGTGAGATCGTGGCGGCGATCGAGGCGACCAAGCCGGAGACGATCCTCGTCGACCTTTCCGCCGATTGCCGCTTCGACGAGCGCTGGTACTACGGCCTGCCCGAACTCACGCGGCAGCGCTATGCCGGCCAGAAGCGCATCAGCAATCCAGGCTGCTACGCGACCGCGATGCAGCTCGCGATCGCGCCGCTGAAGAACGACCTCGCCGGTCCACCGGTGTGCTTCGGTGTATCCGGCTACTCCGGCGCGGGCACGACGCCGTCGGACAAGAATGATCCGGACAAGCTGCGCGACAACCTGATGCCGTACTCGCTGGTCAATCATGTGCACGAGCGCGAGGTCACGCGCCAGCTCGGCGTGCCGGTCGAATTCATGCCGCATGTCGCGCCGCATTTTCGCGGTCTAACGATGACCGTGAACCTGTGGCTGCAGCAGGCGACGACGCCCGATGCGGTCGCGGCGCGCTATCGTTCGTTCTATGCGGGCGAGCCGCTGATCCGCGTCCTCGACGACGCGCCCTGGGTCAGCGCGATCGCCGGCAAGCATCACGCCGACATCGGTGGTTTCGCCGTTGCGCCGGGCGGCAAGCGTGTCGTCGTCGTCGCCACGCTCGACAACCTGCTCAAGGGCGCGGCGACGCAGGCGATGCAGAATCTCAACCACGCGCTGGGATTCGGCGAATTCGAAGGGATTCCAGTAGCGACCGACGTCAATCCCGTGAAGGCGGGAGACGCTCCATGATGACGAAAAGCCGGCCGTCCATTGAAGGCGAAGCAAGTGGATTCCCGCTGTCGCGGGAATGATGCCAACACGTGTGTATTCGCCGTCTAACCCAGCAACGGAATGAGACCATGCGCCTCTCTCGATACTTCCTGCCCACCCTCAAAGAGAACCCCGCGGAAGCGCAAATCGCCTCGCATCGGCTGATGCTGCGGGCCGGTATGATCCGGCAAGAAGCGGCGGGCATCTACGCCTGGCTGCCGCTCGGCTTGCGCGTGCTGAAGAAAATCGAAGGCATCGTACGCGAGGAGATGGATCGCGCCGGCGCACAGGAATTGCTGATGCCGACGCTGCAGCTGGCCGACCTGTGGCGAGAGAGTGGCCGCTACGATGCCTATGGTCCGGAAATGCTGCGCATCCGCGATCGCCACGAGCGCGAGCTGCTGTACGGGCCGACCAATGAGGAAATGGTCACCGAAATCTTCCGCGCCGGCGCGCGTTCGTATCGCCACCTGCCACTGAATCTCTATCAGATCCAATGGAAATTCCGCGACGAGCAGCGACCTCGCTTCGGCGTCATGCGCGGGCGCGAGTTTCTGATGAAGGATGGCTATTCCTTCGATCTCGACGAGGCCGGTGCGCGGCGCTCGTACCAGCGCATGTTCGTCGCCTATCTGCGCACGTTTGCGCGCATGGGCATCAAGGCGATCCCGATGCGCGCGGAGACGGGCCCGATCGGCGGCGATCTGTCGCACGAATTCATCGTGCTGGCGGAGACCGGCGAGTCGGACGTCTTCTGCGATGCCGGCGTGCTCGATCTGCCGATCCCCGGTGTCGATGTCGACTACCAAGGCGACCTGCAGCCGATCATCGACACCTGGACATCACGCTATGCGGCGACATCGGACGTGCACGACGCGGCGCGCTTCGAGCAGGAGGTCGCGGAGGCACGACGGTTGCGCACGCGCGGCATCGAAGTCGGCCAGATCTTTTATTTCGGCACCAAGTATTCCGCGCCGATGCGCGCGTCGGTGACCTTGCCCGATGGCAGCACCGGCCCCGTCCACGGCGGTTCCTACGGCATCGGCGTGTCGCGACTGCTCGGCGCGATCATCGAGGCGAGCCGCGATGAAGCCGGCATCGTCTGGCCCGACGCGGTGGCGCCGTTCGAGGTCGGGCTGGTCAGCCTGAAACCGGGCGATGCGGCGGTCGATGCCGCCTGCGAGGCTGTGCAGAGGCAGCTCGCGGCACGCGGCATCGACGTGCTGTACGACGATACGATCGAGCGCGCCGGGGCGAAATTCGCGAACATGGATCTGATCGGATTGCCGTGGCAGCTCGTCGTCGGACCGCGCGGACTGGCGAGCGGCGTGGTCGAGCTGAAGCGTCGCGGGAGCGGGGAACGCATCGAATTGCCGATCGATGCGGTCGCTTCGAAGATCATCGATTCGGCGGGTGTCTCAACAGGCTAGCCATCGAGCGTCGATCGCGTGCTCTCGATGTGCGATGCGTAGCACATTGCTCATTCATCCGGGACGCCGGGTTCCGGCGTACGCCGGAACGACGAAGTTGTAGGCTCTACCCGATTCCCGATTCCCGATTCCCGATTCCCGATTCCCGATTCCCGACCTATGACCGATCTGCTCTGGCAAAAATCCGGCACCCGCACCAACGAACGCACCATGCGTTTTCTGGCCGGCGACGATGTCGTGCTCGACCGCGAGTTCCTGCTGTACGACATCGAGGCGAGCAAGGCGCACGTCGGCGGTTTGGCCAAGATCGGCATCGTCAGCGCAGCCGAGGCGGACGCGATCGTGCGCGAGCTGGATGGACTGGCCGAGGATTTTCGTGCCGGCCGCTTCGTGCTCGATGCGCGCTACGAGGATGGTCATTCGGCGATCGAAGCGCGCTTGACCGAACGGCTCGGCGATGCCGGTCGCAAAGTGCATACCGGGCGCAGCCGCAATGACCAGGTCCTCGTCGCCACGCGGCTTTGGCTGAAGGCGAAACTGGTCGAGCTGAAGGCGATCTGCCATGCGTGCGCCGAGGCCTGCCTCGACCGCGCAGCGCGCGAATCGCTGCCGTTGCCGGGCTATACGCACCTGCAGCGCGCGGTGGTGTCGTCGACCGCGTTGTGGTTTGCCGGGTTTGCCGAGGCGTTCATCGACGATGCGCGGCGCGCGCAGGACACGTTGGCATGGCTCGATGCCAATCCGCTCGGTACCGCGGCCGGCTATGGCGTCAACCTGCCGCTGGACCGTGCGCACACGACGCAGGCGCTCGGTTTCGCGCGGCTGCAGATCAATCCGATCTACGCGCAGCTGTCGCGCGGCAAGTTCGAGATCGGCGCGCTCGACGCACTCGGCACGGCGCTGCTCGATCTGCGCCGCCTGGCCTGGGACCTGTCGCTGTTCACGACCGCCGAGTTCGACTTCGTGCGCCTGCCGGACGAATACACCACCGGCAGCTCGATCATGCCGAACAAGCGCAATCCGGACGTGGTCGAACTGATGCGCGCGAGCTATGCGAGCGTTGCGGCTGCGCGCACCGAGATCGAGCATCTGCTGTCGCTGCCGACCGGCTATCAACGCGATCTGCAGTTCTCCAAAGGTGCACTGTTCCATGGTTTCACGCACGGCCTCGCCGCGCTCTCGCTGTTGCCGGACCTGCTCGCGCGACTCGAATGGAACGCGCCGGCGATGCGTGCGGCGATCGAGCCTTCGATGTACGCGACCGACGTCGCGATCGAGCAGGCCGTTGCCGGCGTGCCGTTCCGCGAGGCGTACCGCCAGGCGGCCGAAGCCGCAGCGGCAGCCGGGCATGGCCGGACACCGGAGTCGAGCCTGGCGGCGCGCGTCTCGCCGGGCGCCAGTGCCGACCTGCAGCTCGACGCATTGCGCGCACGTTTACGCGCGCTGGACGTTTGAGATGGAGCGCCGCGCATTTGCCGAGCAGACGTTGCCGCCATGGCGCCGCGCGGTGCTCAAGGTCGGCAGCAGCCTGCTCAGCGATGGTCAGGGCGAACTGTCCGAACGGCACGCGCGCCCGCTGGCCGCGTTCATTGCCGCCTCGCGTGCGGGCGGCAAGGACGTGGTGCTGGTGTCGTCCGGGGCGGTCGCCGCAGGCCGTGCACGCGTGCCGGCCGATCCGCGGCGCAGCGGCGGACTCGTGCTGCGCCAGGCGCTGGCGGCACTCGGACAGACGCGCATGGTCGGTCTCTGGCAGGGGCTGCTCGACGTGCCGGCGGCGCAGGTCCTGTTGAGTCACGATGACCTGCGCAACCGCCGGCGCTATCTCAATGCGCGCAATACCTTGCTCGAACTGCTGCGCCTCGGCGCCGTGCCGGTCATCAACGAGAACGACACGGTCGCGGTCGAGGAACTCAAGCTCGGCGACAACGACAATCTCGCGGCGATCGTCGCGGCGCTGGTCGATGCGGATCTGCTGCTGATCGCGAGCGACGTCGATGGTTTGTACAGCGCGCATCCGCAGCGCGATCCGGCGGCGCAACCGATCGGTGCGGTCGAGTCGATCACGCCCACCGTACTGGCGATGGCAGGCGAGGCGGGCAGCGCAGTCGGCACCGGCGGCATGCGCACCAAGCTCGAGGCCGCGACCAAGGCCGCCAACGCCGGCATCGCGACGGTGTTGTTCAACGGCACCGATGCGCATGCGGTCGCCTTGCTCGCCGAAGGCCGTTTTCGCGGCACGCGTTTCGCGGCCTCGGGCACCCGACTGGCCGCGCGCAAATACTGGCTGCGCCACGCGCCGGGTTCGGGCGGGCGCATCCGTGTCGATGCCGGGGCCGCGCGCGCGATGCTCGGCGGCGCTTCGCTGCTGCCGGGTGGCATCGTCGGCGTCGATGGCGAGTTCGCGCGCGGCGACATCGTCGAGATCGTCTCGGTCGGCAGCGACGCCGCGCACGCGGTCGCGCGCGGCTTGTGCCAGTACGCGGCCAACGAGGTGCGACGACTCGCCGGCCGACACACGCGCGAGATCGAGGCGATCCTCGGTTTCAGCTACGGCGACACGGTGATCCGGCGCGACGATCTGGTCGCACTGGCGGAGGCGACGGCATGAGCACTAACGATGTCGCTGCCACCAAGGCCGGCGTACGCGACCTCGCACTCGCTGCGCGCGCCGCCGGCGCGACGATCGCTGCATTGACGACCGCGCAGAAGCGCACGGCATTGACTGCGATGGCGGCGGCGCTCGAGCGAGAAGCGCCGACGATCCTGGCGGCGAATGCGCTCGATGTCGATGCCGCGCGCGCGGCCGGACGCAGCGCTGCATTGATCGATCGCCTGCGCCTCGACGAGGCGCGTCTCGCGGGTGTCGCAGCGGGTATGTGCGCGGTCGGCGAATTGCCCGATCCCGTCGGACAGGTCACGCGCCGCGAAATGCGCCCGAACGGTCTGGCAATCGAGCGCGTGCGCATTCCGCTCGGCCTGATCGCGATGATCTACGAGGCGCGTCCGAACGTGACCGCCGACGCGGCGGCACTGTGTTTTTTTGCCGGCAACGTCGTCATGCTGCGCGGCGGCTCGGAGGCGTTCAACAGCAATCGCGCGATCGCGAACACGCTGCGCGGCGCGCTGAGCGAGCAAGCACTGCCCGCAGCGGCGGTCACCTTGATCGAGGATCTGCGCCGCGAAACCGTGCTCGAATTGCTGCAGCTCAGCGACCTGGTCGATCTGGCGATTCCGCGCGGCGGTGAAGGGCTGATCCGCTTCGTCGCCGAACACGCACGCGTGCCGGTGATCAAGCACTACCAGGGAGTCTGTCATCTGTACGTCGATGCGGCCGCAGATACCGAGCGCGCACTCGCGCTGCTGATCGACGGCAAGACGACGCGTCCGTCCGCGTGCAATTCGCTGGAGACCTTGCTCGTGCACGCGCACGCGGCCCCGACATTTCTGCCGCGTGCGCTGGCGCTGCTGCGCGAGCATGGCGTCGAAGTGCGCGGCTGCGCCCGCACGCAGCGTTTTGCCGAAGGCGTGATCGAAGCCAGCGATGCCGATTACGCCGCCGAGTTCCTCGATCTGGTCATCGCCGCGCGTGTCGTCGACGATATCGATGCGGCGATCGAGCACATCCGCCGTTACGGGTCGGACCATACCGAAGTGATCGTCACCGCCGACGAAGCAGCCGCCGACAGATTCGTCGGTGCGCTGCGTTCGGCCGTGGTGATGGTCAACGCCTCGTCGCGTTTCAGCGACGGCGGCGAACTCGGCCTTGGCGCCGAGATCGGCATCTCGACGACGCGACTGCACGCGTATGGCCCGATGGGCGCCGAGGCGCTGACGATCGAGCGCTTCGTCGTGCGCGGCGAAGGGCAGGTGAGGCATCCCGGTAGGATATGAATCGGCTGTCGCACCAAGTATTCCTTGTCGCGGCGGCGCCGCTCGACGCTTTCAGCGCGTCAGCCATCCCTGCGCACGTGCGGTGCACAGTGCGTACGGAAAGATCCAGAACAGCGCGAACGCCGAGAAGAATGCGTAGCCGATGCCGTAGATGAAATCCCAGCTGCGTTCGCTGCGCAGGTAGTAGAGCATGTTGAACGCGGACACCAGCAACACGGCGCAGCAGAAGCGCAGCAGCACGTCGGGGTGCACCGGCAGCAACGTGACCAGCAACGCGAGCGTGGCCCAGCCGACCGGATAGCGCAGGTTCGTCACCGCCGATTCCACCAAGGCGATCGTGCGGGCGCGCAACGGGCGCTTCCACACGATGCGGCCGATGAAGCGCAGTTCCTCGCGCACGTAGCTGCGGTCCCAGCGTAGGAACATTTTGCACAGGCGCCGGTACGTCGTCGGCACCAGCGTATGCACGATCGCGGCGCGCTGGTAGACGCAGTCGTAGCCTTCGTTGAGGATGTCGTTGGTCAGCGCACGGTCTTCGCCGTACGTGCATGGGCGGCCCAGAAAACGCTGCTGCATCCAGGCGTCGACGACCTTGCGCACGGCGCCCGAGCGGTACGCGGCGAGCGCGCCCGGACAGCAGTACACCGTGCCGTAGGTGCTCTGCACCGCGCGCAGAAAATCGAACGAGAGGGCGAAGCGTACCGTCAGCATGCGCGGAATCAAACCGCCTTCGCGGTTGTAGACGCTGACCTTGCCGGCGACGGCACCGACCTTCGGGTCGCGGAATGCACCGGCCATGGCGAGCAGGGTATCCGCCTCGATCACGCTGTCGGAATCGATCGTGACCATCAGGTCGCCGCGGCCGCGGCGGAAACCGGCTTCGAGCGCAGCGCGCTTGCCGCGATTGGCGGCGAAACGCAGCGGCGTGACGAGGTCGGGGAATTCATGCGCGGCGCGCAGGATATGCGTCCAGGTGTCGTCGCCGCTGCCGTCGTCGACGACGAAGATTTCGAGCCGCCCGTGTGGATAGTTCGCCTGCGCCACGGAGGCGATCGAGCGTGCCACCATCGCGCCCTCGTTATAGGCCGGAATGATCACGGTCATCGTCGGCGCATCCTCCATCGTCGCCAGCGGCGGCGTGCGATAGCGGAACCAGAGCAAGGTGCGCAGCAGCAGCATGCCGAGCCCCATCGCGCCCCACAAGATGGCTGGGCCGACGATGAAACGCCCCCATTCATGGTGCCTTGCCGAGTGCAGCACGCCATGGAAGACGTTGTAGTGCCAGCTGCCCCACAGCATCAGCGCGAAGCCGAGCAGAATCAGCGCACGATAGAACGGATCGCCGGGCTGGTCGTGGTAGTCGTGAATACGACGCCGGATCGGTGCAGGCAGGGCCGCTACCTGTGGACGAGTCATGGGGGTGAAGCCTGGCCGTGCAATGGCGCGATCTTCGATTTGCGGGGCCAACCTCGCGTGAACGAAAACATGGATTCTTAACTTGGACAGCCATCGCTCCGACGGCGCGCCGCCGGGTATCATGACGATATGCACGCCGACGGCAGTCGCCATGCGGGTTTGCGCCGGATCGAGCGGACGGGTAAGGCCGATGTTTGTTTTTGCAAAGACGGAAAAACGATGACGGCGGCATCGACGCTGACGAGCACGGATCGGTTGCTGGTGTTCGCGCCGCATCCCGACGACGAGACGCTCGCGACCGGCGAATTGATCCAGGCTGCGCGCGCCGTGGGTGCGAACGTACGCGTGATCTTCGCCACCGATGGCGACGACAATCCATGGCCGCAACGCTGGCTGGAACGGCGCTGGCGCATCGACGCGCACGCGCGTGCGCGCTGGGGTGCACGCCGCCGCCGCGAAGCGACGGCGGCGCTCGCCGTGCTCGGCGTCGACGACACGGACGGTGCGCGCTTTCTCGGCTGGCCGGATCAAGGGCTGACCGCTGCGTTGATCGCCGACGACCGCGCCGTCGCAGTGCTCGCCGAAGAGATCGCAGGCTTCGCGCCGACCCAGGTTGCGCTGCCGATGCTGGCCGATCGGCATCCCGATCACAGCGCCTTGCGCGTGATGGTCGATCTGGCACTGCTGCGCGCCGGTGTCGCGTGCACGCGCCTCGGTTACATCGTGCACGGCGCGGAGACATCGCCGACCGGCACGCTTCGCGGCCCAGCCGAGCGGCAGCTGCGCAAACAGCAGGCGATGCTCGCGCACACGAGCCAGATCGCCTTGAGCCGCCGCCGTCTGCTGGCGCTGGCGGCAAGGACCGAACACTTCGACGTCGTCGAAGCCGCTGCCGTCGTGCCCGACCGTGCGAGCGAACGCTTGCGTATTCCGCATGGGCCGGACTGGGTATTCCGGCGCCGCCACGAGCTGCTGCTGATCATTGCGACACGGTCCGGCGAACGGCGTTTTCGCGGCCTCGTACCGCGATTTCCGCAGTCGCGCCCGATCGTGCTCAGCGAACTTGCGCCCGGTGATGCGCAAAGGCGGGGGCTGGCGGTCGAATGGACCGGCGATGCAGCGATCGTCACATTGCCGCCACTGGCGTCACCGCCGACCGCGATTTACGCCAAGCTCGACCGCGTGCGCCCGCGCCTGATCATTTTCGATCGCGAACTGTGGCGCGATGCGCCCGCCCTGGTCGATGCCGCGAACGCTCCCGCGCTGGGCGCCGAACCGCGGCCCGCCTGACGTGATGTCGACAGCGGCGGCGGCTTCGACGCCGCCGATAGAAAGCGTGGTTCGCGTGCTCAGCCGCGATGGCGCCGGCGCGGACCTGCATCTGCTGCGCCCCCCGGGCGTGCCGCGCGATTTCATTCTGTGGCTGCCGGCGCTCGGCGTCGCCGCGTGCCATTACCTGCCGTTGGCACGCGCGTTGGCCGCGCATGGCATCGCCGTTGCGCTGCACGAGTGGCGCGGCATCGGTTCGAGCGATCGCCGCGCCGGGCGCGCGGCAAACTGGGCTTATCGCGAGTTGCTGCTCGACGATCTCCCGGCCAGTCTCGCCGCGGCGCAGGTGGCGTTCCCCGGCGCGCGCTGCTGGCTCGGCGGACACAGCCTCGGCGGTCAGATCGCTACCCTGTATGCCGCGCTGCACCCGCAGGCACCGGAGGGCTTGTTGCTGGTTGCGAGCGGTGCGCCGTACTGGCGCATGTTCCGCTCGCCGTGGGCCATTGCTCTGTTTGCCACGCTGGCGCAGGGGCTGGCTGCGCTGCTCGGTCACTTCCCGGGCCGTCGGCTCGGCTTCGGCGGCAACGAAGCGCGCGGCGTGATCGCGGACTGGGCACGCAGTTGCCGCCGCGGGCGTTACTCAGCAGCCGGCATGGGCGAGGATTTCGAGGCTTTGCTGGCGCGCCTGCGAGTGCCGGTCCGGTCGTTGCGCCTCGACGCGGACTGGCTTGGGCCGCAAGCCTCGCTGCAGTGGCTGCTCGCCAAGATGACGCTGGCGCCGCGTGAACTGATCGCGATCTCGGCGGCAGATCAGGACGGCGTGAGTGCGGACCATTTCGCCTGGATGAAATCGCCGCAGACCGTTGCGGCACGGCTGGCAGCGGCGCTGACCGCCGTCGATCAGGATGAACGCTGCGGTGCGCTCGGGTGAAGCGCGAAAAGCAGCGGCCAAGCCATTGATTCGCTTGAATTCCCCAAAATGCTGCCCATATCCGTTGGCGGTAGTTCAGGGCGCTGCTAACGGAAAATTACTGGCGTCCTGTCATAATCGCCTGTTGGCATTTTGCGGTTCATCGTGCGGATCGTTCGTTTGCCGCACCTGCGCAATGCCGGGCTCAGTGGTTATTTGAAGGAAGGCTATGACATACGATATCGGTATCGGGCGTTGCACGGAAGTCGGTGAAGACACGGTCGTCGTCAAACTTGAAAGCGTGATGGTCAAGCGGCTCTCGCCGGACCAGCCCTGGCAGCGCTCGGGAACCAGCCTGCTGCGCATCAACCGCAACCTGTGCAGCGCGACGCGCCCGCCCGAGCCCGATCGGGAGGTCTACATCGACCGCGCCGCGCTGTCCAAGCGTTCGATGGCGGCCCTCGATCTGGCCGGCAACGGCGCCACCGTTTCGGTCGACTTGCGCGCGCTGCTGAACGACCTCGACCCGCAGCCGTCGGCCGGACCCCAGACGAAGGGACGCACCGGAGATCGCAAGGCGCCGAGTCGGTGACACGCCGCTCGTCGTTTCGGCGAATGATCAGAAAGCCCGGCCGAGACGCCGGGCTTTTTGTTTGGATCGGGCAGGATCTCCGGCCATTGTGACGTGGCCTGCTCAATGTCGCTCATAGACGACTGGCGCTGCACGGCGCTGCGGGGTAGATTGCAGTTGCCTGTCCAGCTGGCGACTAGCTGCGGTCTCTCAGGACAGCGTCAGCCGGCGAAAGCCAAGCGGCTGGGCGGGCACTTCGGCGATGGAAGCGCATTGCGCTGACGGCGATATCCGCGCAGTCACCGGGTTTATCTGCAGCAGTGGGCGCAATTGTCGCTCATACCTGGTCGATCTCGTCGCCACAGCGCGCTTGGGCGCCTGTCGAATTTTTCGATCGTTCAAGCGCGCACGCTTGCGCAGCACCGCAATTCGTTACGAAGACATCGTCAGCAGCGCGGGGGTCGTCTCATGGCGACGTTCTTGATCGGGCTTTCTCGATCGGAGCGTGCGTGATCGGAGTATGCCGACGATGTTCATCATCGACTGCGCTGCTCCCCGTCTATACTCGCCCGTCCGCAGTGCAAGACGGATCGAACGATGAAACGAATGATCGCCTGTGCCGTGTTCGCCACCACTGTCGCGTCCGCTGCCGCGGCGGAGCGTTGGCCGAAGGAAATCATCGATTCGGCCAAGGCACATTGCGCGGCGATGGTCGTGCACGATTCCGCCAACCCCGCGGCGATCAAGCAACAGGCGGACGCCTACTGCACCTGTCTCGTCGACGGTTTTCAGGGCGTCGTGTCGATCGATGACTTCCAGCAGTCGGTTTCGCTGCCGCCGGAACAGTTCGAACAGTTGCCGGCCAGCCGGGCGATGCATCAGGTCGTCGATCGCTGCAGCAAGTAGGGCACTTGCCGTTGCCCTGGTGAATGACAGTCGTTTGCGCGAAATGTCGTACTAGTTCTCCGAGACCCATTCGCAATCGGACATGAGCGCAACCCGCGCCATGCTCGGACCGGCGAAGCGGTCTACCTACGGAGATCCTCATGCCGACCAGAAATGCCGCCGCCGACGTGCTCGCCGCCGTCGCGGTACTCGAAAGCGCGAAAGCGGCCTGCGCTCATCTTTGCAGTCCAGGGCAGATGCGCCGTCACAGCGACATGCTGACACGCGCGAGACTGATTCACGCGGTGATCCGCTCGCGCGCCCAGTTCAAGGCATTGCATGAGCGCAGCATCGATCTCCAGGCGGCACTGACCCGTTTCAAACAGCGCCGGGAGGCGATGCGGGCGTGAACGAGAACGATCGCGACTTGCAAGTGCCGCAAGGCCTATCGCTCGCCCAGCTGTTGTGTATTATTGCTACATGTGCGGCCTTCATCGCCGCAGGGCTGGCGATGTCGCCGATGTCCTAGCTCGCCCGGAATTCCCACGGCGGTCATTGGGGAATGACTTCACCGTCTCGGCGGCGCCGTGGGATCTCAATCGAGCGACTGCCGATCGATGCGGCCTTCGCATCAACGCGTGCGGAACAGCCTGCGCAGGAGCGCGCGGATCGACACCGGCCGGCGCATGTTGCCGTGGAGGAACGCGCATTCGCAGTGGGCGCAGACGATCGCGTCGCCGGATTTGGGCGCCGCAGGCATCAGCAGGTCGGCCCGTCGGCAATACGGGCATTTGAGACGAGAGGGCATGCCGGCGAAGTTGGGCATGCCGGCGCGTCAACCAAGCGTCCGCCGAAAGGCCAGTCAGCTTGCGTTGCCGAGCTACTTTCTCTTGCGCATCGGCGCTGCACAGTCCAACGCTGCCGACCGCCGAATCTCAATCGCGAAGAAACCACGATCACCGCCACCGTACTCATCGAAGCAACGCGGTCCGACGTTGCAACGGTGCCGGTGCTCGCTTCAATCTCGCTATCTGTTAACTGCTCGGTCCATGGCGAGTGCCGGATGTCGCGCTGGCATCGTTCAGGAGCGGAGCCGGCAGCGCGTTTGAGGTGCCGGAGGTGGGATTCGCCAATTGAGCGAGTCGTTCTGTTCTCGAAACCCCTATCAGCGCGTCGACATGTTGCAGCGGTGCCTCTTTCATCCCCGCAACGCCATGGTGCCGGTTCCGGTGCACGTGGATGCGCGAGATGAGCCAGCGCCAGCGCGAGCGCGGCCAGCGCCGCCGGCATCGCCAGCGCCCACATGCCGGTCGCAGATTCGAGTGCCGCGCCAAGGCCGCAGCCGCCGGCGAAGCCGGCGATGAGCGGCAGCGTCCGTGCCGCACGACGGCGAGCCTCGGCGACGCGCGCCGGATTACTGCCGAGCAGTACGTCGCTGAGGTCGATCGCAAGGCGGGTGACGTTGCCGGTCATCATGCCGCTGGGCGGCATTCCTTCGAGCGAGCTTTGTACCAACGTGTTCTGCACGGCCATCGCCGACACGCCGACCATTCCAGCAACGATTGCGGTCGCCTCGTTCGGATCGATCGGCGAGTCCGCGGCGGCGCAGACGGCAAGAAAGGCAACCAGCAGAGCGAAATGCAGCAGGAGCAGCGCACGCAGCGCGTCGAACCCGTTCGCTTGCAAGCGGCGTGTCAGCACGGTCGTCAGGCTTGCCGTGACGACATAGACGGGAACCGCGAGCAGCTTGGCGACCTGGGCGTCGCCGCCAACGACGAGATGCGCCGCGAGCAAAACCAGGTTGCCGGTCCAGGCGCCGTGCACGAGCGCAATGTTCTTGACCGGTGCGGCGAATACCGGCGCGCTCGCGCCGGCCAGCAGCGCGGCGATCATCGAGGCGCGGAGCAGCGAGGTTTGCTTGATCATGACGAGTCCCGTTTGAGCGAGGCGCGGGGCCTCGGTGGTTATCCGGCCGATGTGCAACTGCGCGCACCGCGTTGGGGTGTGAGCAAGTTAGGCAGGTGTGATTTCGTTCGGATTGCAAGGAGCAGCGGGTTTGTTACGGATGTAATGTGCGGCGCTGAAGCGGACGACGATCGCGCGGCAAACGGCTTCGGGGCTTGGTCCGGGAACGTGTCGTCGAGGTCCTGCGGTCGTTCACGTAGCGGGGAGGCTCACGCGCCACCGGCGTGGACGCCGCAGTCGCCTCTGTACGATCCGAAGTGGACGTGCTCTTGGAATCCGATCTTTGGAATCCGACGTGCGCGTGCAGGCGCAGAAAACGTTGGAGACGAGGGCTATGCCCCGTTGTGTCTGACCCGATCGTCTGGATTTGCCATCCCAGACTCTGTTGTCCCGTCGCGGACGTTCAGTTCAGGCGCGACCTTGGCGAAAACCGGGCCTGCAGAAATCCTTCGACCTCGTGTCGATCCGCGAGAGGCTCATTCGTCGTATCGATGACATCACACGTCCAGGACGAGTCGACATGCAGAGAAACGCCGAAGCAGCAGAGGTGGAGATTCAGGCCCTGCTCGAAGAGTGGGCCGCCGCTACCCGAGAGAATCGCAAGAACGACGTGCTGAAGAACCACTCAGACGACGTCCTCATCTACGACGTCCTCGCCCCGATGAAATACGAGGGCGCCGAGGCGTATCGCGGCAGCTGGGACGAGTGGCAGCCGGAAACGGAGGGCGAAGGCCAGTTCGCTCTGGAAGACCTCTCCGTCACGGCCGGTGCCGATGTCGCGTTTGCGACGTGCTTCATCAGGTGTGGCGGCACCTTGCCCAATGGCCATACGTTCGAAGACCTGGTGCGGGCGACGTTCTGCCTGCAGAAACCGGCAGGGACTTGGCGAGTGATGCACCAACATATATCCAAGCCGTTTGAACTGGGCGGCCCTTAGGTCTCCAAAAGCGGCCACTTTGCATCGGGCGCAACGGATAACGGCGCGACCCTCGAATGGTCTCGATGCTCGATTCTTCGTAGCGATCGTCCTACCAGACTCCCATCTGAAAGATCAGGGATTCGTTGCCACGTCCATCGACGGAAAGCAGCTGCCAGTCCGAAAAGAGTGCGCCGATGTAGTCCAATCTCTCGGTTGTGCCTTCACGGCGCCATTCTGTCGTATCGATCACACTGACGTCGTCCAGCGTGTCGGTCCTGGCAATGACGAATGGACCCTCCGCGTCGATCCCGACGTGGTTGACCCAATCGCGATGTTTCTGCGAGGGCTGCTCTACGGCTCGCCCTAGCCGCAGCGCATAGGAAGGCACAGAGCTGCGAGCGTATCGCGGGCGTATCGATTTGAGCGTCGCTACGGTCATGGCGTTGTCCTCCTTTCGCAGGAAGAAGCGCGTCGCCCGATTGGATTCCGGCCGGTAGGCGCAGGCGATCGCGAGAGGAGAGGCCTCCGGTTCCCGCAGGAAAACCAGCTCGCCCGGCTTGAGTTCATTTTCTTGCGCGGACCGCAACGACGACAGCGGGAATCGAATCTGCACAGCGGTCACCTCAGCGATGGGACGCGCAAGAATGTACTACTCCACGCGGAGCGGCTGCGATGAAACGGCTTGCGAAAAAGCCAAGACAATCGCCCACAATATGCGCGCTTTAGCGATCCGTATGTGCGGTAACGTACACAGGTATTGTGAAGGGCGTGTTCACATGCGCGTCGACGCGCAGGGCTATGATCAGCCTGCCCCTGATGTCCTTGGCGAGTGCGCCGTCACCCCCTTGTCGACGCACTCGATGCCGGCTGAGGGGGCGACTATTTTCGCGTCCGCCCGAGCTGCGCACCATTGCCTTGATGGCTCCGACGTTCTCTCGTCGATAGCAGCCACCTCACGCCCGCTGGAGGCGGGCTAAATCTGAAGTGAGGAGCCCGCTCCGCTCCGCGGC
>Ga0247776_10000028_pt1 | contig 55933 bp, 48 predicted proteins | sample UWRJL199509C5_FD_179912 | JGI IMG/M metagenome (GOLD analysis project Ga0247776, IMG submission 179912) | Plant litter microbial communities from Arlington Agricultural Research Station in Wisconsin, United States - UWRJ-L199-509C-5 | ecosystem: Environmental > Terrestrial > Plant litter >...
CACAAGGCGAGCCCTTCACCGGGTTGGAGCTTGCTCCAAACAGTCAGGAAGCAAACGCGGGAGCCTCTCGCGATCGCATCGGCACGCGCTGCTTCTAGCCTGGCGGAGCGGGGGAAAGCAACAGCAGCAAGCGTTTGCCACGATTGATCCATCGCTCCGGGACGGGGCGGCAGGGCTGGGACGTTGTGCCGATAGTACGGGTGATTCCTTTTCCTTCGAAGTGCGGAAGGCGTCGACGTTGAAGCGGCGCCCCGCTCTCACCGTCGCGGTTTCGCCCGATGCGTCGGCGTGGCCGTCCACGGGTCGTCCGGCCACGGATGCTTCGGGTAGCGGCCTTTGAGTTCCTTGCGCACTTCCGGATAGGTGCGTTCCCAGAAACTGCGCAGGTCCTGCGTCACCTGGATCGGACGCCCGCCGGGCGAAAGCAGATGCAAGGTCAACGGCACGCGGCCGTTTGCGATGCGCGGCGTGTCGGCAAGACCGAACAATTCCTGCAGCTTGACCGCCAGCACCGGCGGCGCGTCGGCAGCGTAGGCGATGCGCCGCTGTATGCCGCTCGGTACCTCGATCGCCACCGGCGCCTGTTCGTCGAGCGCGCGGCGCAGGTCGTAGTCGAGCTGTGCCGACAGCGCCTCGGACAGTTCAGCCGGCTGCAGCGCATCGAGACGGCGCTTGCCGTCGAGATACGGCGCCAGCCAGATTTCCAGATCGCCGAGCAATGCCGCGTCGGAGAAATCCGGCAGTCCGAGGTCCGGCGACCATGCGCGCAGCGCCTCGCTGCGCAGGCGCAGTTCGCGCGCGTGTTCGCTCCACGGCAACGCATCGAGTCCGAGTTCGCGCACGGCGATGAGCAAGGCCGGCACGGCATCCGCCGATGTGGCGGGAACCGAGCGCCGTTCCAGCACGATCGCATCGAAGCGGCGCTCCTCGAACGCCTCGACCGCGCGCGTCTCGCGATTCCAGCGCACGCTGCGCGCGCGCACGAAGCGCTGCGGAAAATCGCGTTCGAGGCGGTCAGCATCGAATGGCGCTGCGGCGAGGATACGGCTGTCGCGCGTGTCGTGGCGCAGATCGACCACGACCAGCCAGGGTTCGCCGTACAGCGCGCTGTCGTCGGCGAGACGCGCGCCGCGCCCGTTCGCCAGCTGGTAGCGGCGCGCATCGTTGGCGTCCTGCCGTGCGACGCGATCGGGGAATGCGTGGATCAGCACGTCGCCATGCGCGGGTGCCGATACTGTCGCTGCGCCTGGCGCGGCGGACGAGACCGAGCGCAGGCGCCGCTGCCAAGCGTCGGCGGCCTGCGCGATCGCTGCGAGCGCACCCGGGTCCGCACCGAGCTCGCGTGCACCCTGGGCGCGATGGTCGCGCCAAGCCTGTAGTGCGGCAGCGCGCAACCGAAAATCGTCGCTGCGTGCAGCCTGGCCGCGCAGCGGATTGCGCGCTTCGATCAGCGCCGCCAGATCGCAGGCGAGGCGGCGTTCGGCTTCCGTCTGCATGCGCAGCGCAGCCGCCGCGAGGCGCGGCTGTGCGCCGAGCGCAAGCATGGCGCGGCCTAGCGAAGTGATGCCTCCGGCATCGTCGAGCGCGCCGAGCGCACGCAGCAGGTCGCGTGCCTGCGCCAGCGCGCCGCCCGGTGGCGGGTCGAGCCAGCGCAACGCATCCGAACCCCAGGCAGCCAGTTCCAGCGCCAGTTGCGACAGTTCCACGTGTGCAATTTCCGGCGCGCGCGCTGCTTCCAGGCGGCGGCTCTGCGGCCACAGCCGGTAACACGCGCCTGGACCGAGGCGGCCGGCGCGTCCCGCACGCTGGTCCGCGGACGCCTGCGAGACGGTCACCGTATCGAGTCGCGTAAAGCCGGAATTCGGATCGAAGCGCGGCTCGCGCGCAAGCCCGCTGTCGACGACCGCACGCACGCCGGGCAGGGTCAGGCTCGATTCGGCGACATTCGTCGCCAATACGATGCGTCGCGTGCCGGCCGCGGCCGCTGCGAGCGCGGCGTGCTGGTCGGCGAGGGCGAGTTCGCCATGCAAGGCGACGAGGGCGACGTTCTGCGCGTCGACGTGCGGGGAAAGCGCCGCGCGCGCCTGTTCGATCTCGCGCCGGCCCGGCAGGAACACCAGCACGTCTCCGGCGTTCTCGTCGAGCGCCTGCTCGACCGCGCGGCGCAGATGAAACGGCCAGCCGCGTTCCGGCCACGCCTCGTTCGCGCGCATCGGCGGATGCGCGATGCGTACCGGATAACTGCGCCCTGCGCTGATCCGCTGCGGCGCATCGAACCAGCGCGCGATGCGTTCGCCATCGAGCGTTGCCGACATGATCACCAGGCGCAGATCCGGACGCAGGTTCGCCTGCACGTCGAGCGCCAGCGCGGCGCCGAGGTCGCCGTGCAGATGGCGTTCGTGGAACTCGTCGAACAGGATCGCGCCGACGCCGGCGAGTTCCGGATCGTCCTGGATCATGCGCGTGAGGATGCCCTCGGTCACCACTTCGATGCGCGTCGCGGCCGACACCTTCGATTCGAAACGGATGCGGTAGCCAATCGTCGCGCCGACGCCTTCGTCGCGCTGCGAGGCCATGAACTCGGCCGCGGCGCGCGCGGCGATGCGGCGCGGTTCGAGCAGCAGGATCTTGCGGCCGGCCAGCCACGGTGCGTCGAGCAGCGCCGGCGGAACCTGGGTCGTCTTGCCGGCGCCGGGCGGCGCTTCGAGGATCAGGCGCGGGTACGCATCGAGCGTAGCGCGCAGATCGGGTAGCAGGGCGGTGATCGGAAAGGACACGCAGGCGGTGGCTTCGAACGGAAACTGCGAGTGTCCGACAGCGCCGCCGGGCGCGCCAGCCTGCAGAAATGACGATCCCGCCGGGCGGCGGGATCGTCGGTCATCGTTGAACCAGTCGAGTTTACTCGCAGGCCAATCCGTTCGTGTTCGCGACACGGATCCAGTCGCGCGTGCCGCTGCCACCCGGACCTGCCGTGGCAGCGTCGGTCTGGCCGTTGTAGGTGAAGTGCATGTGGTTGCAGTCGGGGAAGCTGAAGGTCACCGTGCCCCACTGATTGGTCGTCGCATTGCCCTGGCTGCCGGCGAACCCGCCGCCGCTGACATAGACGGCGGTGGTCTGCACCGATGTCGCCCCGATCGGCACGTCGCCCTGCGCAAAGAGCCAGAACGGACGGCCAGTGCTGTCGGCGGCATACCAGCCCGCGGTGAACGTACGGTTGCTGGCGTCGCCGTCGTATACCTGGATTTCCATGCCTTCGCCGCTGTGGTCCGGCGAATACCATGTCGTCGACAGGTAGCCGTCGATCGGGAGGTCGGCGAAGGCGTCTGGGTAGGTGGTGGACGTCGGGCTATAGGCGGCGACCTGGAATTGCGCAGCGCCCTCGCCCGTATTCGAGATGAGCGGATCTATCAGCAGCGAGAACGCATCGCTGTACTGAATATTGTAGGTCAGGTCGATGTCGCCATTCTGGTCGACCACGCGGTAGTTCTCCAGCACGAAGGTCGTGCTGTAGATGATTGGTGCATCGTATTTGTCTTCGAGCAGCGTGTTCGGCTCTGTGGCTGTCCGCACCGCGATAGTCGGATTGGTCAGGTTGGCACCTTGGCCGGCATAGAGTGCCGGGAACGTCGGGAATGCCGTGCTGACGCCTTCGTTGGCGGCATCGCGATCGATGCGTATCAGCGTCATCGCGTTGTAGAACGTGCCCGTCTCGTTGTACGGCGTAACGGAACCGCCGCTGCTGCAAGCGATGCGCCAGAGCGTGACGGTCACGGTTTCCGGATTTTGCGGATTGCCGGCGCCGTCGCGCGCATACAGCGGCATCCGCGTCGTATAGATGCGATCTTGCGGCCCGGAGGACGCATCCGGTAGAAAAGGCGCCGCGCAGCTCGGCGGATACGCTCGCACAGGATTGGGCATCGGCGATCCCGGATATGTGTTGCTTCCCATTGCCTTGACGCCCGGCGCAGCAGCGCGGCTTTGGGCGGCTTTCGCCTGCAGCGCGCTCTTAGTCGCGGCGTCGATCTTGGCCATTTTCGCCTGCCGGGCGGCGACGGCGGCAGTGTGCGTGGCGGCGTCGGGTAAGTTGACGGAATCGGCGAACGCGTTCATCGCAAGAACGCCGGCTGCGGCGGTCAACGTCAGGCCGAGCAATGTCTTCATTGGTGATGTCCCCATCGTTTTGGTGCGCAGGAGCATGCGTGGAATCCTGTTAATTTGTAGTGAACCGAAGTTGGTTGTCGAAAACGCGCCATATAGTGGCTGTTTTCAAACGTCTCAGGGAAGCGTGCACTTCATGCATCTGATCGACATCGGCGCAAACCTGACGCACGAATCCTTCCGTGCCGACTTCGACGCGGTCCTCGAACGTGCGCGTGCGCACTCGGTTGATCGCATCATCGTCACCGGCGCAAGCGCGGGCGGCAGCCGTGCCGCGCACGAACTGGCGCGCTCGCGTCCCGGATTCCTGTACGCGACCGCGGGCGTGCACCCGCATCACGCACACGAGTACGACGACGCTACGGACGCGTTGCTGCGCGAACTCGTCGCAGAGCCGGATGTAAAGGCGGTCGGCGAAACCGGCCTCGACTACTTCCGCGACTACTCGCCGCATGCGGCGCAGATCGATGCGTTCGAGCGGCAGCTGGCGATCGCGGTCGACAGCCGCAAGCCCTTGTTCCTGCACCAGCGCGACGCGCATGCGGATTTCATCGCGTGCCTGGACAAGGTGCGCGGTCGTATCGGAAGAGCGGTGGTGCACTGCTTCACCGGCGAGCGCGACGAGCTGGTCGACTATCTCGATCGCGACTGCTACATCGGCATCACCGGCTGGATCTGCGACGAACGCCGCGGCCTGCATTTGCGCGAACTGGTGAAACTCATCCCGCCCGATCGATTGATGATTGAGACCGATGCGCCGTACCTGTTGCCGCGCGACCTGCATCCGAAGCCTTCGCATCGGCGCAATGAGCCGATGTATTTGGCGCATGTGTGCAAGGCGGTGGCAATTGCGCGTGGCGAAGCAGTGGCGGATATCGCAGCCTCGACCAGCGTCGCCGCGCGTGCATTCTTCGCGATCGACTGAGTGCGCAGCGAGTGAATCCGCTCGATCGAACTAGTGTTGAAGTGGGGGAGCTGTGAGGTCTGGCCTTGCATGGCGAGAATGTCCACGCGTGGCCGGGGGTTGCGCAGCCGAAGGCAAGGCGGCGATGCCGCTGCGAATCTGCCCGCCAATTGTCGTGAAAGAACCTCCGGCGTAGAGACTTCCGATCCCGTCGAGAACCAGGATGTTCACGTTATTGTCCGTTGCGGGATTCCATGACGCATCCGCTTGGCCGCTGTCGCCGGACAAACGAGCAATATGGGCGCGCCGCTGGCCACCGATGGTGGTGAAGGTGCCGCCGGCGTACACGGCGCCCTCCATATTGTCGACTGCCAGGGTGTATACCTGATCGTCGGCCGCGGCATTCCAGTGTGCGTCGAGCGTCCCATCTTGCGTCAGCTTGACTGCGTAGGGCGAATGCTCCGGTGTGGACAGTTCGCCGCCGACGTAGAGCGAGCCGTCCGCGACCAGTGCGAGGCTGCGGACATATCCAGAAACCGCTGACTGCCAGTGCTCGTCGACCGCGCCAGTTTGGCTGGCCACACGGGCTATCGAAGCGTGTGCGTGGCCGGCAACCGTGTAGAAATTGCCGCCGATGTAAAGCGAATCGTTGGCCGCGATCGCGATGGCGAATACTGAAGAATCGGTTTCTGCCGACCAGCCCGGATCCACCGTGCCGCCGCCGTCGGCGGCCAGCTTGGCGATATTGTGGCGCGTCGTACCCGCGATCGCGGAGAACTCGCCACCGACGTAGATGGCGCCGCTTGAGTCCATCGCAATTGCGTCGATATAGCCGGTGACGGGTACGTTCCATGCAGGGTCCGCCGCGCCTGTTCCATCGCCTGCCAGTTTCATGACGGCATTGGTATTGGTGTTGTCACGTGAGGTCGGATATCCGCCCGCGTAGACGTTGCTGTCGCCATCCACCGCCAATGCAAGAACAGCGTTGGCGGCGGAGGGATTCCAGTCGCGATCGAGGGCGCCGGTTGAGTCCAGTCGCAGGATATTCCGCCGGGGCACGGCGCCCGCCATCAGGAATCGTCCAGCGACGATGGTCCCTCCATTAGGCTGACGGGCTATTGCATTCACTTCACCGGGCAGTTCGACATCCATGGCCGTGCCGACGTGGCCGCTGGATTCATCCACTCGCACCAGCCCCAAGCGTGGTTGTGCACCGACCGCATTGAAGCTGCCACCCGCAATTACACTGCCTCCGGAATCGAGCGTCATTGCCCGAGTGATGCCGTTGGCCGGCAAACTCCAGTAAGGGTCGGCGCTACCGTCGCTGCCCGACAGTTTGAATGTGCCGCCATTGCCGCCATTGCCGGTACCAACATAAACGGCGCCCGCCGCGTCCACGGCCAATGCTCCGATATAGGAATACGGCGGATTCCAACCGGCATCCGCGCTGCCGTTGCCCTGGCGCGGAAACTTCAGTAAGCCGTAGCGATTCTGATAGCCGGGTTCTCCGACGGGTGCGGGATTGATGAAATCGCCCGCGGCGTAGAGTGTCCCGTTGGCGTCGACCGCCAGCGCATTGGCGCGGCCATTGACCGCAAACTGCCAGTGTCCGTCGGCTGCGCCGCTGCCGGTTGTCGAAAGCTTGGCGATGGCAACCGGGGAGCTGTCGTTATCCACGCTCGCGAAAAGCGTGGCGTCCGTGCCGATCGCCAGCGCAGTCACGGAGCTGCTCAGAACCGGCTTCCAATTGACATCCAGGGCACCGCGTCCATTGCCCGCCACCTTGCCGATGAAATCGCGCGGTTGGCCGGCAATGGCGTGAAAAAAACCGCCAATGTAGATGGCCCCACTCGCATCGAGGGCAAGCGCCGTGACGACGTAGAGCCCGGAGTCGTCGTCGACCTGCACGGAGGGACTCCAGTCGGGGTCGGGCGCGCCGCTGCCTCCGCCCGCCAACTTCGCTACCAAGCTGCGGGGCTGGCTCGAGATTTCAGTGAAGTAGCCTCCCGCATACACGTCGCCTCTCGTATTGGTCGCGAGCGCCTTGACGTCCCCGTTGGCGATAGGGTGCCAGTCCGGATCGAGCGTGCCATCTGCGTTGAAGCGGGCAAGATTGCTTCTGGGCACACCGTTCACCAGAGTGAAATGCCCTCCGACGACGATGCCGCCGTCAGGCTGGCGCACGATCGCAGAGACCGACCCTTCGATGCCGACCGGGACGAAGGGTGCCGCCAGCGGTGCTGGCATCTGCGCCGCTGCAACCGCACTTGCGAACAGCCCCGGAATTCCGCTGGCGCATAGCAGCCAGCGCAGCGCAATCGTGTTCATGCGATTCCTCCTTGCCCATGAAATCCAGGTCGCCGGCTGCCTCGCCAACAGCTGGCGGCTGCGTACGACCCGACGAATCGCATGCGGGTTCGTCCATCATGCCGTAGCACGGTTTAAAGTTCCAAACCGCGGGACCCGGCGCAGGCATTCCTCGCGCCTGAAAGTTTGCGACGGCGACACGCCGGAGCGAGCCTGCGCGCTCGGCAGCGCGCAGGACTTCGTGGGTCAAACGCTGTCGACCAGCACAATCTCCGCATCGCTGAGCGCTGTCAGATTGATCGATGCTACGTCGCGGATCGCTGCACCGTCGCGTGCATCGATGCGCGTGCCGTCGACCTCGACGCTGCCGGCGGCGAGCACGAGGTACGCGTGGCGGCCCGGTTCCAGCGAGTACTCCGTGCGCTCGCCGGCCTTCAACGTCGCGCCGAGCACGCGCGCATCGGCGCGGATCGGCAACGCGTCGCCGTCGTCCTTGTGGCCGCTGGCGAGCGCGACGAAACGGCCCGAGCGGTCGCCTTTCGGAAACGGCCGTGCGCCCCACGACGGTTCGCCGCCGCGCGCGTCCGGGATGATCCAGATCTGGAAGATCTTCGTGGTCTCGCTTTCGGCGTTGTATTCGGCGTGGCGGATGCCGCTGCCGGCGCTCATCACCTGCACGTCGCCGGCCTCGGTGCGGCCCTTGTTGCCGAGGCTGTCTTGGTGCGTGATCGCGCCGTTGCGCACGTAGGTGATGATTTCCATGTCCGCGTGCGGATGCGGCGGGAAACCGCTGCCGGCAGCGATCTCGTCGTCGTTCCAGACGCGCAATGCGCCCCAGCCCATGCGCTCGGGGTCGGCGTAGCTGGCGAACGAGAAGTGATGCTTGGCCTTCAGCCAGCCATGGTCCGCGCCGCCGAGTTCGTTGAAAGGTCTGCGTTCGATCATGTCGATTCCTCCCGTGCCGCGATGGCACTCGAGGCCGGTAAGTTGGGGGAGGTAACGCGGCAGTACCAGCCGCGCGGCACGAACGCAGCGTTCACGGCACGCGTCACTGAGCTTCGGCCCGCGCGCTCTACGGCGACTTGACCGCGGTCGCGCCGAAGCTGCCAGCGTCGCCGGCGAACACGATCGGGCTGGCATAGCCCGCCGCCGACACGGCGCTGACGCCGAAGAAAGAATCGTCGACGACGATGTCCTTCAAGGTCGTCTTGGTGGCATTGCCGACCCAGCGGCTCTGCTGCCACTGCGGCGCGGTCGTATCGCGCCACCAGACGCGGTAGCCCGCGGCGCCGGTGACCGGCTGCCAATGGATCGTCGTATCGGTGCTGACCGCGCCGTCGATGTCGACGCCAGCCGGCGGTGCCGGCGCGGCGGCCATCGTGGCGAGGCCAAGCGCATTCAGGCGCGTCACCTGGGCGAGATAGGCGAAGTCGACGCCGTCGATCGTATCGCCGTAGTGGATTCCGTCCTCCACGCGCAGGTCCTGATGCTGGCGCGTGTAGTTTTCATGCGCCTCGGTCAAACGCACGGCCGGGAAGCCGGCTTCGAGGAACGGTACCTGGTCGCCGCCGCGGCCGTAGCGGTCGGTGCGATAGACCATGCGCACGCGGAAGTTCGTCAGGTACTGCTCGGCCAGATCCGCGAGCAGGCGCCCGACACTGCGTGACGGAGAGTCGACCTCGCCGCCGTGATAGCGCCGGTACTTTGCCTGATCGAGCGTCTCGCCGCTCTTGGTGCCCTCGGAGAACACGCGCACGACGGTGTTGTCGTTGATGCCGTCCTGCCCACGCGTGTTGCCGACGATGTCGTTGTTGAGATCGGCTTCGACCTGCCAGTGCTGGCTGGTCGCGTAGTCGGCCAGCACCTTGCCGCCGTACAGGCCTTGCTCCTCGCCTTGCAGCACGCCGTAGACGATCGTCGCGGCGAACGTGTGCTTCGACAGGACGCGCGCCGCTTCGATCACCGCGGCCGTGCCGGAGCCGTCGTCGTTCGCGCCGGGCGCGTCGCTTTTCGCGTCCATCACGTCGGTGACACGCGAATCAAGATGGCCGGTGATCACGACGACGCGATCGGGCTCGCTGCTGCCGCGCTGGATCGCGACGACATCGACGATCTCGGTCGGCTGCGGTACGCGCTTGCCGGTGACCGTCTGCGACGGCGTTTCGATCCGCAGGCAGCCGCCGCAGTCCTTCGAGAATGCTTCGAAACGCGTGCGCACCCAGCGCCGCGCGGCGCCGATGCCGCGTTTGTCGGACTTCGTCTCCGACAACGTATGGCGGGTGCCGAAGCCGACCAGCTTCGTGATCGTCGCCTTCAGCTCGTCGGCGCTGACTTGCCCGACGATCTCCTGCAATGCAGCCGGTTCGCGGGGCGGCGGCAGATCGGCGGCGTTTGCCGCGGCCGTCGTCAGCAGTGTCAACAGCAACAAGCTCATCCTGCGCATCGAAACTCTCCTGGCAAAACGGAAACCGGAAGCTTCGGCGCGGCAAGCTCAGCTGCGCAGGCCGATGCCGCGTTCAAGCAGGAACATGCCGAGCGCACCGAGCACGAGCGCGAAGCCGAGCATCACCGCGTAGGCGACGCCCATCGGGATATCGCTGATGCCAAGCAGGCCGTAGCGGAACGCGTTGACCATGTAGAGAATCGGATTGGCGTGGCTGATCTCGCGCCACGGCGAGCCGAGCTGGTTGACCGAGTAGAATACGCCGCCGAGATAGGTCAGCGGCGCCAGCACGAAGGTCGGCACCAGCGCGATGTCGTCGAACTTCTTCGCGTAGACCGCATTGGCGAAGCCGGCCAGCGAAAACACGATCGCGGTCAGCAGGATCGTCGACAGCGTGACCCACGGGTGATACAGGTGGATGCGCGTGAAGAACAGCGAAATGATCAGCACGATCGCCGCAACCAGCAGCCCGCGCAGCACCGCGCCTGAAACATAGCCGGTCAGGATCACCCAGCTCGGCATCGGCGAGGCGAGCATTTCCTCGACGTGGCGGCCGAACTTGGCGCCGAAGAACGAGGAGGAGATGTTGCCGTAGCTGTTGGTGATCACCGCCATCATGATCAGGCCCGGCACGATGTAGTCGATGTAGCCGATGCCGGGCACGATGTCGCCGATGCGGCTGCCGACCATGCGGCCGAAGATGACGAAGTACAGCGTCATCGTGATCGCCGACGGTAGCAGGGTCTGCATCCAGATGCGCAGGATGCGCACGACCTCGCGCCGCGTGATGGTGCCGAGCGCGATGAGGTTGGCATTTGTGCTCATGCGGCCTCCTGGCCCGAGCGGGTCGAGCCGGTTTCGACCAGCCGCACGAAGAGTTCTTCCAGACGGTTCGCCTTGTTGCGCATCGAGCGCACGGTGATGCCTTGTGCGGAAAGATTGGCGAACAGCGAATTGAGGTCGTGCTCGCGCGACATTTCCGCCTCGAGCGTGACATCGTCGACACGCGTGAGCTTCACGTCCGGGATCGTCGGCAGCGTTCCGGCCGGCTGCGCCAGATCGAGCACGAAGGTTTCGACGTCGAGCTTGGACAGCAGCAGCTTCATCGTCGTGTTCTCGATGATGCGGCCCTTGTCGATGATCGCGATGTTGCGGCAGAGCTGCTCGGCTTCTTCCAGGTAGTGCGTGGTCAGGATCACCGTGGTGCCGGCCGCGTTGATGCCGCTGATGAATTTCCACATCGAGCGGCGGATCTCGATGTCGACGCCGGCGGTCGGCTCGTCGAGGATCAGCAGCTTCGGCTCGCTCATCATCGCGCGGGCGATCATCAGGCGCCGTTTCATGCCACCGGACATCGCGCGCGCCGGCTGGAACGCCTTGTCCCACAGCACCAGCTGTTTCAGGTATTTCTCCGCGCGTTCGGCGGCGATCGCGCGCGGGATGCCGTAGAACCCGGCCGAATTCACGCAGATGTCGAACGGCTTCTCGAACAGATTGAAGTTGAGCTCCTGCGGCACCAGACCGATCAGGCGCATCGCGGCGCTGCGTTGCGTGCGGATCGAGACGCCGAAGATGCGCGCATCGCCGTCGCTGGCGTTGACCAGGGAGGACAGGATGCCGATCAGGGTCGACTTGCCGGCGCCGTTCGGGCCGAGCAGGGCGAAGAAATCGCCGGGTTGTACGGTCAGCGAGACGCCCTTGAGCGCCTCGACGCCGTTCGCATACGTCTTCTTCAGCTCGACGACGTCGAGCGCGGGGACAGTGCTCATGGATCTCGCAGCGGAGGTGGTGCGCGGAGCAAGCGCGACAGCCTGCTAGTATAGCGGGCTTGCCTGTCGCCTGACCCGCTGCCAGACGTATCGATGGACCACTTCAGCCTCCGCCTCGCCGCGAGCCACATGCTCGCCCCGTCCGTGCGCCATTTGTCGTTCGAGCGCGCCGACGCCGCCCCTTTTTCGTTCGTGCCCGGCCAGTTCCTGCAGGTGCATTTCCACTACGCGGACGGCAAGCCGACCAAGCGCAGCTATTCGGTCGCAACCGTCGGCGCCGGTGACGGCACGCCGGCAGCGCGCATCGAGATCGCGGTGTCGTATGTCGACGGGGGCGCCGCCACCGAACTGCTGTCGCAGCTGGACGAAGGCGGCACCATCGAGGCGAGCGGGCCGTACGGCCGTTTCTGCCTCGGCGAGGCCGATACGAATCGGCGCTACCTGCTCGTCGCGACCGGCACCGGCGTCACGCCGTACCGCGCGATGCTGCCGCAGATGCGCAAGTTGACCGCCACGCGCGGCTGCACGTTCGCGCTGGTCTACGGTGCGCGCAACGAGGCCGAGCTGCTCTACGGCGACGAATTCGAGGCGTTCGCGCGCGAAGTGCCGGGCTTTTCGTTCCATCCCTGCTTCAGCCGCACACCGCGCGCGGTGCCGCGGCCGCACGATCGCAACGGCCGCGCGCAAGTCGCGCTGGGCGAACTCGGCCCGAATGCCGAACACGACATCGCGTATCTGTGCGGCAATCCGAACATGGTCGACGAAACCTTCGCGATGTTGAAGGAAGCCGGCCTGCCGGTCGCGCATATCCGCCGCGAAAAGTACGTTTCGTCGCGGTGAAGCCGGGATTCGGGATTAGGGATTCGGGATTCGAACGACATTCCCTCGTTGCTGGGTTTGTTTTTCCGAATCCGCAATCCCGAATCTCCGATCCCCAATCCCCGCCCCACCGCTTGACATACCCTTCCACCCTCGTTTAGGGTCGGGTCATGTCGCATCGCAGCAGCCATCGTTCGGTCGCCAAACGCCACGTTTTCCTCGGCGAAGGTCGTGCGCTCGCGCTGCGCGGCAGCCTGCTTCTTGTACTCGTACTCCTTATTACCATCGGAGGTGCGGGTTAAGGGCACGCGTCCAGGCAACAGCAGCTAGGACTCCTTTAAAAAACCCCGCACCTGGCAACGGATGCGGGGTTTTTTATTGGGTTTTGGGTCGGGTTTCGATTGGCCTTGCGATCGGTCGGGATTGCCGCGAGCTGGATGTCGCAAAGGTTTGAGAAGCTTCGGCTTCGGAGAGTCCAGCAGCGGCCATCCATGGCGTTTGTTGGTGCGATCCGTCCGGGATCGCCGCAAGCGGGAGGTCGCAAAGGTTTTGAGAAGCATCGGCTTCTAGAGAATCCACCAGCGGCCATCCATGGCGCTTGTTGGTGCGATCCGCCCGGGATCGCCGCGATCTGGATGGTCGCAAAGGTTTGAGAAGCTTCGGCTTCAGAGAGTCCACCAGCGGCCATCCGTGGCCGCACTTTCAAAAGAAGATAGGCCTCATATGAACCCTGAAAACGCCACCAATGACGACGAAGGCGATGTAGCCGACCGGCGCGTATTGATCTTCGACACGACCTTGCGCGACGGCGAGCAGGCGCCTGGTTTTTCGATGAGCCGCGCGCAGAAACTGCGCGTCGCGCACGCGCTGGCCGATCTCGGCGTCGACATCATCGAGGCCGGTTTCCCGGTCGCCTCGGACGGCGATTTCGAGTCGGTGCGCGCGATCGGTGCGGAAATCCGCAACGCACGCATCTGCGGCCTCGCGCGAGCGCAGGCGAAGGACATCGAGGCCGTGGCACGCGCCCTCGAAGGTGCGGCGAAACCGCGCATCCATATCTTCCTCGCGACCAGCCCGCTGCATCGCGAGCACAAGCTCAACATGAGCAAGCAGCAGGTCATCGACACTGCGATCGCGGCGATCCGGCGCGGCCGCGAACTCTGCGACGATGTCGAGTTCTCCGCCGAGGACGCGATCCGCACCGAGCCGGAATACCTGGCCGAAGTGTTCGGCGCCGCGATCGCCGCCGGTGCGCGCACCTTGAACACGCCGGATACCGTCGGCTACACCACGCCGGCCGAGATGAGTGAACGCATCGCGTATCTGCGCCGCACCGTATGCGGGATCGAGCAGGCCGTGCTTTCCGTGCACTGTCACGACGACCTCGGCATGGCGGTCGCGAACAGTCTGGCCGCGATCGCTGCCGGTGCCGGCCAAGCCGAGTGCACCTTGCTCGGCATCGGCGAGCGCGCCGGCAACGCCTCGCTCGAAGAAATCGTGATGGCCTTGCATACGCGCCGCGACCTGTTCCATGCCCACACCGGCATCCGCACCGAGCGCCTGCATCCGATCGCGCGTCTGCTCGCCAACGTCGTCGGCGCGACGATTCCGCGCAACAAGGCGATCGTCGGCGACAACGCGTTCGCGCACGAATCGGGTATCCACCAGCACGGCGTGCTGAAGCATCGCGCGACCTACGAGATCATGCGTCCGGAAGACGTCGGCTGCGCGCGTTCCTCGCTGGTGCTCGGCAAGCATTCCGGCCGGCACGCGCTGCGCGAGCGCCTGGCCGCGCTCGGCCACACGCTGGACGAGGCCGAACTCGACGACGTGTTCGTGCGCTTCAAGACGCTGTGCGACAAGAAGAAGGAAGTGCGCGACAGCGATCTGGAAGCGCTCGCGGTCGGGCGCGATCCGGATGCGGCCGGCCCATGGCACTACACGCATCTGCACGCGAGCAGCCATCTCGGCGGCAGCGCGTCGGCCAGCGTGCGCCTGCGCCACGACGACGGCCGCGAAGTCGGCGGCGAAGCGATCGGCGACGGTCCCGTCGACGCGCTGTTGCGCGCGGTCGGCAATGGCATCGGCCACGAGCTCGGCATCGATTCGTTCCAGATCCGTGCGCTCGGCGAAGGCGGTGACGCGCAAGGACAGGCCGCACTGTCGATCACCCACGAAGGCCGCGAGCTGCGCGGCTCTGCCGTCTCCACCGACATCATCGAGGCGGCCGCGCTGGCCGTGCTCGAAATCGTCAACCGCATCGAACACGTCACCGCACGCAGCGCGCCGCGCCTGCGTACCGCCGCAGCCCTGTAAGGAAGACCCGATGAGCTACGCCCCCTTGATCTGGCACAACGGCCGCATGCAACCCTGGGCCGAGGCGACCGTGCACGTCAGCGCGCACGCGCTGCATTACGGTTCCTCGGTGTTCGAGGGCGAACGCGTCTACGCGACGCCGCATGGCCCGTGCTATTTCCGCCTGGAAGACCACACGCATCGCCTGTTCGAGTCGGCACGCATCTACGAGATCGACATCGGCTACCGCGAAGACGAGATCAACGAGGCCTGCCTGGAACTGATCCGCGCCAACGGCATGGCGAGCGCGTACGTACGGCCGATCGTGTTCCGCGGCGCCGGTGCGCTCGGCGTGCTGCCGGTCGATGGTTCGCCGGTCGACGTGTCGATCATGGCGCTTAACTGGGGCGCCTACCACGGCGACGCGCGCGAGCACGGCGCCGACGTCTGCGTGTCGTCGTGGAGCCGGCCGGCACCGAACACGCTGCCGACCTGGGCGAAAGCCGGCGGCAATTACCTGTCCAGCCAGCTGATCGCGTTCGAAGCGCGGCGCGGCGGCTACGCCGAAGGCATCGCACTCGGCTACAACGGTCTGCTCAGTGAAGGCGCCGGCGAGAATCTGTTCCTGCTCAAGAAGGGCAAACTGCTGACGCCGCCGACCAGCGCCGGCATCCTTGCCGGCATCACGCGCGACAGCGTCATCGCGCTTGCCGGCGATCTCGGCATCGCGGTGGAGGAGCGTGACCTGCCGCGCGAAGCACTCTATTCGGCGGACGAAGTGTTCATGACCGGAACCGCTGCCGAGATCACGCCGATCCGCTCGGTCGATCGCAAGGCGATCGCGAATGGCAAGCCTGGTCCGATCACGCGCGCACTGCAGGATGCGTTCTTCGGCTTGTTCGAAGGCCGCACGCCGGATCGGCGCGGCTGGCTGACGCCGGTGGACGCCTTGATGGAGCGCGTTGCCGCATGAGTTCGCCCCGCACGCTGTTCGAAAAAATCTGGGACGCGCATCTGGTCGCACCCGAATCGGATTCCGCGCCCGCGATCGTCTACGTCGACCTGCACCTGGTGCACGAAGTCACCTCGCCACAGGCGTTCGCGGAACTGCGCGAGCGTGGCTTGAAGGTGCGCCGGCCCGAACGCATCGTCGCGACGCTGGATCATTCGACGCCGACGCTGCCGGCGGACGCGTCAGGCAAGCGGCCCTATGCCTCGATCGAAGCCGAGCAGCAGGTCGCCGCGCTGGAAAACAACGCCCGCGAATTCGGCGTCGAACTGTACGGCTGGAACAGCGCGCACCGCGGCATCGTGCATGTGATCGGCCCGGAACTCGGCGCCACCCAGCCCGGCATGACGATCGTCTGCGGCGACAGCCACACCTCGACCCATGGCGCGTTCGGCGCGCTCGCATTCGGTATCGGCACCACCGAAGTCGGTCACGTGCTCGCGACGCAATGCCTGCTGCAGCGCCGGCCGAGGACGCTGGCGATCCATGTCGAAGGAACGCTCGCGCGCGGCGTCGGCGCGAAGGATCTGATCCTGCACGTCATCGGCCGCATCGGCGTCAACGGCGGTACCGGCTACGTGATCGAATACCGCGGCAGCGCGATCGAAGCGCTGACGGTGGAAGAGCGCATGACCGTGTGCAACATGTCGATCGAAGCCGGCGCGCGCGCAGGGCTGATCGCGCCGGACCAGATCACGTTCGATTGGCTCGAAGGCCGCCCGCGCGCACCGCAGGGCGCCGCTTGGGATCGTGCCGTCGAGCACTGGAAGACACTGCGCAGCGACGACGGCGCACGCTACGACGCCGAAGTGCACATCGACGCCTCCGCGATCAAGCCGTCAATCACCTACGGCACGCATCCGGGCATGGTCGCCGAACTCGATGCGAAGGTGCCTGCAGCCACGAATGCGCAGGAACGCCGCGCGCTCGACTACATGCAGTTCGAAGCCGGCCAGGCGCTCGCCGGCACGCCGGTCGACATCGTCTTCGTCGGCAGTTGCACCAACTCGCGTCTGCCGGATCTGCGTGCCGCCGCTTCGCTGCTGCGCGGCCGCCGCATCGCCGCCGGTTTGCGCATGCTGGTCGTGCCGGGCTCGGAGCAGGTCAAGCGCGATGCCGAGCGCGAGGGCCTGCACGAGGTATTCCGCGCGGCCGGCGCCGAGTGGCGCGAACCGGGCTGCTCGATGTGCCTCGGCATGAACGGCGATATCGGCAAACCGGGCCAGCTGATCGTCAGCACCAGCAATCGCAACTTCGAAGGCCGCCAGGGACCCGGCGTGCGCACGGTGCTGGCGAGTCCGCTGGTCGCGACCGCGACGGCCATCGCGGGGCGGATTGCCGATCCGCGCGCGTACATGGCGCCGGAGGCGGCATGACTTCCAAGCGTTCTGCGTTCTCCCGATGCCGTCATTCCCGCGAACGCGGGGGCGCTTCACAACGGCGAATGGCGGTCATCCAAAGGCGTTCATGTCCCGAAAAAGCAACATGGATTCCCGCGTTCGCGGGAGTGACGACAATGCATAGATTGCGCAACGGCGCACCGGTACGCCGACTCCCATGAAACCACTCACCACCATCCGCTCGCGCACCGTCGTGCTGCCGTTCGAGAACATCGATACCGACCGCATCATTCCGGCGCGCTTCCTCACCACCACGCAGCGCACCGGACTCGGCCGCGTGCTGTTCAACGATTGGCGCTATCTCGCCGACGGCAGCGACAACCCGGATTTCGTGCTGAACCAGGCACAGGCGAAAGGCGCCGAGATCCTCGTCGCCGGGCGCAATTTCGGCTGCGGCTCGTCGCGCGAGCACGCGCCGTGGGCGCTCGCCGACTACGGCATCCGCGCGGTGCTGAGTTCGGAAATCGCCGACATCTTCCGCAGCAATGCACTGAAGAACGGCGTGCTCGCGGTGGTGCTCGCCGAAGGCGAACACCGCTACCTGCTCGAACATCCCGGTATCGAGCTGGTGATCGACGTCGCCGGCAGTTTCATCGAATTGCCGGATGGCGGCCGCTTCACGTTCGAGCTGGACGCGTTCGCGCGGCACTGCCTGCTCGAGGGCGTCGACCAGCTCGGCTTCTTGTTGAAACACGAAGGCGCGATCGCGGCGTACGAGAAGAAGATCGCCGCCTGACCCACGATGACGTCCCGCTTCCGCGGGAATGACGAACAAACAACAGAGAATTCACCGCATGAAAGCACATATTGCCGTACTCCCCGGCGACGGCATCGGTCCAGAAGTCATCTCCGCAGCGGTCGAGGTATTGCAGGACATCGCGCGCCGGCACGGTCACGAATTCGCGTTCTCAGATCACCCTATCGGCGGCAACGCGATCGATGCGCACGGTGAGCCGCTGCCCGCGTCGACGCTGGCTGCGTGCCAGGCGGCCGACGCGGTCCTGCTCGGCGCGGTCGGCGGTCCGAAATGGTCCGATCCGAAAGCCAAGGTACGTCCCGAACAGGGCTTGCTCGCGCTGCGCGCGGGCCTCGGTGTGTTCGCCAACCTGCGCCCGGTCAACGTGCATCCGCGCCTGGCCGGCCTGTCGCCGCTGAAGAATGAAAAGCTGGCCGGAGTCGACGTGCTGTTCGTGCGCGAGCTGACCGGCGGCGCGTATTTCGGTGCGAAGACGCGCAGCGCCGATAGCGCGACCGACGAAACGCGCTACACGGTCGCCGAGATCGAGCGCGTCACCCGCCGTGCATTCGAGCTCGCGCGCGGCCGGCGCAAGCACGTGACCTCGGTCGACAAGGCGAACGTGCTGGAAACCTCGCGGCTGTGGCGCGAAACGGTCACGCGCGTCGCCGCCGACTACGCCGACATCAAGCTCGAACATCAGCTGGTCGACTCGATGGCGATGCTGCTGCTGACGCGACCCTCGGCCTACGACGTCGTCGTCACCGAGAATCTGTTCGGCGACATCCTGACCGACGAAGCGGCTGCACTGGCCGGCTCGCTCGGCTTGCTGCCGTCGGCATCGCTCGGTGCCGGCAAGGTTGGCCTGTACGAGCCGATCCACGGTTCGGCGCCCGACATCGCCGGGCAGGGCCTCGCCAATCCGCTCGGCGCGATCCTGAGTGCGGCGCTGCTGTTGCGCCATTCGCTCGGACTCGACGCCGAGGCCGCAGCGGTCGAAGCGGCGGTCGAGAGCGTGCTGGCGAGCAGCGAACTGACGCGCGATCTCGGCGGCGACGCCAGCACGCGCGAGGTCGGCGATTCCGTGCTGGCCGCACTCGCCGCGCAGCAGCGGGCCGCCGCATGAGCGAAGCCGGCAAGCCGAACACGAAGAAGATCGCGGCGGTCGTGCGTGCGCCGATGCGCAGCGATGCGATCAAGACCGGCCCCGATCGCGCACCTGCGCGCGCGATGCTCTATGCCACGGGTCTGAGCGAGACGGAGGTCCAACGCCCACTGGTGGCGGTGATTCACACGTGGTCGAACATCTCGCCTTGCAATCTCAATCTGCGCGATCTCGCCGCCGCCGCCAGCGAAGGCATCCGCGCGGCCGGCGGCACGCCGATCGAGTTCAACACGATCGCGGTGACCGACGGCATCGCGATGGGGACGTCGGGCATGCGCGCGTCGCTGGTCAGCCGCGAGGTCATCACCGACTCGATCGAACTCGCCGTCGACGGCCACTGTCTGGACGCGATGGTCGTGCTGTGCGGCTGCGACAAGACGATCCCGGCCGCCGCGATGGCGCTGGCGCGGCTCAATATTCCCGGCATCGCGCTGTACGGCGGCAGCATCGCGCATGGCCGTATGGACGGCCAATCGATCACGATCCAGCAGGTCTTCGAAGCGGTCGGCGCGCATGGCGCCGGCAAGATCGACGACGCGCGCCTGCACGAGGTCGAACAGAAGGCCTGTCCCGGCGCCGGCGCCTGCGGCGGCCAGTTCACCGCCAACACGATGGCGATGGCGCTGACCGCACTCGGCCTGTCGCCGTTGGGCTACAACGATATCGCCGCGACCGATCCGGCCAAGCGCGACGCGGCGCGCCATTGCGGCGAACTCGCACTCGCCGCGCTCGCGGCAAACCGGCGTCCGCGCGACGTGCTCACGCCGGCGGCATTCCGCAACGCCGCGCGCGTCGTCGCCGCGACGGCCGGTTCGACCAATGCCGTACTGCACCTGCTCGCGATCGCGAACGAAGCCGGCGTCGCGCTGACGCTGGAGGATTTCGAGGCCGCTTCGGTCGCGACGCCCGTCATCGCCGACCTGATGCCGGGCGGCCGCTACACCGCGATCGAGATGACCGCGGCGGGCGGCCTCGCCCAGGTCGCGCGCGAACTGCGCGCGGCCGGCCTGATCGACGACGGACCGACGATGACCGGGCGCACGCTGTTCGAGGAAATCGATGCCGCGCCGCCGGCGCCGCCGGGCCAGCAGATCGTCGTCGCGGTCGCGCACGCGTTCAAGCCGCGCGGCGGCTATTCGATCCTGTACGGCAATCTCGCGCCGGAAGGCTGCGTGCTCAAGCTCGCCGGCAAGGGCCGTCTGCATTTCGAAGGCATGGCGCGCGTATTCGAGAGCGAGGAAGCGACTTTCAAGGCGGTGCAGGGCGGCGTGATCCAGCCCGGCGACGTCATCGTGATCCGCAACGAAGGTCCGGCCGGCGGTCCCGGCATGCGCGAGATGCTCGCCGTCACCGCGGCATTGGTCGGACGCGGGCTCGGCGACGATGTCGCGCTGATGACCGATGGCCGCTTCAGCGGCGCGACGCATGGTTTCATGGTCGGTCACGTCGCACCCGAAGCCGCGCGCGGCGGAGCGATCGCCTTGCTGCGCGACGGCGATCGCATCGTCATCGATGCGACGCGGCGTGTCGTCGAGACGGATGCGGACCTCGATGCGCGGCGGCGCGACTGGATGGTGCCGGCACCGAAGGTCGCGCGCGGAGTGCTCGCGAAGTATGCGCAACTGGTCGGCTCGGCGGCGAGAGGCGCGGTGACGTCCTAGCAAGGAACAGGGTGTCCGCAGTCAGCGGCGGGCTTCCGCAAAACGAAGTGCATTGATACCCATCGAGAACAGTCACACCAACGGAGCAACGAATGTCCACCACCGTCACCACCGAAGCCCTGCAAAATTCCCGCATCGCCATCCTCGGCTACGGCAGCCAGGGCCGCGCGCACGCCTTGAACCTGCGCGATTCCGGCCTCGATGTCGTCGTCGGCCTGCGCCCGGGCGGGCCGACCACGGCGAAGGCGACGGCCGACGGCTTCGCCGTGGCGACGCCGGAGGACGCGGTGCGCGGTGCCGATCTCGTCGCCGTGCTGACGCCGGACATGGTGCAGCCGAAACTGTACGAAGACGTGATCGCGCCGAACATCCAGCCGGCTGCCGCGCTCTTGTTCGCGCACGGCTTCAATGTGCACTTCAAGACCATCGCGCCGCGCAACGACATCGACGTGATCCTCGTCGCGCCCAAAGGGCCGGGCGCGCTGGTGCGCACCGAATACGAGATCGGCCGCGGCGTGCCGTGCCTGTACGCGGTCTATCAGGACATCACGAAAAAGGCCAAGGATCGCGCGATGGCGTACGCGGCCGGCCTCGGCGGCGCACGCGCGCTGCTGATCGAAACCGATTTCAAGGAAGAGACCGAAACGGATCTGTTCGGCGAGCAGGCCGTGCTCTGCGGCGGCGCCAGCGAACTGGTCATCAAGGGCTTCGAGACCCTGGTCGAAGCGGGCTACCGTCCGGAGATCGCCTACTACGAAGTGCTGCACGAGCTGAAGCTGATCGTCGACCTGCTCTATCAGGGCGGCATCACCAAGATGCTCACCTTCATCTCGGAAACCGCGCAATACGGCGACTACGTCAGCGGTCCGCGCATCATCGATGCGGCGACCAAGGAGCGCATGAAGGCGGTGCTGACCGACATCCAGGACGGCACGTTCGCGAACAACTGGACGGCGGAATACAAAGCCGGCCTGCCGAACTACACGCGCTTCAAGCAGGCCGATCTCGATCACCCGATCGAGAAGGTCGGCGCCGAGCTGCGCAAGAAGATGACCTGGCTCAGCGAAGCTTGATGTGGGCGCGTTCCAGGCGGAAGAGTGGGTCGTTCTTGATGGCGTCATTCCCGCTTGCACGGAATGACGATGAAACGCGTAGACGCAACTTGAGGTGAACGTCATGAACGCCGTACTCGAAAGCGATCAAGAAGCCGCCACCGAACGTTTCATGCACCCGCTCGCCGGCACCACGCTCTCCGGCGCTGACATCGTCGTGCAGGTGCTCGCCGATGAAGGCGTCGATGTCGTGTTCGGCTATTCCGGCGGTGCGATCCTGCCGGTCTACGACGCGGTGTTCCGCTACAACCACGCGCATCCACGCAGCGACGGCAGCGAGCCGCTGCCGCTGATCGTGCCGGCGAACGAGCAGGGCGCCGGCTTCATGGCGCAAGGCTACGCGCGTGCCTCCGGCAAAGTCGGGGTCGCGCTGGTGACGTCGGGACCCGGCGCGACCAACACGGTCACGCCGGTGCGCGATGCGATGGCCGATTCGATTCCGATCGTGGTGATCTGCGGCCAGGTGCCGACCGCCGCGATCGGCACCGATGCATTCCAGGAAGCGCCGATCAGCAGCATCATGGGCTCGTGCGCCAAGCACGTGTTCCTGGTCACCGATGCCGCGAAGCTGGAAGCGACGTTGCGCAGTGCGTTCGAGATCGCACGCAGCGGACGGCCTGGCCCGGTCGTCGTCGACATTCCGAAGGACGTGCAGAACGCGGCGCTGCGGTTTGCCGGCCACGGCGTATTGCCGGTGCCGGGTTATCGCGCACGTCTGCGCGCGGTCGCCGAGGCGACGCTGGCCGATGCCGATTGTGCGACATTGTTCGATGCGCTCGCACGCGCCGAGCGGCCGCTGATCTACGCGGGTGGCGGCGTCATCGCGGCCGAGGCCGCGCCTGCCTTGCGCGAGTTCGCCCATGCGTTCGGCATTCCGGTCACCACCACGCTGATGGGCCTCGGCGTCTACGACACGACCGAGCCGTTGTCGCTGCACATGCTCGGCATGCACGGCACCGCGTCTGCGAACTATGCGATCGAAGACTGCGACCTGCTTCTGGCGATCGGCGCGCGCTTCGACGATCGCGTTGCCGGCGTGCCGCTGAAGTTCGCGCCGCGCGCGAAATACGTGGCGCATCTGGATGTCGATCCGGCCGAGATCAACAAGGTCAAGCGCGTCGACTGGCATCACCTCGGCGATCTGTCGCGCGCGATGCAACGCCTGCGCGTGTTCGGTCTCGCCCGCGGCATCGCGTCCACCCGCTATGCGGCTTGGCACGCGCACATCGCCGAACTCAAGCAGACCTATGCGATGAACTACGATCGCGACGCCGCGCTAATCCAGCCGTACGCAGTCATCGAAGAAATCAACCAGCGCACCGGCGGCAAGGCGATCATCAGTACCGGTGTCGGCCAGCATCAGATGTGGGCGGCACAGTATTTCGATTTCCGCGAGCCGCGCCTGTGGCTGACCTCGGGCGCGATGGGCACGATGGGTTTCGGCCTGCCGGCCGCCATCGGCGCGCAGTTCGCGCGGCGCGACCTGATCGTCGTCGACATCGATGGCGATGCCAGCATCCGCATGAATCTCGGCGAACTGGAAACGGTCACCACCTACAAATTGCCGATCAAGGTCGTCGTGCTGAACAACTACGGCGACGGTATGGTGCGGCAGTGGCAGAAATTGTTCTTCAAGGGACGCTTCTCCGGCAGCGACAAGAGCCTGCACAAGAAGGACTTCGTCAAGGCCGCCGAAGCGGATGGCTTCCCGTGGGCGCAGCGGCTGGACAAGCGCGAAGATCTCGCGCGCATCATCGCCGAGTTCGTCGCGTTCGATGGCCCTGCGTTCCTCGAGGTCATCATCGACCCCGACGCGGGCGTGTATCCGATGGTCGGTCCCGGCGCGAGTTATGCGGAGATGATCACCGGCGACCACATTCCGTCACGCTCGGCCCCCGTCGCGCGCGAGGCGGGGCCGGCGGAGATGTTTTGAGGGGCGGGATTGGGGATTGGGGATTCCGGAATCGGGAAAGCAGACGCTGAAACACCCGGCACCGACCCATCCCCCGAATCCAGCTACCGTCGCCTTTGCTTTCACCAATCCCCAATCCCCAATCCCCGCCCCCATGCGCCGAATCATCTCGATCCTCTTGCAAAACGAAGCCGGCGCGCTCGCACGCGTCGCCGGCATGTTCGCCGCGCGCGGCTACAACATCGATTCGCTGACGGTCGCGGCGACGCACGATGCGTCGGTGTCGCGCCTGACCCTGGTCACGGTCGGCGACGATGCGGTGATCGACCAGATCATCAAGCAGTCGCGCAAGCTGATCGACGTGATCGAGATCGTCGACCTGACCGGGCGCGAACATCTGGAATCGGAACTGCTGATGGTCAAGATCGATGTGGAGCCCGATGCGCTGACGCGCTTCGTCGCGACGATGCGCCGGCATCCGCGTGCGCAGGTGCTCGACATCAGCGCCGGCGTGCGCACGGTCGAGTACACCGGCACCGGTGCCGAAGTGAACACGTTTCTGGCCGATCTCGGCGAAGTCGCGCGCCTGCTCGAACTTGCACGCAGCGGAACGGCTGCGCTCGAGCGCGGCACGGCGGTGCTCGCCGTCGCCAGCTAGGTAGCCCGTTGCGGCCCGCTGCGCGCTTCAGTACGTGATCGTGACCGTGATCTTGTCGCTGTAGCTGCCGGCGGCGATGCCGGTCTGCGCCGCGACGCGGCCGTACACCGAAAGGGTCTGCGTGTTGCCGCTGCCGGAGCCGCTCAAGGTGTCGGTGTTCAAGGTATTGCCCCAGCGCAGCGTGCGGCCGTTGTCGCGATACAGCTCGTAGCTGACGTAGCTGCTGCCGCCGAGCATCCGGCGCGTCGTCGCGAGCGCGTTCTGGCCATTGTCGAGCCCGATCTGCCACGCCGTGCCGTTGGTGCATGTCATGCTGATGCCCGAGCTCTGGTCGATGTTGCCGCCGAAGTTGCTCGCCGGCGAGCCGAAGTTCATATCGCTTGCGGTGGCGAGCTGGCAGCGCGGAGCGACGCTGGCGCTGGTGGAGAATGGATAGGTGCCGGTCCCGCTGCCGCCGATGCCGCTGGTGCAAGTGGCGGGATAATTGCCGATGTCGAGCACGGCCTCGTTGTAGGCGTAGTTCATCTGCGCATCGCCGCCGGTGAAGGTGCTGGCGTAACTGCCGACGTGCAGCGCGGTCTGGCTGGCCGGCACGCGGCCGTACAGTGTCAAGCTGCCGCCGCGACTGGTGCCGCTGCTGAGAATCTGGAAATGCAGCGTGGTCTGCACGGTCGACGTGCCGGGCACGCTGCTCGAACCCCACACCAGACTGTGCGCGGCATCGGTATACATCTGGAAGTTCAGTGTGTCGCCGGCCGCATCGCGCATGGTGCGTGGCGCCGCGCTGCTGCCGCCGGTACCGGTGCCGATGTTGAAGCACAGCGTGATGTAGTCGCCGAGCAGGCCGCTGAGCAAACCGCTGAAGGTGCAGCTGTAGGTCAGCGTGGCGGTTGCATCGACCAGCGCGCCGGTCGGATCGACCGCACCGAAGGCCAGATTCGTCATCGATGCCGAGCAGATCGTCGTCGCGGCCGCGTGACGCTTGCCGAACAACGCGAAAGACGCGACGAGGACGAGGGCGAGCAGGCGCAGCGGTGCGTTCATGGGGCCTCCAGTGGACAGCTCAGCGGGCCAAGTTCTGCGATGGCGCCGCCGCCGCGCGCCGGATAGTCGACCTCGGCATGGCACGGTCCGCGTGGCGTCTGCACGCTCAGCACGCTGTGCGGGTCAAGGTTGTCCAGATAGACGACGCCATCGAAGCCGACCACGGCCGCAGCATCGGATTTGCCGGCGACGCGCACGCTGCTGCCGAGGGCGATCGGCTTGCCGTCGGCATCGACCAGCAGCAGCGAAGCGGCGCGCTGCGGTGCCATGCCGAAGCGCACCATCACGCCGGCGCGATCCGATGGCGTGATGGCCGCTTCGACGTGATCGACATGTACGTTCGCCGGCAACGACATCGGATCGATCGACACCTGGTTGCGCTGATAGGCGTTCAAGCGTGTGACCAGCAGCAAGCCGTCCGCATCGGTAGCGCCGATCGCGCGGTTCTCCAGATGCACCGGCACGCCGGCGATACCGTCGGTTGAGACCAGCGCGAACGCGTCGTCGATATGGCGTGCGGCAAACAGGTGACCGCTCAGCAGGACCAATGCGCCGGTCGCGTCGGCATAGCCGTAGCGGCTGTCGGCGATCGCGTTCACGCCGGCGGTCAGCTGGCCTTGATTGCCGAGCCAGCTGGCTTCGGCGGCGCCGCCGCTGTCGCCGTCGCCGCCCTGCGCGACGGCGCGCCAGCCGAAGCCGCCGTCGCCCGGGATCGGCTCGCTCGCCTGCACGCTCGCACTGGCTTGACCGCGTGCACGCTGCAGCGATGCGGCGTAGGTGCGCCGGTCGTCCGGCGTGAAGCTGACACTGGCGAACAGGCTGCGATCGTGCGCATCGTCGAGGTTCTGGTTGATGCCGAGGTTCAGCGACAGGCGTCCGCCCCAGGTATTCGACCAGAACGCGCCGGCGTAGCGCACCGCCGCTTGCTGCGGATATTGCTGGCGCAGCAAGTTGACGCCGAAGCTGCCGCGGCCGAGCGTGGCGATGCTGGCCGCCGCGCGATCACTGATGCGCGGCGGCGCCAGTCCGTAGCGCGCGGCGACGTCGCGGTAACTGCCCTGCGTGCGCAAGCTGTCGAGCGAGAGGTTGAAGCGGTTGTTGGTCCAGCTGTAGCCAAGCCCGATTTGCGCGCCGCCGTCGCCACGCGCATTGCTGTGCGCGAACGAGCCCGACAGCACGCCACCGATGTCGCCGAGCAGGAGCACGCCGCCGGCGCCGGCGTTGGCGATGCCGGCGCCGCCCTCGGTGTGCGCCTCGACGGTGAAGTGATCGTCGACGCCGTAGCGCAGGCTCGCGCTGGCCATCGGAGAGCTGGCGTAGTCGAACGAGGTCAGACCGTAGTTCTCGCGCACGACACCGAGATTGACCGACCAGTCGGCAAGCCCTGCCTGCAGCAACTGGTGCGTCGCATACAGCGGCAGGTTCAGCGTGCTGCTGCGGCCGAGCGCATCGGTGATCACGATCTGCGCGCTGCCGATGCCGCTGAGGGTCGGAATCGCGTTCAACTGGAACGGGCCGGGATCGACATGACCGCTGTACTGACGGATGCCGTCGATATACAGGTCGATCGCCGACGGCAGCGTTGCCGCGCCGAAGAACGCCGGCAGCGGCGTGGTGATGCGATACGGCTGCAACGCGAAGTCGGTGCCGAGGCTGATGCCGCCGATGCGTGTCGCGCGCGTCCAGTCGAGCGCGCCGGTCAGCGCATCGCCGATCGTCAGACGCAGCATCGACTCGGGAAACGCGAACTGCCAGTTGCTGTCCAGACGCACGGCATCGTCCTGCCAGCCGCTACCCGGCAACTGGTAATAGCGCGCGATCGCGGTGTTGTCGAACACGCCGGCACCGCCGGCGAACGCGCGCAGCTCGGTGCTCGCGGCGACGCTGCCGTTGCCGCCGCCGGCGGTTGCGTAGAGATCGTAATCCAGCAGCAAACCAGGCGAGCTGCTGGCTTTCGGCGCCGGCGTGTCCGGCGCGTTCAACTGTTTCGTTTCGACGTCGAGCAGACTCAGCGGTGCGCTGATCGCGACACGCTGATGCACGGCGTCGTAGTCGACGGCGACGCCCGGCAGATCCGCCAGGCGCTGCGGATCTCCGGCATTGGCCGGCAGTACGAAGCCGAGTTCGCGCAAGGTCGATGCGCGCACGAACAACGCGCCGTCGCGCTCGTCGACGTGCGCGATGCGCGTGGTCGCCACGCCGTTCAATGTCACTTCGAGGTAGAGGCTGATGCCTGTGGTCCATTCGTCCGCGTCGGCGATGATGCCCGCGTGGGATGCGGCATCCGACTGCGCCGCCGAATCAGCGGTCCAGCATGCCAAGGCGCTAGCGAGCAGGATCGACACGCGCCAAGAGGCGCTCGCTCGCTTCACCGTTGATTCTCGATTGCAAGTTTCCGCCGAGTGCGAACGTGGCAGCCGGCGCATCGATGGGCCAGCGCATCGTCTGTCCCGGCAGTACGTAACCGAGCAGGCCGGGCACCAGTTCGATCTGCTTGCCCGCGGCATCGACGAAAACGAGGTTGCCGACCTGCGCATGCATGCTGCCGCTGTTGCCGACCTCGAGTGCCGGTTTGGCGCCGTCACGCTGCAGGGTCGCATGCAGCTGCGGTGCGATCGGGTTGCCGCCGCTCGGCGCGATGAACACGGGAATCGAATAGCGCAGCACGAACTTCAGTGCACCCTTGCTCGTCGTGTCGGCAGGCGTCGTGCCGGTTGCCGCGGCCTTGGCCGCTTCGTCGACCGGCAGTTCGTCGACGACGATGCGATAGGCCGTTTCGTTGCCGCTCGGCGGCGCGCCGACGCGGATCACGCGCACGAGCTGGCGCGCGCCGGGCGCGAGCTCGAGCATCGGTGGACTGATGGCGAGGCCACGCGACGGGTTCAGCTGATCCGTCGCCGTTGCCTGTGTCCACGCATACACGCGCACCTGCGCATGCAGTGCTGCGTCGCCGGTGTTGCTCAGCCAGAGGCCGTCGGCGTTCTGGCTGGCGGCGAGGCTGAGCGATGTCGGCGCAACCTGCAGGCCCGTCGCAATTGCGTCGCCGGCAGCGGCGGACAACGCCGCCAGCAGCAGCCGCCGTGCGATCGCGAAACAGGCCATGCGCGACTCCTCAGTAGGTCAGCGTTGCCGTGACGACATCGTTGTACGAGCCGGCCGGCGAATTCGCACTCGGCACCACGCCATAGACCGGCACGTTCTGCACCGAACCGTTGCCGGTGCCTGCGAAGACATTGCCGCCGACGCCGGATGTGCTGCCCCACGGCAAAGTGTGGCTGGTGTCCTGATACAGCTGGTAAGCGACGAGGTCGGCGCCGGTGCCGCCTTTCATGCTGCGCAATGGGCCCGTGCCGAAATTCTGGCCGTTGTCGAGTGCGATCGAGTACGGCGTCTTGTTCGTGCAGTTGACGTTGAGCGCGCCTGCATTGGCGACGTTCGTCGCGGTCGACGCGACCGTACCGAAGTTCACGTCGGTGGCGGCTGGCGTGTCGACCGTGCAGGTACTCGTGATCGTGATCTTCACGTTGAAGCTCGTCGTGGTCGATGCAGCGGCGGCGTACGTGGCGGCCATGCTGCCGAACGCGAGCAGCGCAAATGTGAAGGCGGTCTTGATCTTCATGAATAATTCCGTGATGGATGATCGAGCGGGATTGCCCACTCACCCATACGCACGCGGCATGCCAGAACGCGCGGCGACCGACGCTGTCGTTTCCACGTCGTTCTACGGCCGATCAGCGCGTATTGCGGCGCGAATCGACTTCATCAATGTGAAAATCAAAATAGTGAATTGTCCACTTGTAACGCGCGGCGCTTTTGCAGCGTTGCAATCGCGCACTCGTGCCGAATCGCTGATACAGCTGTAAGTTCTGTTTGCGGCGACGTCGTTGCGTTATAGTCCGGCTGTAAAGTCTGTTTGACAGGATCGTGGTTGAATCGAATGCACACAACATGGCCTCGGGCGCATGCGCGGCGACACGGCCGGCGCATCGGGCGCGGCCGCGCGAAGGCCACGCCGATGCAGTCGATGTGGCTGCGTGCAATCGAGCCGGTCTGGCCGGGTCCGCGCTCTTTGGTTGCCCGCGCTTATTTTTCCAACGGCCCGGCGCGCGCATGCCGGCATCGTCAGTGAACAATCGCGTGCGCGAGTTGCGCGAAGCGAAGTCCTGGTCGCAGGGCGATCTCGCGGCGCATCTGGAGGTGTCGCGGCAGACTGTCAACGCGATCGAAACCGGCCGCTTCGCGCCGAGCCTGCCGCTCGCGTTTCGCATCGCGCGCCTCTTCCGCAAATCGATCGAGACGATCTTCGATCCCGCAGGACAAAGCCGATGAACAGACGCACCGTGTTTCGCATCGCCGTGGTCGCCATCGCACTCGGCGCAGTCGTCGGCAGGCACTGGCTGTGGCCGGCACCGGACGCAGCAGGCACGGTCTCGACGCAGGGCGCCGCGCTCGTGCAGAAGGGCGGCGAGCGCGGCTTCTCGCTCGGCATGCTGGCGTTCTCGCCATGCGAACTCGGCCAGCGCGATTCCGCGGCGACGACCGCGGCGTTCTGCGCGCCCTTTCAGGTACCCGAGAACTGGGACCAGCCCGACGGGCGCAGGATCGACCTGCATCTTGCACTGATCCGCAGCGACGCGCCCGTCGCAGCGCGCGATCTGGTCGTGCTGCTGGCCGGCGGTCCCGGCCAGGCGGCGACCGCGGTGTATCCGCGCGCGGCCGCAGGCTTCGCGCCGCTGCTGCGGCATCGCAATCTCGTCCTGCTCGATCAGCGCGGCACCGGCGCTTCGCATCCGCTCGAGTGCAAGCAGAACCTCGACGACGACGACGCAAAATCATCCGACACGATCGATTTTGCGAAGATCCGTGCGGCCACGCGCGCCTGTCTGGACGAGGTCGCCAAGGACGCCGATCCGGCGCAATACACCACCACGGCGGCGATCCGCGATTTGGAGGCGTTGCGCCAGGCCCTGGGTGCGCCGCAGTTCGATCTGATCGGCGTCTCCTACGGCACCCGCGTCGCGCAGCAGTATCTGCGCCGCTATCCCGAAGGCGTGCGCAGCATCGTGCTCGACAGCCCGGCGCCGAACGCACTCGTGCTCGGCTCGGAGTTCGCCGGCAATCTCGATGCGGCCCTGAAGGCGCAGTTTACCGATTGCACACGCACGCCGGCCTGCGCGAAAGCATTCGGCGATCCGTATGCCAGTCTCTATCGACTGCGCGATCAGCTGGCTGCGCAGCCGCAGGACGTGACCCTGCGCCACCCGCGCACCTATGCGAGCGAAACCAGGCCGCTCGGCGCGTTCGGTCTCGCCTCGCTGGTGCGCCTGTTCGCCTACTCACCGGAGACGAGCGCGCTGCTGCCGCTGGTCGTCGATCGCGCATTGAAGGGGGACACCGCGCCGCTCGTCGGCCAGGCCGAACTCATTTCGGACGAAGTGTCCGATATCGCCGGCAGCGGCATGCAGCTGTCGGTGATCTGCGCCGAGGACGCCGACCTGCTCGGCGATCGCCCGCAGGATGCTGCACTGCTGCTCGGCGATGCGCTCACGCGCGTGCTGCGCACGCAGTGCGAGATCTGGCCGCGCGGCCAGCGCCCGGCCGATTTCCATACGCCGGTGCAGAGCGACAAGCCGGTGCTGATCCTGTCCGGCGAGTTCGATCCGGTGACGCCGCCGCGCTACGGCGAAGCGATTCTCGAGGGACTGTCGAACGGCCGCCAGCTGGTCGCCAAAGGCCAGGGTCACAGCGTGATGGGACGCGGCTGCCTGCCGAAGGTGGTCGAGCGCTTCGTCGATACGCTCGACGTGAAGAAACTCGACGCCGGCTGCATCGCCGACTTCGGCGCCACGCCGGCGTTCATCGACTTCAATGGAGCTGCGCCATGATCGAGGTGACGGACCTGCACAAGACATTCGGCTCGGTGAAGGCGGTCGACAGCGTCTCGTTCGTCGCGCGCGACGGCCAGATCACCGGCTTGCTCGGTCCGAACGGCGCCGGCAAGACGACCACGCTGCGCATGCTCTACACCTTGATGAAGCCCGAACGCGGCGCAGTGCTGGTCGACGGCATCGACGCCGCGCTCGATCCGCTCGGCGTACGCCGTCGCCTCGGCGTGCTGCCGGATGCGCGCGGCCTGTACAAGCGCCTCAGCGCGCGCGAGAACATCGACTATTTCGGCCGCCTGCAAGGACTTGATGCAGCGACGCGCAAGCGCCGCGCGGACGAGCTGATCGCCGCGCTCGACATGGCCGACATCGCCGCGCGCCGCACCGAAGGTTTCTCGCAGGGCCAGCGCGTGAAGACAGCGATCGCGCGCGCATTGATCCACGATCCGCGCAACGTGATTCTCGATGAACCGACCAACGGTCTCGACGTCCTGGCCACGCGTGCGATGCGCACCTTCATGCGCAAACTGAAGGATGAAGGACGCTGCGTGCTGTTCTCCAGCCATATCATGCAGGAGGTCGGCGCGCTGTGCGACCGCATCGTGGTGATCGCGCGCGGCCGCGTCGTCGCCGACGAAACGCCGGCCCAGCTGCTCGCACAGACCGGCGAGGCGAGCCTGGAGGATGCGTTCGTCAGGATCATCGGTTCGGAAGAGGGACTGGCGGCATGAATGCCTCGCAACGCGTTCGCCGCAACCGTGCTCATGGAATCTCCGGCACCAGCACGGGAATGACGATCGAAAACCGCCGTCATTCTCGCGCAAGCGGGAATCCACCTGCTTCTTCGCCATCGCTGCGTGGCGCCAGAGCGATAAAGATAATCGGTGTTCGCCGCCGTGGAACTTCTTCCGCCAGCACGGGAATGGCGATCCGATGGGGAATGACGAACGGCATCGATGCAGAGGCGGCGCGCGTCTTCGAAGCGGCGACACCCGGCAGTATCGGGCATCCGACCTCGGTCGATGCTCCACGCCATCGAGGAGCTGCCGCATGAAATCCGCGTTCACCGTCTTCTGGAAGGAAGTTCGCGAGAACCTGCGCGATCGCCGCACGATCATCAACACCTTGCTGACCGGCCCGTTGTTCGCGCCGCTGGTGTTCGTGCTGATCATCAATACGGCGGTCACGCGCGAGATCGAAAAGGCCGACAAGCCGTTGCCGCTGCCGGTGATCGGCGCCGAGCGCGCGCCGAATCTGATCGACGCGCTGAAGCAGCGCGGCGTTGCCATCAAACCGGCGCCGGACGATCCGGAACGCGCGGTGCGCGAGACCGATGCCGATGTCGTGCTGCGCATTCCGCCGAGCTATGCCGAGGCTTGGAACAAGGGCGAGCCGGCGCAGGTCGAGCTGATCTACGACCAGTCGCAGCGCGATGCGCAAGGATCGGTCGGACGCCTGCGCGCACTGCTGGAGAGCTACAGCCAGCGCACCGGCGCGTTGCGCCTGGTCGCGCGCGGACTCTCGCCGGACGTGATCCGTCCGCTCGCCATTGCCGATCGCGACCAGTCGACCGCGCAGTCGCGCAGCGGCACGATGTTCGCGATGCTGCCGTACTTCTTCATACTCGGCGTGTTCGTCGGCGGCATGGCGCTGGCGATCGACACCACGGCCGGCGAACGCGAACGGCAGTCGCTGGAACCGCTGCTGGTCAATCCGGTTTCGCGCAGCGAAATCCTCGCCGGCAAGCTTGCCGCGACCAGCGCGTTCGCGCTGACGACCTTGCTGATCAGCATCGTTGCGTTCTCGATCGCCGGCCAGTTCCTGCCGACCGAGAAGCTCGGCATGAGCCTCGAGATCGGTCCGCGCTTCGCTGCGCTGACCTTGTTCACGATGCTGCCGCTGGTGCTGCTGCTGGCGACGCTGCAGACGCTGGCTGCGGCGTTCGCGAAGAGCTTTCGCGAGGCACAAACCTACCTGTCGCTGCTGATGTTCGTGCCGGTGATCCCGACGCTGATGCTGTCGATGTTCCCGATCAAGACCGAGGACTGGATGTACAGCGTGCCGCTGATGGGCCAGCAGATCGCCATCACGCGGCTGCTGCGCGGCGATGCGGTCACGCCGGCTCAGATTGCGCTCTGCTTTGTCTGTACCGCGGTGGCGGCGATCGTGCTCTACGCGGTCACCGCGCGCATCTACCGCAGCGAGCGCTTGGCGATTTCAGCGTGAAGATGCACCACTTCGGCGGGCGCGTTGGCAGAAGGACGAGTAGAGCGACGTTCGGAGAAAGCCCACGAGCTCCGTGGCGACGCGGTGGCTATGGTGCGAGCCTTGCAATTCACCCTCTCCTGAAGTGCCTCAGGCGCGCAGCAACAACCGATACGCCGGATTGTCGCTCTCGTCGCGCCAGGCGTAGCCGAGGCGTTCGAGAAACATGGCGAAGGCACCGTGGTCCGCATCCGGCACCTGGATGCCGACCAGGATGCGCCCGTAGTCGGCCCCATGGTTGCGGTAGTGGAACAGACTGATGTTCCAGGCCGGATCGAGCGCGGCGAGGAAGCGCGCGAGCGCGCCGGGGCGTTCGGGAAAATCGAAGCGGTAGAGCAGCTCGTGTTCGGCCAGCGCCGAGCGCCCGCCGATCATGTGACGCAGGTGCAGCTTCGCCAGCTCGTCGTGGGTGAGGTCGAGCACGTCGAAGCCGCCCTGCGTGAAGTCGCGCGCGATCTTGGCGTTCTCGCCTGCGCTTTTCGTCTGCACGCCGACAAACAAGCGCGCGCTCGCCGGATCGCCGATGCGGTAGCTGAACTCGGTGATGCTGCGTGCGCCGAGCAGCGCACAGAAGCGGCGGAAGCTGCCGCGCTCCTCCGGCATGGTGACGGCGAACAGCGCCTCGCGTGCCTCGCCGACCTCGGCGCGTTCGGCGACGAAGCGCAGACGGTCGAAATTGAGGTTGGCACCGCTGGCGATCGCGACCAGGGTTGCGCCCGTGATGCCTTCGCGCGCGACATAGGCTTTTGCGCCGGCGACGGCGAGCGCGCCGGCAGGTTCCAGCGTGCTGCGCGTGTCGGCGTAGACATCCTTGATCGCGGCGCACAAGGCATCGGTGTCGACGCGCAGGATGTCGTCGACGTGCTGGCGGCAGATCGCGAACGTCTGTTCACCGACGAGCTTGACCGCGGTGCCGTCGGAGAACAATCCGACCTCGGCAAGTTCGACGCGCTCGCCGCGCTCGAGCGAGCGCGCCATCGCATCGGAATCCTCGGTCTGCACGCCGATCACGCGGATATCCGGACGCACCGCTTTGACGTAGGCGGCGATCCCGGCGATCAGGCCGCCGCCGCCGACCGGCACGAAGATCGCGTGGATCGGTGCCTGGTGCTGGCGCAGGATCTCCATCGCGATGGTGCCTTGCCCGGCGATCACGTCGGCATCGTCGAACGGGTGCACCAGGGTGAGGCCGCGCGCGCCGCCGATGAACATGGCTTCGTGATAGGCGTCGCTGTAGGAGTCGCCGCTGAGCACGATTTCGACCGCATCGCCGCCGTGCGCACGCACCGCACCGATCTTCACCGCCGGTGTGGTCACCGGCATCACGATGACCGCGCGCGTGCCGAGCTTGCGCGCCGCCAGCGCGACACCCTGGGCGTGATTGCCGGCCGACGCCGCGAACACGCCGCGGGTGAGCTGCTGCGGCGACAACTGCGCCATCTTGTTGTAGGCGCCGCGCAGCTTGAACGAGAACACCGCCTGGTTGTCCTCGCGTTTCAGATAGACGCGATTGCCGAGCCGGCCGGAAAGATGGGCCGCGAAATCGAGTTCGCTCTCGCGCGCCACGTCATAGACGCGCGCGGTCAGGATGCGGCGCAGGGTGTCGTTGGCGCGGTCGGGCATGGGCGATCGCAGGCGCGGAAGGCCTCGATCATAGACGATCAGTTGGAAGCGGAATGCGCGCCGGACCGGAGGCTATCGATCCAATCCCACGCACCGGCCGACGTTGGGCGGTCGGTGCGTGGGTTGGGTTCGGGGCGCAACGGATTTTCGGAGAAGGCCGCTATCAGAAGAAGATGATGCCGCCGATATCGCCGCCGTACTGCTTGGCGGTGTTGCCGGAGTAATCCTTCGACCTCAGGCTCATCAATTCGGCCGCCAGGGTCACGCTCTTGGTGAGCTGGTAGTAGAGGCCGCCGGTAATGTTGTCGTTCGACTTGAAGTTGAGGTTATAGATCTCGTTGTAATCGTCGTTGTCCTTGTTCTGGCTCTTGCCGTAGTTGAGGCCGAACTTCAGCTTCTCGGTCAGGTTGTAGGTGCCCTGGACGAGGTAGTTGAAGCCCTTCTGCGCGCCTTGGTCGCCGTCGGACAGGATGCCGATACCCTTGCCGTACTGCACGTTGGCGAGCAGTCCGAACGGACCGGACTTGAACGATGCGCCGACTTCGCCGGACACATCGCTGAAGTTCTCATTGCTCGGTACGCTGCCCTCGGGGGCGGACGAGGAGAGATAAAACTTCTGCTGCTTCGCACCGGCCCAGACCTTGACTCCCTCGACGCTGTAGGCGAGCTGCGCCTGCAACTGCGGGTAGGCCTTGGAGACATACAGCCCCGCATCGACCGGGCTGAACACGCCGCCGCTGAAGGTAAAGCCGCTGCCGAAGGTCGGCGAGGTCCAGGTGATCTGGCCGTAGTTGTCGAGATAGGTGTAGCCCGAGCCGATATGGCCAAGCGCAACGCGGTTGCGCTGGCTCGCCTCGGCCGGTGCGCCGGCGCCGAGCAGGGTCATGTCGCTGAGGATCGCGTTGGCGCCGAAGATGCCGTAGTCGCGGCCGATCTTCACGCTGCCGGCTTCCGCCGTGCCGAGGGTGAAGAACGCCTGACGCACGTCGACGCCGGAGTTCGGCGCGACGCCCGACGAGGTCGCGGCATGCACCATGATGCCGATCGTGCCGCCGATGTCGATGCCTTCCTGGGTGGTCTTGAACTTGGTGATCAGGCCGCTCGGCAACAGGCCGTTGCCGATCGTGGTCTTGTGGTTTTCACCGGCGCAGCCAAGGCCCTTGCCGGCCATCGCGACGCCGCTGGCGAGCTGCGTTCCCGAGCAGCTGGCTGCCGTGTAATAGGCGTTGACGATGCCGCCGATGTCGAGTTCCCAGTCGCCGCCCTGGATCGACACGGCCCCGGCGTCGGCCGCGAACAGCGCCGCGCCCGCGATACCACAGCCAAATAGCGCCGTGAACAGGCGTGAGGTGTGGGCGTTGCTGCGGGATACGGTGGCGCGTCGGGACATGGCGTACGACCTCGTTGATATTGAATGCATGGCTTCCTCCTCCGCTGATGGAGCACCCCTTGAAGAGCAGGTTGTGTGCCATGGCAGGGCATGCTGCGCTGAAGCACGCGGCAAAATGACGCGTGCAAAAGGTTCTGGGGAAAACTTTCCGCAATGCAGTAAGGGAAATCCTCCCTTCCAGGCCTGCCTAAGGTGAACAGGCGTTAGTTTTTCATTACAGATTGCCCGCGGGCTGTTGCCGGAACGGAACAGTTGCTGCTTCCGTTGGGCGCAGGACCGATACAGCCGCGACCGTGCGGCGCCTGCAACCCTGGCGCGCCGCTACAATGACAGGATCCCGTTTCCGGCAAGCCTGCAACGCAATGAAGTGGCTGATTCTCCTGGCATTCCTGACCTCGGCCGCGTATGTGCACCTGCGCGGGCGCGTGCGTCTGCGCCTGGCGCGGCAGATCACCGACCATTCGACCTTCATGGCGCCGCTGAACGTGCTGATGTACGCCTGCTCGCGCGTACCGGCGAGCCGCTATGTCGCGCTCGACCAGTTCCCGGAACTCGCCCCGCTGCGCGAGAGCTGGCAGGAAATCCGCGACGAGGCGCTGGCGCTGCGCGCGGCACAGCAGATCAAAGCCTCCGATCAGTACAACGACGTCGGCTTCAACTCGTTCTTCCGGCGCGGCTGGAAGCGCTTTTATTTGAAGTGGTATGACGATGCGCATCCGTCGGCGGCGCTGCTGTGTCCACGCACGACCGAGCTGCTGCGCGGCATTCCGAGCGTGAAGGCGGCGATGTTCGCCGAGCTGCCGCCCGGCAGCGAACTGCGCAAGCATCGCGATCCGTATGCGGGATCGCTGCGCTATCACCTCGGCCTGCTCACGCCGGGCGACGATCGCTGCTACATCGAGGTCGACGGCGAGCGCTACAGCTGGCGCGACGGCGAGAGCGTGATGTTCGACGAGACATTCATCCATCGCGCGGAGAACGCCACCGATCACGATCGCATCATCCTGTTCTGCGATATCGAACGGCCGATGCGGTTCGGCTGGGCGACCGCGCTGAACCGCTTCGTAGCGCGCCGTTTCGTTGCGGCAGCGGCGTCGCCGAACATGGCGGGCGACAGCACCGGCGGCCTCAATCGTGCGTTCGCTTCGTTCTATCGGGTGCGCCAGCACGCCAAGCGCCTGCGCGAGATCAACAAGACGCTGTACTACGCGCTGAAGTTCGGCTTGCTCGGCGCGATTTTCCTGGCGATCTTCTGGCCATATTGAAGCGCCGCAGGACCGGCGCTTCAGGGGCCGTCGAATTCCAACGCGCTGACCCACTGATCTTCGATCCACACGCGGAACAGTCCGGCTGCGCGCGGCGCGACCGCATCGACGGCGTGCCAGTCGCAGAGCAGTTCGCACAGCTGGGTGAACGAGGAGCCTCGTGCGATCACGTCCAGTGCGGCGGATTCGTCCTCTTCGAGACGGCGATAGCGCACGCCGGCCTGCTTGCGCCAGATGACGAAGGATTGCGGCGTTTCCAAGGCCTGCAGCGCGGGTACCGCGTCGTCGCTGTCGACCGCGCGGCGAATCGCGTTGACGTTCCAATGCAAGGTCTGGCGCTGCAGCGAAGCATGCAGGCGCAGACCGAGGCGCGGCCAGTCCTGCGGTGCGACGGCGGCGACGGCGGCCACATCGATGACGGCTTCGTCCACGGCGTCGAATGCAAGGCCCATGCTCCATTCGAGCGTGGCCATCTCGATCAGTTCGGCGCGCTGCGACCACGGCGCGGCCGTGCGCAGATAGTCGGCCAGCGCGCTGCCGTACCAGCGCACGATGTAATAGGGAGATGGCGTCGCCTCGATATAGCCGAGGCCGATGCGTTCGAAGTCCTGTGCACCGGCGAGTGCGCGCAGCCCCGGAAAATCGTTGCCGAGCACTTCGAGCAGGCGCGCGCGGTACGCGCGCGTGTAGATGCCGAGGCGCTGCGCGCCGTCGGCTCCCGCGCTTTCGACGACGGCCGCGCGTGCGGCCGTCGCGACGGCAGCCGAGTCGGGCCGCAGGACATGCGTCTGCAGACGGCGCTGCAGTTCGGCCAATGCGCTCATGCGGCGATCGCGCGTACGAAAGGGGCGGCGATCGCGCGCGCGGTCTCCAGTTCGGCGAGCAGTTCGGCCAGCGGCGGGATACGGTCGTCGCGTTCGATCATCGTCGAGACCGGACCGAAACGGCGCAACGCATCCGCGTACAGCGCCCAGACGTCGTCGACGATCGGCGCATCGTGCGTGTCGATGATCAGCGCGCCGTTGTTCTCGTGCCCGGCGAGATGGAACTGCTGCACGCGTTCGACCGGAATGTCGTCTAGATAAGCGCGCGCGTCGAACCCATGATTGTGACTGCTGACGTAGATGTTGTTGATGTCGAGCAGGATCAGACAATCCGCACGTTGCGCGATCTCGGCGAGGAACTGCGATTCACTGAGCTGCGAGGCATGGAACGCGGTGTAGCTCGAGACGTTTTCGAGCAGGATGCGACGGCCGATAAAGTCCTGTACCTCGCGCACGCGCGCGGCGACATGCTCGATCGCCTCTTCGGTATAGGGCAGCGGCATCAGGTCGTGCAGATTGCTGCCGTCGACGCCGGTCCAGCACAGATGATCGGAAATCCACGCCGGTTCGACGATTCGCGCCAGCTCGCGCAAACCGATCAGATAGTCGCGATTCAACGGGTCGCTGCTGCCGATCGACAGCGAGACGCCGTGCATCACCAGCGGATAGCGCTCGCGAAAGCGCGCAAGGAATTCGAGCGGTCGCCCACCCGGAATCATGTAGTTCTCGGACAGCACTTCGAGCCAGTCGAGCGCCGGCGTGCCGTCGAGGATTTCTTCGTAGTGGTTGACGCGCAAGCCGAGGCCGAAGCCGAGCGGCGGATAGCGCGGATCGGAAGGCGGCATCGTCACTCCTGCAAGGAATCCGCGACCCGAAGCGAAAGCTTCGGACCGCGGACCAGGATCGGCGTGAGCTTACTTGCCGCCCTTCGCATCCTTCTGCGCCGCGTCGCACGCAGCCTTGTCCTTCTGCATCGTGAAGCCTTCGCCCTTGCACGCGTTCTGGCCCTTGCAGGAATTGCTCGCCTGCTTGCAGGCGCCCTGGCCCTTGCAGGACGAGGAGTGTTCGCACTTCACCTTGCCTTCGTCGGCAGCGAACGCCGGCGTGGCGCTGGCGAGCGTGAACAGGCCGGCGACGGCCGTGGCGAGAGCGATACCGGTCAGCTTGGAAGCGTTCATATGGTGGACTCCGTTGTGAGTGTGATGATGAGTGCCGCGCACGAGTTGCAGATGTGCTCGTGAAGTCTCGCTTCCCCGGCCGGCACAGAACAGGAACGGGACAGTGCGCGAATTCTTGCACGCCGTCGTTGCTGCTATGCAGCGAAAGAGGAACGCCGCGACGAAGCGAAAGAAATTCGCGCCGGCAGCGGTCATGTACGCATCGAATGCGCAAACGGATGCGCTGCCGGCAGCGGGGAGAGAGGATGCCGCCGCAGCGAAAGTTCTGCCGGGATCGTTGCGTTTCGATGACTGTCGTTGCCCGCCCACATGACCGATCGGAGTCAGACGATGCGCACCATGATTGCCCGAAATTGCGAGACCGCCTTGCGCCTGCTGACGCGCGCGAACGGATTCGGCCCGCTGGTCGTGCGTGTCGTGTTCGGCTACTTCTGGCTCGAAACGGGCTGGGCAAAGCTGCACAACCTGGACGGCGCGATCGCACGCTTCGTCGATTGGGGTTTGCCGATGCCGACGTTCACGGCGCCATTCTCGGCCAGCGCCGAACTCATCGGCGGTGCTTTCCTGATGCTCGGACTGCTGACGCGCTTCACCACGGTCGCGATGACGATCAACATGATCGTCGCCATCGCGTTCGTCGCAATCAAGAATGTCGGCAGTCTCGATGACTTCGTCGAACTCGATGAAGTCGTCGACATCCTGATCTTCGTCTGGCTGTTCATCGCCGGCCCCGGCAGGATCAGCCTCGATACCCTGATCGCGCGCTGGTTCGGCATTGCGACGCCGGTCACGCAGATGTCCGACGAGATCGTGCGGCGCTAGAACAGTTCCTGCTGCGGCGAGACGGCGCGCGGCGGTGCAAAGCTCGCGCAATCCAGCCGCACGTCGCGGCCACGTCCGATGCCATGCTTGCGGCAGGCCAAGGTGAAGCGCTGCCTGATCAGGTCGGCGAACGGCCCTTCGCCGCGCATACGCGAGCCGAAGCGCGCGTCGTTGTCCTTGCCGCCGCGCATCTGCTGGATCAGGCTCATCACATGGTCGGCGCGCTGCGGTACATGCAGCGCCAGCCATTCGCGGAACAGATCTTTCAGCTCGTACGGCAGGCGCAGGATCGTGTAGCCGGCGCGCGTCGCGCCCGCTGCGGCGGCGCGCTCGAGAATCCGTTCCATCCAGCGATCGGTCACCATCGGAATGATCGGCGCGACCATCACGCCGCAAGGCACCCCGGACGCGTTCAGAGCGGCGACGGCTTCGAGGCGCCGATGCGGTGCGCTCGCACGCGGCTCCAGCGTGCTGGCGAGCTTGTTGTCCAGCGACGTGACCGAGACGAACGCGTGCACCAGGTTCGCGCGTGCCATCGGTTCGAGGATATCGAGATCGCGTTCGATCAACGCGTTCTTGGTGATGATCGTGCATGGATGGCGGAACTCGGCCAGCACTTCCAGCACCGAGCGGGTGATGCGGTAGCGCCGTTCGATCGGCTGATAGGGATCGGTGTTCGCGCCGAGATTGATCGGCGAACACACATAGCTTGGCTTGGCCAGTTCCTTGCGCAAGAGTTCGGCGGCATTCGTCTTCGCAAACAGCTTCGTTTCGAAGTCGATGCCGGGCGACAGGTTCAGGTACGCGTGCGACGGCCGCGCATAGCAGTACACACAGCCGTGTTCGCAGCCCTTGTACGGATTGATCGAATGATCGAAGCCGATATCCGGCGAATCGTTGTGGCTGATGATTGAGCGCGCACGTTCCTCGGTCACCTGCGTCGGCTGTCGCGGTGCCGGTTCTTCGTCGCGATGCCAGCCGTCGTCTTCGCGCGTCTTTTCGATCGTCTCGAAACGGCCTTCGGGATTCGACGCGGCGCCGCGGCCCTTGATGCGAGCCGGTGTATCCAGACGATTCGGGTCGGGCGATGGCGCAGCGGACTTCATCGCCGCAAGTATGCGCCAGGATGTCTCAGCAGCTGCGATATCGGCGACTGCAGGAGGAATCGGCGCGCGCCAGTGTCGCTTCACACGGTCGCCTCGCACAGGTGGCCACGCGGACCGTGCCGGCGATCACGCAGGAAGCGTGGTGACCGGACAATCGTGTGAGCGGCGAGCGGCGTTCAATCGAATGGGACTCAGCCTTCACGCGGCCAGTCGAACGCCGCGGCGACTTCTTCCGGCGTTCGCGCGCGCCCGTCCATGACGGCATTGCCGCCACCATAAGGCCCCCATTCGGCGGGATCGGTCACGGCGAAGATCGCGCGCGTCGGCGTGCGAGTCGCACAGGCGAGATGCATCACGCCGCAGTCGGCCTGATGAACAGATCGAGTGCCGAGATCGCTTGTGCGAGCCTGCGCACTCCGCTCGAGAAAACGGTTGGATAGCGGTTGTCGAGCAGCGAGCGGCCGGAGGCGGGGACGATTTCGACGATGCGATCAGTCGGGAAGCGGGCGGCGAGTACGGCGGCGAAGCGCAGCCACCATTCGCCGCCGAGATGCTTCACGCCAGTCGCATTCGCGAACAAGCCGATGATGCGAACGCCTGCAGCGTCGCCGCCGGCGGCCGCGAGGACTCGCGCGATCATCGTCGCGCCTTGCTCGCGTTCGCCCGGCGTCAAGTCGATATCGAGCGGCGGATAATCGTCGAGCGCCGGTTTGCCGATCGCGCTGCGCAAGAGGTGCACCGGCAACTGGCCGATGTGGCGCACATTCGCCGGCACGGGCACGCCATGGGTCAGCGTGCCGCTCTTGCGCGGGTCGATATAACCAAGTTTCCAGGTCGAGTTGGCGAGCATCACGCCGATGCGGTCGGACTGCGAACGCACGCAGGAATCGATCGCGAGGTCGTAGCGCTCGCGCTTCAGCATGCGGACGATGCGCAGCAGCCGCCACGGCGTGGCGAAGCCGTGACGCGGCAGGCAATGCACCCGGCGTACGTTGAAGAACGCGCCATAGATGTCTCCGGCGACCGCCGAGCGGGTCAGGATTTCGATCTCGGCGCCCGGAAAGGCGGCCTGGAGTTCGCGCAGCAGCGGCGTCAGCAGCAAGGTGTTGCCGAGCGTGTGACTGCTGCGGCACACCAGGATGCGGTGGATGCCGCGCGTGGGCAGCGAGAGCGCTGCGGGCGAGCGCTCGGCGTGGCCGAAGATGCGCCGCAGCAGCGCGCGCGCAACGCGGCGGCGCAATTCCTGGATCGCTTCACCCGGCGCGGCGGACAGGGGATCGGAGAGCAGACTCAAGCGCGGATTCCGGAGTTGAGCGCGCGGCGGATCTGCTCCGCGCGAGCGCACTGTGCACGCACATGCTTAAGGCATGCTTTCAGCGGCGTGACGATTCGACGCCGGTCAGGGTCTGTTTAGGCCTTATGCCCGGTAGTCAGGTGCGTTGCGCGAGCAAGCGATCGAGCTGGTTGGCGAACGCCTGGCGGTCGCGTTGATGGAAGGCGCCCGGGCCGCCGGTCTGTATGCCGCTGCCGCGCAGCTCGTCCATGAAATTGCGCATCGACAGCTGCTGCCGAATGTTTTCGACGCTGTACAACTCGCCGCGCGGGTTGATCGCCAGCACGCCTTTGTCGACCAGCTTCGCGGCGAGCGGGATGTCCGCCGTGATGGCGAGATCGCCGGTTGCGGCCCATTTGACGATCGCGTCGTCGGCCGCGTCGAGGCCCTGGGTGACCGTCCTGCGGCTGATGAGATTCGAGCACGGCACCACCAGCGGCTGATTGGCGACCAGGACGAGTTCGGTCTGCGTGCGCTCGGCGGCGCGATAAAGAATTTCCTTGATGACGTTCGGACAAGCGTCCGCATCGACCCAGATCTTCACCGGGCGCAACGCGTCATCGAGCGCGACCGTGCTTCGGGGCGGGACTTGCCAGCATCTGCCGCAAGCGCGCATACACCTCGGGGTTGTCGAGCAGGTCGAGATGGCTGATGCCGTAGCCGACCCATTGCCGCCTGCGGGCGAACGCGAGCGTGCGCGAGCGGTCCACGTGTCGCCCAAGCGCGCTCGCGACCGGTACGAGTCCGTCACCGAGCAGGCGATCGGCGAGAACGCGCGCACTGCGGCCCCTGCTGGCGGCAATCGCGCAGCAGTCGACGGATCGCGGCAATGGAACGTGTTGCGGAAGTTCGATGTTGGGTCCGAAACGGTCGTTCGCGCCCTCGTCGAGCAGGCTGCCATGGCGCAGGTCGGTGATCCCGGCACTGCGCACATGGCCGAATGCAGCCAATGGGGCGCTGTAGCGGGTCAAATTCAGCGCAAGGTCGATGCCGTGGCCGCCACGTTCGAGGGGCGCACCGTGGTGCGGGGTGCCAAGAAACACCAGCTGTCGCAGCAGACGCGGCCACCGCAAACCCGCTCGTGTCGCGTAGTGATGAGCGCTGCGCGCGACGAGGCCGCCGATGCTGTAGCCGACGATGGCAAGCTCGCTCACCGGCGCGTGCGCGCGATCGATCCAGTCCTCGAGCGTGTGCGCGAGCTCGCGTCCGTTCACGCCGACATGCAGGCCGGAGTTGTAGCGCAGATAGGTGGCGCTGACCCCAAGATCGCGCGCGAGCGCAGCGCCATGATCATGGCCATGGCGCAGCCATTGCCCATCGTGCATGCACAAGCCATGGATCAGCAGCAGCGTGCGGCCGCCCTCGGCCACCGCTTGCTCGCGGCCTGCACTGCGCAGCCGCATCGGCGTCGCCAGCGGATTGCCGCTGGCGACCAGATGATCGCCGACGAGCCCGTTCAATGCGGCGATCAGCGCTTCGCGCGCCGCACCGTTCGAAGTGGAAGGGATGCGGTCGATCAGCGGCTGCAGCTGCGTCACCGCCTGGTCGAGACCGACGCCGATCCAGCCGGTCACGCACCGGATGCTGCGATAGACCCATCCGCTCAGGCCGCGCGTGCGTGTCGGCGCCGGCGCGCGGCTGCCGGGAATGCGCGCGATGTTCGCGTGCATCGCCTCGACGATGTCGGTCACGGCCAGTGTCGCGTCGACCGCCAGCCTGGTGCTGCCTTGAAGCTGTTTGGAGAGAATTGCGGATGGCCTGCGGCAGGAAAGCGTCGCAGTGTCCCGGCGCGTCCGTCCGCGCGCAAGTGCGCCGATCGCAGCGGCGATCGGCGCTGCGTTCAATGTGTCGCGTAGACCCGCATGACATCGCGGCGCAGCGCGGCCTGGCTGTCGCCGCGGCTGTAGAACATGTGCCCGCCGGGATATTCCTTGACCTGCACGCGGTTTGGATCGCCCATCAGCGGCATCTGGTCGACGATCAGCTTCGATGCCATGAACGGGCAGGACAAATCGCCCCAGCCGTGCGCGATGAGCACCTGCAGCTTGGCATCGATCGCGACCGACTGGCGCAGTTCCTCGACCGAGCCCTTGTTCTCCGCGCCGCGTTCCCACAGGCGGTTCACTTCATAGCTCAGCGCGTTGTAGCGGCCGCTGTACTTCCAGCCGACCGTATGCGTGATGAAGTCGACCATCGCGGTCGTCGTCGGCGCGATGATGCCGTCGAGGATCGGATCGTTGGTGCGCTGCTCCGGCGCGAAAGGGAACGGATCCCACGCGGTCACGTTGGAATCGTAGCGGCTGCCGAGCTTGCCTTCGCTGCGGAACACTTCGCGCAAGTACGCCTGCGTTTCCAGGCGGCCGCCGGCGCGGCGCACGAATTCCGGCGCGAGGCCGGACAGCTCCGTCACGCGCTTGACGATGCGATCGACCGCCTGCGGGTCGCTGCGGCCTTTGAGCAGGTCGGTCACGTAGTCGCCGCGCGTGTAGGCGACGATGTCGTTCATCGCGGCATCGGTCAGCTTGCCCTGGCGTTCGAGGTTGGCCGCCGAGATGCTCGGCAGGGTCAGCATCCACGGTAGCGGTGACAGGTCCCCATTGTCGTTCGCGGTCGGGTCGAGATACGGCGACACCAGCACCACGCCGTTCATCGCGACACCGAGACGCGTCTGCAGGTAGTGGGTGATGCGCGGGCCGCGGAAGCCGCCGTAGCTTTCGCCGACGAGGTACTTGCGCGACATCAGGCGGTCGTTCTTGACCAGCCAGTCGTAGATGATGCGCGAGAGATAATTGATGTCGGCTTCGGTCGAATAAAATTTCTTCTTGGCTTCGTCCTCCGGCACGCGCGCGCGGCTGAAGCCGGTACCGACCGGATCGATGAAGACGATATCGGTGAAATCGAGCCAGGTGCCCGGATTGTCGCGCGCGATGGCCGGGTCGGACGGGCTGTTGCCTTCGGCGCCGAACTGCACGCGCTTGGGTCCCAGCGCGCCGAGATTCAGATAGACCGACGATGCGCCAGGTCCGCCGTTCAAGGCGAACGTGATCGGGCGGTCCTTGCCCGGCATCGTGTAGGCGATGAACATCACGTCGGCAATCGCCTTGCCTTTCTCGTCCTCGACCGGCAGCGACCCGACGGTGGCGTCGTAGCTGAGCTTCTTGCCGTCGACCGTGGTCGTTTCGTGCACGGTCTTGTCGGCGGGGAACGGCGGCAGCTTGCCGAAATCGTCCTTGCCGGCGTCCTTGGCGCCCTCTTTGCCGCCGTCTTCCGCCGCGAACGCAGCCAATGGCGCCGCGGCGCCGCTCAGCACCAGACACGCTGCAAGCAGCGCGGTCGTCGAACGTTTCAGCATGGCAGCGCCCGTATCGTCGGAAGGAAATCAATCGAAGCGGAGCAGCATAGTCGCGGCACCGAACGCGGCGATGTGCCGGAAGTCTTGCGCCGGGGCGTGCTTGCAACTGCGCGGTCCGCCACAACGTGGTCCGCGCCGCACGCTCGACGCGCGGCCGCCATCCAGGCGCCAACGACAAGAAACGTAGCCAGGAGATCCGCATGTCCCTCACGATGTATCAGGCCTCGGTGCCGGTATTCGTCCGCAATTTGAACAATCTCGCCGAGATTTTGCGCAAGGCGGCCGCGCATGCCGAGGCGAAGAAGATCGACCCGACGGTGCTGGTCAACGCCCGGCTTTATCCGGACATGCGTCCGTTGACCAGTCAGGTGCAGTTCGCGACCGATCAGGCGAAGAACTCGAGTTCGCGACTTGCCGGCGCCGAGCGGCCGGCCTTCGAGGACACCGAGGCCACGTTCGACGAGTTGCAGGCGCGCATCGCCAAGACGATCGCGTATGTCGAGTCGCTCACGCCGGCGCAGTTCGACGGCAGCGAGGACAAGGACATCACGTTGCCGCTGCGCGGCGAGGAAGTGACCCTGAAAGGCCGGTCCTACCTGCTCGAATTCGTGCTGCCGAACTTCTATTTCCATGTCACCGCGGCCTACGCGATCCTGCGTCAGAGCGGTGTCGAGATCGGCAAGATGGATTTCCTCGGCACCTTCCCGGCCTGAAGCGTCGACCCTGCCGCGCCCTGCGCGCGGCAGCGCGTGCAGTCGCGAAGCGGAGACGATCGCTCACCTATCTGTGCGACGGCCTTGGCAGCTTTTGCGTGCCGTTCTCGCCTGCGTGGCGGGCTTGTGCGCATGATCGCGGCGTAAAGGAGCGCGATCATGCTGCAGCGATTGATCCCGAAGATCTTCTATGACCATCTGGACGAAGGCATCGACTTCTTCGTCGACGGACTCGGATTCGAGATCCCGCACCAGGACGCGGGCCTGGCGGTGATCGAACGCGACGGTGCCAAGGCGTAGCTGGTCGAAAGCCCTGAATTTGCCTCCAGGGAACGCCCGGAAATCGCCATCGAGACCGACGCAATCGGCGTGCAGCACCTGGAAATCCGCTCGCGTCGTCCCGATCTGCTGCATCCGAATGGGCGCAACGTGACAAAAAAGCCCTGGGGCGTGCTCGAATTCGCCGTGCGCGAGGCTCCGGCGTCTGCGTGATCTTCCGGCAGTGGCCCGCTGCCGAATGAGCTGCGTTGGCGCAACGGCTCCGGTGCCATCCGACATCCCGATCCTGGCCCCCGCTGCGTCGCACTGCCGCATCCTTAGGCTGTCGTCAGCTTATTGATTTTCCTTTGTATACGGCGCATATATGTTCTCAATTGCTGCGTCGCACAAAGGGTCGTTGTACTGCAAAGTCCGTCTCCTCTGGCGCTCGCGGCAGCACGCTTCCCAACTGCCCGGAGATTCACCATGAAGAAGACTGTCCTCAGCCTGCTCGCGCTCGCCGCGCTTGGCGCTGCCTCGATCGCCTCCGCCGCGCCGGCCTCGGTGTGTGCTGTTTCGCTGACCAACGACCCGGTCGTGATGCGTTTGAACAAGGATGAATTCCGCATCGTATTCGGCGTCACCAGCGACCAGTGTGCCGCCGACGGCTGCAGCGGCGTGATCCGCTACAAGGCCGACTGGAAGACCGAGAGCGGGGCGACCCGCAGCGACAACAAGCTGGTCAGCTACACGGTGCCGCGTGGCGCCAGCCGCACGATCGCGGTCGATCGCCACTACTTCGACACTGCGGAAGGCCAGCACACGACCGACATCGTCAAGGTCAGCGTCGATGATATGAGCTGCACCGACCGCGTCGCGATGCGCTGATCGGAAAAACGCACGCGGTCGGCACGGTTGCCGGCCGCGTGCGCGTGCAGCGGCGTTACAATCACGGCATGGTCGAGTTGTGGTCCCATGCCGTCGACTGGCTGAACGCATCCGCGCTCACGCCATTCGTCACGTTGATCCCTCCGAACCGGCTGGCCGGCGATTGGCGCGAGATGGCCGAGGCCTTGCTGATCGTGCTGCTGCAGGTCGCCGCGATTAGATTGGCTTTCCGCCCACCCCACAACGCCCTCGCCCCTGCGCAGCCGCGGAAACACCCGCGCTACGCGCGCATCGACTGCAGCTGTACGCAGGTCATGCTGAATCTGTTGTTCGCTTGCGAACGCTGCCTGGTCGCAATGCAATGGGATGCGTTGCGCCGCGTTCGGGGAGTGCTGTGGACACCCGCGAGATGGCATCTGGGCGAGCTCGCGTTCGACCCGTATAACCGGCCGATCGCGACTGCGCACGTGGACCTGCCTTGGTTCGATCGCGAACCGGCGCGGGAATCGCTCGAAGGAACTGCGGTCGGGTAGGCGTTGCCAAGCGGAGGGGAGCCGTTTATGAACGAAAAGTCCTCGGGATGTGACGTAGTTCACCTTGAGGAGGTGTGCCTGCGTGCCATGCTGAGTGTTTGGTCGACCTTGCTTGGCGTTGTGCGGATCGGATTCCGCAGGTCCGCTGTGACAGGGAACAGACGCTTGAGGGGCGCGCCAGCGCGACGGAGATGACCGAAGTCAGTTCCAGCGAAAGTCTGCTGCGCCTGCAGAGCGAGATCCTGGAAGCGGTCGCGCGTGGCGAGAAGCTGGTGACGATCGCTCAGCGCATCTGCCTGCGCGCCGAGCAGCTCGCGCCCGAAACGATCTGCACGATCCTCACGATCGATGCACAGGGTCGCATCCATCCGCTCGCCGCGCCGAGCCTGCCCGATCACTACTCGCATGCGCTTGAGGGCGTTTCGATCGGCCCCTGCAGCGGCTCCTGCGGTACCGCCGCGTTTCGTCGCGAGGCGGTCGAGGTGACCGACATCGAGAACGATCCGCTGTGGGCCGACTTCAAGGCGCTGGCGCTTCCGCTCGGTCTGCGCGCGTGCTGGTCGAGTCCGATCAAGGCGCGCGATCAGCGCGTGGTCGGCACGTTCGCGTTCTACTACCGGACGCAGCGCGGCCCGGCCGAGCTCGAACGTCAGATCGTCGAGAAGTGCGTGACCTTGTGCGCGATCGCGATCGAACACGACGAAGTGCAGTCGCGCATCAATCAGCTCGCGTTCTACGACAGCCTGACCGGCCTGCCCAACCGCGCGCAATTCCAGGAGCTCGCCGCCGACGTGCTGGCAGCGCTGCCGGCCGATCGCGCGATCAACATCCTGTACATCGACCTGGACGACTTCAAAGGCGTCAACGACACGCTCGGTCATCGCGTCGGCGATCTGCTGCTCGAAGGCGTCGCGCGCCGCCTGCTGGCCTGCATGGGCGAGAGTTCCTTCGTCGCGCGCCTGGGCGGCGACGAATTCGCGGTGATCCAGTCCTGCCCGGCCGGACCCCAGGAAGGCTCGCTGCTGGCGCAGAAGATCCTGGCCGTGCTCGACGAACCGTTCGACATCGACGAACAGCGCGTCGGCATCGGCGCCAGCATCGGCATCGCGCAGACAGCGGACGCCGAGATGCCGCTCGCCGATCTGTCCAAGCATGCCGACATGGCGTTGTACGAGGCGAAGAGCGAGGGCCGCAAGACGTTCCGCTTCTTCGTACCGGACATGGAGATCGCCGTGCAGACGCGGCGCAGCCTGAAGCAGGATCTGCGCAATGCGGTCGACAACGGCGATTTCACGCTGGTCTACCAGCCGATCATCATGCTCGCGTCGAACGAGCTGTCCGCCGTGGAGGCGCTGCTGCGCTGGCGGCATCCGGCGCATGGCGTGGTTTCGCCGGCCATTTTCATTCCGATCGTCGAGGAGATCGGCCTGATCGGCCCGCTCGGCGATTGGGTACTGCGCGAAGCGTGCTCCGCCGCGGCACGATGGCCAAGAGTGATCAAGGTCGGCGTGAACCTGTCGCCGCTGCAGTTCCGCAAGGCCGGCTTCGTGCTCGACGTGGTGAGCGCGCTGCACCAGGCCGGGCTGCCGCCGGAGCGGCTCGACCTCGAGGTGACCGAGAGTGCCCTGCTGTCGCGCGATCTCGCCACGCGCACCGCGCTGCATGAGCTGCACGACTATGGCGTGCGCCTCTCGCTCGACGATTTCGGCACCGGCTACTCGTCGCTGCAGTCGCTGCGGTCGTTCCCGTTCGATCGCATCAAGATCGACATGTCCTTCGTGCGCGACATCGGCATGGACGCTGATTCCACGGCGATCATTCGCGCCGTGATCCGTCTGGCGCGCGAACTCGGCATCCGCACCACCGCCGAAGGCATCGAGACGGCCAGCCAGCTCGACTGGCTCGCGCGCAACGGCTGCACCGAAGGCCAAGGTTATTGGTTCAGCAAGCCGATCAGCGCCGACGATCTGCAGGTGCTGCTCGAATCGCCGGTGCGCAACGACGAACTGATCGTGCCGCCGGCCGCACTTGCCCACGGCACCGGCTAGGGCGCGGGCTTTTTTCCGGGCTGCGCATCTTCGCATCGATCGGAGAACAGCACGATGAGTGTCCCGAGGGTCTGCGTCATCGGTGCGGGGCCAAGCGGCATCGCCGCGGCGAAGAACTGCATCGAAGCCGGGCTCGACGCCGTCGTCTTCGAAAAAAACGACAAGGTCGGCGGCAACTGGGTGTTCGACGCCAGGACCGGACATTCCAGCGTCTACGAACATACCCACATCATCAGTTCGAAGCGCCTCTCCGAATACGAAGATTTTCCGATGCCGGCGACGTATCCGGACTATCCGGACCATCGCCAGCTGCAAGCCTATTTCGACGCCTACGCGCGGCATTTCGGCGTGCATGAGCGGATTCGCTTCCGCCACACCATCGAGAAAGCGACGCGGCTGGCATCGGGCGAATGGAAGGTCGAATTCCTCGACGAGCAGGGCGGCGCGCACACGGAGTCGTTCGACGTCCTGATGGTCGCCAACGGTCATCACTGGAAGCCGAAGCATCCGCACTACGAAGGGCGCTTCAGCGGCACCTACCTGCACTCGCACGATTTCAAAGGCGTCACCGATGCCTGGCGCGGTCAGCGCGTGCTGGTCATCGGTGGCGGCAATTCTGCCTGCGACGTCGCGGTCGAGTCCGCGCGCGTCGCCGCTAAAGTCTGCCTGTCGATGCGCAGCCCGCAGTGGTTCCTGCCGAAGTTCCTGTTCGGGCAGCCGAGCGACGTGTTCGCCGTGCGCAGCAACTGGATGCCGCGCCGCCTGCGCCAGTGGATCTTCACGCGCCTGTTGACCTTCCTGCAGGGTCCATACAGCGATTTCGGGTTGCCGACGAACACCGAGCCCGTGCTCGCGCATCACCCGACGCTCAGCTCGGACCTGCTCGACTTCATCCGCCACGGCCGCATCGAACCGCGACCGGGCATCCGCCAGTTTCACGGCGACGAAGTGGAATTCGTTGACGGCCGACGCGAGACGTTCGACATCGTCTGCGCCTGCACCGGATTCTGGATCAGCTTTCCGTTCTTCGATGCGTCCTTCATCGATTTCCAGCATGCCCCGCAGGTGCCGCTGTATCGACGCATGATGCATGCGGAGTATCCGAACCTCTATTTTATCGGGCTGTTGCAGCCGACCGGTTGCGTCTGGCCGTTGGCGGACTACCAGGCCAAACTCGCCTGCGCGGAAATCCGCGGAAGCTATCGCCGCCCGGCAGATCTCGAGTCGGCGATACGCCACGAACTCGGCCGCTCGCCGTTCGCACAAGCACGCGGGCTGCGTCATTCGACCGAGGTCGACTACCACGCATTTCGCGACGAGCTCAAAGCCGAACTCGCCAAGGCCGGCATCGACATCGGGCGGCCGCCGATGGGCATCGCCTCGCGATACAAATCGTTTCGCGTGCAGACGGCGACATAGCGAGCAGGCCGCGCGCAACGGCGATCTCGCCGCGGCGACCCCGCCGCCGAAGCCTGCGTGCCGCCGGCGTTCCCCGGCCTCAGCCAGCGTCTCAGCGAGAGCTTCCGCGCAGCACGCAGTATTGGGAAACATCGTTGTCCGAGCGCGATGCCGATGCGGCGAACATCGCGGCATTGAAGTCGGCGCTGCCGATGCGCGATTGCCCTTGCTCGTGCTCGCCGCCGACGGAACCAACGATGGGGTGCCCGCCGATCAAGTCGACGTGCGCAAGGCCGGCGACGCCGGCTACGCCAGCGAGCGTCGGCGTATCGCGCGGCAGTCGACACGCGGCTGTGTGACGGCGATCGCGCACTCTTCGCACAACGTACCGGAAGAGCAGCCAGCGGCGACTGCGCAGGTCATTGCCACGGTGAGCGCGCAGGTGATGCGGACGGCTGCACCTTGAGGCCAGCGCGCCGAACCGTAGGCAGGAGGGACATCATGTCCGCGAACGCGCGAATCCAACGCACTTTTCCAGTGCTACCCGTTGCATCCCATTGCGCCGTTGCGTAGCGCCCGCCGCAGTGACCCGAGCGTTGCGCAGGCCTGCGTTGTGCCACGATTTCACGGCGGCATCATCGCACCGGACATGCGTTCGCGTCGCAGCAGGTACACGCCTGCGACGATGATGACGGCGGCGCCGAGCAGCATCGTGCGATCCGGCAATGTGTTCCAAACCAGCCAGTCCAGGCCGAGGCCCCAGACCAGCGCGGTGTATTCCAGCGGTGCCAGCAGCGCAGCCGGCGTATGGCGAAATGCGTGGGTGAGAGCCCACTGGCCGACCGCGCCGGTGACGGCGAGCACGACGAGCAACCAGGCATGTTCGACGCGCACGGCGACCCAGTGCGGCCACGCCAGCAGCGTGGCGAACAGGCCGAGCATGGCGAGCATCCAGAACACCATGCTCTGCGTGGAATCGGTGCGCCCGAGGATGCGCACGACGATCGCCGACAGCGCATAGGCGGCCGCCGCGGCGATCACGGCGAGGCCGCCGAGCGACAGCATGCCGGCGCCGCTCGGCCGCAGCACGATCACGCTGCCGATCAGGCCGACCGCGATCGCGCTCCAGCGCCGCCAGCCGACCTGCTCGCCGAGAATCGGCACCGCCAGCGCGGTGATCAGCAAGGGGGCGACGAAGAACAGCGAATACGCCTCCGCCAGCGGCAACGTCTGCAGGCCGAAGGCGAAGGCCGCCAGCATCAGCACCGACAACGCGCCGCGCAGCAGATGCAGCGGCCAGCGTACGCGCACGAGCTGGCGCGCGCCGCCATCGATCAGCGCCCAGGCGGCGATCAACGGCAACGAAGTCAGCCCGCGCAGCGCAGCGACCTGCATCGCCGGATAGTGCGGCGTCAGCGCCTTCATGCACGCATCCATCACGGAGAACGTGGCGACGGCGAGCAGCATCGACAGGATGCCGCGGCGATGGATGGCAGCGGTGTCGCTCATGATCGTCCGAGGGCATCCATTGGTCGGCGCGCCGCGTCGGCGGCGCAGCGCCGGCATCGACGTGCGGCGCGGCTGCTACGCTACCAGCTTGCGATGCTGTCGACGCGTGCCCGATGCCGGACTTCCTGATCAGCGACATTCGCGAGACCGCTCACCGCGGAACGGACGATCTGCTCAGCGCCGGTCTCGGCCTCGACGGCCTCAGGGCGAAGCCGCCGGTGTTCGCCGATGCCGCTGCGCCGACTCCGGCGGAACTGCGTCGGCGCGCGATCCACACGAACTGGAACGGGATCGCCGATCTCGGCCCGCTCGGCGGCTACGGCACGCTGTATGGCGGCGTGCCGAACGTGCCGGGGCGCGAATACCAGGCGTTCGCAACGATTCCGGGCGCGCAGTCCCCGCATCGCGTGCTGACGCAGGTGCCCGATCATTTCGATACGCGCGCGCCCTGCCTGCTGGTGGCACCGTCGTCGGGTTCGCGCGGTATCTACGCGGCGATCGCGCTGGCAGGCGCCTGGGGTTTGCCGCGTGGCTGCGCGGTCGTCTACACCGACAAGGGCACCGGCACCGGTTACTTCGATGCCACCAGCGACACGGGCGTGCAGCTCGACGGTACGCGCGGCAGGCGTGGCGATGCCGTGCTCGAATTCGAACCTGCGGGCAACCGGGCTGAGTACGGCGTCGCCGTCAAGCACGCGCATTCGGGCGATCACCCCGAGGCCGATTGGGGACGCCACGTCCTGCAGGCGGCTGCATTCGGTCTGGCGATGCTCGATCGTGCTCATCCACAGCAGGCACCCTTTACGCCGGCGAATACGCAGATCATCGCCGTCGGCCTGTCGAACGGCGGCGCTGCCGTGCTGCAGGCGGCCGGCATCGACACTGCGCATCAGCTCGCCGGCGTCGTCGCGCTGGAGCCGAACGTGCATGTCGAAGGATACGGCCGCGCGTTGTACGACTATGCGACCGAAGCGGCACTGTATCTGCCATGCGCGCTCGCCGATGCGCGCTTCAGCGCGATTCCTTTCGCCCGCGTGCACGGCGAGCTCGCGCCGGCGTGGACGGCTCGCTGCGCACGCCTGCGCGAAGCCGGCTTGATCGGCGGCGCGGACATCGCGGCGCGGGCGCGCAGCGCACTCGATCACCTGCGCGCCAGCGGCTGGGACGAACGCACCCTCGAAACCGCGGCGAGCACGACGGCGTTCGACCTGTGGCGCACGCTTGCGGCGACATATGCGTCGGCCTATCTGCGCGCGCCGGCCGGCGCGATGCCGTGCGGTTTTCACTTCGGCGCCCTCGCCGCGAACGAAGTCTCGAGCACGCCCGACGTCGCGGCCCGCGCGGCGTGGTGGGCGGACGCGAACGGCATCCCGCCGGGAGCTGGCATCGTGCTGCTCGGCGCCAGCGACGCGTCGAGCGATCCGACGGCGGCAGGCATCGACGGCTTGCGTGCGCTGTGGAGCGGTGATGGCGCGGACGCAGTCGCGCTGCGCGCGTCGGTTGCCGAGACTGCGGTGCGTATACCGCGCGCGCAGCTGCCGATCATCGTCGCGCAGGGCGAGGTCGACGGCCTGCTGCCGATCGCCTTCAGCAGTGCGCCCTACGTCGCCGCGCTCGAGGCCGCCGGCTGCAGCCCGGTATACTGGCGCGTGCCGCACGCGCAGCATTTCGATGCATTCCTCGCGCTGCCGGCGTTCGGCGATCGCCACGTGCCGCTGATGCCGTATGGCTACGCCGCACTCGACGCGCTGTGGTCGCACCTGACCCAAGACACGCCGTTGCCGCCGTCGCGAAGATTCGCCACGACGCCGCGTGGCGCGACGGTCCTCGACGGCGCTTCGCTGGACTTGCAAGACGCGCGTGCGCAGTCGCCCCCGGCCGACCGAAGCGTGCGTTGAATACGCGCAGCCCGCCGTACACCCGCATGCGATCGATTCCGTCCCTTCTTCTATTTTTCGTGGTGGGCGGCCATGCAGCGGATGCGCCGTCGGTGCCGCCTGCGTTCGTCGCCAAGGCCGGCGCGGCGCCGTCGACGAATCGATCGACGCGCATCCTGCGCTGCACCTAGCGCGCAGCTATCGTGTACTTCGTACCGGCGCGCTGCTGCGATGTGCCGAGCGTGCTCTATGACGCCGAGGCGAGCACCCATGC
>Ga0247776_10000029_pt1 | contig 53472 bp, 39 predicted proteins | sample UWRJL199509C5_FD_179912 | JGI IMG/M metagenome (GOLD analysis project Ga0247776, IMG submission 179912) | Plant litter microbial communities from Arlington Agricultural Research Station in Wisconsin, United States - UWRJ-L199-509C-5 | ecosystem: Environmental > Terrestrial > Plant litter >...
GACGAAGAGGGGAACGGCAGTCGCATCGGGCGCACCCTCACGGCGCCTCGGCATGACGATCCGCGTGCCGTGCGCTTCGCGTTCGTGTCGTGCCAGAGCGTCAACGAGGGTGCGCAAAACACCTTCCGCCGAATGATATGGGAAGACCAGCACGCCGCCGCGGATCAGCGCTTGGCCTTCGTGCTGCACCTGGGCGATTTCATTTACGAGGTCGTCGAATATCCCGACGAGATCGCTCACCGCTACGACCGCACCGTCTACGACATTGGCCGCATTCCGGACGGCCGCAAGGTCGGCGACTTCCACGTGCCGACCACGCTCGCCGGATACCGCATGGTGTATCGCGCGCACATCGCCGACCCCGACATCCAGGACGCGCGCGCATGGTTTCCATTCGTGTGCATCGGCGACAACCACGAGTTCTCGTGGCAGGGCTGGCAGAGCACGGTCAAGTACAACGGCAAGTCCGAGCCGGCGCAGCCGCTGCGCGTGGCCGCCAACCAGGCGTGGTGGGAGTTCATCCCGTCGCGCGTCGCCAAGGCCTCCGGGCCGGGGCTCGACCGGTTCAATCCACCCGCGGTAAAGGTAGCTCCGATCGAGCATGTCGATGCGGACGGCCTCGGCGACGAGCCCAACAATCACGCGGCGCTCGCCAGCATGACCGCCTACCGCGCGCTGCGCTACGGCAAGCATGTCGAGTTGATCCTGACCGACATGCACAGCTACACGATGGAGGATCCGACGTCGCGGCCAGGCGCCGACGCGCTCCAGTCCGACGACTTCCCGTTCCTGTTTCCACAGGAGGCGATGGAGATCCTCGACGGCGGTCGCGCGCATGAGGGTGGCAAGCCGCCGGCGAGCATCGCGTTCGGCAGCGCGGCCGTGCCGAACTTCCGCAAGGACGAGCCACCGATCACGATCCTCGGCCGCCAGCAGAAGGCCTGGTTCAAGCGCACGATGGCCGCCTCGCAGGCGACCTGGAAGATCTGGGGCGCGACGAACGGCACGCTCGACTTTCGCGCCGATCCGCACCATCTTCCCGCGGGCCTCGCCAAGACCGCATGGCCCGGCGCGGGCTATGCGTGTTTCGGCGGCGGCGATCTCAGTGGCATCTACCGCGAGCGCGCCGAGCTTTACGATTTCATCCGCGACAACCGCATCGAAGGTTTCGTGACGGTCTCCGGCGATCGGCACAGCTTCTGGGCGGGGTACGCCGCCAAGGCGCTGCCGCCGCACGCTTTCGAGCCGGTCGGCGTCACGTTCATCACCGGCTCGATCTCCGCCCCCGGCTTGGCCGAATCACTGGAACACAAGCTCGAGGATCATCCGCTGCGACCGATCTTCTCGGTCGCGCGCGCCGACGGCCGACACGAGGCGACGATCAACCTGACGCTGAAACGCGGCGTGCGCAGCGCGCTGGAATACGCACGCTCAGGCGACATCGCCGCCGCGCGACGCCTGACCAATCCCGATAACGCGCCGCACCTCGAGTTCGTCGACATGGGCGGGCACGGCTATTCCGTAGTGACCGCGGGTGTTGATCGGATGTCGACCGAATTCGTCTGCATCCCGCGGCCCATCAAGCGTGCGGAAACGGCTGACGGCGGGCCCGTCCGCTATCGTGTTCGGCACACGGCCCAGAAATGGCAATCGGGTGCGCGACCCGTGCTTGTGCGGGAGATTGTCGAAGGCGATGTGGAAACGATGATTTGAATCACGTGCTGGCTGTTGAAGCGAAGGCCAACGGGCGGCGTCGTGCGGGTGCTGTAATCCTGGGACGACTTTGCGTGCGCTGCATCAAGAAACCAGAGCGCACTGTCACTGGACAAGGGCCAAATAGAGGCCCAAATTCTCCCAGGATGTTTCCAGTGGAGGTCTGAAATGGCACGCGCCATTACCGTCAAGAAAGCGACCCGCAAGGCGACTAAGAAAACAGTGGTCAGCCCGGTCGACAAGGCGAAGCCGAAAGCAACGGCCGTCAAGAAGGAGACCCGCAAGGCGACGGAAACGCCAGTTTCCAGCCCGGCCAAGAAAGCGAAGCGGAACGCACGCAGCCCGAGCAAGCCCACGGCCGAGCCAGTCCTCACCACACTGAAGGCTGCCATGACGGGCAGGGCCAGCCCCGCAAAGGCCAAGGAGGGCGACGAGCCAGTCTTTGCCTACATTCGCAGCCTGCCGCAGCCGCAACGCGGCATCGCCGAACGCGTCGATGCGCTCGCGGCCAAGACGCTGCCGGCCTTGAAGCGCTCGGTGAAGTGGGGCATCGCGTGGTATGGCGTGGGTGACGGCTGGTGCTTCTGCTGTGGCGGATTCGCCGGCCACGTCAAGCTCACGTTCGGGCGCGGTACCTTGCTCAAGCCCGTACCGCCGGTGACGCCGATTGGTATGGGCAAGGACTCGCGGGGCGTGGACCTCGCATCGGTGGACGACCTCGACGAACGTCAGGCGGCGGCGTGGATGAAACAGGCTACGGATCTTCAGGGATTTGGGGGGAAGAAGCGGTGAGGGGGGATGCCAGCCGGTGGATGCGCGACGCGCAGAATTGAGAACTTCGTAGGGTGACGCTTGAACTAAGCGGCCACCGGCCGCTTCACCGCAGCGCCGAACCCGCCGACCCGCTTGAGCGAATAGTCACGCGCCTCAGAGGATGCTGAGAATACGAGCCACAAACAAGATTTCCTCGCCATCGACGGTGTTTAGCAGTACCGGTTGCCCCTTGAAGCAGAATGCTGACTGCTCATACCGGTACACGCAGTTCAACACGGTACCCGCCAAATGGGTTCGGGGTAAGCCTCTAATTTCGGTGGATCTTGTGGCCCTTACTACGGCGTCTTGGACCTGCGTGTCCGAGAGGGCGGAAGATGACAGGGCGGCTTTTCGCTTGTGAAGCGCGTGAAGGCATTGCGGCCAGCGCACCCGATGAGGAAAACGCCGATGAAGCGCCAAGAAGCGCTAATGCACGCATGAAGGGAACCTACCGCCGGAATTAGTCATGTCAATCACGCAGCGGCAGGTCGGGTTGTCTTTGATCGGGTCGCGCAGTCGATATCCAGGACACGAAGCCGGTGCCCCAGAGCGCGATGGCGCAAATGACGTCGACGGCAGCAACGACAGGAGCCGCAGCCAGTCCGCCGGCGATGAACGCAACGCCACCGATGCCTGCCAATGTCATCAGCGAAGCGGTAGCGTGAAAGAACGGTGCTCGGAACAATCGCGCGAAAGGGTAGAAATGCAAGCCGACGATGATCGCGATGGCGGGTATCAGATATTGCTCGAGGTGGTGATCGGCCAGCACATACGCGGCGACGTTCATGGCGACGATTTCGGCCGCGAAGATCGCGGCAAAAAGAAGGCCGGTGCGACGCTGCCGCGCCGGCGATGCATCGAGAGTGCGGGGCAGTTGTCGTCCGCGGCGGATGAGTGCGATGCCGACGATCACCAGCGCCGCGGTGATCAGCGCAATGATCGTGTAACCCGCGGCGACAAACGCGGTTGGCCACTCCGATCTTGACGAGCTAGCCCAGAATGCCGCGAATGCGGCGCAAACGAGGGTTCCCAAGCCACGGTTGCGCATCGCCCAAGCGGTTGTGCCGGCGGATCCATTCGTGTTCATGACGGAGTCGGCTCCCGTGGTCGGACGCGCATGCGAAGACGCGTCTTTCGCGATGCCGCTTGCCATGCATAGTCGCCGCATCTGCTGCCGAAGATCAGTCGGGCACGTCACCGGGTGGAGGTGACAGGTGTCAGCCAGGACGAGCGGCTAAACAGGATCGGTCGGGCGCTCGGACGCGGATCGCGGTCGCGTCCCCGTTGGCTACTGCTCGTGGCCAAGCGAAACGGTTGATTGCATGCAACAGTTAGGCTTGCAGCCATCAGACCCTCAAATCCATTCGCACGCGCAGGCGTTAACGAGAGGAGGGCATCGCTCAGCGCAACTAGGTGCTGACTCGTTGTTGGATCATGTGCGGGATGAGCGCCAATCTGGGGAAAGTGCCAAGCAATCAAAATAGTGGTTTGACTCAGGGCTCGATTTCCTAAATCCGCGGGTTCGCATCTGGTCCATACACGTTTTTCTACGAAAGATGTGGGTCAGAATGATTTTCGATGTAGCAGTGAAGCGCAGCGAGTCACCCAAACACCAATTCCGCCGCCAACACCCCGTCCAACGCCTGCAACGACTGCCGCAGCGCTGGACTCGCACGCACCCGCCACTCCGCGCCCAGCTCGATATCCGCCTGGCCGCCCGCATTGCGATACGACAAACGCACCGGCGTCGCGCCACCGCGATGCGCCGCCAGCGCACGTTCGAGCTTCTGGATGAAATCCCCATGCACGCCGTTGAGGCGCAATCGCACCGAGCGCGCGCGGCGTTCGCAGGCGGCTTCGATCGTCGAGACCGCGTTGACGCGCACCTGGTAGCCGCCGGAGAAGTCGTCGATGCTGAGGCCGCCTTCGAAGACCAAGATCGCATCGCGTGTCAGCAGCGGGCCGTATTCGACCCAGCTTTCGCGATACAGCACGGCTTCGAACTTGCCGGAGAAATCCTCGACCGTGACGAAGGCGCGGCTGTCGCCTTGCTTGCGGATCGCGATGACCGAGCCGGCCAGGGTGAAGGATTGCAGGTCGGCGAAGCGGCTGCGGCCTTCGCGGCTCGGCGGGCGGTAGTGCTTGTCGATGTCGCCGATCGAGCAGGTGGCGACTTCCTTGATCAGCTCGCGCCAGGTATCGGTCGGGTGACCCGACAGGTAATAGCCGAGCGTGTCGCGCTCGCCGGCGAGGCGTTGCTCGACCGGCCATTCGGCGACTTCGGTCAAGGCGATCTTCGGCGTCGCTGGGCTCGACGCGCCGAACATCGAAAACTGGCCGGCGTCGGCGTCGCGCGCCTGCTGCTCGGCGGCGCGCATGCATTCGGGCAGCTGCGCGAACAGGCTGGCGCGGTTCTTCGCCAGCGCGTCCATCGAGCCGGACAGGATCAAGGCTTCGAGCGTGCGCTTGTTGAGTTTCTGCGCGTCGATGCGCTGGCAGAAGTCGGCGAGGTCCTTGAATCCGCCGCCACGCCGGCGTGCCTCGACGATGTTCTCGACCGCGCCGCGGCCGACGCCCTTGACCGCGCCGAGGCCGTACTGGATCGTCTTTGCGTCGGTCGCCTCGAACATATAGGCGGACGCGTTGATATCCGGCGGGCGCACGGTCAAGCCGAGCGCGCGCGATTCGCCGAGGAAGTTGACCACCTTGTCGGTGCCGTCCATGTCGCTCGACAGCACCGCGGCCATGAACTCGGCCGGGTAGTGCGCCTTCAGCCAGGCGGTCTGGTACGACACCAGCGCGTAGGCGGCCGCGTGCGACTTATTGAAGCCGTAACCGGCGAACTTTTCCATCGTGTCGAACACGGCGTCGGCCTTCGCTTCGACGACGCCGTTCCTCGCCGCACCGTCGCGGAAGATCGCGCGGTGCTTGGCCATTTCCTCGGCCTTCTTCTTGCCCATCGCGCGGCGCAGCAGGTCGGCGCCGCCAAGCGAGTAGCCGCCGACGATCTGCGCCATCTGCATGACCTGTTCCTGATAGACCATGATGCCGTAGGTCTCTTTCAGAACCGGCTCGACGCGCGGATCGGGGTAGTCGATCGTTTCGGTGCCGTGCTTGCGCCGGCAGTAGCTCGGAATCAGGTCCATCGGGCCCGGGCGGTACAGCGCACCGAGCGCGATGATGTCTTCGAAGCGATCGGGCTTGGCGTCTTTCAGCATGCCTTGCATGCCGCGCGATTCGAACTGGAACACCGCGACGGTGCGCGCCTTCTTCAAGAGCTCGAACACCGCGCTGTCGTCGAGCGGCAGGCGCGCCAGGTCGATCGCGACGTCGCCGGCTTGCGCGCGGCGCACATTGATCGCCTTCACCGCCCAGTCGATGATCGTCAGCGTGCGCAGGCCGAGGAAGTCGAACTTGACCAGGCCGACGGTCTCGACGTCGTCCTTGTCGAATTGCGTGACCAAGCCTTCGCCGCCGTTTTCCGAGAACAGCGGGGCGTAGTCGGACAGCGGTCCCGGCGCGATGACGACGCCGCCGGCGTGCTTGCCGGCGTTGCGCGTCAGGTCTTCGAGCTTCAGCGCGAGGTCGACCAGCTCGGTCACTTCCTCGTCGCTTTCGTATAGCTGCTTGAACTCGGCGACGACGCGGTCGGGTTCCTCGCGCGATTTTTTCGAACGGCCGAGCGCGTCTTCCAGCGCGAGGTCGAGCGGCATCTTCGGAATCAGCTTGGCGATGCGGTCGACCTGGCCGTACGGCATGCCGAGCACGCGGCCGGTGTCGCGCAGCACCGCCTTCGCGGCCATCGTTCCGTAGGTGATGATCTGGCTGACGCGGTCGCGGCCGTATTTACGGCCGACGTAGTCGATCACCCGATCGCGCCCGTCCATGCAGAAGTCGACGTCGAAGTCCGGCATCGACACGCGTTCGGGATTGAGGAAGCGCTCGAACAGCAAGCCGTAGCGCAGCGGGTCGAGATCGGTGATGCCGAGCGCGTAGGCGACCAGTGAACCGGCACCCGAACCGCGCCCCGGACCGACCGGGATATCGTTCTGCTTGGCCCAGTTGATGAAGTCGGCGACGATCAGGAAGTAGCCGGGGAAACCCATCTGCACGATGACGTCGAGTTCGGTATCGAGGCGTCGTTCGTAGTCTTCCTGGGTGAAGCCCGGTGCGGGCGCGTACGCGAGCAGGCGCTTGGCGAGTCCCTCGTGCGATTGCGCGCGGATGAAGCTGCCGAGCGTGTGTTCGCTCGGCACCGGAAACGCGGGCAGGAAATAGGTACCGAAGCTGAGTTCGAGATTGCAGCGCTTGGCCAGCTCGATCGAGTTCTCACACAGCTCGGGCAAGTCGGCGAACAGCGCCTGCATTTCTTCGGCGGATTTCAGGTACTGCTCGGGCGAATAATCGTGCGGGCGTTTCGGATCGGCCAGCACGCGGCCGGCATGGATGCACACGCGCGCCTCGTGCGCGTCGAAGTCTTCGCGTTCGAGAAAGCGCACGTCGTTGCTCGCGACGGTCGGCAGGTCGAGCCGCGCGGCGAGATCGAGTGCGACGGCGAGGAATGCTTCTTCGTGCGCGCGCTGCGTGCGCGTCACCTCGAAATACAGGCGCTCGGGAAACTGCGATCGCCACCACTGCGCGCGCGCGAACGCGGCCTCGTCGCGCCCGCCGAGCAGGTTATGGCCGACGTCGCTGGCCTGGCCGAGCAGGGCGATCAAGCCGCCGCTCATCGTCTCGAACCAGTTGGGCTCCACCAGCGCGTGATCGCCGTGGCGGTTTTCGGCATAGGCGCGCGTCAGCAGGCGCGACAGATTCAGATAACCCTCGCGGTTCTGGCACAGCACGGTCAAGCGCTGCGGCCGGCCGCGGTCCTGCGCATCGGCGATCCACAGGTCGCTGCCGGCGATCGGCTTGATGCCGGCGCTCTCGGCCGCCTTGTAGAACTTGACCAGGGCGAACAGGTTGGCCTGATCGGTCAGCGCGACCGCCGGCATCTGCGCGCGCACGCACGCCTCGACCAAATCGCCGACGCGGATCGTCGAATCGGTCAGCGAGTACTCGCTGTGGACGTGGAGGTGGACGAAACCGGAAGGCATGAGGGACGCGACGCTTGGGCGTTCAGCGTAGTCGCTGACCGGGTCTTGGGCAAGATTGACAGCAGCCTGCGGACCGTTCCGCGGCTGCGCCGCTTGGCACGCGATACGCCGCTGCCGCGCTACGGCGTCGCGAGACTCCCGCTGGACGGAAACAGCTCGGGCGCCAGCAGCCGCCGCACCGGCGCGAAGCCGACGCGATGCAGGGGGCACGGGCCGAGGCGTTCGAGCGCGTCCAGATGTTCCGGGGTCGCGTAGCCTTTGTGCTGCGAGAAACCATAGCCGGGATGGCGCGGACACAGCTCGCGCATGATCTGGTCGCGCGTGGTCTTGGCGAGAATCGAGGCGGCGCTGATGGCCGGCTCGCTGGCGTCCCCGTCGATGATCGCGCGCGCGGTGCACGGCAGCGTCTTCGGCAGGCGGTTGCCGTCGATCAGCGCCAGCGTCGGCGCGATCGCGAGCGCGGTGAGCGCGCGCGTCATTCCGATGAGGGTGGCACCGAGGATATTCAGACGCTCGATCTCGTCGATGTCGACCGCGACCACCGCCCACGCCAGCGCACTCGCGCGGATGCGCGGCGCCAGGGTCTCGCGCTGCGCTTCGCTGAGCACTTTGGAATCGGCGAGGCCGCGCGGCCGCCGGCGCGGATGAAGGATTACGGCAGCAACGACGACGGGTCCGGCCAGCGGTCCGCGTCCGGCTTCGTCGACGCCGGCGACGACTTCATCGATGCCGAAGCGCAGCGCGCGGCTCATTCGTGCAGGTCCTGCAACTGGGTGAACACGTAGTCATGATAGGACGTCACCGTGCGCGCGTCCTTGCAATCGAGGTAACGCCCTTTGCAGCGCTCGCGCAGCAGCGTGCTGGCTTGGAAGAATTCGTCCTTCGGCACGCCGGCGACATCCAGCAGCAGCGAGCCGAGGAACGCGATGTCGAGCACCGGATAATCGAATGTCTTGCGTACCGGGAAGTTGGATTTCAGCATGAAGTACGTGACCCAGTGCGTGTTCGGTCCGGCTTCCTTCGGCACCGTTTTCGGAATTTCGTTGATGGCGCCGTCGAACGAGGGCTGGTGGTCGCCGAAGTGCATCAGCACGGTCGGATGATCGCCGCCGAGGAGGAATTTTTCCAGCTCCGCGAGCATCGCGTCGGACTGCTGCAGGCGTTCGAGATAGTTGCCGAGGTTGAGATTCAGCCAGTCGTCCAGTTCCTTCGGTTTGAAGGTGTGCGCAAACAGCGGCTGGTCGTACGGTTTGGGCAACTCGGCCAGCGGCACCATGTGCGGGCCGTGCTGGTGCAAGGTCAGCATGAAGACGAACAGCGGCTGTTCGGGATGGATGCGCTTTTCGTCCGCGTAGATGCGTTCGAACACATGCAGCAGATCCGCATCGCGGCTTTCCCAGCCGAGACCGTACTGGGTGCCGTCGTAGAACGCATCGAAGCCGTAGTAGTCGTACGCGTTGCGTGCGTTGAGGAAGTCGCCGCTCATCGGATACACCGCGATCGCGCGATAGCCGGCGCTCTTGAACGCTTTCGGCAGCGTGTACGCGACGCGCGGTGCGAGGTTGTACGGCGCATACAGGCCGGCGTTGCCGAACAAGGTATGCGCCAGGCCGGTCAGCAGCGAGAACTCGCTGGTCCAGGTACCGCCGCCGAACGTGTGCACGCTCAAGGGGCCGTGCGCGCGCGTCGACTTGTCCGCATCGAACATGCGCCGTTTGCATTCCGGGCGCGTGCACAGTTTCAGTATGCGCGGATCGAACGTGCTCTCCTCGAGGACCGCGACCACGTCGGGCCGCGTCGACGGCGCCTGCAGCGCGCGCTCGAGTTGCCACGAGAGATTGTGATCGACGTCGGGCGGAATCGTCGGCCGCACGATCACGGTGTCGTTGAACGAAGTGAAGAAGTCGGTGATGAAGCTCTTGTCGTTGACGGTGATCCACATCGGCTTGTTGAACACAGCGTCGAACGGCCCGGTCGGCGTCAGGCAGACGACGAACGAGGCGAGCGCGGCAGCGGTTCCGAGCAGGCGTACGCCCGCACGTTGTGCGCGCGATTCGCCGAGCAGCAGGCTCGGCCGTTCGCCGAGGAACGACACGATCAGCAACAGCGGCGCCAGGATCAGCACGGCGAGGCTGACGCCGAGCAGCAGCGGATAGTGCGTGATGACGTCGATCGTGCCGCGGTTGAAATACTCGAGATCGGGCGCCAGCAGCGGCGTGGTCAGGTAGAGAAATTTCAGCCGGCCGGCGATCTCGATCGCGCCGAACAGGAACGCGACGACCAACAGCGCGAACGCGACGCGCGCGCTGGCGAACAGCACGGCCAGCAGCGTGAGCAGGACCAGGGTCGCCGCGAAGATCTTTTCTTGCGTCGTGTGCTCGCTGAGCGGGCCGAATGCAACGAAGACGAAGAACACCAGCAGCGCGAATGCGCGCAGCAGACCGGTGCGGCGGCGCGGCAGGATCGGCAGAGGAGTCACGCGGCAATCGTCATCGGCCGCATCGTGCGGATGCGCGCAGCGCGCGTCAATGCGCAGTGCGGCACGTTCAAGCGTGGTGCGCGCCGGCCGCCGCCGCGTCGTCGCCGTCGATCAGTCCGGCGATCGCCGCGGCCGCGCTGCGGCTCGCATCGCGGCGCAGTTCCAGATGCAGGCGGCGGTATTCGGCGAGCAGGGCAGGCTCGATAGCGCCCGCGCGCAGCAGCGGCAGCGTCGCCGCGGCGAGCGTCGCCGGCGTGCACGTATCCTGCATCAGCTCCGGCACCAGCGCGCGGCCGGCGAGGATGTTCGGCAAGGCATAGCGTTCGACCTTGAGCATGCCGAGGCCTTTGACGATGCGGTAGGTGAGTGGCGCGATGCGGTAGGCAACGACCATCGGCCGCTCGGCCAGCAGCGCCTCCAGCGTCGCGGTGCCCGAAGCAAGCAGGATCGCGTCGGCGGCCAGCATGGCCTCGTGCGCGTGGCCGTCTGTTACGAGAATCGGGAATCGGGAATCGGGAATCGGTGGAATCCGCGAGCCTTCAGCTGTCCCCATTCCCCATTCCCCATTCCTCATTCCCGACTCCACCATTGCCGCCTTCGCGAGAATGCTCGCGAAGGCGCGGCGGCATGCCGCATTCGCCATCGGCGCGACGATGCGCAAGCCCGGAATCTGCTGTGCGAGCAGGCGCGCGGCACCGACAAAGTCGGCGCCGAGCCGGGCGATCTCGCCGAGGCGGCTGCCCGGCATCAGCGCCAGCACCGTCGCATCCGGCGGCAATCCCAACGCCGCGCGCGCGGCGGCGCGATCGGGTTCGAGCGGGAATTGGTCGGCCAGCGGATGACCGACGAAGCGCGCGTCGACGCCGTGGCGCGCGTAGATCGGCGGCTCCATCGGAAACAGGCACAGCACGCGGTCTGCGCTGCGTCCGATCCTGGCGGCGCGTTTTTCGCGCCAGGCCCAGACCGACGGGCTGACGTAGTGCACGGTGCGGATGCCGCTGCGCTTCAAGCGGCGTTCGAGACCGAGATTGAAGTCGGGCGCGTCGATGCCGATGAAGGCGTCGGGTTGGAAGTCGAGCGTGCGGCGCGCGACGTCCCGGCGAACACTGAGCAACTCCGGCAAATGCTTCAGCACTTCGACCAGGCCCATCACAGCGAGCTTCTCGGATGGATGCCAGGCCTCCAGGCCGGCGGCGATCATGCGCGGTCCGCCGACGCCGCCGAACAGCGCGTGCGGATAGCGCTCGCGCAGCGCCGCGATCAGGCCGGCGCCGAGCAGATCGCCGGAGGCTTCGCCGGCGACGAGCACGAAGCGCCGGGATTGCGGGTTAGGGATTCGGGATTCGGGAGAAAGCGACATGCTAAAGAACGCCTGTTGTTGGCGGCCAGAAACGTGTGCTCGCTCGTCCTGGTATCGCGATGGCTCCAACGAATCCCGAATCCCTGTTTCAACGCACCAACGGTCGTTCGCTGCTGTCGATGAAGGCAAGCAGCGCAGCGACGTCCGTACTGTCCTTCGCCTGCTCGGCCAGCTTCTCGCGCGCCTCTGCCAGCGGCGTAACGCCGACATACAGCGTGCGATACGCACGCCTGATCGACGCGATGCGCTCGGCATCGAAGCCGCGGCGCTTGAGGCCTTCGCTGTTGATGCCGCGCGGACGGCCTTGCGCGTCGGAGGCGATCATCAGGAACGGCGGCACGTCGCCGCTGACCAGTACGCCCATGCCGATGAACGCGTGCGCGCCGATGCGGCAGAACTGGTGCACGCCGGCGAAGCCGCTGAGGATCACGTGGTCGCCGATCTCGACGTGGCCCGCTAGGGTTGCGTTGTTGGAGAACACGCAATGGCTGCCGACTCGGCAGTCGTGCGCGATGTGGCTGTAGGCCAGAATCCAGTTGTCGTCGCCGACGCGCGTGACGCCGCCGCCGTCGGTGGTGCCGCGATTGATCGTGACGAATTCGCGGATCACGTTGCGTTCGCCGATGACCAGTTCGCTGCGTTCGCCGCGGAACTTCTTGTCCTGCGGTTCGGCACCGAGCGAGGCGAACTGGAAGATGCGGCTGCCTCGGCCGATGCGCGTCGCGCCGTCGATGACCACGTGCGGTCCGATCGTGGTGCCTGCGCCGATCTCGACGTCGGCTCCGATGACGCTGTATGCACCGACGCTGACGTCGGCTCCCATCTTCGCGGCCGGGTCGATCAGCGCGGTCGCGTGGATCATCAGCGCGCGACCTCGGCGCAGAGCATCTCCGCTTCGGCCGCCACTTTGTCTTCGACGAACGCACGCCCCCAGAACTGGCTCATGTTGCGCATCGTGCGCTTGTGCTCGATTTCCAGGCGCAGCTGGTCGCCGGGCACGACGACGCGGTTGAAGCGCGCGTTGTCGACCTTGACCAGATAGAACACCATCGCCTGCGCCGGGTCGTGCGGCACCGACAGCTTGATCAGCACGCCGGCCGCCTGCGCCATCGATTCGATGATTAGCACGCCGGGCATCACAGGGTGTCCCGGAAAATGGCCCTGGAAGAACGGTTCGTTGACCGTCACGTTCTTGATCGCGGTGACGCGTTTGCCGTGCTCGAACGCGATCACGCGGTCGAGCAACAGAAACGGATAGCGATGCGGCAGCATCGCGCTGATTTCCTCGACGCCCAGAGGCAACTTCAGGGTTGTTTCTGGTTCGCTCATGATCTGCTTTCCTTCTCGATGACATCCACGCGGCGCACGACTTCGTCCAGGTGCTTGAAGCGTGCCGCGTTGCGCCGCCACAGCCGGTTCGGCTGGATCGGCGTGCCGGAAGAATATTCCCCGGCTTCACGAATCGAATGCGTGACCAGGCTCATCGCGGTCACGGTGACGCGGTCGGCGATGCTCAAATGACCCAGTATGCCAGCGCCGCCGCCGATCAGGCAGTAGCGCCCGATCGTCGCGCTGCCGGCGACGGCCGCGCAGCCGGCGAGCGCGCTGTGCGCACCGATCGTCACGTTGTGGGCGACCTGGATCTGGTTGTCCAGGCGGACGTCTTCTTCCAGTACGGTATCGCCGAGCGCGCCGCGGTCGATCGTCGTGTTCGCGCCGATCTCGCAGTCGTCTCCGATGCGCACGCCGCCGAGCTGCGGCACCTTGATCCAGCCGCCGTGTGCGGACCCACTGCGTTCGAAGGCGAGGCCGAAACCGTCGGCGCCGAGCACCGCGCCCGGATGGATCAGCACGCGCCTGCCGAGGGTCACGCTCTGCACCAGGGTCACGCGCGCGACCAGACGCGACTGCGTGCCGACCGTGCAGCCGGCTCCGACGATGCAATGCGCGCCGAGCACAGCGCCGTCCTCGATGACCGCACCTTCCTCGATCACGCAGAGCGGACCGATGCTGGCATTGGTGGAGATATGCGCGCCGGGCGCGACGACGGCGCTGGGGTGAATGCCCGGCGCTGCCGCCGCACGGCGTTCGTACAGCGCCGCAATGCGTGCGAACGCGACATAGGGGTCGTCTGCGATCAAACAGGCACCGGACCAGGCAGCGGCATCCGCAGTGCTAAGCACGATCGCGCCGGCGCGGGTATCGGTAAGGTGAGCGCGGTAGCGCGGGTTGGCAAGAAAGCCGAGCTGGCTCGCGCCGGCGTCCGCCAGCGTGGCGACGCCGTCGAGCAGCAGCGCCGGGTCGCCGCGCAGCGGCAGCGCGAAGCGCGCAGCGAGTTCGCCGAGGGAGAAGGCGGGCGGAGTCACGGCGTCTGTGCCTTCGCCTTGCGGCGCAGCCGGTCGAGCACCTGATCGGTCACGTCGACTTTGGGACTTGCGTAGATGACCGGGCTCGGCACGATGAGGTCGTAGCCTTGTTCGCGTGCGAACTCGACGGCGGCATCGTTGATTTCGCGCCAGCTGCGATCCAGTTCCTGGTCGCTGCGCGTCTTCAGGTCCGCACGCAGCGCATCACGGCTGCGCTTCGACGAGCGGTCGAGCGCATCGATCTCGCGCTGCAATGCATCGGCGTCGGCTTTCGCCATCGAAGACCCTTCCCTTTGCTGGCGCTCGCGCAGCTGCGCCGCGCGGGTTTCATCCGCTTTCAGTGCCGCATCGCGATCGGCGAACTCGCGTTCGAGCTTCTGCCGGCCGGCGACCACCTGCGGAGCGTTGTCGAGCAGCCGCTTCATGTCGACGTAGCCGATGCGCGTCGCTGCCGGCGCCTGGGCGGCGGCAACGCCTGCGAACGTGACGGCGGCCGACGCCAGCATCAGAGCGAGTAACAGGCTCCCTGGCTGTGCACGTTGCGTCACCCGGCTTCTCCTCGTTCCCCTGCCGCCGACCGCCGTGCCGCAGATTCAGAACGTGTTGCCGAAGGTGAATTGGATCAGCTCGGTATCGTCGCCGCTCTTTTTTCGGATCGGCTGGGCGAGGTTGATCACGATCGGACCGACCGGCGCACGCCACTGGAACGATATGCCGGCCGACGCACGCAGCTGGCTGGCGCTGAAGGAATTGTAGTTCTTGCAGTCCGGCACGAGCGAGCTGTCGCACAGCGGATTCTTGAACACGTTGCCGGCGTCGATGAACGCGGAAAGGCGTGTGCTGTCGTCGTTTTCCTTGACGAACGGCGTCGGGAAGATGATTTCCGCCGAGGCCACCGTCTTCAGCGCACCACCGAGCGGCAGGCGGCAGTTCTTGTTGGTCACATCCGCGCAGCCGGGAACGACCGAGTACGGGCCGAGCGTGTTGTCGCGGAAGCCGCGCACGTCGGACACGCCGCCTGCGTAGAAGTCTTCGAAGAACGGCAGGCCGTCGAGGTTGGCCATGTAGCGCGGGTCGCTCGGCGACATCACGCTCTTCTTGGATCTGTAGGTGTCGCCGTAGCCGACGTTGAAGTGGCCGTAGAACGTCAGCGCTTCGGTCAGGCGCAGGTACTGGGCGAACTTGTAGTTGAACTTGTAGTACTCGACCGTCGATCCGGGCAGCGTCGTCTCCACCGACACCTGCTGCAGCGAGCCGCGCGTCGGATTCCAGTAGCGGTTGCGCGTGTCGTGCGCCCACGACAGCTGGATGTTCCAGGTGTGGAAGGTGCGATTGCCGAGGTTGTCGATGTAATCGATGATCCGCTGCGGCGTGATGCTCGGATAGGTGTTGACGCCGGTCTTGCTGAGGCCCATCTGCGTGTTGATCGTATCGGCTTCGGTGATCGGAATCGCCAGATAGATGTCGAACGCGTCGGTATTGGTCAGGTACGCGGCGATGTTCTGCTCGCTCGAATCCAACTCCGTGTGCTTGATGTCGTAGCCGAGGCCGATGCCATCGTCGGTCAGGTACGGCTCGAAGTAGGTCAGTTCGTACTGCTTGATGTCCAGACTCTGGATGGCGGTGACCGAGATGCGGTCGCCGCTGCCGAAGAAGTTGTTCTGCGTCACGCCGACGCTGGTGATCAGACCCTCGACCTGCGAATAGCCGAGGCCGAACTGGAACTGGCCGGAGTTCTGCTCTTCCAGCGTGATGGCGACGTCGACCTGGTCGTCGGTGCCGGGCACCTTCGGCGTGTCGATCGTGACGGTGCGGAAGAAGCCGAGACGCTGCAGGCGGATCTTCGAACGATCGATCGCGGCCTGCGAGTAGTAGGCGCCTTCGAGCTGGCGCATCTCGCGCCGCACGACTTCATCCTCGGTGTGCGCATTGCCCTTGAAGACGATCTTGCGCACGTAGACGCGCTTGCCTGGATTGACGAAGAAGTTCAGGCCGACTTCGCGCTTGTCCTTGTCGATCGTCGGGATCGGCTGCACTTCGGCGAACGCGTAGCCGATGTTCGACAGCACGGCCGTCATCGCGTCGACCGATTGCTCGATCTTCTTGCGCGAGAACACTTCGCCGGGCTTGAGCTGGATCAGCTGGTGCAGGTCTTCTTCCTTGAGGACCAGGTTGCCGGTCAGCTTGATGTCGTTGATCGTGTAGGTCTCGCCTTCCTTGATGTTGGCGGTGACGAACATCTTGCGCTTGTCGGGGCTGATGCTGACCTGGGTCGAATCGACGTTAAAGTCGGCATAGCCGCGGTCCATGTAATAGGACTGCAGCTTTTCCAGGTCGCCGGAGAGCTTCTCGCGCGAATACTGGTCGTCCTTCGAATACCACGACGTCCAGTTCGACGTGTTCGATTCGAACTCGCCCTTGATCGCCTTGTCCGGATACTTGGTGTTGCCGACGATGTTGAGGTGCTTGATCTTCGCCGCGGTGCCTTCGGCGATGTTGATCGCCACCTCGACGCGGTTGCGGTCGAGGTTCACCGTCGAGGTCTTCACCGAGACGTTGTACTTGCCGCGGTTGTAGTACTGCCGCGTCAGCTCGCTCTGCACCTCGGACAGCTTGAGCGGGTCGAACGCCTCGCCTTCGGCCAGACCGATGCCCTTGAGGCCTTTGAGCAGCTCTTCTTCCTTCAGGTCCTTGTTGCCGCGGATCGCGATCTTGGAGATCTGCGGGCGTTCCTTCACGGTCACGACCAGGATGTCGCCCTGGCGCGACAGCTGCACATCGTTGAAGAAGCCGGTCTTGTACAGCGCACGGATGCTCTGGTCGGCGCGGTCGGCGGTGAGGGTGTCGCCCTTTTCCACCGTCATGTAGGTGAACACGGTGCCGGGCGCGATGCGCGACAGGCCGTCGATGCGGATATCGGAAACGGTGAAGGCGTCGAACGCGAAGGCGGCTCGCGTGGCGAAAAAGGCGAGCAGGAACAGGGCGGCTATACGCTTCATCGTTACTTCCGTCAGGGCATCAGTCGGCTCGCGGAAGGCGCCTGCCGCGGCCACAATCGTTATTGGGCAAAGCCTGGGATCAGGAAGCGATCCGCAGGATGTCGTTGTAGAACGCAAGGCCCATCAGGGCCACGAGCAGGGTCAAACCCACGTATTGGCCGGCGATCTGGAAACGATCGCTGACCGGACTGCCCTTGACCAGCTCGATAAGGTAATACAGCAGGTGCCCGCCGTCCAAGATTGGAATCGGCAACAGGTTCATGATCGCCAGGGTCAGCGAGATCGCCGCGAGGAAGCTCAGGAACCAGGCCAGCCCGAGCTGGGCCGACGTATTGGCGACCTGGGCGATGGTGATCACGCCGGAAAGGTTCTTCAGGGAGGCCTGCCCGGTCAGCATGCTCCAGAGCAGGCCCAGCGTCTGCCGTGTCTGCTTCCAGATTTCATCGAAGGCTGCGGGAACGGCCTGCAGCGGGCCGAACTGCTCGACCGCGTCCTTGGCCTTGCCGCGGATGCTGATGCCGAGCACCCATTTCTGATGCCCCTCGACCTGGCGCTGCTCGGCGGTGACGTTCAGCGGGACTTTCTGGCCATGCCGGTCGACGACCAGGCCGAGGGTCGGATTCTTCGCGGCCTGTTCGGCCAGCGAGCGCGTGAAATCGCCGAAATTGTTCACCGCAATGCCATTGATCTCGACGATGCGATCGCCGGGCTGCATGCCGCCGCGTGCCGCCGGCGTGTCCTTTTCCATGCTGTCGGCTATGGCCGCAGGCGGTTGCAGGTCGATGCCGATGCGCTGGAACGTCGCCTCGTCGAGAGGCGCGTCCGGCGGCAACTTGCTCAACATCAAGGTCAGCGTCCGCGTCTGCCCGCCCGGATTGACGGCCTGGATGGCGACATCGCGATGCATCGCGGTTGCTTCGGACAGCGCTTGGACGGCATTGCTCCAGGAGCCGGTATTCTGGCCTCCGACGGCGACGAGACGATCACCGGCCTGCAGTCCGGCTTCGGCAGCCAGGCCCTTCGGGGTATCGATGAGCGGCTGCCAGTCCGGCCGGCCGATCACGAACATCAGCCAGAGCGCCGCGATCGCGAAGATCAGGTTAAACACCGGTCCCGCCGCGGTGATCGCCATGCGCTGGCCGACCGGCTTGCGATTGAACGCGCCTTCGAGGTCTTCCGGCCCGACCGCCCCATCGAGCTCGCGTTCGTCGAGCATCTTGACGTAGCCGCCGAGCGGGATCGCCGCGACGACGAACTCGGTGCCGTAACGGTCGAAGCGCGACCACAGGGCTGGTCCGAATCCGATCGAAAACTTGAGCACCTTGACGCCGCAACGGCGTGCGACGACGAAATGACCGTACTCGTGGAAGGTGATCAGCAGACCCATGGTGACGATCAGCCACCAGACGGAACCGAAAAATGCATTCATGGTGCGGAGTTGGACACTGAGACGGCCAGATTGCTGATGATACGTTGAGCATCCCGACGCGCAGTTAAATCGGCGTCAAGAACGGCTTGCAAATCGGTGACTGGTGCATTGCCGGAGCGTGCCAGGCAGCGCTCGATCGTCTCGGCGATGCCGAGGAACGGCAGCCGGCCGTCGAGGAAGGCCGCCACCGCCTCCTCGTTCGCCGCGTTCAGCACGGTCGTTGCGCTGCCGCCGGCGCGCAGGGCCTGATAGGCGAGGTCGAGGCAGCGGAAGGTGTGCAGATCCGGCGGCTGGAAGTCGAGCCGCGCGATCTTGAGCAGATCGAGCATCGCCACGCCGGCCTCGACGCGCTCGGGCCAGGCCAGTGCGTAGGCGATGGCGGTGCGCATGTCCGGGTTGCCGAGCTGCGCCAGCACCGAGCCGTCGACGTATTCCACCAGCGAATGCACGATGCTCTGCGGATGCACGACGACGTCGATGCGTTCGGCCGGTGCGTCGAACAGATAGTGCGCCTCGATGACCTCGAGCCCCTTGTTCATCAAGGTGGCCGAATCGACCGAGATCTTGCGGCCCATGCGCCAGTTCGGATGCGCGCAGGCCTGTGCCGGCGTGATGTCCTCCAGCTCGTCGCGACGGCACCCGCGGAACGGCCCGCCGGACGCGGTCAGCAGGATGCGCCGTACGCCGGCCCTGGCCAGGTCCGGGCGGCCGCCGGGCAGGCACTGGAACAGCGCGTTGTGTTCGGAATCGAGCGGCAGCAGCTCGCCGCCGCCGTCGTGCAGCGCTGCCAGCAATAGCGGCCCGGCCATCACGATGGCTTCCTTGTTGGCCAGCAGCAGGCGCTTGCCGGCGCGCGCGGCGGCCAGCGTCGAGGCGAGGCCGGCGGCGCCGACGATCGCCGCGACGACGGTGTCGCAATGCGCGCCGGCCGACGCTTCGATGAGCGCCTCGGCACCGGCGGCGACGCGGCAGGACGCGCCCGCGGCAGTCAGGCGAGCGCGCAGCGCGCCTTCGCAGGAGGCGTCGGCGATCACCGCGAGTTCGGGCCGGAAGCGCACGCACAACTCCGCCAGCGCATCGACGCTGCGATGTGCGGCCAGCGCGGTGACACGGAAACGGTCCGGGTGGCGCGCGACGACGTCGAGCGTACTCGCGCCGATCGAGCCGGTCGCGCCGAGCACCGCGATGTTTCTCATGGGGCGAACAGGTGGTCGAGCAGGGCCTTGCCGGCGACGAACACCGGCAGTGCCGCGAACAGGCTGTCGAGCCGGTCGAGCAGGCCGCCGTGGCCGGGAAACAGGGTGCCGGAATCCTTCACGCTCGCCTGGCGCTTGAGCAGGCTTTCGAACAGGTCGCCGATGATCGAGGCGATCACCGCGAGCAGCGCGGTCGCGATCAGCGCAACCAGGGCGAGGCCGCGCTGGCCGAACGCCCAGCCGCAGATCAGCGCGAGCACGCCGCCGCCGAGCAGCGCGCCCCAGGCGCCCGCCATCGTCTTGTTCGGACTGATTCGCGGCGACAGCTTGGTGGTACCGTAACGGCTGCCGGCGAAATAGGCGGCGATGTCGGCGGTCCAGATGAGGCCCATCGCAAACAAGGCCCAGGCATGGCCGTGATCGGGACCGTCGTGCAGCTTCATCAGCGCGAGCCAGGCCGGCAGGATCGACAGTTCGCAGGCGATCAGCTTGATCGCGGCGTTCTCGCGCGTCGGCGCCGCGGCGTAGGAGAAACTGCGCAGCCACAGCAGCGACAGCAGCCACCAGAGCAGGCCGATACCGATGATGAAACCGCTGAGCGGATCATCGCGTATCATCCACAGCAGCACGAACAGCGCCGCGTTGGTCGCCACTGCGGCGGCGCGCACGGCGAGTGAACCGATGCCGGCCAGGCGCGTCCACTCCCACACCGCCAGCAAGCACAACGCCGCGGTGATCAGCGCGACCACGGGGCTCGGCAGGAACAGGATGATCGCGATCGCCAGCGGGGCGAGGATCAAGGCGGTGAGGGTGCGCTGTTTCAGCATGCGATATGTCAGCTCGCGGCGCGCACTTGCGCGGAGGTCAGACCATAGCGCCGTTCGCGCCGTGCAAACTCGGCCAGCGCAACGTCCAATACGCCGGCGTCGACATCGGGCCACAACGCATCGGTGAAGTACAGCTCGGCGTAGGCGATCTGCCAGAGCAGGAAATTGCTGATGCGCATTTCGCCGCCGGTACGGATGAAAAGATCCACCGGCGGCTGTCCGGCGAGGCAGGTGTGGCGCGCGAACGTTTTTTCGTCGATGTCCTGCTCGGCAAGTTCGCCGCGAGCGAGCGCGCCGGCGACGGCGCGCGCGGCGTGCACGATGTCCCAGCGGCCGCCGTAGTTGACGGCGACGTTCAGGCGCAGCGCGGCATTGCCTTGCGTACGCGCCGTCGCCGCGCGCATGCGCGCGGCGAGTTCCGGTGAAAACGCCGACAGGTCGCCGACGAAGTCGATGCGCACGCCGTTCGCATGCAGTTCGTCGACTTCGCGTTCGAGCGCTTTCAGGAACAATTGCATCAGCGCGCCGACTTCGCTCTGCGGGCGTTTCCAGTTCTCGCTGGAGAACGCGAACAAGGTCAGCGCCTCGACACCGCGCCGACGACAGAACTCGACAGCGGCGCGCACCGCCTTCTGGCCCTCGCGGTGCCCGAAGCTGCGCGGCCGGTGGCGGCGTTCGGCCCAGCGGCCGTTGCCGTCCATGACGATCGCGATGTGGCGCGGAATGCGGGGAGCGGCGTCGGAATCCATAGGCTCAATGACGGGAGCGGCAGCCGCCGCGATGCTTGCGCGTTGCGATCGTCGACGCGTGCGTCGCGATCGGTTGGCCGTTACATCGACATCAACTCGTCTTCCTTCGCCTTGACCACGCCGTCGATGTCCTTGACGAACTTGTCGGTGTACTTCTGGATTTCTTCCTCGACGCGGCGTTCCTCGTCTTCGGTGATCTTCTTGTCCTTGAGCAGTTCCTTCGCCTGGTGCAATGCGTCGCGGCGCACGTTGCGAACGGCGACCTTCGCATTCTCGCCCTCATGGGCGACGTGCTTGGACAATTCTCGGCGGCGCTCTTCGGTCAGCGCCGGCAGGTTGATGCGGATGACGTTGCCCATCGTGTTCGGGGTGAGGCCGAGATCGGAGGCGAGGATGGCCTTTTCGATCGGACCGACCAGGCTCTTCTCGAACGGCGTGATCGTGATCGAGCGCGCATCCGCCAGCGCGATGTTGGCGACCTGCGAAATCGGCGTATCGGCACCGTAGTAGGAGACCTTCAGCGGTTCGACCAGCGACGTGCTGGCGCGGCCGGTGCGCAGGCGCGTCAGATCGTGCTTGAGCGAATCGACGCTCTTCTGCATGCGCGTCTGCGCATCCTTCTTGATGGTATCGAGCATGGCGGGTTCACCTGTAAAGCCTTTGCAATCGGCCGCGGAGTATAGCAGCGGCTTTGCAGGGGAGCCTGGCGCGTGCTGGGGCGTGGAACGCCGGGCGCACCGCTGCACCTCAATCCGCCATGCAGGCGCGAGTCGGACGTGCGTTGCCTCCGGCTGGTTGCCGGCGCAGTGACGCAGGCTGCGGGGCGCACGGGCATTCTCACGGCCCCGCAGGGCGCGCGTTTATCGGATCACCATCGCGACGACCGGCTGAGCGTAGCGCTCGACATCACGCAGGAATGTCTGGTAGCGCGCACGCACCAGATCGTACGAACTCCAGTAGTCGGCATACGAGGAACGGTGGCCGAACAGCAGGCCGATTTCGCGCCGGCTGAAGACATGGCGGATCTGCGCATGCAGCGGCGCACAGACGCTGCGTGCGCTCGGCCGCGTGCATTCCGGCACGGTGTCGCGGTGGATGGTGATCGGGGCGAGCGTGCGGTCCGCGTTGTCGCGCGCGAGCGCGCTGCCGCCGCGGTCGAAAGGCCGCTGATGAGCGGCGAAGGCGAGCATGGCTTCATGACGGTATCCTGCGCAAAGCTCGCAGTCGCGCCCTATCCAAGGCCGGCGTGCGGAAACAGGAGACGCCCGATCCGTTCGGCCGCCGACGACGCGAGGCCTTCAGCGCGACGGACCGTGTTTCGGGGCACACCGTTACAGCCGAAATCGCCGCTACGCGATGCGGCGACGGAATTGCGCGCCGGAGCGATGCCGGCGTGCGCAAGCGTGAAGAAGCGAATGCACCGGTGTGGTGTCGAGTGCCACCCGGCGGTCGATGACCGATACGCCGGCGCTCCCTGGAAAGCGGCCTGCGAGACGCGATCCTGCGCCGACGCCGCGCGCTTTTCCGACGTCATGCCCGCGAAAGCGGGCATCCATTTGAATGCCGCACGGCGCCGCCACCAGCGCTACCGCGGCGCCGCACTCAGCGGCTGCCGCCGACCAGAGTGCCGATCTGCTCGCCGCGCATGATGCGCATCAGGTCGCCTTCGCGCGACATGTCGTAGATGCGCAGCGGAATCTTGTGGTCGCGGCACAGCGCGATCGCGCTGGTGTCCATCACCTGCAGGTTGCGCTGGATGACGTCCTCGTAGGAGAGGCGTTCGTAGCGCGTCGCGCTGGCATCCTTGTTCGGATCGGCGCTGTAGACGCCGTCGACCTTGGTCGCCTTCAGCAGCAGGTTCGCGCCGATCTCGATCGCGCGCAGCGCGGCCGCCGAATCGGTGGTGAAGAACGGATTGCCGGTGCCGGCCGCGAACAGCGCGATGCGGCCTTTTTCCAGATGACGGATCGCGCGGCGGCGGATGAAATCCTCGCACACCTCGTTGATCTTGATCGCTGACATCGTGCGTGCGACCCCGCCGGCTTTCTCGATCGCGTCCTGCATCGCCAGCGCGTTGAGCACGGTCGCCAGCATACCCATGTGGTCGCCGGTGACGCGGTCCATGCCGGCGGCGGCGAGACCGGCGCCGCGGAAGATGTTGCCGCCGCCGATGACGACGCCGACCTGGATGCCGGCGCGTTGCACTTCGATGATCTCGCGTGCCAGGCGCTGCAGCACTTTCGGGTCGATGCCGTAGTCGGCTTCGCCCATCAACGCCTCACCGGACAGCTTCAGCAGGATGCGGCGGAACAGAGGGGCAGCGGACATCGGAACACCTCGGCGCGGGCAAACAGCCGAAGTTTAGCTGACACGCGCCCGTCACGGGCGTCTGCGACGCGCGGCGACACGTCGCGCAGGGCGGCGGCCAGCGCGCCACACGATCGGAAACCGCTCGTCGTCGGGTTCGCGCAAGGTGGGGTGCGGGGACAATAAAAAAGCCGCGCGTTGCGCGGCTTTTTTGTGGAATCCTTTTCGAAAGTCCGCTGAGCGCAGGCTCAGGCCAAGCCGGCCTGCTTCATCACTTCGGTGGCGAAGTCGTCGCCGGTCGGCTTGTCGATGCCTTCGCCGACGGCCAGGCGATGCATCGCCAGCACCTCGGCGCCTTCCTTCTTCAGCGCCGCCTCGACGGTCATGTTCGTGTCGATCACGAACGGCTGGCCGGTCAGGGTCATCTCCGAGATCGCCTTGTTGACCTTGCCCGAGGTGATCTTCTCGAGGATCTCGGCCGGCTTGGCCTTGTCCTTTTCCGAGACCTGGGCGAGTGCGATTTCCTTTTCCTTCGCGACGATCTCGGCCGGCACGTGCGCGGGCGAGATATACGGCGGATTCATGGCGGCGATCTGCATCGCCATGTTGCGCGCGAACTCGGCGCTGCCGCCCTTGAGTTCGGCGAGCACGCCGATGCGCCCGCCGTGCACGTAGGCGCCGACGGTGTTGCCGCTGTCGACGCGCACCATGCGGCGGATCTGGATGTTCTCGCCGATCTTGGCGACCAGGGCCTGGCGCGCCTGGTCGACGCTGCCGCCGCCCGGCCACGCTTCATCGAGCAGCTCCTTGACGTCCGGCGCGCCGCTGGCCAGTGCGATGCCGGCGACGTCATTGGTGAAGGCAAGGAAGCTCGCGTCCTTGCCGACGAAGTCGGTCTCGCAGTTGATCTCGACCAGCACGGCTTTGCCGCCGTCCTGCGCCAGTACGACGCGGCCCTCGGCGGCGACGCGGTCGGCTTTCTTGTCGGCCTTGGCCAAGCCCTGCTTGCGCAGCCACTCGATCGCGGTGTCGATGTCGCCGTTGTTCTGCGTCAGTGCTTTCTTGCATTCCATCATGCCGGCGCCGGACCGCTCGCGCAGTTCCTTGACCAGCTGTGCAGTGATTTCCATGGTGTCCCTCGATGGCGGGAACGCCGCGTCTGACGCGACGCTCGTTTTACAAATGCTCGGGTTTTGCAGAATGAGGCGTTTTACACAATCGCGCTTACCGTCGTGCGACCGCCCCGGAAAGCGGGAGCGGTGCCGTGCGATCGAACGCAGCGGCCGGGTCGCGCGGCGGCGACCCGGCGCGAACGCTTACTCGGCGCTCGGCGTCTCGCTCGAGCTGTCCGGGCGGCCGCCCGAACGCTGCTGCGGGCCACCCGGACCACGACGGCCCGCCGGCGGACGCTTGCCCGGTGCCGGCTTGCGCGGACCCGGACGGCGGCGGTCGTCGCGCTCGCGCGCTTCCTTGTTGGCGACCGGATTGCCTTCGGCATCGAGTTCGACGAAGTCGTCTTCCTTGCCGGCGGCGACCTGCGGTGCGGCGGCCTTGCCTTCGAGCACGGCGTCGGCGACGGCGCTGGCGTACAGCTGCACGGCGCGGATCGCATCGTCATTGCCCGGGATCGCGTAGTCGACCAGCGACGGATCGTAGTTGGTATCGACCACGGCGATGACCGGAATGCCGAGCTTCTTGGCTTCCTTGACCGCGATGTCCTCGTGGCCGATGTCGATCACGAACAGCGCGTCCGGCAGGCGGTTCATGTCCTTGATGCCGCCGAGCGACTTCTCCAGCTTCTCGCGCTCGCGGATGCGCGACAGCACTTCGTGCTTGACCAGCTTCTCGAAGCTGCCGTCGGTGCTCATCGTCTCGAGCTCCTTCAGGCGCGAAACCGACTGCTTGACCGTGCGGAAGTTGGTCAGCATGCCGCCGAGCCAGCGCTGCGAGATCGACGGCATGCCGCAGCGTGCCGCTTCCTCGCGGATCGCTTCGCGTGCCGAGCGCTTGGTGCCGACGAACAGGATGGTGCCGCGACGCTGCGCCAGACCCGAGATGAAGTTCATCGCGTCGGTGAACAGCGGCAGGGTCTTTTCGAGGTTGATGATGTGGATCTTGCCGCGTGCGCCGAAGATGTACGGCGACATGCGCGGATTCCAGTAACGGGTCTGGTGACCGAAGTGCACGCCGGCTTCGAGCATCTGGCGCATGGTGACTTGAGGCATTGCGTTATTCCTTCATACGGAGGGAATCGAAGCGAGCGTCTCGTGCAAACTCCGCACACGGAATGTGCGGGCTCTAGCGAGGGACTCGCGTGACGATTCCGGGGTTGGACCTCCATGCACCCGCCGCGTGCGACTCCTTGCGGAGCACCCCGAACGCGGTGACGATGCATGTGCGGATTCGGCGTTGCCGCCGTCGCGAAGCGCCCGCCGGGATTGAATCCGGCCGCTGCGAATCGCATGTGATCGCCGGTTGCGGCAATAGGAAGCCGGCCGACAAATCCGTAAGATTGTAAACCGGACCGCCGGTCCGTCACAAGTTCATGGTGTCGGCGGCAGGGCGCCGGCGCCACCCATCGTCGAGGAAAGCATGTCCGTTACCGTCAAGACCCCGGATCAGATCGAGAAGATGCGCATCGCCGGCCGCCTGGCCGCCGAGGTGCTGGAAATGCTGGTCCCGCACGTCAAGCCCGGCGTCAGCACCGAGGACATCGACCGTCTCGCCTACGAGCACATCGTCAATGTGCAGAAGGCGATTCCGGCCAACGTCGGCTACCGCGGCTTCCCGAAGACCTTGTGCACCTCGGTCAACCACGTGATCTGCCACGGCATTCCGAACTCGGGCAAGCTGCTCAAGGACGGCGACATCGTCAATATCGACGTCACCGTGATCAAGGATGGCTGGCATGGCGACACCAGCCGCATGTACTTCGTCGGACAGCCGTCGGTGCTGGCCAAGCGCCTGGTCGACACCACGCTGGAGGCGATGCTGCTCGGCATCGGACAGGTGCGCCCCGGTGCGACGCTCGGCGATGTCGGCCATGCGATCCAGCAGCACGCCGAGGCGCAGGGATTTTCGGTGGTGCGCGAATACTGCGGCCACGGCATCGGCCAGATCTATCATGAAGACCCGCAGGTGCTGCACTACGGCCATGCCGGCGCCGGCATGAAGCTGCAGAAGGGCATGACCTTCACGGTCGAGCCGATGATCAATGCCGGCAAGCCGCAGACGCGCCTGCTGCCGGACGGCTGGACCGTCGTTACCAAGGACCACTCGCTGTCGGCGCAGTGGGAGCACACGATCGCGGTCACCGACGACGGCTACGAGATTCTGACGGCGTGGCCGAGCGCCGCATAGGCGCGCAGGGCCGGTCGAGCCCGGAAGGCCAGCACGTCCGGTTCCTGAAGCGTGCCGTCATCCTGGCGAGAGCCGGGAGTTGCCTGGATGCATCGAACCCTGGGTCCTGGTTTGACCCGCTTTGCTGTTGAAGGGCTCGCCGGGATGGCGAGGGCTGCAGACGTGAACTGCGCTGCGCAGCAGACGCGTCTACGGCGAGAACCTCCTTGCTGCATAACGGATCTTGTTGACTTTTGCGCCTCGACTTTTGACAGTCGAGGTCCACCCCTCCGCCCCGGCCGACACTGCTCGTGACCTCCACCGCGTCATCCCTGCTGCCCGACCTCCCGCGCCTGCCGCCGGCGATGCCGCGCAGCGGCGTCTCGGCCGAAGCACGCCTGGCGCTGCGCCAGGTGCTGGATGACGTCGACCGCAATCTTGCACGCGCGTTTCGCGCCGGCGCGGATGCGCGCGACCTGGTGCGCCTGCGAGCCCGCGCGATCGAGAAGGTGGTCGTGCACGTGTGGCAGGCCTGCGTCGGCGACGCGGCCGATTGCGCCCTGTTCGCCGTCGGCGGCTTCGGTCGCGGCGTCTTGTTCCCGCACTCGGACGTCGATCTGCTCGTGCTGGTGCAGCCGGCCGGCGCGACGCGGCAGGCTCGTGCGTTCGAAGCGTTCTTCACCTGCCTGTGGGATCTCGGCCTGAAGCCCGGTCATGCGGTGCGCACGCCGGCCGAGTGCCGCGAACTCGCCGCCAGCGATGTCAGCGTGTTCACGTCCTTGCTCGACGCGCGCGCATTGGCCGGCGACGCCGCGCTCGGCGCGGCGCTGACCGCGATCACGAACGATCCTGGGCTGTGGCCGCCGGCCGAGTTCTTTGCGAGCAAGCGTGCCGAACAGGCCGCGCGCCATGCGCGCTACAACGACACGACGTACAACCTCGAACCGAATCTGAAGGAAGGCCCCGGCGGGTTGCGCACGCTCGATCTGATGCGCTGGCTCGGCCGCCGCATCGTCGGCGCCGGCGACTTCGCCGCGATGGTCGAGCACGGCCTGCTCGATGCGACCGAGCGCGCCGCGCTCGAGCGCTCCGAAGCGACGCTGTTTCGCGATCGCTTCGCGTTGCACCTGGCCGCCGGTCGCCCCGAGGAACGCCTGCTGTTCGACCATCAGCGCCGGCTCGCCGCCGACCTCGGCTACTCCGACGAGCACGAGAAGAACCTCGCGGTCGAGCAGTTCATGCAGGGCTACTACCGCGCCGCGACGATCGCCGAACGTTTGTGCGTGCAGTTCAAGGAGCGCTGCACCGAACTGCTGGAACCGGTCGATACGCCGCCGCGCGAGCTCGATGCGGATTTCGTCGCGCTCGGTCCGCGCCTGGAACTGCGCGAGGCCGATCTATTCCTGCGCCAGCCGCGCGCGATGGTCGACGTGTTCGTCGCGCTGCTCGATCATCCGGATCTGCGCGGATTGTCGTCGCAGACGATGCGTCTGCTGCAGCGTGCGCTGGCGCGTCATCGCGGCGGCTTCGCCGACGATCCCGATGTGCTGGCGGCGTTCCTCGCGCTGCTGCGCCGCGGTGCGCCCGCCGTCGAGGCGCTTGCGCGCATGAACCGCCATGGCGTGCTCGCCGCGATCCTGCCGATGTTCCGCCGCGTCGTCGGCCGCATGCAGTACGACCTGTTCCATGTGTACACAGTGGACGAGCACACGCTGCGCGTGCTGCGCAATGTCGCGCGCTACGCCGAGCCTGCCGCGCGCGAGGAGTTTCCGCTCGCCTGCAAGGCGTTCGAAGCGCTCGACAAGCCCGAGCTGCTGCTGCTCGCCGCGTTGTTTCACGACATCGCCAAAGGACGCGGCGGCGACCATTCGGTGCTCGGCGAGGAGGACGCTCGTGCGTTCGGCGTCAAGCTGCGCCTGGCCGAACCCGACATCGACCTGATCGCCTGGCTGGTGCGCTGGCACTTGCTGATGAGCGTGACCGCGCAGCGGCAGGACATCACCGATCCGAACGTCGTGCATCGCTTCGCGACCCAGGTTGGCGATCTGGAGTGGCTCGATCATCTGTACCTGCTGACGATCGCCGACATCGCCGGCACCAACCCGAAATTGTGGAACGAATGGAAGGCGCGCCTGCTCGCGGACCTGTATGTCGCCGCGCGCTATTCGCTGCGCGCCGGCCTCGACCAGCCGCCGCATGCGGCGGCACGCGCGCAGGAGTGCCGCGCGCGCGCGGTGGCGCTGCTGGCCGCCGATGGCATCGACAGCGCACAGGCGCAGCGGCGCCTGGCGGATTTCCCGCAGGCGAGCTTCCTGCGTCATCGGCCCGAACAGATCGCCTGGCAGGCGCACGCGCTCGAACGCAGCGGCGAGGCGGACCTCGTCGTCGCCGTGCTGCCGCGTTCGACACGCGGCGGCAGCAGCGAGGTGTTCGTGCATGCGCCCGATCGCGACGGCCTGTTCGCGGCGATCGCGGCGACGCTCGATCGCCTCGGCTTCGATGTCGTCGATGCGCGCCTGCTCGCCTCGACGCGCGGCATCGTGTTCGACACATTCGAAGTGCTGGACGCCTGCACGCTGGCCGCGCTGAGTGTGGAGCGCGCCGCTGAGCTGGAAAGCGCGCTCACGCGCGTGCTGGCGCAGCCCGACCTGCAGGCGCGCGTATCGCGGCGCAGCCTGCCGCGGCGCCTGCGCCATTTCCAGCGCGTACCGCAGATCGAATTCAGCCGCGTCGGCGAGGCGACCCAGCTCGCCCTCGTCTGCAGCGACCAGCCCGGTTTGCTGGCACAGGTCGCACAGGCGTTTCGCGATGCGCACGTGCGCGTGCACGATGCGCGCATCGCCACGTTCGGCGAGCGCGCCGAGGACTTTTTCATCCTCACCGACGAGGACAACCGCATGCTGCTGGAGCCTCTGCAGCAGACCTTGCGCGAGATCCTGCTGCACAGCCTCGGCAACCCCGAATCCCCTCTTCAAGAGACACCGCATGTCATCGCATGAACGCTTGATCGACGACGCCTGGGAGCGCCGCGGCGCACTGGCCGAGGAGGAAATTTCAGGCCAGCTGCGCCCGGCCATCGAGCAGATCCTGGACCGCCTCGAAAGCGGCAGCGTGCGTGTCGCCGAGCCCGACGGCAACGGCGGCTGGCGGACGCACCAGTGGCTGAAGAAAGCCGTGCTGCTGTACTTCCGTATCGGCCAGAACCATCTCGTCGATGGCGGCGCGATGGCCGCGTTCGACAAAGTGCCGCTGCGCTTCGCCGGCGCCAGCGAAGCGGACTTCCGCGCTGCCGGCGCGCGCGTGGTGCCCGGTGCGCTGGTGCGCCGCGGCGCGCATGTCGCCAAGGACGCCGTGCTGATGCCGAGCTATCTCAACATCGGCGCCTATGTCGGCGCCGCTACGATGGTCGACACCTGGGCCACGGTCGGTTCCTGCGCGCAGATCGGTGCGCGCGTGCACCTGTCCGGCGGCGTCGGCATCGGCGGCGTCTTGGAGCCGCTGCAGGCCAATCCGACCATCATCGAAGACGACTGCTTCATCGGCGCGCGCTCGGAAGTGGTCGAAGGCGTCATCGTCGAGCAGGGCAGCGTGATCGGCATGGGCGTATTCCTCGGCCAGTCGACGAAGATCTACGACCGTGCGAGCGGCGAGGTCAGCTACGGCCGCGTGCCGGCCGGCAGCGTCGTCGTCGCCGGCTCCCTGCCGGCATCCGATGGCAGCCACAGCCTGTACGCGGCGGTGATCGTCAAGCGCGTCGATGCGAAGACGCGTGACAAGACCGGCATCAACGAATTGCTGCGAGCCTGAGCCATGAGCACGAAAGTCTATGGTCTGGACAAATGCGATACCTGCAGGAAGGCGCGCAACTGGCTCGATCGCAAGAAGGTCGCCTACGAGTTCGTCGACTACCGCGAACACCGCGTAGCGCCGGCCACCCTGAAGGATTGGGCGCAGCAGGCCGGTGGTTGGGAAAAGCTCGTGAATCGCTCGTCGACGACCTGGCGCGCATTGCCGGACGCACGCAAATCGCCCGGCAGCGATGCGGAATGGACCTTGCTGATCAAGGAATATCCGGTGCTCGTGCGGCGGCCGATGCTGCTGCTGGACAATGGTCAGGTGCACCAGGGATTCACCGACAAGCTCTACGCCAAACTGTTCGGCTGAAGCCGGCACGGGTGTCATCGAACGCGATTGCGCGAATCAAGCCAGTGACGGCTGCGGGGTTCGCTTGACGATGAAGGATCGGGGACAGCGCATGTCTGCAGTGTTCGAGCTGACGCAGGAATTGATCCGCCGCGCATCGGTCACGCCGCTCGATGCGGGCTGCCAGGAATTGATCGCCGCGCGGCTGACGCAGGCTGGTTTTTCGATCGAGCATCTGCGCTACGGCGAAGTCGACAATCTGTGGGCGACGCACGGCGGCGATGGTCCGGTACTGGCTTTTCTCGGCCATACCGACGTCGTGCCGAGCGGTCCGCCCGAGGCATGGAGCAGCCTTCCGTTCGAACCCGATGTTCGCGATGGCCGTCTATACGGCCGCGGCGCGGCGGACATGAAATCCGGCGTCGCAGCAATGGTCGTCGCACTGGAACAGTTCGTGCGCGCGCAGTCCGATCATGCCGGGCGCGTCGCCTTGCTGCTGACCTCGGACGAGGAGGGCGCGGCCATCGATGGCGTGCGACGGGTCGCCGCCACGTTTCGCGAACGCGGCGAGCGCCTCGACTGGTGCGTGGTCGGCGAGCCGTCGTCGAAGGAACGCCTCGGCGACCTGATCCGCGTCGGCCGGCGTGGTTCGCTGACCGGGCGCCTGCACGTGCGCGGCGTGCAAGGCCATGTCGCCTATCCAGACAAGGCGCGCAATCCGATCCACGCGCTGGCGCCGGCGCTGGCCGAGCTCGCGGCGACGCGCTGGGACGACGGCAACGAGGCGTTCCCGCCGACCTCGTTCCAGATCTCCAACCTCAACGCCGGCACCGGCGCCGACAATGTGATCCCGGGTGAGCTGCGCGCGGTCTTCAATTTCCGCTATGGCACTGCGAGCCGCAGTGCAGAACTGCGTACGCGCGTCGAGGCGGTCCTGCGTCGTCACGGCATCGTTCTCGCGCCCGACGCAAGCACGATCGACTGGCGGCTCTCCGGCGAGCCGTTCCTGACCCGCGGCGGCGCCCTGCGCGATGCCACCATCGCAGCGATCCGCGACCTGTGCGGCGTCGAGCCCGAACTCAGCACCGGCGGCGGCACCTCGGACGGACGCTTCATCGCGCCACTCGGCGCGGAAGTCGTCGAACTCGGACCGAACAACGCGAGCATCCATAAGATCGACGAGCACATCGCGCTCGATGAACTCGAGCGGTTGCCGGCATTGTATCGTGCGATCGCCGAGCGGCTGTTGGGCGGAGCAGCAAACCCGCGCCAGTAGGCAACCGCACCGCGGCCGGCGAGAATGCGCGCATCGGCGCGTCCGGGAGCCTGCGTTGGACATTCGTGAAGACCTTGCTGCTGCAATCGGAAATACGCCGCTGCTGCGCCTGCGCCGTGCATCCGAGCTGACCGGTTGCGAGATTCTCGCCAAGGCCGAGTTCATGAACCCGGCCGGATCGATCAAGGACCGCACCGCCTTGGGACTGCTGCTCGATGCGGAACGGCGCGGCCTGATCCGCGGCGGCGGCACGATCGTCGAAGGCACCGCCGGCAACACCGGCATTGGCCTGGCGATGCTCGGCCTCAGCCGAGGCTATCGCACGATCATCGCGATGCCCGATTCGCAGAGCCGCGAGAAAGTCGATGCGCTGCGTCTGGCCGGTGCCGAGGTGCATCGCGTGCCGGTGGTCGCCTACAGCGACCCGAATCACTACTCGCATGTGGCGCGGCGCATCGCCGATGATCTCAATGCGAAAGCCGCCGGCAGTGCCTGGTTCGCCAACCAGTTCGACTGCATCGCCAATCGCGACATCCATGCGGCGACGACCGCGGTCGAGATCTGGCAGCAGACGGCTGGACGTCTGCATGGTTTCGTCTGCGCCGCCGGCACCGGCGGTACGCTCGGCGGCGTCGCACGCGTGTTGAAGGCGCAGCGTGCGGATATCCGCATCGCGCTGGCCGATCCAGCCGGCTCCGCGCTGGCGCACTACGTCAACCACGGCGAACTGAAGGCCGAAGGCAGTTCGATCACCGAGGGCATCGGCTACAGCCGTGTCACGGCGAATTTCGACGGCACGCCGATCGATCATGCCTGGTCGATCGCGGATGCCGAGTCGCTGCCGTGGGTGCATGCGCTGCTGACCGAGGAAGGCTACAACGTCGGCGGTTCCAGCGGCGTCAATGTCGCGGGCGCGATCCGGCTCGCGCGCGAACTCGGACCGGGGCATCTCATCGTGACCGTGCTCGCCGATGCCGGCACGCGCTATCAGACCAAGCTATTCAATCCGGCCTTCCTGCGTTCGAAGGCATTGCCGGTGCCGGACTGGCTCGATCGGGCGTTTCCCGCGTGACGTCGAAGCGCTCGCCGTGAAGACCCGCGCCGTGTTGTTCGCCGCTGCGCTCGCGCTGCCTATGATCGCCGCGGCTGCGATGCCGGCGACGGCCGCGACGATCGCGGCCGAGGCTACGACGCAGACATGGGTCTGGGGCGGCAACGCGACGCTTGCACTCAATCCCGATGCATTGGCGGCGTTCGGTCTGCACATCGATGCGTCCGTAGCGTCGGCACGCACGGCCGGCGTGCCGGGCAGAAACTACGACACGACGCGTTTCGCGGCACTTCCTGCGAGTGGCCTGCAGATCCTGCGCAACGGCGCCGAGGTTATCGGCGTCGGCGAAGGCGCGCTGCGCTTCCGCGGCGGCTTGACTATCCGTCACGCGAACGGCCGCGTCGACCTGCGCGGTTTCGCGCTGCGTGGCAATGCGCAACTTCGGGCCGGCATCGAACTTGCTGACGCGGACGGCGCCGTCTGGTTGACCGCCGATCATGCGCACTACGGCTTCGCTGCCGATCGCTCCGGCACATTCGCGATGCGGCATATGAATCTGCGTCTGTCGACGCATTTTGCCGAGATGATCGGGCGCCCGCAGCTGGCAGGTTACCCGATCGGCGATCTTTCATTCGAGGCCGCGGCGCGTGCCGACGATGTCGACGACGCCAAGGTCGGCGCGACCTGCAGTGCGCCGTGGCCCGGCGCGAACCTGCACACCGACATCCAGTTGACGCTCGATCATCTCAGCGGTTTCTACGATGCCGTCTATGCGCCGCGCTGCGGTCTGCCGCCGCTGCGCGACGGCGGCGCGTGCAGCGCAAGCAGCACGAACGGAAAACTCGTGCTCGGCGCCGATGCCAGCCTGCGCAATGCCGGCCAGACCGCAGTGCCCTGGCATGCGCATTTCAGCGGCGATTTCCCGCCGTACGGCAACGACCAGCACCCGTATCTGATCTGGAATCTCTATCGCATCGACGGCGCCGGCCGTATCCGGCAGATCGGCGCTTCCGGCGTCAAGCACGCGTTCTACTCGATCAATCTCAATTGCGGCTGCGCCGACGGCAATGTGATCTGGCCCGGCTGCGAGGATGTCTATTCGCTCAGCAGCAACGACAACGGCGGCGGCAGCGACGAGCAGAATCTCGCCCCGCGCAGCGAGATCATTCCGTACAGCGGCCAATGGGGACGCTGCGGTTCGGTCTGGGATCGCGACTGCGACGGCTCGATGGATCCCGGCAGCGGCGCGCAGGATCTCTATCAGTTCCGCATGCAGGTCGACGAAAGCGATCTGCTGCCGCCGCTGAGCCTCGGCGCGCGCTATTTCTTCGAATACTGGTACGTCGTGCGCGACGATGGCGACATCGACGACTCGATGGGCTATCGGGAAATCCTGCCGGTGAAGAACGCAGCAGCGTGGTCGATCCGCCTGGTCGGCGAGAACGCGGCCGATCGCGATTTCTTCCAGGGTCCGGCGATCAATCGCTGGGTCGATCCGAACGCGGCATCGGCGCATGCGCTGAATCGCGAACTGGCGACGCCGCTCGGACGCGCACGCGTCGCGGTCAAGGCGAGCGATCTTGGCGACGGCCGTTGGCGCTACGAATATGCCGTGATGAATCTCGACTACGCGCATGCCGAGATCGATCCTGCGCACGCGCTCGAACCCAACCTGCGCCTGCTGTCCAATCACGGCTTCGCGCGTTTCGAGGTGCCGCTGCCGGCGGGAGTGACTGCGTCGGATCTGCGTTTCGACGACGCCGACGGCGACCCTGCCGATGATTGGAGCGCCGCCAACAGCGACGGCGTGCTGAGCTGGAGTGCAGCGGCAGCCGCGAACGCATTGGACTGGGGCACGCTCTACTACTTCGAATTCGTTGCCGATGCGGCGCCCTCCGACGCCGCCATCACGCTCATCGCTGCGGCAACGTCGAACGCCGTCGGACCGGCGTATTCGTTGTCTTTGCTTGGCCCCTCCATGCGTGTCCCGCTGTTGCGCGGACATTCGCGTCACGCACGGCCGCGGTGAGGCCTACACAAATCTTTACATTCGGACGAACGTTGAACACCTGAACGGAACGGTTCGTACGTGGCAAGGTTGCGTTGGCCCTGGATGCCTGTGCTAGCCTCGGCTTTCTCCGTTGGTGCGAAGGGATTCCGCGCCTCCTCAAGTCAGTCGATAAGGGGAACTTGATGCGCAAGTCGATCTTTGCCGCAGCGCTGCTCTACGCGCTGCTGGGGACGCCCGCGGTTGATGCGGGCGTGATATCACAGGCCAATCAGCAAAGTCCGCCGAGCGGAACCTGGCTGGCGTGGGGCGGTGAAACGCGCATCCATCTCAATCCCGATGCGCTTGCACGCTTCGGCATCACGATCGCGAACGTACAAGGCGCTTCCGCGCGCACGGTCGGCGCGCCGGGCAAACGCTACGAGGTCGATACGTTTCCGGCGCAGAATTCGAGCGCGCTGCAGATCAATCACACCGGCAAGGTCATCGATGGTCTAGGCGGCGGCGCGCTGCGTCACGCGGGCGGCTTGGTACTGCAGGCTGGCGACAAGCAGATCGATCTGCGCGGCTTCTCGCTGCAGGCCAATGTGCCGACGCGCGTTGGAATGGCAGTGGCTGATGCCGCTGGAACCGTCTGGTTCACGACCGACCATGCGCACCCGGGCTTCGCACGCGACAATCCGAACATTTTCTCGATGCGCGAGATGAACCTGCGTCTGTCGCGCGCGTTCGCACAGGCGCTCGGCGATCCGTCGCTCGAGGGGTATCAGGTCGGCGGCCTCGATTTCCGTGCGCAGTCCAAGCCCGACGAAACGCCGGCACCGACGGGCGACGTGTGCAATGCGCCGTGGCCGGGCGCGAATCTGACCACCGATATCGAGCTCGTCTACCGGGACGGCGACAACAACTGGGATGGCCATGACGATTCGATCATGGTGCAGCGTTGTTCGCTGGAATCGGATGGGGCCGCCAATTGCACTGCGTCGAGCACGACGGGTGGCGTTGTCATCGATCAGGATTCGAGCCTTACCAATATCGGCCAGACGGCGGTCGCCTGGTACTACCGCTTGTTCGGCGATTACCCGCCGTACAACAACGACCAGCATCCGTTCCTGATCTGGAACATGTATCGCCTCAACGCCGACGGCAGCATCAAGCAGGTCGGCGTGTCCGGCGTGAAGCATGCATTCGAGACCGTCAACTACAACTGCAGCTGTGGCGATGGGCATGTGATCTACCCGACCTGCGAGGACACCTACGCGGTCTACAACAACGACACCAGCGACTTCCTCGGGCCGCGTTCGGAGATCGTTCCGTACACGGCCATCTGGGGACGCTGCGATTCGTTCCTCGACACCGACTGCGATGGCGTCGAGGACGACGGGCGCATTGCGCAAAACCTGTATGACTACCGCATGGTCGTGAAGGAAAGCGACATGCTCGCGCCGCTCGCCACCGGCGCACGGTACTTCTTCGAGTACTGGTACGTCGTGCGCGACGACCAGAACATCTACAACTCGATGGGTTATCGCGAAATCCTGCCGGTGAAGCAGGCGATGGGCCAGATGGGCAACGACGACAGGGCGGGCTGGTCGATCCAATTGGTCGACAACGTTCCGCACGGCAACAATTTCCATCTGGGTCCCGTGTTGAATCTGTGGGTGGATCCGGCCGCGCTCGCGCCGAACACCGACAATCAGGAACTCGCCACGCCGCTCGGACATGCACGCGTGGCCGTCAAGGCGACCGATCTCGGCGACGGCACTTGGCGCTATCAATATGCGATCGCGAATTTCGATTACGCGCACGTGCAGATCGACCCCGCGCATCCGGACGAGCCGAACATCAAGGTCGATTCGAATCAGGGCTTCAGCACGTTCACCGTGCCGGTCGGTGCCGGTGCGACGATCAGCAATGTGCGCTTCGAGGATGCCGACATCGACGCGAGCAACGACTGGACCGGCACGACGGCCTCGGACAGCGTGACCTGGACGATGCCGGCGGGACAGAACAGTCTCGACTGGGGACGCATGTACCGTTTCGAGTTCGTCGCCGACCGGCCGCCGGCGAAGAGCGGCAGCGTGCACCTCACAGGTGCCGCGACCGCCAGCGAGGCGGAGATTCCGTACGACCTTGCCATCATGGCACCGCAGGGCATCGACGATACGGTCTTCAAGAACGGCTTCGAAGGTTGAACGAGTTCAATGATCCTTTGCCTGCGGTCGCTATCGAAAATCGGTTTTCTCCTGTGGGTATCGTCCATCGCCGCGCCGTGTGGCGCGGCGAGCGTCGACGACTGGTCGGCGGTATCGCGAGCGCTTGCGCCGGCAGCGGGCGGTGCGAGTGCCGCGCATGCCGCTCTCGCCATGTCCCTGCTCGGCGGCGCGACCGACTTCACACCACACGGCACCCAGCCCGGACTTGCATTCGACATTCTCGCGCCGGAGTCGCAGTGCAGCAGCTGCCATGCGACGGCGAGCGGCGATCCGGATTCAGCTCCGACCTTTCGCCCATTCACCAGCTGGGCCGGCAGCATGATGGCCAATGCGACGCGCGATCCGCTGTTCTGGGCCGCGCTCGATATCGCCAATCACGATGTCCCCGGCGTCGGCGACTATTGCCTGCGCTGCCACACTCCGCGCGGGTGGCTGCAGGGCCGCGTCGTCAAACCGGGATTCAACCCGCCGAATGATCCGGTCATGGGGGCGGCCGGCTGCCTGCTTTCCGGCGCCTACGATTCAGCCGACGACGTCAACAGCGACTTCGGCGGCGTCACCTGCCATTTCTGCCACCGGCTGATGCCGAACGGACCGAATGGCGAGCCGGCCTACACCGACAATGCGAATGCCTGGGTCGACGATGTGCAGTGCCCGAGCGGCGGCGGACCTTGCCGGCGTGGACCTTACGACTACCCGTCGGATGGCCCGGATCAGGCACCGCCGCACGAATGGATGTACTCGGAGTACCACACGCAGAGTGCGCTCTGCGAAACCTGCCACAACGTCAGCACGCCGGACACCGGCGCAGGACCGCTGCGCACGCTGAAGCTTGCCGACGGCACGGATACGGCATTGCCTTTCCCGATCGAGCGCACCTTCAACGAATGGCAGCAGAGCGACTATGCGCAGCCGTCGGGTCAGACCTGCCAGAATTGCCACATGCCCGAAAGCGAGGACCCCGAGGCCACCGCCTGCGTGTTCCGCACCAACAATCGCACCGGCAACCTGCCGGTACACACGTTCGTGGGCGGCAACACGTGGGTGCCGGGCATCATCAAGGGCGAGTACGCGAACGGCATCTACAACAACGGCGGTTTCGACCGCTCGCCGCTGTACGACCAGACGATCGCCTGGGCGCGCGAACTGCTGAGCACCGCGGCGGCCGTCACGGCGACGATTCAGAACTACACGCCGCCCGGCAGCGGCGCCGGTTCGCTCGCGGTCGCAGTCAAGGTCACCAACACCAGTGGCCACAAGCTGCCGAGCGGCTATGCCGAGGGCCGGCGCATGTGGGTCAACCTGCAGGTCAAGGACGCCGGCGGCGCGCTGGTTTTCGAGAGCGGCGCCTACGACAGCGGCAGCGGCGTGCTCACGGTCGATCCGCAGGCGCGCGTCTACGAGGTGCTGCAGGGCATCTGGAACCACCGTGGCACCAGCGAATGCGATGTCGAGGACGCCGACGGCGATGCAATGTTCCATTTCGTGCTGAACGACTGCATCGCTAAGGACAACCGCATCCCGCCGCTCGGCTTCAAGCCCGCGACAGCGGCCGATCCGAACGGCTACGAGATGCGCCCGGTCGGCGCGACGTATCCGGAGACGTCGCCGGGCTCGGGCACCCTGGTCAATTACGACAACATCGCTTACACGGTGCCGGTGCCGGTCGGCACGCAGGGGCCACTGACCGCGACTGCGCGCTTGTATTATCAGACCTCGAGCAAGGATTACATCGAGTTCCTGCGCGACCAGGCGGTCGAGAATGCAACGCCGGGCGAGAATGCGATGTGCATGGGTGCCGCCAGCCGGCCGTTCGCGGTCGGTCCGCAGGGGCTGTCGCGCGGCGCATACGTCTACAACCTTTGGAGCGGCGGCGACGTCGCCGACCGCATATTCCAGGACGGTTTCGATGGCACCGTTGCAGCGCCCGGCTACGGCAAGTCGCCGCCGGAGATGGTGCAGTACGCCGCTGCCACGACCAGTTCGAAATGATCGAAGGGACGCGCCAGCCGCCGCGCCGGGCGTCCCGCCCGCAGCGAGTCCGCGGCACGCACAGGCGGTTGTGCCTGCTGCCGCGTCTTCGATTCATCCGCACAGGGGGAAGCGCGGTTCGATGCCGCGTTCGCCCGTCTGTGCGATAGTGCTTTCAAGGACGGTTTCGACGAGGGTCCACGCGCTGCGAACGCTGCGGTTGCGGCGGACCGGATAATCCAGCGGCCAGCGCCTCCCGGAGGGAAGGCCAATGCCGTACTTCATGACATGGGGCAAACAATGAAGAAGGTTCTACTCGGAGCATGCATCGCACTCGCCGGGATATCGGCGGCGAGTGCCGGTGTGATCGACGCGGCGAACAGCGCCGCGGGACAGCAGGCGTGGTCTGCGTGGGGCGGCGACATCGGCTTCCGCTGGAACACGGGATTGCTGGCCAATCTCGGCATCACCAGCAAGGGCAGCGGCGTCACGGCGCAACAGGACTTGCGCCGGCACGAATGGTTCGCCGTGCGCCAGAGCGGCGGCCTGCGATTCGACGTGTTCAACGGTTCGCTGCAGGGCTTCGACAGCGGCTCGCTGCAGATGCGCGGCGGCTACGTGCTGAATCTGCGCGACGGTTCGACGATCGATCTGCGCGATCTGACGATCCGCGCGCGCAGTGACAATCCGCGTGTGCTCGACCTAGTCAGCAGCGACGGCCGCGCGTGGTTCTACAGCGACCGTCTGATGTTCGAACTGGCCGACGACAACCGCACGCTGGCCGTGCGCGCCGCCGACGTGCGCATCAGCGAAGACCTGGCGAACCGCATCGGCGTGCCGGAGTCGGCAGGCTGGGAAGTCGCCGACTTCGCGATGAATGCGCAGGTCAACATCGTCGGCAGCAACCCGCAGCCCGATCGCGTCTGCAATCCTTATCCGTGGCCGAACATCGCGGTGCCGAGCGGCGGCGGCGCGGTCTATCAGGCTGATCTGTTCATGCAGACCTTTTCGGTTGATCCGGCCGGCTGCCAGACCTGCGACGGCCCTGGCGGCGCGCACGACGGCATCGCCGGGTTCGCACCGACCTCGACCCTGATCAACAACAAGAACCAGGGTACCGCGGTCGCCACCGTTCCGAACGACCCGCTCGGTACCAGTGCGGCGCTGTATACGGCGAATGTCGCCTGGTACACCAAGTTCACCGGGTCGGCACCGAACTACAACCCGCCGTACAAGAACGACCAGCATCCGTTCCTGATCTGGAACATGTACCGCATCAATGCCGACGGCAGCATCGAACAGATCGGCCGCTCCGGCGTCAAGCATGCGTTCCTGACCATCAACGCGGGCTGCATGGATTCGTGCAACGACTCGCATTCGCTCGGTCTCGGCTGCGGCGACACCTACGGCAGCGGCAACAACGACAGCCCGTCGGACATGGGTCCGCGCTCGGAGATCATCCCCGCGACGGCGACCTGGGGTCGCTGCGGATCGATCTTCGATCCGAACTGCACCGGCAGCGAGCAGAACAACGGCAACTCCGTTTGGACGCAGCGACTGCAGACGCACGAGTCGCAGATCGATCCGACCGCGAACGCCGGAGCCACCTACAAGTTCGAGTCCTGGTACATCGCGCGCGACGACATCAACATCTACAACTCGATGGCGTCGATCAGCGTGGTCCCGCACTACGCCAGCAGCCAGTGGTCGCTGTCGAACCAGTCCGGCTATCGCCTGGGTCCGGCGATCGATCGCTGGGTCGATCCGACCGCGCCGGGTGCGAACGCGCTGAACACCGAACTGGCGAACAGCGAGGGCCATGCCAAGGTCGCCGTGAAAGCGACCGACAATGGCAATGGAACGTGGACGTATACCTATGCCGTGATGAATCTCGATTACGCACGCGGCGTCACGCAGGCTGCATCGCCCGGCGGCGGACCCGATCCGCGCGTGATCAGCAACAAGGGCTTCGATACGTTCAGCGTTCCGGTGCCGGCGGGCAGTACCGTCACCGGCTTCAAGTTCCGCGACGGCGATACGGATGCGAGCAATGATTGGTCCGGGCGCGTGGTCAACGGCAACATCACCTGGGGGCCGACAGGCAACAGCCGCACCTCGCCGATCGGCCATGCGGGTCCGGCCGTAGGCCAGACGCTCAACTGGGGCACGCTGTTTTCATTCTCGGTCACGGTGAACCACGCACCGACGAACGGCAGCAGCAGCCTGCATGTCGCGACCGCCGGTTCGCCGAGCGCGTTCTCGGTCGCCACGCTGGTGCCGGGCGGCTGAGTCCGCAGCGTCGCGCGGCGCTATGCCGCGCGACGTCCGCTTGAACGTCGAATCGCCGCGCTCTCCAAAGAGCGCGGCGTTTTTTTGCGTTAGTGCGTAGGAACGAGGTCGAGCCGGTGCTCGGGCGTCCCCGGCAGGAACGGCGTCGGCGTGCCGGCGGCCCAGTCCGCGTGTCCACTGCCGTAGTAGGGCGACAGCGGATGGCCGCTCTGTCCGCCCGACATCATGAAATAGCCGTGCGATTCGTCGCCCGGAGCGACGGCGAAACGTTCCGACGCGCCGAAGCTAGGTCCTTGCACGCGCGGCATGTTGCTGTCGCCCGGCAGTTCTTCCTGCGTCATGTCGAGCCAGCGGCCGAGCAGAGCCGGCAGCGCGCGCGCCAACGGGTGCTGGATGCGCGCGGTATTGCGTTCGCCCCAGCGCCGCGCGCCGATGCCGCCCGGCTGCGCGTCGAGTGCGAGCCCTGCGCGATCGGCGCAGGCGATCAGCAGCGCATCCCAGTCCGCGTGAGGCGGTGGCAACAGGTGCGCGGGGCGCTCGTTCAGCAGCTTCCACACGACGTGCTCGATCTGCGTGAGCTTTGGCGCGGCGAAGTCGGGAAAGCGGCTGCGTACCGCCGCCGAGAAGCCATCCAGCACCGTGTCGACGACTTCGTTGCGCCAAGCGCGCACGATGCGATAGGCGACCGAGTCGACCCCGGCGTGGCCATCCCAGTCCTGCAGCGCCGTCTTCATCGCATCGTGCAGCAGCGACGTCGGCGCGCGATTGAGCTCGAGCTGCAGCAGCTCCTTCCAGCGCTGCAGGAACAACGCGCGATCATCGAGCTGGATTGCGAGCATGTCCGCCGGCGCGAACCGTTCGCGGTTGCGCAAATCGTCGCGGATCTGCCGCGCGCGGGCGCCGAGGTCGTAGCCGCCGTCACCGAGCGCATCCAGCGCCGGCCCTTCGACGATGCGCTGGTTCGCGGTCCACAGGCGCTGCCACGGCGGATTCGAAATCAACGGATGTTCACTCGCTTCGAGCCAGCCGTGCCAGCCGGTGCCCGGCGTCGACCAGTCCGCCGGCAGGCGCGGGTCGTAGCCGCCGCTGCGTTTGGGCAGCTGTCCGGCGATGGTCCAGGCGATGCCGCCATTGCGGTCGGCGACGAGGACATTCTGCGGCGGCAAGCCGCTTGCCTGCGCGATCGCGATGGCCTCGTCGACGCTCTCAGCGGTTTCCATCCGCTGCAGTTCGATGTTGAACGCGCCGTGCTCGTGCGCCGTCCAGGCCAGCGCGAGCGGCGTATCGTCGGCGTCCTTGGCGAGAATCGGCCCCCATTGCGTGTCTTCGACCTCGAGGGTTTCGTCCGCCGCTCCGTGCACGTGGATGGTCTCGGCATGTTTCGACATGGACGTCCAGCCGTCCGCACTGCGGTAGCGGCCGCGGTCCTGCGGGTCGCGATTAACGCGCACCCAGTCGGTGGTGTCGACGTAGCTGTTGGTGAAACCCCAGGCGACCTTGCCATTGCTGCCGACGATCATCGCCGGCGTGCCGGGCAGGCTGGCACCGCTGATGTCGACGGTTTCTCCGGCGCGGCGCGGATTGGGGAAGACGAAACGCGCGCGGAACCACAGACTCGGCACGCGCAGGTCCAGGTGCATGTCGTTCGCGATCAACGCGGCGCCGCTGGCGAGCGCGCCGTTCACCGCGAAACTGTTGCTACCGGGCAGGCGATCGACGTTGACGTCGGTCGGATGCAGCAATCTCGGGTCGAGCGCATGCACATCGAGCTCCTGCGCCGTCGGCAGCGGCGGCAGATCGAGCGGCGCCCCGGTGATCGGCGTGTCCCAGGCGCCGCCGCTCGCGGCGAGCAGCCGGAAGGCCGATTCCGATAGCGCAGCATGCATTCGCGAGAATGCGAGCTCGCGCTTGTTGTCCGCGTCGTTCAGGGTGAACGCCATCGCGGCGACGACCAGCAGGGTGTCTTCGCTGCGCCACGCCACCGGTTCGCTGCGCATCAGCAGATACGCGAACGGGCGTACCCGCAATGCCGCCAGACCGGCGTTGACGCCGTCGCGATAGACATCGACTTCGTCGCGCTGTTCGGTCGGCAACGCGGCCATCTCGGCCTGCATGCGCGCGCGCATCCGATGCGCACGCGCGCTGCGATCGACCGGCAGCGCCGCGCTGCCGACCAGTTCGGCGAGTTCGCCGGCGGCGCGGCGACGCAGCAGATCCATCTCGAAGAAACGCTCCTGGGCGTGCACGTAGCCGAGCGCCCAGCTGAGGTCGCGCCGGTTCGCAGCGCGCAACGTGACGCTGCCGAGTGCGTCGCGCTCGACCGCTACCGGCTGCGACAACGCGCTGCTGGCGACTTCGCCGTCGTAGCGCGGCAAGCTGCCGCGCAGCACGAGCCAGCCGGCGAGCGCCGTTCCCACACCGAAGATCAGCAAAACAAGCAATGCTCCAAGCCGCAGGCTGGTCAGGCGCATGAAGGGTTTTCTGTCCTCGAAGAAGAAAGATCGTAATGCACTCGGTTCGGCCGGATGTGACTGGCAGCTCGGCGCAGTGTCCACTACCGCATTCGATCGGCGATCACACGATGCCGGTCGAACAGGGTTTCATCTTTACACAGGCCGCATTGTGACTCGCGCGACATCGGGCTAGACTCGGCGCAGACGCCGCTCGCACGTATCTGTTTCCGCTTCTGCGCGGACAATCGAGAGCGCCGTGGTGAGTCATCAGTTGCCGACGTCTGTGGAACGGCTTTCGTGGACGCGGATCGAATCGCTGGCGGTTTTACCTCGCCGGTTCCTTATGCGGGAACGCGCGTTGCTTCGCTCCGCTTTCCGCCGCAAATCCAGTATGGGGTAACGCAAACAATGAAGTCAGTGCTGTTGGTTTCCGGGGTACTTGCCGCGTCCATCGCTTCGGCGGGACCGGTGCAGTGGACGCGCGATGCGCGTCCCGTTTCCGCTCATCCGAATCACACCTCGGGCTCACATGCTGCGCCGGTTCATGGCGCGGGTGCGCTGCAGTTCTTCACCGACCAGCCGTCGTTCGATAGCTCGGTCGGTGATCCTTCGTCACTGGCCAGCGAAAGCTTCGATGGCGGCGCAACCGACTTCGAGCAATGCAACGAGCCGTTGGGCAGCGCCTCCGACGATCTCTGTTTCACGCCCGGCGAACTGGTCGACGGCTTCGCGATGACGAGTTCCTCCGGCGCCGGCATCGTTCTGCTGCCCGCCGGGTTTCTCGGTGGCGGGCAAGCATCCGCGGCCGTCGGTGCGATCAACTTCGCCGATACGACCGATGTCGCATTCACGCCGACGGTGACGGCGGTATCCGCGCAGGTGTATGGCGGTCAGTCGCCGGATCCGGTGGATATCGAAGTATTCGACGAGAAAGGCACGTCGCTTGGCACGACGACGGTGTCGCCGACGGGGGTGGACGCTTCGCTTTTCTTCGGCGTGATCAGCGCGACACCGATCGGACAGATCGTCTTCACGGCTGAAAACGACGGCGGCGAGCTGATCGACGATCTGCGCTTTGGCACAGGCGGCTCGAGCGAACCGGACGAGATTTTTGCCGACGGATTCGAGACGGCCGACACCGGCACCTGCGAGCCGGCGCAGCTGTTCAACGATCCGAGTTTCGAAGCGACCGATCCCGGCTCGTTCAGCAATCCAGATTGGAACAGCGACGACAGCGTTGCGGGTACGTCATTCTGCGACGCGACCTGCGACCAGACTGGCGTCATCGTGCCGCGCACCGGCTCGTGGTTCGTCTGGTTCGGCGGCTTCGACCAGGAAAATACCTCGACGCTGAGTCAGTCGGTGACCTTCCCGAGCGGCCAGGCGCGCTGGCTCAGTTACTGGCTGATCAACCAGATCGGTGGCGATCCAACTGCGGTGCTGACGCTCAGCATCGACGGCACTCAGGTCGCAACCGTGCCGGCCGGAGCGGCGCCGGAGCAGGATTATTCGGCGCAGACCCTGGAAGTACCGAGCACGTATCTGGATGGCCAGGCACACCTAGTCGAGTTCGATTGGTCGGCGCAATCGTCGGGCGGTGAAATCGGCGGCGCGATGATCGACGACGTGACGCTCGATTGCAGCGCGCAGCCGACTTCGGTGCCGGGTCATGTGAAGCAGCGCACAACGCCGTCGCGTCGGCTCATCCGCTGACTCTCGCTGAAAAATAGCGGTTGTGACGTGTTCGAAAAGCCTCCCCTCGGGGAGGCTTTTTTGCGCGGATGATTCCGCCGGTGTACCCCGCCTGGTTTTTTTCGTATAGCTGCGGCGCCACACGCTCCGCCCGTCTGTACCACACGATCGCGCAATCATCAGCTGCTGGTTTCGATCCGCTCCACCCGCTGCAGTCCGCGTGGCAGCAGCCCGCCGCGAGCTGCGCGCGCGCCGCCGTATTCGACCAGGTCGGCCCACTTCAGGATCAGCTTGCGCTGCCCGGCGTACAGCGTGACCTCGCCCTTGCCTTCGCCGACGATCGCGACGCCGGCGACGCGTTCGCCTTCGCCGAGGCGCGCCTTCGGGATTTCGATCAGTTTGTTGCCCTTGCCGCCCTTGTCGAGTTCGGGCAGGTCGGCGACCGAGAACATCAGCAGGTGTCCGGCGTTGGTGACGACGACGATGCGATCGCGTGCGGAATCGGCGACCAGCGCCGGCGCCAGCACGCGTGCCTTGTCCTCGATGTTGAGAATCTGCTTGCCGGCTTTCTTGTTCGCCAGCAGCGTCTCGAATTTCGTCACGAAGCCGTAGCCGTAGTCGGAAGCGAGCACCAGCTTGGCGGCAGCATCCGCGACGGCGAGTGCGTCGAAGCGGGCACCGGCCGGCAGCGCGAAACGCCCGGTCAAGGGTTCACCGTTGCCGCGTGCGGAAGGCAGCGTGTGCGCCGGCGTCGAATAGCTGCGCCCGCTCGAATCGATGAACGCGACCTGCTGCGTCGTGCGACCCTGCGCCGCGGCGAGGAACTCGTCGCCCTCGCGATAGCCGAGTTCGCGCGCCGCGACGTCGTGTCCCTTGGCCGCGCGCACCCAGCCCTTCGCCGACAGCACGATCGTGACCGGCTCGCTCGCGACCAGCGCGGCCTCGTCCAGCGCCTGCGCCGCCGAACGCTCGACCAGCGGCGAGCGACGCGCGTCGCCGTATTTCTTCGCATCGTCGCGCAGTTCGTCCTTGATCAGCGTCTTCAGGCGCGCCTTCGAATTCAGGATCACGTTGATGCGTGCGCGTTCCTCCTCGAGTTCGTCGCGCTCGGCATTGATCTTCATTTCCTCCAGCCGCGCGAGCTGGCGCAGGCGCGTCTCGAGGATGTAGTCGGCCTGTTCTTCGCTGAGCTTGAAGCGCGCGATCAGCGCCCGCTTCGGTTCGTCCTCGCTGCGGACGATGCGGATCACCTCGTCGAGATTCAGATACGCGATGCGCAAGCCTTCGAGCAGGTGCAGGCGGCGTTCGACCTTGGCCAGGCGATGCTGCAGGCGGCGCGTCACGGTGTCCTGGCGGAAGCGCAGCCACTCGGACAGGATCTGCTTGAGATTCTTCACCTGCGGCTTGCCGTCGAGCCCGATCATGTTGAGATTGATGCGGAAGCTTTTTTCCAGATCCGTGGTGGCGAACAGGTGCGTCATCATCTCGTCGAGGTCGACACGGTTAGAACGCGGGATCAGCACCAGGCGCGTCGGATTCTCGTGATCGGACTCGTTGCGCAGATCCTCCAGCATCGGCAGCTTCTTCGCGCGCATCTGGTTGGCGATGTCGGTTTCGATCTTCGTCGGCGAAACCTGATACGGCAGCGCGGTGATCACGACATTGCCGTCTTCCTTCGTGTACACCGCGCGGCAGCGCACGGATCCATAACCGGTCGCGTACATCGCCGCAAGTTCGGCGCGCGGCGTGATGATCTCGGCGGCGGTCGGGAAGTCCGGCCCCTTCACGTGCTCGCACAGGTCCGCGATGCTCGCGCTCGGGTCGTCCAGCAGGTGAATGCAGGCGCTGGCGAGTTCGCGCAGGTTGTGCGGCGGGATATCGGTCGCCATGCCGACCGCGATGCCGGTCGAACCGTTGAGCAGCACGTGCGGAATGCGCGACGGCAGCCACGAGGGTTCCTCGCGCGAGCCGTCGTAGTTCGGCACGAAGGTGACCGTGCCCTGGCCGAGCTCGGCCAGCAGCAATTCGGCGATCGGCGTGAGCTTCACTTCGGTGTAGCGCATCGCGGCAAACGACTTCGGATCGTCGGTCGAGCCGAAGTTGCCCTGGCCGGTGATCAGCGGATAGCGATACGAGAACGGCTGCGCCATCAGCACCATCGCCTCGTAGCAGGCGCTGTCGCCGTGCGGATGGTATTTGCCGAGCACTTCGCCGACCGCGAGCGCGGCCTTGCGCGGCTTGGCCGCCGCGTCGAGGCCAAGGCCGCTCATCGCATAGACGATGCGCCGCTGCACGGGTTTCAGGCCGTCACCGACGAAGGGCAGCGCGCGGTCGAGCACCACGTACATCGAATAATCGAGGTAGGCGCGCTCGGCGTAGTCCTTGAGCGGGATCTGTTCGTAGTTGGATTGGATGTTCATGCGCCGATCTGTGCAACGTGGATGCGCCCGGCGGGCGGGCGCGAAACGCCCATTGTGCCGGAATTGCACGTTGCGATTGAGTCTTGCGCAGGTCCCGCCTACGCATGCAAGCGCGCGTCGGCTGGATGCTGCCGGCGCGGCGGCTCATCGGCTGCGACGCCTGTACGATCACGCGGCTGATGGGTCATGCCGCAGAACTCGCCGCCGTCGTTGTGCGAGGCGGGATGCCGGAAACCCGGCGCGTGCCGCGCGATGTGCAGACGCTGCCGTCAGCCGGCGTCCCGCAATCGACGGCAACGATTTCGGTCAGGGGATGTGTTGCACGCGCCGAACGTCAGGCAGAAGTTCGACGCGTGCGATCCGATGTGGGATGCGCGCGGTTCGCGCGCACCCGATACGCTCAGGGACAGCTGAGGCCAGCCGGCTGGGTCAGGCGCGTCAGTTCCATGTGGTCGCTGCCGAAGCCAGGGATCGTCGAGGCGAAGTCGACGCGGCCGGTATTGCAATCGCTGAACGTGAAGGTGAGGGTTCCCCACGGGTTGTTGACGATCGTGGTTGGATCGAAGTTCGGAATCCAGCGGCCGCCGGTGGTCTGAAACGCGGTCACCACCGCCGTGTCGCCAGTGATCGGTCCGACGCCGCCGAACCAGGCCTGCTGCGTGCCTTCCGGATTGAACGTGAACCAGTAGGCCACCAACTGGTTCGGCGTTCCGGCTTGCACTTCGAGCAGGATGCCGTGGCCGGACTGGCCCGGACCGAACCAGGCACCGCTGAAGCCGGCGGTGATCGGGACCGTCGTCGCCGGCGGTGGCGCCGCGCCTTGCACGACGATGCTGCCGGTCATGCCCATGCCGACATGCACATCGCAGTGATAAGCGAACGTGCCGGCCTCGGTGAAGGTGACCGTCGAACTCCACGCATCGTCGGACGGATCGCCGCTGCCGCCGTGACCGTCATTGGCGCATCCGTTCGCGCAGCGGAACGAGCCGTCGTCCGCAGCGACGTTGTGGAAGCCGCCGGCATTGGTGAAGGTCACCGTATCGCCCGCATTGATCGTCAGGCTGGGCGGGTTGAACATCAGTACCGAGGTACTGCCGCCGTAGGGATCGTTGGACGTACCGCCGACCTGCACGGTGTGCGACGCCGCCCACGCGGAGGTGGCGCCCAACAACAGCAGGATCGGCAGGAATCGAGTGATCGTGATGCGCATGTGACTACTCCTGAGGCAAGGGCAATGGACGTCTGGACGGCTATGTCGTATTCGCTCTGCATCCGCTGAGCGGCGCATCGCAGGCGCGCGGCAACGAACGCGGATTGGCGACGGTGCAGTCCGGCCGCCCGGCTGCCGACTCGTGTGACGAGCAGATTCTCGGTGTGCGCCAGCGCATGCCACAAGAGTGAAACCACCCATGCACGGCCCGTGTGCACCGCCCAGGCGGACACTGCCGGTTCATTTTCCGTGCGGTGCGAAAGGCTCGAATGTGTCCTCGCCGGATTGTCTCGACGAATGCCGCTCAGGTGACGTTCGTGCGATCTTTCGCCATCACGCGTGCACGCGTGGCCGCCGTATCGCCGGCGATCGCGCTGCCGTGCATCCGGTGCTTTTCGTAGTGCAGGCCGCTCCGCGCTGCAGGCTGTCGATGACGGCGCGCTGCAGCTCGGTGTAGCAGGGTTGCGCGTGGTAGCTTAGGAACACCGCTCCTTCATAAGGTTTGAAACCCGGCACCATGCGCACGGCGTGTTCGGGGCGGATCAGATACGCCGGCACCGCCGCGCGGCCGACGCCGTCGGCGACCGCATCGATGAGGCCGTAGATGTCGTCGAAGTACGCGCGCAGCATCTTCGGTACCGTCGCGCCGGTCTGGATCAGGAAATAGCGTCCGGTGAAGTTGTCGCGCGGGTCGTGGTCGATGTAGCAGTCCTCGCGACCGCTGTAGCACGCCGACTCGATCAGCACGTTGCGTTCGACACCGAGGCGCAGATTCTCGATGCCCATGCGTTCGCGTTCGGACAGCGAAACGCTGAAGCCGACGGCGCCTTCGATCAGCCGATCCTGCAGATCGTGTACCTCGCCTTTGATCGCTGGCACGACACGCGCGGATTCGCGCGCAGCAGGCCGCCGATCGCCGGCACCAGCACCGAGCGCAGGCAGGAGGAAAATGAAACCAGCCGGAAAAATCCGGAGATACCCGCATGGCCGCCAACCAGGTTGTCGAGCAGTTCCTGTTCCTGGCGTTCGACCGCGGCGCTGTGCCGCTGCAGGATGCGCCCCGATTCGGTCAACTCGAGGCCGCCGCGCAGGCGCACGAACAGCCGCGTGACCGAGCGTCTCTTCGAGATTCTGGATGCGCTTGGTCAAACCGGGCTGGCTGACATGCAGCAACTCGGCCGCACGCGAAAAATTCAGCTCGCGTGCGAGCACCATGAACGACTCGATCTGCGCGGACGACAAGCGTGTGCTGACGTGCGGTCCCAGCGTCCCGGCGGCAGTATGACCCTGCGCTATGGCGCCATCGGCGCGGGTATCGCCATAACGCACAGGCATCGCGCGATCCACCTGTTTGATTGGCGCGTGTCGACCGCGCCGGATAGCCTGCTTACCTCGATTCCGGCGCTGGCACGACGCTGTGCCGGCGCCGGAATCGTGGGGAATGCCGTGACGCGACATCGACGCTCGATCGTTGCCTTGCAAGGTTTGCGCGCACTGATGGTGATTGCATGCGCTGCTTGCGGCATTGCGTCCGGCCGCGCCGATGTGCCGATGTTGTCGCGCCATGCGAGCTTCGAGGGCGATCTCGGGATGCGCACCTGGACGGGCAGTGCGGAGCCGTCGCCGGCTCGGTGCTGCGCTCGGAGGCGAGCGCCAGCGGCCGCGATGACGCGGCGTCTTCCGTTCACGCCGATATCGCCCGCCGCTCCGCCGAAGCGCTGTTCATCGACGGGTTCCAGCCTCCCGGGCCTAGAAGGCAGCGCCTGCCGGCGCGCTCAACGCGGCGCCCGGTAGCCGCCGCGCACGCCGCGCGGACTCAGCACGAGCTGCCACAGCTGATCGCGCCGCGTGCGGAACACCGCGGCCGAGGCGGACAGGTAGAAGCGCCACATGCGGCGGAAGCGCTCGCCATATTTTTCCGCGAGCGCAGGCCAGCCCGCCTCGAAGTTGCGCCGCCACGCCATCAGCGTCAGGTCGTAGTCGGCGCCGAAGTTGTGCCAGTCCTCGGTCACGAACAGGCCTTCGCTAGCCTTGGCGATCTGCTCGGCCGAAGGAATCATCGAATTCGGAAAGATGTATTTCTCGATCCACGGATCGGTGTGGTTCGATGAAACGTTCGAGCCGATCGAATGCAGCAGGAACAGACCGTCCTCGGCCGTGCTGCGATGGGCGACGTCGAAATATTCGCGATAGTTCTTCACGCCGACATGCTCGAACATGCCGATCGAAAAGACGCGGTCGAAACGCTCATCGAGTTCGCGATAGTCGATCAGGCGGATTTCCACCGGCAGGCCGGCGCAGATCGCGCGCGCGTACTCGGCCTGTTCCTGCGAGATCGTAATGCCGACGCCGTGGATGCCGTAGCGTTCCGCCGCCAGTTTCAGCGCTTCGCCCCAGCCACAACCGATGTCGAGCACGCGCATGCCGGGGCGCAGTCCAAGCTTGGCGAAAATCAATTCGAGCTTGGCTTCCTGCGCTTCGTCGAGCGTGGCCGCGGTGTTCCAATAGCCGCAACTGTAGACGAGGCGGCGGCCGAGCATCGCCTGGAAAAGATCGTTGCCGAGATCGTAGTGACGTTCACCCACTTCGTAGGCGCGCCGGCCACGCTGCAGATTGACCACGCGCGCCTTGAGGAACAGCCACGCGTCCTCGGCGCCGCCGACGCGTTCGTCGAGGTGCGCATCGAGCAGGCGGAACAGAAAGCCGTCGAGGTCGTCCGCGTCCCACCAGCCGTCCATATAGGACTCGCCGAGGCCGAGCGAACCGTGCGCGAGAATGCGCGAATACAAGCGGGCGTCGTGCACACGCAGATCGGAGGGCGCAGGTCCGTCGATGTGCACGCCGGCGACAGCGAGCAGGGAGGCGATACGGGTACGCGCGCGAGAGGTGGGCATGACCGCTGCGAGTGGGGCTCGGGACCGCTCAAGCATAAAGGATTCGTGCGGCTCCCAGATGCTCGTCGAAGCGCGCCGACGTGGGTATAAAGATATAACAAGCGCGACCTTGAGGCGCCGGGTCAGGCGCGTAGGATGCGGTCAGCGTGGGCGATCTGCGCCCGGCTTTCGAGGAAACCGCATGACGACGATCCCGGCAACGACCACGCGCCCGGAGGCGCCGCCCTCGCTCAAGCGCGAGCTGTTTGCCAAGGAGGACTGGTGGGCGGTGTGGATCGGACTCGGCCTGGTCGTCGTCGCCGTGCTCGCCTTCATTGGCGGGTCGAGCCTGAAATGGATCGCGGTGGCGCCGCAGAAGTGGAGTTCGCCGGGCGAAATCGGCACGCAGCTGGCGACGAATGCGCCGCGTTACCTCGCGTTGTTCGTGTTCTGGCTGGCCGTGTTCGGCATCGGCGTGCGCTCGCTCGGTATTTCGCTGCGCCAGTTCGCGCCGGCCTTCGCCGTGGTCTTTTTGGGTTCCCTGCTGGTCTATGCGATCGGCGTGTGGGACCAGGCGACGCGCTACAACCTCGAACCACCGCTGGTAGCGCTGCTGCTCGGCCTACTGATCGCGAACACGGTCGGCGTACCTGCCTGGCTGAAGAGCGGATTGCGTGTCGAGTTCTTCGTCAAGACCGGCATCGTGCTGCTCGGTGCCGGCTTGCCGTTCACGCTGATCCTCTGGGCCGGTCCCGTTGCGATCGTGCAGGCAGCGATCGTTTCGCTGATCACCTTCGGCACGATTTATTTCGTCGCACTGCGGCTGGGTCTGGATCGCCGGCTCGCCGCGACGCTCGGCGCGGGCGGCGCGGTCTGCGGCGTCTCCGGCGCGATTGCAATCGCCGGCGCCGTCGGCGCGAAGAAGGAAGACGCGTCGATCGCGATCACCCTGGTCATCCTGTGGGCGATCGTGATGATCTTCGTGCTGCCACTCGCGGCGAAGGCGCTCGGGCTGCCGACCGGCGTCGCCGGCGCCTGGATCGGCACCTCGGAGTTCGCCGATGCAGCCGGCTTTGCCGCGGCGCAGACCTACGGCGGTTACGCCGGCCAGCCCGGCATCGCCGGCAGCGCCGAAGCATCGGTGCAGGCGTTCACGCTGATGAAGGTGATCGGGCGCGATGTGTGGATCGGCGTCTG
>Ga0247776_10000030_pt1 | contig 52364 bp, 33 predicted proteins | sample UWRJL199509C5_FD_179912 | JGI IMG/M metagenome (GOLD analysis project Ga0247776, IMG submission 179912) | Plant litter microbial communities from Arlington Agricultural Research Station in Wisconsin, United States - UWRJ-L199-509C-5 | ecosystem: Environmental > Terrestrial > Plant litter >...
GGGCGAGCGTGATGCCAACGCATTCGTCGACCCGAAGACCGATCGGCCGATTTCAGCAGCCAGGCGCAAGGCGACGTGGAAGGGGGCTGCTACCGGTGCTTCGTCCACGGTCGCGGTGGCGCATGCGGCGCAGGCCCGGCACGAAGCGAAGCCGGAAGTATTGAAGGACGAAGCCTTCGCGCCGGAACTGTGCAAGTCGCAGAACGTCCCGCCTGCCGGCGACGAGTGGCTGCACGAAGTGAAATGGGACGGCTATCGCATCCTCGCGACCGTCGTCGCCGGGAAAGTGCGCCTGTGGTCGCGCAACGCAATCGAGTGGACGGCAAAGGTGCCCGAACTGGCAAAGGCGATCGCTTCGCTGAAGTTGAAGAGCGCGCAACTGGATGGCGAGATGATCGTGTTGAAGGACGGCCGCGACGACTTCAATGCACTGCAGGGTCGCCTGTCGGCCGAAACGAAGGCACCGTTGGTCTATATGCTGTTCGACATGCCGCATTTGAACGGCGAATCGCTGCGCGACGTACCCTTGCTGGAACGCAAGGCGGCACTCGAAGCGTTGCTGCGGAGAAGACCGAACGACTTGCTGCGATTTTCCGCCCATCAGATCGGCAATGGAGCCACGGTCTTTGCGCAGGCGACGGCAGGCGGGCTCGAAGGCGTCGTGAGCAAGCGTGTCGACAGCGTCTATCGAGGCGCCCGCAACGGCGACTGGGTCAAAGCCAAGGGGCGCCCCTCGGACGAATTCGTCGTCATTGGCTACACGGAGCCGAAGGGGAGCAGGGCGGGCATCGGTGCATTGCTGCTGGCGCAGCCGCGCAACGGAACATTGACTTATGTCGGCCGCGTCGGCACGGGCATCAGCGCGCCGCTGCTCGGCACATTGCGCAAGCAGCTCGCGGCAACCGTGCTCGACCAACCGGCAGCCGACATCGATCTGATGGAACGAAAGGATCAGCGGCTGGCGATCTGGGTCAAGCCGAAGCTCATCGTCGAAGCCTTCTTCCAGGGCATCGGCGGCCAAGGGCTGTTGCGCCAGCCGGCCTTCAAGGCCGTTCGCACCGACAAGACGATCCGCGATCTCGTCGATACGGTGAAGCCGCATCGCTCGGCGAAACCCAATGCATCAAAAAAGGCCGATTCGTCTTCTTCGGAAGACGCGGCCGGCGCGACCGGCGCAGCCACGGTCGAAATCACGCACCCGGAACGCGAAGTCTTCCCAGGAACCGGCATCACGAAAGGCGACGTGGCAGCGTACTACCGCAGTGTCGCTCCATGGATTCTGCGCGAGATCGGCGGGCGTCCTCTGTCGGTCATCCGCTGCCCCGATGGCGCAGCAAAGCCGTGCTTCTTCCAGAAACATGTGATGCGCGGCTGGGGCGAGCATGTGCATGGCGTGGCGATCGAAGAAAAGAACGCGCGCGAAAAGTACCTCTATATCGACGATGAATCCGGTCTGCTCGAGCTCGTCCAGATGAATGTCCTCGAGTTTCATCCGTGGGGCTCGCGCGTCGACGATTACGAGCATGCCGATCGCATCGTGTTCGATCTCGACCCGCACCCGAGCGTGAAATGGCCGCGCGTGGTCGCTGCGGCGAAGGATCTGCGCGAGCAGCTCGCCTCGATCGGCCTGACCTCGTTTCTGCGTACGTCGGGGGGCAAGGGGTTCCATGTCGTGGTGCCGCTCGACCCGCCGGCGCCTTGGGATACGGTCAAGGCGTTCGCGCAGGCGGTCGCCCAGGCGATGGCCACGCTTCGTCCGCTCGAATTCGTCAGCGTGGCCGGCGAAAAGAATCGCGAGAACCGCATCTTCGTCGACTGGTTGCGCAATGGGCGCGGCGCGACGAGCGTCGGGTCGTACTCACTGCGCGCCCGCGAGGCGGCAGGTGTCGCCATGCCGATCGCCTGGGAACAACTGCCGCGCATCAAGAGCGGCGACGCCTTCACGATCAAGAACGCGGTGAAGACGCTGCAGCGCCGCCGCGTCGACCCATGGGCCGATATCGACAGCGTAAAGCAGGCCTTGCCGCAGTTGGGCGGCGAGGATGCGCCCACCAGAAAACGCACGTCTCCAAAACACGCAGCGCTCGCGCGCGCGCGCCGATCCACCCGCTGAAGGAAACCCCATGAGAAGCATTCTAGGTACCCTGGCCAAAGAGCACGAAGTCCTGCGTGGCCTGTTCGAACGCATGGACGCCACCACCGATCGCGCCGAGAAGAAACGCACCGAACTGCTCGCGGCGATCGAAGCCGTGCTGATTCCCCACGCGAAATGGGAAGAACTGGTTTTCTATCCGGCGTTCGCCAAGAAGGCCTCGCACGAACAGCTGCTGCAGCACGCAGAAGCCATCCAGGAACACCGGGCCGTTGAACTCACGGTTTTGCCGGATCTGCATGCCTCATCGGTTGGTTCGCGCCAATTCGCAGGCTCCGCCAAGGTACTCGGCGAATTCGTCACGCACCATGCCGGCGAAGAGGAGCGCGAGATGTTCGTCTCCGCGCGAAAGCTGTTCTCGGCAGCGGAGCTTTCCGCGCTCGATGAGCAATACGAGGAATGGAAGGGCTCATTTGCGGCTGGCTGGATCTCGACGCATGCGAAGATCAAGACTGCCGTGAAGGCGAAATTGCGCAGTCCGACTGCGCCCGGTTGACAGGTCCGACAATCGTCGGAGCGAGCGGCCATTGCGATGAGCGGCGGCCGCAGGCGCTGCGGTTGGTTAATCGAAGCGGACATCCCCGCAAATCCACTCGAACGCTTCCGGGTTTTCGCGTTAGTCCGCGATGACCGCAGCGGCGGGATGCTCCTCAAGCCATCAACGCACGTCCAACATAAGTCGCCGGCCCCAACGCAGCCTGACTGTGCCGGCGCGCAGTCAGGCGAGATTACACGGCGCTCGCCGACACTCCGGCTCCCGCCATGAATGTGGTGTCCGCTCTGACGGGAGCAGCATGAAGCGCAAATACCGGATCATCGCCTGGGTCTTCGGCATCTTGGGTCTTTTCATCGTTGCGTTGGTGGTCTTCGTCGCCACGTTCGATTGGAATCGCGCCAAGCCCTTCATCGACGCGAAGGTCAGTGCCGCACTTGGACGCGCATTCGCGATCGATGGCGACCTGTCGGTACACTGGAGCCGCGATCGGGAGCGCGGCGATTGGCTGCCAGGCCCGGTCTTCACCGCACAAGAGCTGCGCATCGACAACCCCGAGTGGGCGTACGAGAAGCAATTCGCCCATCTCGAGCACGTCGAATTTCGCCTTTCGCTGCTCGCCTTGCTCGTGCATCGCATCGCGATTCCCCATGTGCAGCTCGGACTTCCGACGATTCATCTGGAAAAGCAGGGCGACAAGCGCAACAACTGGACCTTCACCTCCGTGCAGGGCGGTGGCACGCCTTCGGCGTGGACGCTCGACCTCGGCGATATCGGCTTCGATACCGGCAAGATCACCTTGCGCGACCCGGCCGACCATATCGACGTTGCCGTCGACGTCGACCCGCTCGGCAAGTCGATCGCGTTTGCCGACGTGATGGGCAAGGCCGCGACGTCCAGCGCGGACAAGTCGACCGCGCGCAAACAGACCCAGGACTTCGTCTTCGGATTCAAGACGAGCGGCAGCTACAACGGTGCGCGTGTGTCGGGCAGCGGCAAGACCGGTGGGCTGCTCGCGCTGCGCAGCGCAGGCAGCGCCTTTCCCATGCAGGCCGATGTGCACATCGGCGACGTGCACATCGCGTTGAAGGGCTCGGTGACCGATCCCAGCAGTCCCGACGCCGTCGACCTGCATCTGCGCCTCGCCGCCGACAGCATGGCGCATCTGTATCCGGTGATCGGCGTGACGCTGCCGGATACGCCGCCGTTCGAGACCGATGGCCATGTCACCGGCAAGCTGCAGGCGGGCGCCAATACCTTCACCTACGACGGATTCAACGGCCGCGTCGGCGGCAGCGACCTGCATGGCACGCTGACCTATGCGCAGCACTCGTCGCGACCGAAGCTGAGCGGCAAACTGTGGTCCGAGCAGTTGCAATTCGCCGACCTCGGCCCCTTGATCGGTCTGAACACGGGGGACAAGAGCAAGGCCTCGAGCGCGACACCGCCCGGCGGCAAGGACGTGCCGGAGCGTCCGGTCGACGGCAAGGTACTGCCGAACGATCCGTTCCGTACCGATCGCTGGCGCGTGATGGATGCCGACATCGCGTTCAACGGCAAGCGCATCGTGCGCGACGCCGATCTTCCGATCAGCGATCTGCAGGCCCACGTGGTCCTCGACGATGGCGCGATGGCGCTGACTCCGCTCGACTTCGGCCTCGCCGGCGGCGAGGCGCACTCGACCGTTCATCTCGACGGCCGCAGCGCGACGATGAAGGGCGATATGAAGCTGGAGGCGCGTCACCTGGAATTGCGCCAGCTGTTTCCGAAGATGAAGACGATGCAGGACGCACTCGGTGAACTGAATGCGGACGCGGCGCTGTCGGCGACCGGCAACTCCGTCGCCGCGCTGCTCGGCTCTTCCAATGGCGAACTCAAGCTGGTGATGAACAACGGCGTGGTCAGCCGCGAGCTGATGGAGCTTGCCGGCCTCAACGTAGGCAACTACGTGATGGTGAAGCTGTTCGGCGATCAGCCGGTGAAGATCAACTGCGCCGCGACCGACTTCGCCGCCACCAACGGACTGCTGGAATCGCGACTCGCGGTGTTCGATACCGAAAACGCGATGATCAACATCGACGGCTCGGTCAACTTCGCAACCGAAGCGATCGACCTCGACATCACGCCGCATACCAAGGGCCTACGCATCTTCTCGCTGCGCTCGCCGCTGTACGTGAAGGGAAACCTCGGCAAGCCGGACGTCGGCGTGCATACCGGCAAGCTGCTGCTGCGCGGCGGCGGAGCAGTCGCGCTCGGCGTGGTCGCGTCGCCGGTGGCAGCGTTGCTGCCGCTGATCGCGCCGAGCAAGGACAAGGACGAGAACCCTTGTGCGGCACTGTTCGAACAGATGCGCGGCGCGCCCAAAGCGCCGCCAGCGGGAAAAACGAATGCTGAGGCGGCGAAGGCGCCACGCTGATCGGGCGTGGGGCATAAGTCGGCATGCGCAGACGTGCTGGATCACTGCAAGAATTTTTTCGGAAAGCCTTGCCGCAATTTTCAAACGTGCCGTTTCGCGTGGAATGTGACTGGACGCCCAGACCTGGAACCGATCGAGTGGCTCGCAAGGTTGCCTGTGCAGTCCGGAGCGTTTTGCGGGCGAAGCAGATGATTTGATCAGCGCGTGGACGCTTCTCAGAACGCCGGCCCAAACGCTGTGCATTGCTGCTGCGCTCGCGATGCCAGGGCTGCGGCCGCCGCAGCCATGCCACGGTGTCGCCACGACGACGAGGGCGCACAAACCTCGCGCCGCGGGATGATTCAGATCCTCAATGCTGCAGCGAGTTGCCCTACAGCAGCTTGTCCAGCGTAATCGGCAGATCGCGGACACGCTTTCCGGTCGCGTTGTAGATGGCGTTGGCGATGGCCGCGCCGGTGCCGGTGATGCCGATTTCGCCGATGCCGTGCGCGCCCATCGGCGTGTGCGGGTCGGCGATGTCGGTCCAGATCACGTCGATTTCCGGCACGTCCAGATGCACCGGCACATGATATTCGACGAGGCTTGCATTCATGATCCGGCCGTTGCGCGGATCGTGTAGCGTCTCTTCCGTCAGCGCCAAGCCGAGCCCCATGATCATGCCGCCGCGGAACTGGCTGCGCGCGGTCTTCGGATTGAGAATGCGTCCGCAGTCGAACGAGCCGAGCAAACGGCTCACGCGGACTTCGCCGGTGACGGCGTTGACGCGCACCTCGCAGAAGATCGCCGAGGTCGAATGCATCGACCAGCGCATCATTTCCAGCGGCGCCGGTGCGTCGGCTTCGGCAACCACCTCGGTGCGGCCGGCGCGAGCCAGGATCGCGGCATAGCGCTCGTGGATATCCGGCGCGCCGCGTCTGCCGATGCCGCCGTCGACACACTCGACTTCCTCGACGGCGAGGCCGGCGAGCGGCGAGGTCTTGCCCGCCAGCTTGAGCAGCTCCGCAACGAGCTTGTCATGCGCGGCGATCACCGCAGCGCCGATCGAAGCGGTCTGGCAGGAACCCCCGGCCACCGGACTCGGCGGAAAGCGGGTGTCGCCATAGTCGAAGCGAACATTGTCGACCGGCAGGCCCAGGCGCTCCGCACAAATCTGCGTCTGCACGGTGGCCGTGCCCATGCCCATTTCATGTGCGGCCGCCGCGACGACGGCGTTGCCGTCCGCGCTCAACGTGATACGCGCGGAGCCGCCCGGCATGCGGTAATACGGGTAGGTGCCGCTCGCACAGCCGATGCCGATCAGCCATTCGCCTTCGCGGCGCGCGCGCGGGACCGGGTTACGCCGGTCCCAGCCGAATTTCTCTGCGCCGGCGCGATACGCCTCGACGAGGTGGCGCGAGGAAAACTCATGGCCCGAGGTCGGATCGACCGTCGGGTCGTTGCGTCGGCGAAATTCGATCGGGTCGAGCCCGGTCTTTTCCGCCAGCTCATCGATTGCGCATTCGAGCGCGAAGGTGCCGATGGATTCGCCGGGTGCGCGCATGAAGGTATTCGCCATCATGTCCATATCGGCGACGTCCTGCGCCACCTTGATCGCGCCGGCCGCGTACATGTGGCGCGCGGGAAACGTGAATTGCTCGGGGCAATTGTTGTGCGTGGTCATCGCGGCGACGCCGGTGTGGATCAGCGCGGCCAACGTACCGTCCGCGCGTGCGCCGAGTGCGACGCGCTGCTCGGTCGTCGTGCGTCCGCCCACCAGCCGGTAGACGCCCTCGCGCGACAGTACGATGCGCACGGGCCGGCCTGCGAGTCGCGATCCGGCGGCCGCGAGAATCTGATGCCACCACAGGCATTTCCCACCGAATCCACCGCCGACGTACGGCGAAAGCACGCGAACCTGGTCGTGCGGCAGGCCGAACACGTCCGCGATCGTCCGTGCGGTCGCCGTGACGAGCTGGCTCGCATCGTGGAGTGTCAGTGCGTCGCCTTCCCAATGACAGGTGACGGCATGCAGTTCGATCGCGTTGTGATTGTAGAACGGTGTACTGAAGGCGAGGTCGACCTGGTGGTCGGCGGAGCGGAGCGCGGCTTCCGCGTCTCCGATGTCGATCGCAGCCGGCTCGCCGAGGATGGACTTCGGCCGGTGTGCCTGCGCCTTGGCATCGTCGAAGCGCGTCACAGCCGCTTCGCGGTCGTAGCTCACCTCGATCAGCGTCTTGGCATGATCCGCCTGCTCCTGCGTCTGCGCGAGCACCACGGCGACCGGATGCCCGTTCCAGTGAATGGCGTCGTCCTGCATGACCGGCAGGCTGCTCGGGCCGGCGGCGTCGGGCGCCGATCCGAACAGCGCCGGGGGCTTCATCGCCGGTGCGTTCCGGTACGTCATCACCAGCGCGACGCCCGGTGCGGCTTCAGCCGCGGAGGTGTCGATCGAGGCGATCCGTCCGCGCGCAATCGTGCTGTGCACGATCGCGCCGTAGAGCAGACCCGGCAGCGGCACCTCGGCAGCAAAGCGCGCGCGCCCTGCCACCTTCAGCGGGCCGTCCACGCGGCTGAGCGGCTGGCCGATCACGCCATGCTTGCCGGCGAGCGGATCCGGCGTGCCGCCGGGCAGCCAACTGGTCGGCGCGAGTTCGATCGCGGTCTGCATGACCGACTGCATGGCGGCCTGTGCCTTGTCCTTGATCGAGCTCATGCGGACAACTCCTGCAGCACGGCGACGAGGGTGCGTTTCGCGAGTTCGACCTTGAACGCGTTGTCGCGCAGCGGCACCGCGTCGGCGAGCTCGGCATCGGCGGCGGCTCGAAAAGCGGCCTCGTTCGCAGGGCCGCCGAGCAGCACCGCCTCCGCTTTCACGGCGCGCCATGGTTTATGCGCGACGCCGCCGAGCGCGAGCCGCACCAAGCTCAACTTGCCATCCTGAACCTCGAGAATGCCCGCGACCGATACGAGCGCGAACGCATAGCTCGCTCGATCGCGCACTTTCCGGTACGTCGACTTGGCGGTGGCCGATGCTGCCGGCAATTCGACCGCCGTGATCAGTTCGGCCGGCGCGAGCACGTTCTCTTGCTTCGGATGCTCGCCGGGAAGCCGATGGAAGTGCGCGAATGGAATCCGCCGTGTTCCGTCGGGACCTTCGACGTGCACGACCGCGTCCAACGCAGCCAGCGCCACGCACATGTCGGACGGATGCGTCGCGACACAGGCGGGCGAGGCGCCGAGAATCGCATGGATGCGATTGAAGCCGTCGCGCGCATCGCAGCCGCTGCCGGGAGTGCGCTTGTTGCAGCGTGCGGCGTCGTCGTAAAAGTAGTAGCAGCGCGTCCGCTGCAACAGGTTGCCGCCGACCGTCGCCATGTTGCGAATCTGCGCGCTGGCGCCGGCAAGGACGGCGCGTGCGAGCACGGGGTAGCGGTTGCGGACCAGGCGGTTCTCCGCGACAGCGGTGTTCTTTGCCGCCGCTCCAATCAAAAGACTGCCGTCATCTTGTTCGGCGATCTCGTGCGACAGCGCGGAGACGTCGACCAGGGTGCGCGGCTGCTCGATATTCTCGCGCATGAGATCGACGAGGTTGGTCCCGCCGCCGAGATAGCGCGCCTGTGGACGAAGGCCTGCCGCGATAGCGTCGCCTGCACCTGAGGCACGGATGTAATCGAAGCTCAGCATCAGACGGTCTCCTCGACGAAGGTTTCGCGGATCGCGTCGATGATCCCGTTGTACGCACCACAGCGGCACAGATTGCCGCTCATGCGTTCGCGCAATTCGTCGTGATTGAGATCGATGACATCGGCGCAAAGGTCGGCAGTCAGGACACTCGGCAGGCCACGACGCGCTTCCGCCGCCATGCCGATCGCCGAGCAGATCTGGCCCGGTGTGCAATAGCCGCACTGAAAGCCATCGTGCTCGATGAAGGCCGTTTGCAGCTGGTCCAATCGAGACGACATGCCGACGCCCTCGATCGTAGTGATCGCGCGGTGCTGGTACTGCACCGCGAGCGCGAGACAGGCGTTGATGCGTTCGCCGTCGACCAGGATAGTGCAGGCGCCACACGCCCCCTGGTTGCAGCCCTTCTTCGTGCCGGTCAGATAGAGATGATCGCGCAGCAGGTCCAGCAGCGATGTGCGCACGTCGAGTTCGAGGTCGTGGTCGCTGCCATTGATCGTGAAATGCATACTTTCCTCCGTACTCGCGTTGCGCCAGCTCGGATCGTAGGCGGGCGTTCCTGAACAGGCTGGCGTCGACACTCATGGCCAGTTCGTTCGTGTGCAGCCAGCGACGGGCATCAAACGGGCATCAATATGCTGGTGCACGCCGCGGTCGATGCTCCGTGCACTGTCATCATGTGCACTGTCATCATGAGAGCCGCTCGCGTGTCGGAAAACGCTGGCCGACGCACTGATAAGCCGCGTGCACAACCGGCGCCCACTCGCACTTCAAGAACAGGGCCGTCGGGAAGGGGCCGCTTCTCGGCTGTAACGGCTGATCTCGATGAGATTCCGATCGGGATCTCGAACGTACACGGAGATCATCTCGCCTCGAGCGCCCTCGCGCTCGATCGGTCCCAAGACCGTTTCGACGCCCTGTCGTTGCAGGTGCGCGAGGACTTCGGTCGACGGAGCGTCCGCTGATCAGACAAAAATCCGCCAAACCGGGTGTCGGATGCTCGGCTTTCGGTTCGAACGTGCGGGCCACTTGATGCACATTGATTTTCTGCTGCCCGAACAGCAGCGTCATCGGCTTGCCTTCGATATCGACGCGACGAAAGCCGAGGACGCGTTTGTAGAATGCGCACGTCGTGTCGACCGAATGAACGGTCAGTACGAAATGGTCGATTCGGTCGATCATGCCGCGTCGGCTCGGAAAAAAGAAATGCGCGGGCCGGTCCTGTGGCTTGCATGAAATTCGCCAGGCTCACGGCAGCGCTGGATGCAGTGAATGGCGGAACGCGTCGATCTCCGCGGCCACCCTCTCCGGCGCTTCGCGTGCCGGGAAGTGGCCGACGGCATCGAGCACGCGATGGCGGTATCCGCCGGGAAAGCACGACATGCTTCCCTGTGACTCTTCCGCATAATCCGCACGATCTTCCCGGCCGACGACCATCAGTGTCGGAACATTCAGCGCCGCCGTCGACTCGATGCGACGCTGCGCCTCGGCGTAGCGTGGGTCGACCCTCTCTTGCTGCCAGCGCGAGCGATAGCCATGCAAGGTAATGGAAACCCAATCGGGATTCTCGAAGCTTTTCGCGGTTCGATCGAATTCGGCTGCTTCGAACCATCCGTTGGGCGACCAGGTTTCCCATTGGATACGCGCAAAGCCGATCGGGTCTTTGCGGACTTTGTTCGCGCCGCCCTCGGTGGTCATGAACCACTGGTACCACCACAGACGCGATTGCGCGAACGCCGGCGTCTGGAACCTTCCGTTCGGCGCATAGCCAAGCCCCAGCGTGACGAGGGCCGTCACGCGTTCGGGCACGAGCGCGGCCAGGTGGTAGCCTGCGCGCGCGCCCCAGTCATGGCCGATGACGACGCACTGGTCGATGCGCAGACCGTCGAGCAGGTCGATCGCATCCTGCGCCAGCGCGACGCCGCGCCCGTCGCGACACGTTTCGGCCGCCAGGAATCGCGTCGGGCCGAAACCGCGCAACCACGGAATGACGGTCCGATACCCCTGTGCGCGCAGCAGTGCGGCCAATGCCGTCAGGCCGCGCGGATCGTCCGGCCATCCGTGCAGCATCAGCGCGACCGGCGCCGAAGCGGGTCCGCTGTCGAGATAGGCGATCTGCAGGAGTTCGGTTGCCTGGGTTTTCATCGTGCCGCTCGAGTTCGCGCGAAACGCCGAACCTACGCGATGGAAACCGAACGCCGGCTTGACGAGAATGCGTTCGGCGCCGGGCACGAGCGGTTGAAGGACTACCGCATGTGCCCCGATTGCGCCAGCCGCGTGCGGCCTCTATTCGACCGCGCAAGACTGGTTCCGTTTCGCGCAGATGCTGCTCGATCATGCCGCTTCGGCGGCAAGACCCTGCTCGCAATCAACATCGGCGATGCGATGATGCACTATCAGCTCATGCCACTCGATCGGCCGGTCACCGATTTCAGCGATACCGAAGGCTTCGGCCTCGGCGGTTCGGTGCTGCTCGATCCGGCGCGCCGCGGCCGCGAGGGCGCGGCCGGCCACTTCGGCTGGTCGGGCGCGGCATCGATGTATTACCTGATTGACCCGCACGAAGACCTCGTTGCGATCCTGTTGCTGCAGCACCTGCCGCCCGATGGACCGCACGAATTGCCCAAGCTCTGCAGTCGTTTCCACGATCTCGTGCGCGAGGCCATCGAGCCGTGAGCGAGACACGCGATGCCATCCTCGTCGCGGGATCGGCGAATCTCGACTTCGTCGTGCGTGCGCCGCATGTCCCTGCGCCGGGCGAAACCGTGCTCGGCGGCGTGTTCGCGACGTATCAGGGCGGGAAGGGCGCGAATCAGGCGGTCGCGGCTGCGCGTTCAGGGGCGAACACCCGCATGCTCGTCGCGCTCGGCGACGATGCGTACGCGGCAGCGATTGAAGCGTCGCTGCGTGAGGCCGGCGTCGACCTCGTCATCGTGCGCGCGGAGGGCGCGACCGGCACGGCCTTCGTGGTCGTCGCCGACAGCGGCGAGAACGCGATCACGGTGGCGCCCGGCGCCAATGCGGCCCTGCGTGCCGAGCATCTTCCAGTGCTCGATGGCGTCGGCCTCGTTCTGCTGCAGCTGGAGACACCGCTCGACGTCGTCGAAGCCTATGCGAAGGCGGCCCGCGCGGCCGGCGTGCGGACGCTGCTGAATGCGGCGCCGGCGCAGACCGTGTCATCCGGTTTGCTCGGTGCCGTCGACGTGCTCGTCGTCAACGAAGGCGAACTCGCCACGCTCGCGGGCAAAGCCTCGCTGCGTGAACAGCTCGATGCGCTCGCGGTCGATACCGTGGTGGTCACACTCGGTGAACGCGGCTGCTGCGCGCGCGCCGGACGGCGGTACATCGTGCAGCCGGCATTTCCGATCGAAGCGGTCGACACCACCGGTGCGGGCGATACGTTTTGTGGTGCGTTCGCAGCGTTCCTGGTCGGACATGCCGACCTTGCGACGGCCTTGCGTTACGCCGCGGCCGCCGCGGCGATCGCCTGCACGCGCGCCGGCGCGCAGACCAGCATCCCCAGCCGCGACGAAGTCGAGCTCATGCTCGCGGGCGCGATCGACAGCGGCGCTGCAGCCCGACTTGCACGGGTTTGCGGCGTACCGACTTCATGAGCGATCCAACATCGCGTCGATTGGCCGGCTTTTCGTTTCGAAAAGCCGGCCAATCTATCGTCAACGGCGTCGCGCGATCCCGAGGGCGGGCCGTATGCTCAGCAGCGTCAGCAGCAGAACCATCGCGAGCATGGCCCATCGCGCATTGACCGGCGTGGCGATCGCGGCAGGCGCGCCGCCACCCGTCACCCTGACTGCGATAGTGCTGGTGTTGTCGTTCGGCGTCGGGTCCGGCGTCGAGGAGTTCACGCTGGCGACGTTGACGATCTGCCCGCCTTCGGCGTCCGAGGCCACGACGTAGGTCGCCGTGAACGTGACCGATGCTCCGGCACCGAGCGCACCGAGCGCGCACGGGAAGCCACTCGTGCAGGGCGCAGAGGCGGACTGGAAGGTGAGACCGCTCGGCGTCGGATCGGTGACCAGCGCGTCGGGTGCGGCATCCGGTCCGAGGTTCGACACGACCAGCGTGTAGACGATCGTACCGCCGGCAGCGATGGTCGCAGGTCCGCTCTTCTGGATGCGAAGGTCGGCCGAGCGCGGGATCACCGCGATCGGCGTCGTCACCGCGCTCTGGTTGTCGGTCGGGTCCGGATCGGGCGTCGATGAGCCGACGCTCGCGCTGTTGACGACCGAGCCGCTCGCGTTCGCGGCGACGGTGAACGTCGCGTCGATCGTGATGCTCGCGCCGGATGCCAGATCGCCGAGCGCGCACGGGAAGCCGCCGGCGCACGGCGCCGAGGCGGAGACGAAGGTCAGGTCCGCGGGCGTCGGATCGGCCAGCGTCGCCGCGATCGCCGTATCGGGACCCTGGTTCGTCACGACGATCGTGTATGCGATCTGGCCGCCGGCGAGCGCGGATGCGGGACCGGTCTTGACCACGGAGAGATTGGCCGCCGTCGCGCCGACGATGATTTGCGTGTCGACGCTCGATGCGTTGTTGCCGGTGTTCGGATCGACGACGCCTGCCGGCGGTGCGACCGTCGCAACGTTGGTCAGCGTGCCGGCCGAAGCGGGCGCCGTGACGACGATCGTGACGACGACTGCGCCGCCGCTCGGCAGCGCGGCGACCGTACCGGACACCGTGTTTCCGACGATGCCCGGCTGGCCGCCGCAGGCCGCGCCGCCGTTCTCACCGCCGCACGCGGCGCTGATCGGGGTGACGCCGGCCGGCAGCGCATCGGTGTAGCTGGCGCCGTTCGCCGGACTCGGTCCCAGGTTTGCGACCGCCAGCGTGTAGGTGATGCTGCCGCCGGCGTCGACGGTCGCCGGTGCCGATTTCACGATCGACAGGTCGGCCGAGCCCGCACCGACGCCGGTTTGCGCGGTGCTCGAGTTGTTGCTCGGATCGGGATCGGGGGTGTCGCTCGTCGCGCTCGCGGTGTTGACGATCGGATCGGCGCCGGCATAGTCGGCCGGCACCGCGTACGTCGATTCGATCGTGACCACGGCGCCTGCGGCGAGCGTCGCGAACGTGCATGGATACGCACTCGTGCAATCGCCGGCGTTGCCAACGAACGTGAGGCCAGCCGGCGTCGCATCCGTGACGGCCACATTCGTCGCATCGCTCGGTCCCAGGTTCTGCACCGTCACCGTATAGGTGATCGAGCCGCCCGGATTGACTGTCGCGGGTCCGATCTTGACGACGCGCAGATCGGCGAGCGGGTTGCCGTTGAGCGACACGCTCGACGTGTTGTTCGACGCGTTCGAGTCGGGCTCGTTGCTCGCGCTCAGCGTCGCCGTGTTCGTCAGCGCGCCAGCCTGGTCGACTCGCGCGTCGATCGAGAGCGTCGCCGTCGCGCCTGCGCCTGCTGCGGGCAGAGCGCCTACGGTCCAAACGCCGCTCACCTCGTCGTAGCTGCCTTGCGAGGGCAGCGAGGACACGTAGGTGAGTCCGGCCGGCAGCACGTCGGTGACGTCGACGCCGCTCGCGTCGTCCGGACCGTTGTTGTGCGCGGTGATCGTAAAGCTCACCGTGTCGCCGACGTTCGGCGCGGTGTTGTCGACGACCTTCAGCACTGCGATGTCGATCTGGCGGCCGTTGACGGTGACGCCGGACTCGTTGTTGCCCACGGCCGGATCGAACTGATCGGAATGGGTGACGGTCGCGGTGTTCAGTACCGGGTCCGCGCTCGTCACCGTGACGACGATCGAGAGCGTCGCCACGGCGCCGTTTGCGAAGTCGCCGATCGTCCAGAGTCCGCTTGCCGCGTCGTACGCACCGACCGACGCGCTCGCCGAGACGAAGGTGACGCCGGCAGGCAACGCGTCGGTGATGGCGACGCCGGTCGCGTCGTCCGGCCCGTTGTTCTGCGCCGTGACCGTGTACGTCACGTTCGCGCCGACGAGCGGCGCCGCATCGTCGACGGTCTTCGCCACCTGGATGTCCGCGGACGCGTTCGCGTTGAGGCTCGCGCCGGCCGTATTGTTGCTCGTGACCGGATCGGGCTGGTCCGACGCGCTGACCGTCGCCGTGTTGGTGATCAGGCCGGGCTCGGTCACGGTCGCGACGATCTGCAAGGTCTCGCTCGCGCCGAGCGCGAGCGCGCCGATCGACCAGACGCCGGTCGCGGCGGTGTACGTGGTCGTGCCGGAAGGCGTCGCGGAGACGAACGCGAGTCCGGCCGGCAAGCCGTCGGTCACCTCGACGCCGCTGGCATCGGCCGGGCCGTTGTTGATCACGGACAGCGTGAAGGTGACGGTCTCGCCGACGTTCGGCGTGGCGTTGTCGACGAGCTTCGTGACCGCGATGTCCGCCGGCGATCGCTCGAGCGGGTTGGTCACCGCCGCACTGGCCGAGCCGCTGGCCGGGAGCGTGACCGGATTCGGCGCGATCGTCGGCGTGCCCCATTCGTAACCGGACGGCGCGGCCGCGGTCGCGGTCTCGGCGATCGTGCAGACCGCGTTGGCCGGGACGTTCGCGATGGTCGCGTTCGCATCGGCTCCGTCGACGACATTGGCGCTGGCGCTGAACGTGCCGTCCGCGCCGCAGTCGACGCCGAACGCGAACGCGCCGCTGACCTGCGCAACTGCCGCCGGCGAACCGGTGATGTGCTTGGTGATGACGAGGCTGGCACTGCCGCGGATCAGCGTGTTCGCGACCGTCGCGCTGGCCGGCGTGGCGGAGATCGGCGCCGGCTGCGTGATCGACGGCGCGCCCCACGAGTAGCCGCCCGGCGGCGGCGGCAACGTGCCTTCGCCGACCGTGCAGGCCGCGCCTTGCGGAATGTTCGAGAACGTCACCGCGCCGGGCGCGCCGGTGCCGGCCGTGATCGTCTGCGTGTCGGACGGCAGGATGCCGCTGACCGGATCGCTGCCGACGACGCAGGCGACGCTGATCGGAAAGCCCGCACTGAATCCTGCCGGACCGCCACTGACGGTCTTATTGACGACGAGCTCGCCGAAGGCCAGCGTGACCGTGCTGCTGGCGGTCGCCGTGCACGGCGGCGCCGTGTCGCCGGGTGTACACAGGCCGTTCGGCGGCGACGCCGAGGCGGTGTTGTCGATCGTCGCCGGCGGATTCGCGCCGATCGTCGCGGTGATCGTATAAACGAGGCTGCTGCCGGCCGGGAACGTCGCGATCGTCTCGGCGATCGGCATCGTGCCGCTCGCGTTCGGACACACCGCGGCGCCGCTGCCGACGGCGCAGGTCCAGGCTCCGTCGAGGAGACCGGCCGGCAGCGTGTCGGCGACAGCGGTGGCGGGCGCAGCGAACGTGCCCACGTTCGTCACGGCGACCGTATAGGTGAGCGTGGCGCCCGGCGTCACCGCGCCGGTCGGCGCGACGGTTTTGCTGATGCTGACACGCGGCGGCACCGGCAGTTGCACCGGTGTCGGCGACGGCGTGTCGCCGTTCGCGGCGGGCGGCAGCGTCGGCGAGTCCGTCGAGGTGTCCGACGCAATCAGGCCGACCGGCGGCACCGGCGCTCCGCCGGGGAACGTGTAGCCGGGGTTCGCTGCATCCGCCGTCGAACTCGCGTAGGCGCTGTTGAGCTGCAGCGTCGACGGAATCGCCGCGATCGATGCATAGGTGACGCGCGCGCTGAAGGTGATCGTGCACGAGGCGCCAGGATTCAGCGCGTCGCTGCCGGATAGCAGCGCGAAGTTCGCGACGCCGTCGAACGCGGCATTCGCGCTGCACGGCGCGGTCGCGACCGGCGCGGACGAAATCGTGATCGTCGGCGCGCCGGCGGCGAATGCCAGCGAAAGATCGTCGCTGACCTGCACGTTCGACGTCGCCTGCGTGCCGAGGTTGCCGACCGTGATCGAATAGGGCACGTCGAACGTGACCGCATCGACCGGCGCGACACTGCCGGCCGTCTTGACGACGTCGAGGGACTGCGGCGCGAACACGCACGAGCCGCCGTCGCTGGCGGTAGCGCTGCTGGCGCCGCTGACACTGAACGCGTGGCCGTTCTGCACGTCGATCGTGTAGAAGCCCGCCGCGGCGGTCGACGAATTGTCGTAGGCGTAGAACGTGCCGGACGCGTCGAAGAACAGCGAGCCGAACGTCGTGCTCGGAAGATCGGTCGCGATGCGCGAAATCACCGCGGTCGGCGTCGCCGATGCCGGATTGGCGACCTTGATGCGGTAGAGGTAGACGACACCTGCTTCGGCGGCGCGCAGGCCGTAGATCACCGTCAGTGCCGGCGTGCTTTCGCCCGGGCGCACGGCAAAGTCGCCGATCAGGAACGTGCTCGAACCGGTGTAGCCCGCCGGCGGCAATGCATCGGCGGCGAGTGTCACTTGCGTGGCGACCGGCGCCGGTGCCGCGCCCGTTACGTTCGCGATGCGGTACAGCGGACCCGATCCACCCTGCGAGACGAAGTAATTGCCTTGCTTGTCGAAATCGCCGCCGTCGAAGCCTGCGGCCGGCAGACCGCTGACCGGCGTCGCGGGCAATCCACCTGCGCCGGCCGTGCCGAGCCGCATCAGTGCGACCGTTCCGGTGGTCGGGTTGCGCAGCGCATACAGATGGTTGTCGACGGCGTCGTAGCCCATCGCATTCGCCGGCAGGCCGGTGTCGTACAGCGAGATCGCGGTGTACGGATTCGTACTGCGGTCGAGGCGGAACAACTGGCTCGTCGCGCCGATCTGGCGGATCTGATAGAAGGTGCCGTCGCAGGCGAACGGATCGTCGGCGACGATCGTCGTCGCGCCGTTCGCGCTGTTGTTGGCTGCGCTCGATTCGGGCGTCGTCGTCGAGATCGTCGCATGGACCGGAACGACGCCGCTCGCGGGCGCCGTGTACTCGAAGCCGATCGTCGCGACATCATTCGGCGCGATCGTGGTCGGCATGCCGGTCAGCGTGACGACGCCCGTCGCGGGGTCATAGCTTGCGGTGACACCGGGCGGCAACGCCGGAAACGCAACCGCCGCCGGGTAATCGCCCGCGCTGCCGAGCGTGATCGAATAGACGACGTGATCGGCGTCCGCAGTCGCGGCCGCTGCGTTGGAGAACGTCACGCTGCCGCTGACGGTGCTGCCGGGCGCTGCGGTCGCGGGAACGGAAACCGTCGTCGTGACATCGGCGATCGCGATCGTGGTGGCGGCCGTCGCGGTGTTCGGCGAGGTGCCGGGCGAGGGCGCTTCGTTTGCCGCCGCGATCGTCGTGTCGACTTCCACGGTACCGGGCGCGGGTGCCGGATAATTGAAGTTGAAGTCGAGCGACTGGTGCGCCGTCAGCGTGGCCGGCATGCCGGTGAACGTGACCACGCCGGTCGCCGCATCGTAGCTTGCGCTGACGCCGGCCGGCAGGCGCGTGAACGCGACGCTCGCGGGATGATTGCCGGGCGCGCCGATCGTGGCGGAATAGGTGACGCCGGTTGCGCTCACCTGGCCATCGTTGCGAAATACGAATGAGCCGTAGACGGTTTCGCCCGGGAACGCCGTGCTGTCGACCGTCGCGCTGGTACCGACGTCGGGCGTCGTCGGCGCAGCCACGATGACGATCGCTTCCTGCGACACCGGCGAGGACTGCGCCGCCCAAAGGTCCAGACCTTTCGCATCGCCGAAGCCCGACGTCGTCGTGCAGTCGCCGTTCGAATTGCCGTTGGCAGGCCAATGCCGATAATAGGCGCCGGCGAAGCTCGCGCTGCTCGAATCGACGCCGAGCAGCGAATGATCGGGCGTCGGTGCGGTCGGCTGCGCGGCGCCGCACAGGAAGCCGTTGAGGGTGCCGATGAGCGCGCCGGTGCGCGTCTGGTAGCCGCGGTCGTCGAAGTAGACCAGGCTCGCCAACGCCGCATTGCCGGCATTGTCGCCGTTGAGCACGGTCAGTGTCGGGCCGCCGTTGGCGTTGCCTTCGGCGTCGACGATCGGGAAATGCAGTTCGCCGTTGCGGCCGATCAGCTGGAAGTCGTAATCGCCCGTCGGAAACGGATCGCCGTCGTTGTCGAGTCCGTCCCAGTGCACGGTATGGCTGCCGCTGTCGGCGAAGCCGTTCAGCACGCGGTTGAGCGGATTGGCCGGATCGAAATCGACACCGTCGCGGCTGATGACGACTTGAAAGGTCAGCGTGCCCTGCGTGGTGAAATGGAAATCGCCGCCGGCCGAGACCATCGACACATTGCCGCCGACGTTGCCGGTGTAGCTGGCGGCGGTGACGATCGCGGTCGGCGGATCGGTGGTGATGCCGAGCGCTTGCAGCACGAGTGCGAGCTGCGCGTCGTTCGGGCCGCTCGGGCCGATGTCGCTGAAGAAGATCGGGTACTGCGCGGCCTGTGCGCTGACGTTCGCCGGAAAGTTCGTGACCGATGCGGAGTTGCCGCGGATGTCCTTGTAGAGCGGGTTGCCGCTGTCGAGATAGCCGCCGAGGTTCGCGAACAGCGCGAAGCCGTTTGGATCGAGTCCCTGCGAGGTCTGACGATAGCGAAAGCCGTCCTGGCTGACGTAATAGAGCGTCGTGTAGATCGGGCGCGAATTGTTGCCGGTCCAGCCGACGAAGGCATAGCTGAAGAGGCGCGCGTCGAGATCGGTCAGCGAGGTCGCATCCGCGCGAACGGTGACGTCCCACGCCGAGATCGTGCCGTTGCCGATGCCGGGCGTGCCGACGCTGCCGCTCGCGCCGCTGCCGCCGCTGGTCGCCGCCGTGAAGCGCACACCGTAAATGCCGGTGACCGGCGCCTGGTACGCGCACGGCGCGAAACCATCGGCGACGGTCGCGCTGTTGTCGGCGCTGTCGGGGCCTGCGAGCTCCGCGGCGCGTGAGCCGATGACGCCGAGCGAGCCGCCGGAAAAGTGCGTGCCGGGCTGGCTCGTTCCGGTGGCGCAGGAGAAGTCGGCCGTGGCCGGAATCGTCTCGTTCGCCGGCTGGCCGAACGGCTGCGGGTCGTAGACGAGCACGTCGCCGCCGTTGGCGCGGTTGCGCGAGCCGAGGGTGATGTACTCGCCGGCTTGTGCGTAGACGTAGAGGAACGCCGAGCGTTTGATGACGTTGAGATAACGCGTCGCCGGATCCGAAACGTCGAGATCGGCGCGGAAGCCCGCAGCGTTGTACGTCGATGGGTACAGCGAGCGGCTGCCTTCGGCCAAGGCCGGAGTCGCGGCCATGGTCGCCGCGATCGCGAATGCGGCCAATCCTAAACAGCACGCTTTCGCGCAAGCCGCACCCGGCTTTGACGTCGTCGACATCTTCATCTACCCCCTGAGGTGATTGCGCCTGGCGACCACGACGGTGGGCTTGCGCGTCTTGAAGTATAAAGATGGATATGTGGAATGTCTTCGGTCGCGAGCCGCATTTACAGTCGCCGTACGTTCGAGACCCGATCGGCGTGACGGATGTCGCGGAGGTGGGTTGTTGTGCTGTTCGATGTGGGTCACATCGCGTGCGCGCGCGGCAGCGGGCATCGAGTGGATCGCGGTCGCTCTTGCATGCCCGGCCAGCCATCGACATCGTTCTTTTCGCCGAGGCGGGCTTGCGCTGCCACGCGCGGCGCCGGTGACGTTCCGGCATGGCGCACGTCCAGGTCCACCGTCGACGCAATCGCACGTTGCGGCGTCAGCAGCACGACCCTGTTCATCGGCGAACGTCGGTATCGGTGCGCAAGGATGTCGAAAGACCCGCCGTGACTGGCGTCACCGGCGCGAACTCCTCATCGACTATCGGTCAAGTGACGCCTTGCGTCAGCGGTGCGCTGCACGTCCGCCGTTGTCACCGCGCGGTGCCGCGTGCGGCGGTGCCGCCCGACTGGGCGCCGCATTCTCGCGATGCTCGAAGTTGCCTCTCTGCAGGGGCTGCGGCGCGAACTCTCGCGGGGGCATTGCACGCTGCGTCAGCCCGCGCGACGGCAGCGGCGCACTGCGCAAGCCTTGGTCGCGTCCGTCGCGTGGCGACGCATAGGTTCGCTGCGAGCCCGCATCGCTTCCGTAGGTTCTCATCGAACCTGCAACGCTCCGCGTGCCTGCGGTATCGCGCTGGGGTGCGTAGTGACTCGACGCCAGTGCGCCTCCGCGCGCGGACGTACCCGCTGCTGCCGCCGCTTCGGCGTGTCCCGCGGATACGCTGCCTCGTTGCGCCATCGTCCTGTCGAACCGCGGCATCGGCATCTGGTTGAAATCCAGCGCAGCGCCGCGGTTCCCGGAGAAGTCGGCGCCACGTGTCGGTGCCGGGCTGAAACCGCTGCGCGCCGGCGCATTCGCGAAATTTCCCGCGTTGCGCGCAGGCGGTTCGACACGCCCGCGGCCGAATGAATCGTGCGGCGCGAAATGGTTGACGATACGTTCCGAATGGCCGGCGTAAGGACGGTTGTCGTGCACCACGGTCGGCCCGCGCCAGCCGTGGCCGTAATAGCCCGGACCCCAGCGGGTATGCCAGGAATGCCAGCCCCACGCGCGGCCGAAGCCGAGGTCGATCGCGACGAAGGCACCGAATGCGAACGCGCCGAACGCCGGACCGTAGTAGAACGGCGCCGGCCATGCATACGCGTAACCCGGCCATACGCCAATTGGTTCGCCATAGAAGACGCCCGGATCGTAATAAGGCACGTACACGTTATCCGGATCGGCAGGCGCGACTTCGACGATCTGCTCCGGTGGCGCTACCACAGCGGGCCCGTCGTACACCGGCGCTTCTGCCGGGTCAGCCGCAGCCCCCGCCGGGAGCTGTGCCATGTCGTTCGGCGCGCTCGTCACGGTCAGGAATTTGTTCGACTTGAGATTGCCACTCGCGACGGCCTTCTGACGGAGCGCCTGCACGGCGTTCATCACGTCGACCGGGTCGTTGATGTACGCGTCGCCGAGCGCCTCGGTCCACTGCGGGTTCTTTGCCATCTGGTGCAGCACCTCGGGAAATTCCGCGAGTGCTTTCACGCCATCGTCCCAGTTCTGCGACGCGAGCGCCTGCTGCAGCGCCGCTCCGCTGGGCTTGCCGTTCTGCATCAGCCAGGCATCCGCAGCGACCACTTGATCCGGATAGCCCGCGGCCGCCAGCACTTCGGCCACCAGCGCATCGGGGAACACGGCGACCGGAGCGAGCAGTTGAAGCAGTTGTGCGGCAGTCGGCGGCACGTAGGAGGTGGCCGCTTGCTGCGCCCGCGGCGTCGGATCGAGCGTAAGAGCCGTGCTTGCGCTGCCTGCGAGCACACCGGTCATGGAAGGCGACGAGTTGCCGCCTGCTTCTTGCGCATCCAACGCGCCGGCTGTAAACACAAAACCAGCCATGGCGAACAGAAGAGTGACATGTCGCTGTTTCGCACTGCTCATGACCGCGGCCCTCGCCTGCGTGGTGTGTCCTGCAACTGCATCCTGCAACGCATGCTACGCGCGGCGCCGGGGAGCCGCATCACGTAGCCCTGAATGTAGCGAGTCTTTACAACGGGCTTTACAAGACACCGGTTTGCCAGCGCTTTCGACGAACGGATCACGAGCTGCCGTCAGCCGCTGACTTGCATCGCCCACGCCAGCGCTTCGAGGTGGTGCCGGCTCGCGGCTTGCGCATCGATGTGCGCCGCGGCCGCGGCGGATTCGAGCTCGCCGTGGCCTTGCTCGCAGGCGATCGCGACGCGCAGCAGCGGCGCCATCGGCCCCTCGCCCCGAACCACGGCTGCTTCGATTTCCGGCGCGGTGCCGAGCGACGCCATGGCCTTTTCGATCGGCACCTGCAGAATCACGTCGACCAGAGACAACAGGCCGACCAGGAACAGCGCGTCGCGTTCGCCTTCGGGCCGATCCTTGCCGAGCAGTTCCATCAGGCGCGCACGCACCAGCGCGCTTTCGAGCAGGGCTGAAGAACGCGCGGTGCCCTTGTCCGCGCTGTAGATCAGCAGCATCAGCCAGCGATACAGCTGCTCGCGACCGAGCAGGAGCAGGGCGCGCTCGATCGACGTGATCTCTTCGCGCAGGCCGATCGATGCGGAATTGATGTAGCGCATCAGGCGCAGCGACAATGCCGCGTCCTGGCTCAGCAGCTGGGCGATCTCGTGCGTGTCGGCATCGCGGCGCAGACGCGCGAGCAGGGCGGCGATGCGCGCGGTGTTCGGCCCGATCGCATTGCCGCTCCAGTCTTCGCGGCGTGTGATGAACGGTCCCTGGAAATACGTCGCGCCGAGGCCCGAGAAGAATTGGAAATCGTCCTGGCTCGGCAGCTCGCGCGCGAGAATTTTGGCGCCCGCGTTGACGGTGCGCAGACGCATCACGGCGTAGTCGGTGCGCTCCGGCGAACCTTCATTCGCGCGCAGAATCGCGAAATCCGCCTCCGGCAGCAGGAACGCGTTCTCCGCGCCGACGCTGGAGACGTCGACGGCGATTCGATAACCCAGCTTGCGCAATCGGCGTACCGATTCGAGCAGTGCCGTCGGCGCCGGCGCGTCGGGCTCGTCGAGCAGGTGCACGGTGAGCACGCTGCGCGACGGCTGCAGCTCGCGGATCGAAGGGTGTTCGAGGAACGAATCGGGCACGTCGAGGAACGCGTGGCGATGGCCGAGCAATTTGGCGACGTCGAGCTTGAGCACGTTGCGCACCAGCACTTCGGCGTACACGTGATGGATGCGCCGGCTCGAACTGCGCAGACGCTTCTGCGTCGACTGCTGCAGCATGAATTGATACCCGGCGACACGCTGGTCGCGGCCGAGCACGGTTTCGCGGCAGATGAATCCGGCCGGCGGATCAGGCTCGTCAGCCGTATCCGCCTGCGCGCCCGCACGCTCCGATTTCAGCGGGGCACCGGCATTCAGTGTTTCGAAGTCGGCGCGCGCGTCGCGCGCCTGCCGGTCACGGTTGCCGAACAGACGGTGCAAATAACGCTGCAACATGGGCACGAAGGTCATCGACGGCGATGGCGGTGACTGCAGTCTAGCGATCAATTTCTCTTCGCGGTCGAATTCCCGTGAACAGGCAAGCTTTTTGGGGCCGTTTCGCGTGCGAGCTTGGAAGAGTGCGGTCTTCCACCGCTTCACGACCGCCGCTCAAGCGACGGCTTCGACCTCGTATCCGCGCATTGCTGCGTCGAAGCTGAAGGCGATCACGACGCGTTCATGAATGAGCCATTTCATTCGGCGCACCTTCGGACGCGCGCGGTGCGAGGAACACGGTCGCCAGAACGCGCGGGTCTTTTGCCCCCCGGTACACAGCCGAGCACCTTTTTGAAGCGACGCAGGAACCAACATGAATACCCGCAACGAAGACCGCAACGAAGACATCGACGATCTCGCGAGGCGCGAAGCGCTGCTATTCGGCCGCAACCTCGTCTTCGCAGGAGCGGTGCCGATGGCGTTCGGTGCCTCGATGGTCCGCGCCGATACGGCGCAGGTCGATCGAGACGTGGTGGCGGCGCAGGTATCACTGACCGTCAACGGCGAGGTCAAGCAGATGGAGCTGGACACTCGCACCACCTTGCTCGACATGCTGCGAGAGCATCTGCAGTTGACCGGTACGAAAAAGGGCTGCGACCACGGGCAGTGCGGTGCATGCACCGTCATCGTCGATGGACGGCGTATCAACTCGTGTCTGGCGCTGGCGGTGATGCACCAGGGCGCCTCGGTCACCACGATCGAAGGCCTCGGCTCCCCCGAGGCGCTTCATCCGATGCAGGCGTCGTTCGTGAAGCACGATGGCTATCAATGCGGTTATTGCACGCCAGGACAGATCTGTTCGGCCGTCGCGGTTCTGGAGGAAATAAAGCATGGAATTCCAAGCCACGTCAGCGAGGAACTGACTCAGGCGCCTCGAGCCACCGGCAGCGAGATCCGCGAGCGTATGAGTGGGAATATTTGTCGGTGCGGCGCGTACTCCAACATCGTCGATGCGATTTCCGAGGTCGCAGGGAGCAATTCATGAAGTCTTTCTCCTACGAACGCCCGGCCACCGCAGCGGACGCAGCCGCAAGCGCGTCGCGCGTGCCCGATGCGCGATTCATCGCGGGCGGCACCAATCTGCTCGATTTGATGAAGCTCGAAATCGAAACGCCGCGGCACCTGATCGATGTGAACGGGCTGGCGCTCGACACTGTCGATGCTACGCCGGATGGCGGCCTGCGCATCGGCGCACTCGTGCGCAACACCGATCTTGCTGCGGACCCGCGCATCCGGCGCGATTATGCCTTGCTCTCCCGCGCCCTGCTCGCGGGTGCATCCGGACAATTGCGCAACAAGGCCACTACCGCGGGCAATCTACTGCAGCGCACGCAGTGCCCGTATTTCTACGATCCGAACCAGCCTTGCAACAAGCGCTTGCGTGGTAGCGGCTGCGCGGCGATCGGCGGCTACAGCCGGCCGCATGCGGTGATCGGAGTCAGCGAGGCGTGCATCGCGACGCATCCGAGCGATATGGCCGTCGCCATGCGCGCACTCGACGCGTCGGTCGAAACCGTCCGGCCGGACGGCAGCCTCCGAAAAATACCGATCGCCGACCTGCACAAGCTGCCCGGCGCCACGCCGCATCTGGAGACCACGCTGGCCAAGGGTGAGCTCATCACAGCGGTCGTGCTGCCGAAGCCCCCCGGCGGCAGGCACATCTATCACAAGGTTCGCGACCGCGCGTCGTATGCATTCGCTTTGATTTCGGTGGGCTTGATTCTGCACGGCGACGGGCGTGGCCGCGTTGCGGTGGGGGGCGTCGCTCCGAAGCCGTGGCGCGACGAACACGCTGACGCCGAACTTCCGCGCGGTGCAAAAGCGGTCACTGCACGCTTGTTCGCCGATGCCAAGCCGACGAACGAGAACGCGTTCAAGATCTCGCTGGTCGAGCGCACGCTGGCTGCAGTGCTGCAAGAGGCGAGGGCCTGACCGATGAAATTCGATTCCGCTGCGACGATCAATCCGATCGACCAACTGAAGGTGATCGGCAAGCCGACCGATCGAATCGACGGGCCGTTGAAGACGACCGGAACGGCTCCGTATGCGTATGAGCGCCATGACGTCGTGCCGAATCAGGCGTATGGCTACGTAGTCGGGTCGGCAGTGGCGAAAGGACGCATCGCGTCGATCGATCTTGCGGCTGCCAACGCTGCACCGGGCGTACTCGCCATCGTCACCGCGAAAAACGCCGGCGAGCTCGGCAAGGGCAAGTTCAATATCGCCAGGCTCCTGGGCGGTCCGGTCGTCGATCATTATCATCAAGCGATCGCCATCGTCGTCGCGGAGACGTTCGAGCAGGCGCGCGCTGCTGCGAGTCTGATCCGCGTCGACTACACGCGCGGCAAAGGCGTCTATGGGTTGCGGCAGGCGAGAGACAGCGCCGTCGCGCCACCGCCGGATGACGATGGCACGAAGGCCGATACGTCCGTCGGCGATTTTGCGAGTGCGTTCGCGGCGGCGCCGGTGCAGCTCGATGCGACGTATTCGACGCCCGACCACGCGCACGCGATGATGGAGCCGCATGCCTCGATTGCCGCATGGGAAGGCGACAAGCTCACCGTGTGGACGTCCAATCAGATGATCGACTGGGGCAGAGCCGATGTCGCCAAGACGCTCGGCCTGCCCAAGGAAGACATTCGCCTCGTCTCGCCGTTCGTCGGCGGCGGCTTTGGCGGCAAACTCTTCGTTCGATCGGATGCCGTGCTGGCGGCGCTCGGAGCGCGTGCTGCCAAGCGTCCCGTGAAGGTCGCTTTGCAGCGGCCCTTCATCTTCAACAACACGACGCATCGGCCTGCCACGCTGCAGCGCATTCGCATCGGCACTACCGAGGACGGGTCGATCTCTGCGATCGGACACGAAAGCTGGTCCGGCAATCTTCCGCAAGGCAAGCCGGAAACCGCGGTCAATCAAACGCGCTTGCTGTATGCCGGAAAGCATCGGATGACGGCGACGCGCTTGGCCGTGCTCGATCTGCCGGAAGGCAACGCGATGCGCGCGCCCGGCGAGGCGCCCGGGTTGATGGCGCTGGAGATCGCGATGGACGAGATGGCTGAGAAAGTCGGTCTCGATCCGATCGAATTTCGTGTGCGCAACGATACGCAAGTCGATCCGGAAAAGCCGGAGCGTCCTTTTTCGCAGCGCCACCTCACCGAATGCCTGCGCACCGGCGCCGAACGGTTCGGCTGGCAGCGGCGCAATGCGCAACCGGCGAAGGTTCGTGAGGGGCGCTGGCTGATCGGCATGGGAGTCGCAGCCGCCATTCGCAACAATCTGGTGACGAAGTCCGCGGCGCGTGTACGCCTGGATGCCAAGGGCGTGGTCACCGTCGAGACGGACATGACCGATATCGGAACGGGCAGCTACACGATCATCGCGCAGACCGCAGCGGAAGTGATGGGGCTGACGCTCGACAAGGTCGTCGTCCGCCTCGGCGACTCGGCATTCCCGGTCTCCTGCGGCTCGGGCGGCCAGTGGGGCGCCAACAATTCGACGGCGGGCGTTTATGCCGCCTGTATGAAGCTGCGCGATGCCGTTGCGGGAAAGCTCGGTTTCGACACGGCCGAAAGTGTCTTCGAGAACGGATCGGTGCGTTCTCGCGGACGCAGCGCCGGGCTTTCGAAAGCAGCGGAAGGTGGCGAGATCGTCGTCGAGGATGGCATCGAATACGGCGATCTCGACAAGAAGTACCAACAGTCGACCTTCGGTGCACATTTCGTCGAGGTCGCTGTCGATGCTGCGACAGCGGAAATCCGCGTCCGCCGTATGCTCGCCGTATGCGCATCAGGCCGCATCCTGAATCCGAAGTCCGCGCGCAGCCAAGTCATCGGCGCAATGACCATGGGTGTCGGTGCGGCGCTCATGGAAGAGCTCGTCGTCGATCGGCGACTGGGTTACTTCGTCAACCATGACCTTGCCGGCTATGAAGTTCCGGTGCATGCCGATATCCCCGCGCAGGAGGTCATCTTCCTCGACGAGACTGATCCGATGTCGTCCCCGATGAAAGCAAAGGGCGTCGGCGAACTCGGCATCTGCGGTATTGCGGCGGCCGTCGCGAACGCCGTGTACAACGCGACCGGTGTTCGCGTTCGCGATTATCCGGTTACGCTCGACAAACTGCTGGGTGGAATGCCGGCGTCGATCTGACGGACAAACAGTAGGTGCTCGAGAACGATAAGTGACCCGTCCCGGTCATCCGATCCCGCTCAATTTCTGACCGGTGCGCTCATGGCGAGTGTCTGCAAACGCCGCTTCTGGTGCTCGACGATCGAGGGTTTGGGTGCGGCGCGCTGTTCCAGCGTGCCATACGCGAACTCGAATCAGCGACTTGACCGATCGCGTCCATAATAAAGAACGCGGACTGGGCCGACGCGGTTACGCTGGATCTGCCGACGTTCTCCCCCCGCACCCGGATCGGAACGTTCAGATGTCTACCCGCGGTCAGCTATCGCGACGACGAGATGAAGCCCTGATGCCATGCCTCGGCGGGATCGTGCCGATGCGGCCAAACGCGCCTGAGCGGAGGTAAACTGTCGCCGAAGCGATGAACGCGCGGCCCGAATGGAATGCGTACCATGAAGAATCTCCTGAGTTCGGTTTTGATGGCGTTGGTGGCGTCACTGGCAGGCGCCATGCAACCGGCAGCGGCCGGGCAGGAGAAATGGGGTGCGTGGGATGCGCCGAGTTCGTTCCTGCCTGGCAAATACTACGAGCAGAAAGCGCAGTTCTATCTGAAGAAACGCGACTACGCGACTGCACTGCGCATGTTCCAGCTGTCCGGCTATTGGGCCGACAAGATTTCGCAGTACAACGTGGGGCTGATGCTGTTCAAGGGGATCGGCGTGCCGCAGGACAAAGTCGCGGGCACGGCGTGGTTGCAGCTCGCGGCGGAATCTCACGGTGACCTGGCCGAGACGATGCTAACCTCGGCGCGCGCCGAATTGACGCAGGATCAACTCGCGCGCTCCCAGTCTGTCTGGCGCGAGCTCGATGGCAAATATGGCAACAAGGTCGCCTTGCCGCGGGCGCTAGCGCGCTTCCAGGCCGACCAGTTCATCGCGGTGAATCATGGCCGCAACGTCGGCAACGTCAGCGTCTTCGAGACCCTCGGCGAAGGCAGTCCGTCTTACACGGAAGGATCAAAATATTTCTCTTCGAAGCAGGCCGAGCTCAATTCCCTGATCGAGCAGATCGGTGGCACGGTCAGCGTTGGGCAATTGAAGACGTTGCCTTTGCCCGAAGGCGCGGTTGCAAGCGGAAAAGTTGCGGACAACGGCCGGCGCAATACCGATTCACCGTGATCGCCGACGCACTACCGATAGTCGATTGGATCGCTCTGCGAGGCAGTCGCGACGTTCCGACGCTGCCTCGAACCGGCTGACAAGCAACGGGAAAACGCAGGGGAGGAACGGTGCGCTGCACCGCCATGGTCGAGGCGTCCGCTCACAGAACGCGGTGACTCCGAAGCCTGGATCCTGATCGGCCGAATGGGTCGAATTCGGCAGCGCGCAGGAAACGAAACGGGCGAAGCCCGCACGCTGAAGGCGACTACGCATCGCATCGAGAAGGGCTGCGCCGCAAACGGCCGGGCAGTGTCTGCAGAAGCGTTTCAGGATCTCGACTGCGCGTTCACCAACGCATCCCGTAATCGCCGAATCTCACCGTTCAGAGCGACGAGCTCTTTGGGTTGCATTCCGGACTGCGTGAGCAGCGCGAGTCCAAGACAGCGGCTCTTCTCTTCGAGACTGCGTCCCCGCCTGGTGAGCGACACGCAGACCCGCCGCTCATCACCGCGCTGCCGCACGCGCGTCAGCAAGGACGACGCTTCAAGCCGCTTCACCAGCGGCGTCACCGTACTCGACTCGAGCGATAAACGCTCAGCGATCGATCCGACCGTCCGGCCGTCCTCTTCCCACAGCGTGCTGAGCACCAGGTATTGGGGATACGTGATGCCGAGCTCGTCGAGCAGCGGCTTGTACGTGCGGTTGATCTCCATCGACGCCGAGTAGAGGGAGAAGCACAGTTGTTCTTCGAGCGTGGGCGTGTACGTCATCCGTGAAGGCTACCACCCCATTTACTATCGCGACAACGTTTCGCTTGACAACGACTGGCCACGACGGTACTTTGTATATCGTGATAGTAATTATCCCGATATTCAATATTCTTCATGTCGCTCCAGGTGATGTAACGAACCAACGCTATGCCACAGAGGATCGTGACCGCCATGCGGGACGGCAAACGCACGCGTCTATGGCGTCTCGACGGGTGTGACAGCGGCAGCCCTCTGCCCGTCCATCGCGCCGCTTCCAACGGCGGCTCCGATATTCGAAGGAACAAATTTCGGCGGGGCGCCCGCCGCCGGCCACCCACCCCGTTCTCAACGTTTGGAAAGGAACTGACTATGTTTGGAATCTCACCCCTGGGCTGGATCCATACGCTCGGCAGCCTGCCGGCCATTCCGGTGGCCGCCTACATGTTCGCGCGTTTCGGCCGGATCGTGCCGCGATCGGCGGCGGGCGCCGTCTACTTTTTCTCGATGCTGATCGGCGCCACCACCGTCGTTCTGATCGCGCATGAGCCGGTGAGTTACGTCATTGCCGGCGTAACCCTTTCACTGCTGCTTGTCGGGTATGGCGTCGCGCGGCTGCCTGGGCAGGGCGCTGCGACGAGCTACGTCGAGACGATCAGCCTGACACTCAGTGCATTCCTGCTGATGCTGCCGACCATCACCGAAACCCTGCGTCGCGTTCCGGATGGTCATCCACTGGTGACGGACCTGAAATCGCCGCTGCTTCTCGGAGCTCAGGGCACTCTCTTTGTCGCTCTCATCGTCGGTCTGACCGCCCAGATTCTCCACCTGCGCAGGCAGAAGCGTCTGCGTCGAACGGAGTCACCTTGGGCGCGCGCCTGACATTTCTGGCTGCATAAGCCGAGCCGCCCGCCTGGCAGGTCGCGCGCCCGCGAATCGGGGGCGCGCTTGCCTGGGATGCCGGGAGACGGCTTCCGAAACGGCGGTGCCACGTCGAAATCGCATCGGCAAACGGCCGCTCGACGGCGGTAGTCACCTTGCCTCGTGTCGCGGTTTTCTCCGGGCGCGACCGTGCATGCCGTCGAGCAGGACATCGAGCCCGATGCGAAAAAGCGCTTCCGAATCGATGCCGGCCAACTGGCCGGATACGCGATGCAGGTTCGGGTAGCGGCTTGCCTCGTCGCCGAGCGCGGCGAGTTCGACGCCGAGTGCCACGGTCGGTCCGGAAACGTTCGAACGCTTGACCGACGAGTGGCGCGTTTCTTCGCTCACCATACCGAGCAGGTAATTGCGATAGAACGTTGCCATCGATACCGCGATCGACGGCGCAAAGCCGGCGTCGAGGAAAGCGCCGATCGCGGCGTCGTAGAGTTGCATGCGATGCGGGCCAGTCGGCGCCTGCTCGGCGAACAATCGCGGTGCGTCGCGATAGGAAAGCAGGACACGGCGGTACTCCCAGGCGATATCCGCGAGCCGGCGGCGAAACGACAGCCGCTTCGAGGGCAGCTTCATGTCGGCGCATATTTCATCGGCGACGAGTCCCAGCAGTTCGTTCTTGTCGCGGACGTGCCAGTACAGCGCCGCCGACTTGACGCCGAGGCGTTCGGCCAGGCGCCGCGTGCTCAGCGCATCGAGGCCGGACTCCCGCAGCAGGCCGAGCGCAGCTTCGACCAGATGCGAGCGCTCCAATCCGGCATAGCTGCCGGCAGACGCCGTTGTACGCGGCGCGCGTCGCCTGGACGCGCCGGGAGCAGGGGCTGTCGTGACTTTTCGCATGCTTGAAATCTCTGCGGCGTTTGCTTAATTTATCACCAATAAATTGATGACTCAAATTCCCGCAGGCGTCGCCCGACACGCTCGCTTGCGCGCCAGCGAGAGGACGCCATGAACAATCATTGGACACGCCGACAATTTCTCCACGTTTCCGGCAGCGCCGTGCTGGCGGGCCTGGCGCCGTCGATTCCCGCGCATGCCGTTGCCAGTTCCGAGCTGGCCGAGATGCGCGGTGCAACCCTGTACCGCAAGGCCTTCGTGCTGGATGCGAACACGCTTGCTTCGATCGGAAGCCTTTGTTGCGACAAAGACAGCGCGGCTCAGCTGAAGGCCGTACGCGAGAGCGGCATCAGCGCGGTGAAAAGCACGCTCGGAAACGCCAATGGCACGTTCGAAGAAGCGGTTGCCGACATCGCTGCGGCGGTCAATCTCGTCGAGCGCTATCCCCACGTGTTCATCAAGGTCGTCAGCCACGACGATTTCGAGCGTGCGCAGCGCGAGCGCAAGATTGCGGTGATCTTTTCGTTCGAAGCCGCTTCGATGCTCGAAGACAAGATCGATCGAATCGAATTGTTCCGCCAGCTCGACGTACGCGTGATGCAGCTGAGCTACAACCGCAAGTCGCCGTTCGGCTGCGGTTGCCTCGATGGCGAGGTCGACGGGGTCACGCCGCTGGGGCGACAGGCGATAGAAAAGATGAACGCCCTCGGCGTCGCGCTCGATCTCAGCCATGCCAACACGCGCACCACGGCCGACGGCATCGCGCTGTCGAGCAAGCCGGCCCTGATCACGCATGCCGGCTGCCGCAGCGTGTTCAATCATCCGCGCAACAAGGAAGACCGCGAGATGAAGGCGCTTGCAGACAAAGGCGGTGTAATGGGTATCTACATGTTGCCGTTTCTGACCGTCGACACGCGCCAGCCCATGCTGGAGGATTACATGCAGCATGTGGTCCACGCGCTGAGGGTGTGCGGCGAGGACCATGTCGGCATCGGTACCGACTCGGCTTTCTTCGAAGTCGGCGCGGACGACCTGAAGGCGATGGCGGCGCAGGAAGCGCAGCGTAAGCAGGCTGGCGTCGGCGCACCGGGCGAAAACCGTCCGCCGTACATTCCGGACATCAACTCGCCGCGAAAGCTGGAACGCGTCGCCGACGCGATCCTGAAGTACGGCTACAGCGAGCGCGTGGCGGACAAGGTGCTCGGCCTCAATTTCAGCCGTGCGCTCAAGGAGATCTGGATGGTCTAGGCACGCGTGTTTACGGGATCACGCTCCAGCAGTTGGACGATCGCCGCCGATAACTCCAGGCCTGGCGGCCCTCGAGTGGCCGATCATTAAATCGGGGGCGGTGATGCGGTCTTCGGAAAGCCCGTCGGAGAACTACTGCTGGTCCGGCTGCCCCTCGTTCGTCAGCGGCGACACCGTGATCGACTTGTCGGATGCCGTGGCGCTGTCGCGATGCGAGACGACGCGATCGACAGCAGCGCGACGGCGACCAGCAGCACGGCGATGATCGCGAGATGAGCTTGCGCGCGCTGCGACGCGTGACCCACGCATCCGCCGTCGCGTCGCTGCCGCGTTTGAGTCCTTGCGGCGTCAGCTCATAGGACCAGGCGAACGCTAGCCAGAGCGGAAAGCCGACGACACCGGCGACGCGCAGGCGCGCACCACCCCGATCGGCACGTCGAACACCGGCAGCAACCGGGCTGCACCCTGGGCGAGAGCCCACGCGGCGCCGATATACGGCAACGCTGCGCGAACGACGTTGCGTCGCTTGAGCTCGGCGATGAAGGACTGCATGACCCCCTGTCAGGCTGCTGGCCGCATGATCGCAGCCGGAGGAGGCCGACGGCGCGCACAGCTTGCCAGAAGGATGAAGCGAATGGACCGGTCGCGGGTCTCTCGGTTGATCACAGACCCCGTCTCGATCTCTGGTTTGACCGGCTGGCTGCTCGGTTGTCGGCAGGCCGAGTCGCCGACAGGCCGCACGCGCGTCCATGGGACGTCAAAACCGGCAGCCCTCGATCAGCAAGGACTGCGATGTCGGCAAAGCCGTGTATGCCACTCGGATGCGACTGCGATGCCGGAATCGCCGCGTCGACAATGCGTCGGTCCTGAGCACGGCAGCTGTCCTGCGGTCGGCCATCTCGCGATGGAATGTCGCGTTTCAACCCTCTTCGCCGTATCCAGTCTGGCGGGGAGTGAAAGCGATCGATTGAGGAAGGGTCTGGACGCCGGCACTGCGCAAACTGCGCTGGCGCTTCGAGACCTGCCCCGGCCTATCCAGATGTCTCGAGCGACCATCGCGTGGTTCGAACAGCAAGGGTGGCAGATCGTTTACCGCTGGTCCGCACAGGGTGGATGGTTCGATTCGTCAACTTGGGAGAAAGCATGAACTCTGTGATTCGTCGCGGCTCACTGGCGGCCGCCGTTCTGATCGGTCTTGCGGCATCTTCATTTGCGGCCGCAGCCACTTTCAACTACCACGGCAATCTGACGAACGCGGGCGAGGCCGCGAACGGCAAGTACGACATCCAGATTTCGATTTATCCTTCTGCGACGGCGGCAGTCGCGAAGGCTCCGGCGCAGACCGTGTACGGGATCGACGTCCGCAACGGCGTTTTCAACACGGAAATCGACCTCGGGAATGTCGCCACGGCCGGAGGCTATGTCGGCGTGGCTGTCCGCAAGAGCGGTGCCGCTGACTTCGAGGCACTCGACGGCCGCACTGCCTTGGCGCCCGACGGCACCTGTCCAGATGCATGGTTGACGAGCGGCAACGCTGGACTGTCGACGGCCAACTACATCGGAACGTCCGACGCGACGCCGTTGCAGCTTGGCGTCTCCGGCATCGTCACCTCGATCTTCGAGCCGAACGGCGCGGTCGGCCTGGGCATCTATACGCAGCCGACGGGCTCGCACGCGATGTCGTTGGCGTATTCGAACGGCGCCACCGGCGACTATTCGATAGCGGCCGGCTTTAATGCCGGAACGGTGAACACGGGGTCGATTGTGATCGCGGACCATGGCGGCATTGGCGCGATGGTCGACACCGCGCCAGACCAGTTCATCGTGTCGGCGACGGGCGGAGCCATCTTCAATGGCAATGCCGTGCATTACAGCGGAGATGACCTCGTCGTCTATCCACGCATCTCGGGCGGGGATGATGACGCCGACCTGACGCTCGTGTCGCGCAACGGAAGTTATGGCCGCATGTACGAGAGCAATGCATCCGGCATTCTCTACATCGACGCGACAAACGGGGTACACGTCTCGTCGCCGGTGGAGATTGCCGACAGTCTTTCGACGAAGAACGTCGTGGTCAGCGGGAACGTACAGGTGTCGGGCAATGCATCCAAGTCGACGGCAGGCGCCTGGAAGGCGAATTCCGACATGCGCATCAAGCAGAACATCGAATCGATCCCGGATGCTCTGGCTACGCTGCAGCAGATCCACCCGGTCACGTTCGAATACACGGATGCATATCGTGCCGAGCACCCGGAGATCGCGCAGCAACGTTACTACAACGTCATCGCGCAGGAATTCCGCCAGGTGTTTCCGGATGCCGTCGCTCCCGCCGGGGAATACCTGCCGGGTGCTGAAAAGTCGGCTGCGAACGAGATCCTGCAGGTGGACACGTACCCGGCGCAGATCGTGACCATCGCCGCCGTACAGGAACTTGCCCAGAAGAACGACGACCTCGCGCAGCAGAATGCCGCGCTGAAGCGAACCGTCGATAAACTCGTCGGCCGCATCGAGAAGCTTGAAGCCGCACAGGGGAAGTGACATGAAACGAACCCTGGCGGTGCCACGCTTCGGCGTGGTCGGCCTGGCATTCGCACTGACGGCAGCCTCTCCCTCGTTCGGCAGGGGCACGAATCAGTACGTAGTGCAGGCCACGATGAAATCGACGGCGGGCGTCTTGCAGTCCGCGCATGGGAGCTCGCTCACTGCGGTCTTGACCCCCGTGCACAACGACATCAGTGTCGGTCCGACGTTCGGCACTGAAGCCGTGATCACGGCACCTGCGGTATGTACGGGCGATTTGATCTTCGCGAATGGTTTTGATTCGCCATAGGTAAGAACGAAGAGGGACCGCTCCGGTGGAGCGGTCCCGTTGCGGCTGACGGTGTCGACGCGGCGATGCCGCGTGGCGGCAACGATGATGTCGGCCTGGATCACGCTCAGGTCGCTTAGCGGCCGGTTTCGAACGGTTTGCCGCGCGCGCACCCAGCGTCATACCGCTGCAGTTCCTTCGAGCCGCTCTCGTGCAAGCGCGTTTCGCAGTCGATGGGTGCTGATTGCTACGTATTGGGATGCCGTTGACCCGACTGGGTCCATGACAGATTCCTTGGCGTCAAGAACTTCGTCTTGCGTCCACCCAGTAAATCGGTCAGGCGGATGCGCGCTGCTGCATAAGAGCGGATGCCCGCCGCGTGCGTATCGAGAGCGGCTCGATAGAAGCGCTGCGCCGTTTCGCGGTCGCCGTCGATTTCGTGACTGAAGCCGACGTAGAACAGCGCCTCGCACAGGCGATCCTGAAAGCCTGGTTTGCTCGCCATCAGCGTGGAATCGATGCCGCGTGATGGACCGGAGATCAGCACGTCGCGCAACTCGAAAGGCCAGTTGCGGTTGGCAGGCATCGGGATGTCGGCGATCACTCGCTTCGGGTCGGTGTGGCGCGTCTGAGACGCCAAGATCAGATAGAGGACGGCGTAGCCGCGATCTTCCACGGGGCCATCGCCTTGCGCGATCGGATGCAGTCGCGACATGGCCTGATCTGCTTGGTTTTCCATCAGCATGTAGAAGGCGGCCGTCACGGCGCCGGCCGTGTCGGTCGGTGCCTCGTCGGAGGCTTGCTCGAAGGTCGTCGATGCCGTGTCCGTCTGGCCGGCGAGATAGAGTGCCTCGCCGTAGTCGAAAAGGTATTGCTTCGAAAAATTCGATGCCGTGTGCAACGCCTGTGCGGCGAGCGCATCGGCGCCGAGTTGCATGTAGCCCGCTGCGAGCTGGTCCATGGTTCGCGCGAACTCGGCTTTTTCGTTGGCGGCGCCCGCACCCGTTTTGTCGGGGTCGAGCACCGACGCCTTGGTCAACGCGGCACCGATGTTGTGTTCTGCCGACAGCCGATGCGGCGAATCCGCGAAGACCGAGTGTCCGGCAAGTTCGAGGAGAGAATCCGAGGCGAGAGCAGGGCGCGAGAAGAGCGACAAAACCAGCAGCGACAACACCGCGACGCGCAGACGTGAGTTCACAGCAGCCCCTGCGTTGAATTCCGACGGGCAATTTGCCTTGCGTCGAGGCACGCGCAAGAGTGGAACGCTCCCGCTCTCTCGTTGACGCCTGCCGAGTCGTTTTGAGCTTAGGATGCATGACGAGCAAGCGATGCGTGCTGAGTTCAAGGCGGAAGCAGTCAAGCAGGTGACCGAGCGGAGTTGCACCTGGAATTAGCGGAGCGAATTGAGTTTCGATCCACGACCTGGACGCGCGGCTTCGCGACGTCGGCGTGAACCACGCGGCACGACTCGCCGAAGGCGAAATCGATCTGCAAAGAAGAACGCGCGATTGCGTGCCGAGCTTCGGCGCGCGGAAGAGGAGCGCGACATCCGCAAAGGCCGCCGCGTAGTTTGTCGAGCATTCGCGACGGCCGCTTCAAACAGCCAGTCGAAACCAGTTATGAAGGCGGGCGTACCAAGTACCTCCAACGTGGTCGGTCAAATCTTTGGGTGCGCGTGGCCCTATTTTCAGCCGGCGAAGGCACGAGGCGCGGAGCGTTGCAGATAGACCAGAACTCCGATCAGAGCTGCAATGACGACACAGTGAATCCAGTCCTGCTGCAGAAATGGTCACGTTGGCAACGAAGGCGCCAAGGTCCACCATCAGGAGCACGATTGCACCGAAAACGGACGTCCGGGGAACGAGGATCGCCAGTCCTCCGATCAGTTCCAAGGTTGCGGTGAAGTGGCGAAACCACTGACCGAGTCCCACAACGTCGAATTCGGCGACCATGCGCGGCTGGCCGCTCAGCTTCATGTACGAGGCGAGGAGAAATGCCAGACCCAGCAGGACACGCAGAACCCATATGCCGATGTTCATTGCGCGGCCTCGTTTTTGAATAGCGGACGTCATGTCGGGACCTTCATGTTGATTGAAACGGAAGGCGACTTCAGCGTTTCAGGGTGGAAACGATGGGTGCGCCGAAGCGGTAACTCGACACGGTGAGCGTCCCCATGAAATCCTGCTGGTGGTAGACCCGCGTACCGTCGTCGCCATCGGCGGCACCGACGGCCACCATGAGCGGGATCAGGTGATCTTCCTGAGGATGGGCCATACGCGCCGCCGGAGCCTCGCTCCACCGCAGTAATCCGCGTTGCCGTTCATCGGCTGGGGCATCTACCAAGATGTGCTCCAGCCATTTGTCGAAGACCGCCGACGGCTCTTTTCCTGTGCCATTCCGGATGGCACGCATGCCGTGGAAGCTGAATCCGCTTCCGATGATCAGCACGCCTTGATCCCGCAACGGCGCGAGCAACCTGCCGACTTTGATGTGCTCGGCGGGATCGTAGTTCGCGTTCATCGATAACTGCACCAACGGCATGTCCGCCTGCGGATACATTGGATACATCAGGCTGAAAGTGCCGTGGTCGAAACCACGCTGGGGATCAAGGCCGGACGGGACGCCGCCACGTTCGAGCATGGCGCTGACCGTTTTCGCCAGTGCCGGCTCGCCGGGTGCGTCGTAGCGGATGCGATAGGTGTGTTCCGGGAAACCGCCATAGTCATAAAACATCTGCGGCTGAGCCGACGACGACAGCAAAAAGCGATCTGCCTCCCAATGGGCGGAGACCATCAGCACGGCACGAGGCGCATGGCCGAGTTCGCGCCGCACATCGTGAAGCGAGGCCTCGAGCTGGTCGTACATGGCACCGCGTTCGGCTTTCAGCCAAGGCCAGGGCCCGCCGCCATGAGAGAGGAAATAAGTCGGAATCCGCGATTGCGTCATAACGTCTGCCTCGAGCCCAGGGTGACGAGAGGTCAGGCTGCCGTGCGGGCGGCCATCGTGGCCTTGGCCCACCAGACCAACTGGTCGAGAGCAGCGGTGGCCGAAGGCAATAGCCCGGCCTCGATATCCTCGATGGGCTTGTTGCCGAACATGGGCAAAACGGCCATGGCATCGCTCCCGCCGATGTGGACAGCGTTGCGTGTAGAGACCATCTGCAATTCGATACCAATGGCTCGCAGATGCTCGATCGCACGTGCTCCTCCGACACTGCCATAACCGATCGCGGTGAATGGCTTGCGATTCCATTCTTTGTAGGCCTGGTCGAGCGCGTTCTTGAGCGCGCCGGTAATCGAGTGGTTGTACTCGGCGACGACGAAAATATAACCGTCGTACTGCCCGATGGTTTGCTGCCATCGGATCGCTTCAGGATCTTTGCTGGGTGCGTGCAGAGTCGACGCCACTTCGGCGAAAAAAGGCAGCGGATGATCGCGCAGGTCGACCACCTCGACCTCCATGTCCTGACGCGCCTGTGCTTGTTTCAGCATCCATTGGGCGGGCTTGTCGGCGAACCTCGTCGGCCGGGTGGAACCGATGATGAGAGCAATGCGGGGCTTAGCAGCCATGGTTTCGTCCTGTATGGTAGTTACCAACCGAAACCAGCCTAGGTGGGCTTCCGTGTTGGCACAAGAAGGCACCATTTCGAAACCAGGTGAACAAAAAGATCCCGCGTCCTGCGAACACATCAGCCGAATGCTCGCGCGGATCTGCGACAAGTGGACAGTGCTCGTGGTGCGAACGCTCGGTCGCGGACCGCGCCGATTCAATGCACTTCGCAGAGACGTTGGGGCGATCAGCCAGAAGATGCTGACGCAGACGCTGAAGGAGCTCGAGGAGAATGGCTTCGTGACGCGGACCGTCACGCCCGTCAAGCCACCGCAGGTCGAATACGCGCTGACCGCGCTGGGCGAAGATTTTCTGCGTCCGGTCCGCGGTCTCGCCGAATGGGTCGCGACAAACTCTGAGCGGATAACAGCGGCGCGAATGGCGTACGCACCCAATCTCAAGCGGGCTACCGAGCGTATACGCCACTAAGTCTTGGAAAGGATCTCAACAAAGGCGTTCCTCTTCCAGTTCGGCCGGTGTTTCGAGAAGGCTGCTGCCCGCGGCGTCGCGACGGGTAAGCGACGGTATCGCTCACCCGCGGTGACAGTGCGAGGCGATCGCGCAGGAACAGGGGGGGGACACATGCGACGTTTGCCGAATGTGCAGACCCGATGACGCAGCAGCATGAATGCGACGTCAGCGGGAAAGGCACCGATGCCGCGGCAGCTTTCGAGGGTTCACGTTCATCGACTCGCGAAGTGGACAGCGCTTCGCTGGCGGACCGCTTCAGTGGAGCGCCGCCATCACAACGGCGCCGTGGCGGCGCGAACGCTTGATCGAAGACGCTCGAGCACGTCGGCGAACCTGGCCATCATCCAACAATGGAGCCCTGGTCCGGCGGGTCAATCGCGGCGATGCCGGTGACGGCCATGAGATGCTCGGCCCAACTATTCCCCAGATAGAACTCCACGCCACCGTCGCCGCCGATTTCACCATGCGGATGTACGTTCGATATCGAAAAGGTTGCGGAGCCGCGGAAGCGCGTTATTCCGGACGGTGAAGCCGGGTCTGGCGCGCCTTCGCAGACCGCAATGTGAACCACTGAATTTTTATTGATCACACCATTCCAGTTGAAGTCTCTCCAACCGTCGGAGGCGTCGTTCCAGAGAACCCTGATCGTACATGCGCTACACAGTGGACCGTGACAGTCTGATTGGAAGAACTCGACCTGCCGCGTCCCAAGAATGCCGAGCGTCCGACTCGGCGATTCTTGATCTCCCCGCTAGGCCAAAGCGTCGCGCTTGGCGAAGATGCTTGCCATTTCCGCAGCATGCTCGGTTCCCCAGGTGCACAGCGGGACGATCGCGTCAGCCAGGCTGCGGCCGAGCGGCGTCAGCGCGTAGTCCACGCGCGGCGGCACCTCCTTGTAGTCGGTCCGCGCCAGCACGTGATCGGCTTCCAGATCCTTCAACTGCTGGATGAGCACCTTGTCGCTGACGCCCTGAGTCAAACGTTTGAGCTCGCCGTAGCGCTTCGGGCCGCCGCGCAGGAAAAACAGTATCAGCGGTTTCCACTTGCCGGAGATGATACGGAGCGTTGCGTTGAGCCCACAGCCGGTATCGCAGATTTCAGCGGACTTCGCCATTTATATACTTACCAAAAAGTGCATACTTGTCGTCAGGTTATCAGCGCCGCATCTTTGTCCTCAAGCAGTCAGTTCCCTGCTGCGGACAACTCCAAACAAGGATGCACGTCATGACCAGATTGAAAGGAAAGACCGCCGTGATCACCGGCGGCGCGACCGGCATCGGCCGCGCCGCGGCAAAACGCTTCGTCGAGGAGGGCGCCTTCGTTTTCATCTTCGGCCGTAGGCAGGAGGCGCTCGACGTCGCTGTGGCCGATCTCGGGCCGAATGCCCGCGCGGTGAAGGGCTCGGTCTGCGATGAGGCCGACCTCGACCGACTCTATGCGGCGGTTCGGGCCGACCGCGGAACGGTCGACATCGTTTTCGCCAATGCCGGAGCGGGAAGCCAGCTCGTGCTCGGCCAGATCACCGCCGAGCACATCGACGAAACCTTCGACACCAACGTGAAGGGGACGATCTTCACGGTGCAGAAGGCGCTGCCGCTGATGGGCGAGGGCGGTTCGATCATCCTGACCGGTTCGAGCGCCGGCACCACGGGCGCCCCGGCCATGAGCGCCTACAGCGCGAGCAAGGCGGCCGTGCGCAACCTCGCGCGAACCTGGGCGGAGGACCTCAAGGGCACCGGCATCCGGGTCAACGTGCTCTCACCCGGGGCGACGGCGACCGAACTGGCGAAGGAAGCGCTGGGCGAGGAGGGCCAGAAGGTCTTCGCCTCGTTGACTCCGCTCCAGCGCATGGCCGATCCGGCCGAGATCGGAGCGGTGGCCGCCTTTCTCGCCTCGTCGGACAGCAGCTTCATGACCGCCAGCGAGGTCGCCGTCGACGGCGGCCTGGCGCAGCTCTGACGCGCGGAGCGCTGGCGTACCTCCATTAGCTTTGCCCAACCGCAACGGAGATCCCGATGTACGAACAACCCAAGCAATCCGAACTGGTCCGATTCGCACGAGTCGAGAGAGGTTCGACTGTCATCGACGTCTATCCTGGCGATGGCGACTGGACGCGTCTTTTCTCCGACATCGTAGGACCCGAAGGACGGGTCTTCAGCTTCGTGCCGGCCGAAGTCGCCCACTTCAAGAACGATCCGGTCGGACGCATGCGGACGCTTGCGAAGGAGCCGGGTCGAGAGAACGTCGAAGTGGTCTCGGCGGACGTCGTGGCGCTGCACGAGGTCACGCAGCCCGTGGATGTCCTGTGGCTGCACCTTTTCTACCACGATCTCCACACCGCGCTGATCCAGACCGGCGGCGCGACGGCGGCCGACTTCAATCGAGCCGTCTACGAACGACTGAAGCCCGGTGGGTTCTATGTCATCGTCGACCACGCCGCCGCCGCCGGGGCGGGAACGAACGACGTCCAATCGCTGCATCGCATCGACCCTGTCTCGGTCCGCCACGAGGTGGAGGCGGTCGGTTTCGTGTTGGACGCGGAAAGCACCCTTCTCGCCAAGAAGGAGGATCCGCACTCGTCCAAGGTGTTCGATCCTTCGATCAAGGGCGAGACCGATCGCTTCGCCTACCGGTTCGTGAAGCCCTGACGCATGCCGGCGGCGAGCGGACAGGGCCGTGGGAAATCTCGGTTCCTCTCTGGTCCAACGCGCGGGCTTTCGGGACATGCGCTGTTCGTGCAGAAGGGCTTCAGTAGGCTTCAGTGAGCCAAATGCGGCGCACACGCTTGCGTACGCGCTCCCACCAGGGATGCAGGCGCGGCGTGGCATACGTTGCTCACCACGTCATCGAGAGCGGCGTTCGCCGTGGCAACCGATCCGATGCTTATAAGGGTGTCGTGATCAGCGCAGCGACGCCTGACTGCCAGTACCGTTATCGGCCCTCGCTTCGATTCGCTTCTCAGTTTCGTGCGCGACACCTACACGAAAGGATTGTCGGAACGGTCCCGAACGCTACCCGCTGGCTCTCCGCGTTCGCGAATTGGCATCGTCTTCTAGGCCGTAGTGGCGACGAGCTTTTCAACGCACTGCTCGCCGTCCATTCTTTTCATGACCGCCTGCGCTTCTTCGAGGGTGGCTTGCACGGCTCGAGCCGGCGTTCTTCGGAAGCGGGCACCCACATGACTGCCCCGACCCGAGAGCGTAATGAAGGAATACAAGGCCGATCGCGTCGAGCGCGCGCAACGCGGCGGCACCAACGACGACGATAGGCGGCTCGCATGCATTCGGGAGCCGAAGGGCAAAGAATCCTGCGCCGTCGCCGCCGCCTCGATGGGGGCGAGGAAGACGGCACGACGCAGGGGTCGCAAAGAGTCGCCGCGCCGCCGAAGCGGCGCGACGGGAAACAGCAGTGCGGTCAGTAGGTGACGTTGACGCCTTCGATGAGGTGCATGTTCGGGAAGCCGATGTCGGCGGTCGTGGTCGGATCCGAGAGACTGCACGCCGAGGAGCTGAGGAAGCTCGGATGCGTTTCCGGCGATGTCGTCGAGCCTACGTAGAAGGCCATGCCTTCACCGCTGAAGTCGTCCGTGGACACTTCCACCACCAGGTCGCTGCCGACGGTGTCGGCGATCGTGCCGATGATCGGCACGTTGACCGAGGTCAGCGAGGCGTTGGCCGGCGCGGCCACCGTGGTCTGGCCGATCTGGGTCAATTGGCTCACATCGATGGTGTCGGCTGTGACCGCGTGGGGCGTCGTATACAGTGTGACCGTCATGGTCGGCGCGCCGGTGGTCTGCTCCACCGACACGTCGGCACTGGCGACATCGGCGGCCGTGGTCACGCCATACTCGTCGAAGGCGTAGCGGCGCCAGTACTGGTTGTCGGCGGTGGTGCCGTCGGCATTGTTGCCGCAGGCGATGGAGTTCTGCGCCACCGGCGTGGTATCGGTGGACTGCGCGAGGATGGTCGAGTTGCCGCCCGTGCCGCCGCCACTGCTGTCGAAGCCATCGACAAAGATCTCATCAGCAGGCCCGCCCTGCGTGACCGTGAAGCTGACCGGCAGCGCTGCTCGCGACTGCGCCGGATCGTTGCCGTATATGCACAGGTTCGCGCTGTAGCTGCCAGGCGTCAGACCCGTCGCGTCGAAGCTCACGGTGACGGCCGAAGGGTGATCGAGATCGGGATCGGGCGTTACCGTGCCGCTGGTGACGTCGTAGCTCAACCACGGCGTGTCGGTCGGCGTCGAGCAGATCACGCCGGGCTTGGCGATCGCCATGCTGTCCACTTCCACCGAGTCGCCGACATATGTCAAGGCGGCCGTCAGGGGATCGATCGAGTAGAGCTGAGTGCCTTCGTCGGCGCTGGTGTTGGAGTAGTACATCACGCCCGACTGCGCGTCGAAGTCGAGCCCCTGCCCGTAGACCGCATCCAGGCCGAGAGAGCCGACGGTCTGCGTCGCGCCGGTGGTCTTGTCGATCGCCACCAGTACATCGTTGTCCGAATCGATTCCATACATAAGGCCGCTGCGGTCGAACGTGATGTCGCGGATCATGCCGACCAGCGGGCCGACCAGTGTGGTCTGCGCCGTGGCGAGGTCGACCGTATAGAGCGTGCTGCCGCGATTGCTGGTGTAGTCGTCGATGACGAGGTAGGTCGTCCCGCTTGTCGCATCCCAGCGCACACCACCAGCAAACTGGTTGCAGCAGCTGGTGAGTCCAAGATTGCCCAGATCGCTGGCCGTACCGTCGACGGTGCTCATGACGAACAGATCGCCGGAGTAGTACTCCACGCCGTAGACCTGGCTGAAGTCGTTGTTGACGAAGGTCATGCCGAACATGGCGATGCTGCCCGGCAGGATCGTCTGGATGTTCGACGGATCGACGGCGTCGAAGGTGATGAAGTCCGAGCCGTTGATGTTCGGGTTCGTCGCGAAGACGGGCACTGCGCCATTGCCCAAAGGTGCAGATGGCTTGTGCTTGGATGCGACGCGCCGGTTCGGCGGCGAGATGCCCGGGGACAGAGGATGCGAGCTGCCAACCATCGCGCGAGGCGTCTTCGGAAAATGCGCGGTCGGTGCCGGCGGCGTCAGGCTCCAAGTCAGGTCGCGGTTGCCGATGTTGTCGATCAGCAGGGCCGCCGTGGTCACGCTGCCCGCGGCGGCTTTCGGCGCGAAGCCGACCGCGGCGTTGGGCGTGGTGACCATGGTCGGCGCGCCGACGTCTAGGGTGGCCAACGCCGTGGACGAATACGTGACCGGATTCGCCGGCGTCCAGGCGATCGCCAGGCCGTCGTGCACGCTCGCGGTGTCGTAGGAATACTGGTTGGCGAAGGAGGTGTTGGACTGCAGGCCGATGGTGGCGGAAACACCGTTGTCGTAGTTGGCCCCGGCACCGCCGAAACTGGTCGTCTGGTATTCGAAATCGATCGTGCCGTCGGCCTCGTTGAAGATCACTTCCCAGGTACCACCGGTCTGGCCGGTGGGGTCGCCGCCGTCGCCGAACACCGGCATGTCGGTGTACTGGACGACGAACTGGCGGTTCGGCGCGGCGCCGAGCGCGCTGTAGTAGATCGTGCCGCCGCTGAGCATGTCGTCCCAGTACGGCAGGATCCCTGCGCCGTTGAGATTGGTCGACGGCAGGCCGCCGTTGTCGTTGTCGTAGGGCGAGGACGAGCAGTCCGACGGCGCCAGGCGCATCTCGCCGTTGTTGCCGATGCACAGGTTGCTCGACGCATTGCCGTAGAAGGAGAGCGGGAATGGCGTCGTCACGGACTGCGCGCCGTCGTCGGACAGAATGAGGTTCGTTCCGCTGGCGCTGATGTCGACGAAGGCGTAGGGCGCGGCGTCGTTGTAGGTGTATCCCGGCATGACGTCGGTCGCCGTCCAGGTGGACCTGAACGTGCCGGTGTCGGCGTTCGGATTGGTGCTGGCGATGATCGCGCGGTTGTACTGGTAGCTGCCGCCCGCAGCGAGCACTACGTTGCTGTTGGACAGCAGTTGGCCCGCGTGGTCGTCGCTCAGGGTCTGATAGTTGAGCGTGGTCGTGGAGTGGTTGGTCACCGTGTAGCAGATGTTGACCGGGTCGCCGAGATTGACCTGCAGATCGGTCGAGCTGCCGCACAGGGACGGGTTGCCTGCATCGGCGAGGGCGAGCGTGACCGCCAGGCAAAGGCCGTCGGGCGCACAGGTGCCACCGGCGACGAGGGTCGGGTGTTTGATTGGCGTCGTTCCGAACGCTGCGGCTCGGGTCGGACTGGCCTTGTTCAAGCTGGCTCGCGGAAGCGGCTGCCCGTTCGCGCCGGCGCACAGCACCGCCAAGGCGGCACCCGCGACGGCGTGGCTGAAGAATCGTGTAGCGCTCATCTGCTGTACCCCTGGAGTGACTTTGGCGCGGGCCGACTCCCGACTGCGCCAACCGGTGTTCATCCGTCGCTCCCTGGCGGACTCGGCTGAAGGGCCGCACGAGGGCGGCGACCGCAGCCTGGACCAGACGCGTGGAATGCGTTTGTAGCGGGGTGCAGACGTGTCTGTGGCGGGCTTGTAGAAGTGCTTAACGCGTCATCATTTTGTCGTTGAAGCAGGCATTTGCGCGCGCGGCACGTTGTCGCCGGGCCGCTACGGGCCAGCCACCGGACGTCGGGACGATACGATCAGTACGGTGCAGGAACCGCGGCAGGGAGCGGCGGCAGGGAACGTTCACCGGCAAGCTGCCGAGCCTGCTCCAGCGCGGCGCGGGCCGCATCCGGTTTGCGCAACGCCTGATAGAGGGCGGCCTGCACCCAGGCGGCGCGCATGTCTTGCGCCTGCCAGGGTGCCAGCCGTCCGGCTATCGCGCTGGCCTGATCGTTCTGCCCTGCCTGGAGCAGCGCGGCGGCATACGACTCGCCGACCAGCACGATGTCGTCGGGAATGCCGAGCCGGTCGGCACTGTCCATTGCCGCTGCATAGCGTTCGATGGCCAGCGACGCGTTGCCTTCGGCCTGCGCCTGGTCGCCCTGTGCGAGCAGCGGGTAGATCGACTGCGGGCCGCTCGGGGTCGCGTCGGCCCAGGCTGTGAAGCTGGCGACCTGGCGCGCCGCGGCCGCCACCTGGCCGCTGCGCTGCAGGCCGCGGATGCGTGTCAGCCACGCGCCCGCGTAGTCCTGCGCATTGGTGCTCTGCAGGATCGGCGTCACGGCATCGCCTGCGAGCTCCGCCGCGCGCGCGAAGTCGCCGCGCAGCAGCGCGATATTGGCCGCCAGCGATTCGGTCTCGACGCGGACCACGGCATCCTTGACCGCATCGCTGGAGGTCCGAATGCGCATCACCAATCCGTCGGCCTCGCGCAGGCGACCGTTCGAAGCAAGTACTACCGCGCGCGTGAGCGTCATCCACCAGCCTTCGCGCGGATTGGCCGTGTGGGTTTCCACCGGCCAGAAGCGATCGGTGGTGGCCAGCGCCTGCGCATGTTCGAGCAGGCTCGACTGCGCGTCGGCGAGCGAGCGCAGGGCGGAGCTAAGGGCCTCGGGAGTCGCCAGATGGGCGAACCGCGCGGCGGCATCCTCGAAGATCGGCACGGCGCTGGCGGGACGCCCGCGATCCATGGCGACCGCGCCAAGATTGAGGTCGACCCGGGCGACGCCGAATGCATCGTTGCTCATCTCGTGCAGGGTGCGCGCGCGGCCGAAATACGTCGCCGCCGCTTCTAGCTTCTGCAGGCGTCCTGCCACCACGCCGCGTCCGGTGTAGGCCGTGGCCAGCGTGTCGGGGGCATTCTGCAATTCGAGCAACGCGATCGCCTCGGCAAACGCCTTGTCGGCGTCGTCGAGTCGTTCGAGCCGGTAGTTCGCCGCGCCGAGTCGGTTCAGCACGCGGGCACGCAGTTTCGGATTCTTGTCCGCGGGCAACTGGTCGAGAAGGGCTTCGGCGTGTGCGCGCGAGGCCTCGTATTCGCCCGAAAAGAAATCGACCGCGGCGATACTCAGGCCGATTTCCGAGCTGCTGCGGATCGCTTCCGGGGCATCGCGCAGCAAGGACGCCGCGACCTGCAGCTGGCCGGCCAGTACCGCGGCACTCACGCGCTGCTCGAGTTCCGTCGAGGCGAGCGATGGATCGGTTTCCGAACTCCGCGGCGGAGTGCGTCCAAGTTTCATCAGCAGCTCGTCGGTCGCCGCGCGGCCCGCGCTGACCACGTCCTTGGCCTGCGCTTCGGCGGTCAGTTCGCGGCCGCCGCCGTGCGCTTCCAGCCGGACATTCCACAAGCCATTGACCAAGGCGGCGTGGGGAAGCACGCGCATCACATGCGCATCGTCGGGCGTCGCGCCTTCGTGGAAATGGCCGTCCATGTCCAACTGGTGCGCGTTGATCAGACCGACCACCGACTCGCTGGGCGTGACCGCGAGATCGCCGCCGCGCAGGCGGTTGGCGACCAGGTCCATGAAGCCGAAGCGCAGCCAGTCCCATTCGTCCGTCGCGGCGACCTGGGCGGGCAGCACCATTGCCGAAACCGACATGGCGGGCGGCGCTTGCGCCGGCGCCCGCCGCGACCGTTGGTACACGAGCAGCGCAAACACTACCAACGCCGCTGCGCCGACTAGCAGAAGCAGGATCGCGGCGAGGCGCGAGCGCGAGGACGGGCGTTGCGGCAGCGTCGGCGTGGGAACCGCTGCCGCGGGCTCGCTGCTGCGTGCGGCGGCGCGCACCGTGCCCGGTGCCACCTCTTCGGTCGTGGGCTCCACGATCCACCGGTAGCCGAGCCGCGGCAGCGTGCGGATGCTGTTCTGTGCGTTACCGGCATCGCCCAGCAGTCGCCGCAGTCGCATGATCGCGTGGCTAAGCGAAACGTCGCTGATTTCCACCCGACCCCACACCGCGGCAGTCAGCTCGTCGCGTCCGACGGTGCGATGGCGATGCTGGACGAGATAGATCAGGCAGTCGAGTGTGCTGACCGGTAGCGGGACCAGGCTGCCGTCGCAGTGCAGCTCGCGCGCCTGCGTGTCGAGCACGAAATTTCGAAAGACGAACCGGTTGGATGCCATGGTTAAGAATAACCGCGCCGTCGCTTCGTGTTCGACAAGCGCATTCGGAGCACTCCCAGGGTGCGGCGACAGAATCTTCGGACACGGCCGACAACGCGCGACCCATCGTATTGCCCGTTTCCGGGCCATCCCTCTCGTCGCAGGCGTGAAGCCGACGCCGCAAGCGCCTGCCGCGCTCGGCAGCGGCGACGTGCTGTTCGGTATCGAGGAGCGCCGTACGCAGATCACCGCGGCGCGTTGCCGGCGATTTTCGTTCGCGGCCAGGTGGATGCTTCGCAGGGGTCGCCCAGCAGCCGCCTGAACTGACAGGGTGGTACGACGCGTGTGTTCGACTTTGGTAATGGCTTCTTCTCGACCCCAACCTGCGGCGCTCGCTGGCAGCTGGATGTCGAAGTGGAATACCGCCGCACCGACCATTTCCGGTGGCGCTCGGCGGCGGCAACATCACCGATCAATATCCTAACCGCTCGATTCCCGACATCAGTCACTTCGGCAGCTTCCGTACGACGTGATCTCTCTAGTTGGCGTCAACGGCGCCCGCTACGCGCGGGTGCGATACACGTTCTGAAGGTGCACGGCGTCGTGAAACTGCCGACGCTAGTCGTCTCAATCAGCTGAAGCGCCGAGTCGCGCAATGCAACCGGCAGCGATGCTGTTGGCGTTCTGCGTCGTCGTCTGCATCCGGGGCGCTCGCTTTGGCGGCCGAGAATTTGGGCTCGTGCATTCGGCGATGTACGGGCACCGCCCCACTGAAGGTCGGCAGAACGCTTTCGCTGAAACCGCTTCTGGTCGAACCGGACGGCGCGATCGCGTTTTGCCGGCGGACCGTCGTGCTCGATCCAACTGGATCAAGCATCCTGTATGGATCGTCGAATCTTCGTTACGGCCGCGGTTAGAGCGTGAATTTGGAAAGCGAGCAAAGTAGATCAGCGAGTTAAGCTGTGTCGCTGTGAAAATGGAAGAGATGCCCGTCAGGGTCTGCGACCGTAAACTGCCGAGGACCCCCAAGGCTTATGTTTTAGATCATCCACGATAGTCGCCCCTGACGAAGCGAGCTCGCGACAGGTGGCCTCGACATACGGAGCAAAAATCCAATGGACGGTCGGTGCGATCGGCGGCTCCGTTTTTCGGAAGAACACGGCCACCGATCCGCGTGACGCCGTCCCGCGATTCCCGTCCGGAGAAAGCCAGCCGATCGCAAAGCCAAGCACATCGCGGTAGTAATGTTGGGATCGCTCGAGACCCTTGACTGGACGTTCCGGAAGCGGTGGACTGATTGCGGTCAACGGATCTTTCGTGCTGATCGGCTACGCCTCACTTACTTGGAGTAAAACGCATGCCTAGTCTGCGACAAGTGACCCCGTTCTTGCGCGTGCCCGACATTGGTCGTGCCGTCGACTTCTTTTGCGAGACGCTCGGATTCGAATTGGAATTCAAGGCGGACGCGTACGCGTTCGTCCGTCGAGATGCCGTCGCGTTTCGCATGATCGAAGACGAAGTACTGCCTGCTCGCGGCCACGGTCGTTACACCAGTTACGTCGACGTTGATGACGTTGACGCGCTTTATCAGGAGTGGAAGCCTAAGCTTGATCTTCTTCCGCCAGGTGACGTTGGTCCACCTTGCGATCAGGAATACGGCCAGCGCGATCTGACGATCGTCGGTCCGGATGGCGACATCATCGCGTTCGGCTCACCCATCAATCAGCGGCATGAATAAAGCGGGCCAATCCAAGAGTCGGCAGCAGCTGCCCCGATGGCGCGCAAGGCGATGTTGAATTGATGTCGAGCGCCACATGCAACGCGTGGACCCTGGTCGCGACTTTGCGTATGGACTCCGAGAGTTCGGAAAGCTCGTCGTCGGTATAGGCGTAGTTGAATGGCTCCGACGAGGCGGCCAGATCCTTCGCCATCTACTGGACTTCATCCGGTGCGCTAGGCATTCCAGGCCGATCCGCCCCAAAGCGTCGACCCGCTAGCGCTCCCGTAGACCATTAGCGGCTGCTAAACTGGTCGACGGAGGCCGGCGCCAGCCGGCGGGATCAAGGTGGGCATCTTTGTCGGATTCGGTTGGGTTCTTCGCGGAACTCAGGCGTCGCAACGTGCTTCGCGCCGGTGCGCTCTATGCCGCCAGCACCTGGGCGCTGGCGCAGGGTGTCGCCCAGCTCGGCCCCTCGTTCGGATCCCCTGACTGGGTCGCGCGCTGGTTCGTCATCGCCTGCATCATCGGTGCTCCGTTCTGGCTCGCGTTCGCCTGGTTTTACGAGTTCACGCCCGAGGGCCTGAAGCGCGAGAGCGAGATCGCTCCCACCGATGCGATCGCGCATCACGCCGGCAGGAAACTCGATCGCTGGATCTTCGCGGTCATGGGTGTCGCGATCGTCCTGTTGTTGACTGACCGCTTCGTGCTCCGCCACGGCGTCAATCAGACGATCGAAGCGTCCGAGCACTCGATCGCCGTGCTGCCGTTCGTCAACCGGTCGCCGGACAAGGACCAGGAATTCTTCTCCGACGGCATCTCCGAGGACATGCTCAACCTGCTCGCCAAGGTGCGCGAGCTGAAGGTGATCTCGCGCTCGTCCTCGTTCTCGTTCAAGGGCAAGGACGTGCCGCTGAAACAGATCGCGGCAACGCTCGGCGTCGCCTACATCCTTGAAGGCTCCGTGCAACGCGCGGGCAAGATGCTGCGCATCTCGGCCCAGCTCATCGATGCGCGCAGCGACGACAACGTCTGGTCCGAATCCTACGACCGCCCGTTCGACGACGTGTTCGCCATCCAGGACGAGATCGCCGGCACCGTGGTCCGGCAGTTGAAGCTGACCCTGCTTGGCAAGGCCAAGGAAATCGACCCCGAGGCCTACGCGCTGTTCCTGCAGGCGCGCCAGCAGGCTCGGCTTCACACGAGCGCCAGCCAGACGCAGGCGATCCAGATGTTGAAGCAGGTGCTCGCGAAAGCGCCTTCCTATGCGCCCGCCTGGACCCGACTCGCACAGGTCTACGAGATCGAGGCGTCCAACGGCGGAGTGCCGGTCGCTGAAGGCTTCCCGCTCGCGCGGGACGCCGTGAACAAGGCGATCGCCGCGGATCCGGACTACGGCCCTGCCTACGCAAGCTTAGGCTATCTCGATACCGTGACGAATGACTTGGCGGCCGCAGCGCAGCACTTCGAACGAGCATTGTCACTGGACCCCCAGGACCCCATTATCCTCAGCGGCGCGTCGCTCATGGCGGAAACGTTGGGACGTGTCAACCTCGCGATTGCCCTCGCCGATGCGGCCATTGCTCTCGACCCACTGGGCATCGGTTCTTACAGCAATCGCGGGAATTACTTTCTCGAGGCCCGTCGGTGGGACGAGGCGATTGCGAGCTACCGCATGGTCCTCGGACGATCGCCGGACTTCATCAGCGCGCAGGCCAACCTCGGCATCGCGCTCCTGCACAAGGGCGATGCGCAGGCTGCACTGACCGAAGCGCTGAAGGAGCACGATGAGTCTTACCGCATGGTCGCCCTCTCGATCGTCTATCACGCGCTCGGCCGATCGGCGGACTCCGACGCGGCGCTGGCGGACCTGATTGCAAGGCACGAAAACGAGGTGTCTTTCAATATCGCGTACGTGTACGCATATCGCGGTGAAGCGGATCGGGCGTTCGAGTGGCTGGACAAGGCGCAGGTCTACAAGGATCCGGGCCTTTCCATCACTGCCGTCGAGCCGCTGTTCGACAACATCCGCAAGGATCCGCGATGGCTTCCACTGCTGCGCAAGCTGGGCCAGGACCCCGAGACGCTAGGGAAGA
>Ga0247776_10000031_pt1 | contig 51645 bp, 50 predicted proteins | sample UWRJL199509C5_FD_179912 | JGI IMG/M metagenome (GOLD analysis project Ga0247776, IMG submission 179912) | Plant litter microbial communities from Arlington Agricultural Research Station in Wisconsin, United States - UWRJ-L199-509C-5 | ecosystem: Environmental > Terrestrial > Plant litter >...
GACGCTCCGCAATTGATACCCGCGACGACTGTCGCGGGTAGCTCGCCCTGTCGTCGCGTTGAAACGACCCCGCCGGCAAGGAGCCCGACCTGATCTCTTTCGCCGCGATCACTGACTAGCCAGAAACCGAGGTCATGGCCGCCGGCTACGATCGAACGATCATCAACATCAAGCCCGAACACCTCGATGCGTGGCTGAATCCCGAGCCGGGGAACCTCGCCGCGCTCTACGCAATCTTCGACGACAAGCGGCATCCGTACTACGAACATCGACTGGCGGCTTAGTTCGAGCAGTTACGGTTGGACTGTAGGCTCAACAACGGTCCCGTCGAACAAGATCCCAAGCCACTCGCTATCGAAATTCAAAGGCGTTGCAACCGCGGGCCGATACTCAACAAAGTAGTACCAGTGGTCGCTGCTACCTCCGTCGCACGGAAGACGTCTCACAGTAACTTCTTTGACTGCGAACCGTCCCAGTCGATCGCTATGAGCCAAGCGCCAATCCTCAGCGATTCTGGCAGCCTGATCGATCTGAAGCTGAGGCGAACTCTTTCCAATGATCCACGGAGCGGTCGCTAGCACATGCGCAGAATCAATCTTCAGCTCACGAGTTCCCCCGTCTTGCATCTTCTCCCGCACCGCTGTGAAGTGTCCGCAGCCTTCGCCAGACGCTGACGACGTCGACAATGCCAACCACACCATCCCAAGGGTGGCAACCAAAAAACGGTGTTGCATTGGATCTCTCCTTACCCAGCAGGGTGACATCGATCTTCTCGCGCGAGTACGAGCCTCGCCAGCATCTTGTCGATGCGCCCGTGCGCGTAGCCCGCGTCGTCGTCTGCGTGCTCCACGATGTCATCTGCGACGCCCGCGAAGTCGGGCCAGAAGTGCGCCTCGTCAAGCGCGCCGTCGATCATGTGGCGATCGACGATCGCCGGCAGATCCGCTTCGAGCCGGTCTAGCGCCTGGACGATTTGCGGGTCGTGGTAGGTGGTGGTCATGGGATCTCACGAACGGCTAGCGAAGACCTTACAAGTGCTGCCCGTAAAGCCTGGCAGTCCTGCTCGAAGTTGTCATTCGCAACACTGCGTCGGTGTGAAATTCTGACTTCAACATGTGACTTCGTGGCAAAGCTGACCATGACAATCTTGTCGCCATTCCTAAGGCTCACAGATGTTCGAGATCCACGGATCGCGTCGTAACCTCCACTTTCCTGCTCGACATATCCTATTGGAAGCAATGCCTGCTTGACACTCATTAGAACCCGTTGTGCGTCCGTAGGCTGATCGACCGGAATGTCAAAAGCGCGACCCGGCCAGGTCCCGCCTGTGCACCCCCAAACTATCAATGAAAGAGCTAGTCCGATGGCGCGGCGACGTACGCGCCTGACGCTGCGTCGATCGCACACTGGGCGCATTTCCGTCCTCCTTCCCAGAGACACTCACCAAACGCTAGCACAGCGACACGCAGTACTACCGGCGAGCGCGCGTGCGCGTAGTGGCGTCCCGGCAAGTCCCGCTTTATCCCGGCTTGTCCCGCAACGCTGCTTCGATGGGATGTGAGTAACAATGTGAGTAACTTTCGAGGCGCGAGGCCGGAAACCGCTGCAGCGCAACGCTGTGCGATGCCCTCCTTCGACCACGTGACTGTTTCAGTACGTTCCGATACATCTCGTTACCTACATCGCATCACCCGAACCCGCTTGAAACGCAGTTTTTTCGTGTCTGGCGTTCCGCTTTGTCCGGTTCCATCCCGCTACTGAGCACGCTGCGCAAGGACGAGGCGACAGGCAAGCTGGAGACGGCGCAGCACGCGCGCGTGAACGCCGGCGAGGTCTTCCGTTACGCCCTCCTCGATGGGCTCGCGAAAACAACCCGACGTTGGCCGTGCGCGGGGCGCTGAAGTCGCCCACGCAGAAGCACCACGCGGCCATCACACACCCCGCGCGCGTCGGAGCTACTCCGCCCATCGATGGCTTCAGCGGGCGACAGTGAGGCTGTACGCGCTCAACCTGCCCCGCTCGTCTTCGTCCGCCCTGGCGAGCTGTGCCACGCAGAATGGTCCGACATCGATCTCGACCGCGTTATGTTGCGAATCGCCTCTGCAAAAAGTCTACTCTGACTCCGGTTTCTACTCGACCCGGTTTCTATTTCTTCCTCCGGTTTCTTCCGGTTTCTTTTGGCGGCGACCTCGATCGATTCAAGCGGCGCAGACAAGCGATGAAGGCGTGAATGGACAGCGGCTCGGCACCTGGGGCGTCCTCGGACTGCGACGGCACTTCTCGAAGAACGACTGCGCAGTTGGACTGGCGTCTGCTGTCGCGCTGCGGCGACACGAGGCCACGCCGTCAGCGATCCCCGCGCAGAATGAGCCAGCGACCCGCCAAAGCAGTCCAGATCGGATACGTCGAGCAACCAATCAAGGTGCCGATCGCAAGCGCGAGATGGACGATCCCATTCGCCCTCTCCGTCCCGGGTGGAGTCGGATCGTCATCAGAGATCGGACCGTGAAGGATCGCCGAATCGACGAAAAGCGAGTAGCCGATGGGGAAAATGCTGATCAATATGAGGCCGCCCCCCGCCACGATGCCCAGTCTCCGCAACCCTCGCGGTAGACCGTTGGCACTCTGCCGGCAGACGACGATGAGCCAGCCCCCAACCGCGCCTTGCGGGATCATGTAGAGCACATCGGCGACGACATTGACGAAGCTCAACAGCATCAGGACAACCACCAAGGTCAGAAAGCTGACGGCCGCGGCGACCACTACCCGACTCGATCCGATCGAACGCCGACGAGCGATGGCGTCGAGCGCAAGGGCGAACGGAATCAGGCAGAGAGACTGAAAAATGATTCCGGCATCATGGCTCCTGAGCAAAATATGAGCGCTCCCCTTATCTGCTTCCGAAGGCCTCATCACCAGGAACACCATCAGGCATACGAACGCGGAGATTCCGAAGACGCCGCTGATGATCGCCAACCGACCTGCAAGGCGATCTCTTGATGTAGGAATTACGGCGGGAGATTGCATTGTCATCTGGATTTAATGTGTGCCCCGGGGGGAAGATGCCGCGCTTTAACTGGAAGCGACTGCCAGGCTTCCCCGGCTGCAACATGGGCGAAGCGCGATGGTCGCGCGAGCCGGACGACAAGCAACCATCGACGACAGGCGGCGCCAGTAATACGAACGAAGGTTGGATGCTTAAGAGCCATTCATCGGGAGTGCCTGGGCTTGCGCAAAGCTCACAGTCGGCCTGCAGCAGCGCGCTTACGGTCCTCAACCATACTCAATCGCCATCTTCATTTTCCTGCGCAAGCTGTGACTTTAGAAGATAGGCATCGATGTCGAAGTCGGTGCTGTCCGAGACCGCGGTCAGCACCAGGGGCGGAATGCGCTCCCGTTCCTCTTCTATTTCGAAACTCGCGAATCCTTCCACAGCAGCCTCGGAGAACAATTTATCCGACAACCGCTTTGCCTTCGCGTCGTGGCTTTCTATGTCGGGATTGGCGCCGGGAGGGATGTTCTCCTCGATCCATGTTTCGGCCCACCTCAGGAAGCGCTTGCTCATGCTGCCACACCCTTCTTGAATCGCCCCTAGCTTCGTAGAGGCCGTTTGGTTTCAGTCGCGCGCCGGTGATGCCCTTTACCCGGCGAGTTTCGGATTGTATTTTGCCTTGTCTTTGGTGGGAGGCACGATAGCCATGGGCCTGAGCGTCTGGACGATTTGCGGGTCGTGGTCAGTGTCGGTCATGATGTCAGACTTTGGGGAAAAGAGGTCAAAGGGTTCGCGAAGACGATCGCTCCGCGATGCCGTGCAATCGCGCCTCCAGTTGCTCTTTCAGAGGCCTCAGATTCTTGAAGAAAATCACCGGATAATCTCTCTTGAATCGAACTCCAAGCGTGTCCTTCGCGGGCGATGTAAAAAGGCGTTCTACCAATCCCCTGGGGGTACCCGGCCTCGTGAAAAAACATCAAGACGCGCGTCATTGCTGCGCCTCGTTGTGATGTCCACCTCCGCAGCAAAGCGGCATACAGCAACGCACGTAGCGGTAGATCAGACGCGACGGCGAGGACAGCGGCGACACCGATGGCGTGACGCCGCTCGCGTCGCATTCCGCGTGCTCCGACACTCGAAGTGCATGGCGTGCAAGCGTGCCGCGATGTCGCGGCTCATGCAAAGGCACATAGCGCTCGATTCCGACCATGCACCGAGGGTCAACGCAATCTAGTCGGCGCCTTCGAAGCCGTTTGCGAAGATCACATCCGAAGACTCGAATGCGCCGATGTCTGCATTGGCGCCGATGGCGCGCGGAAAGCCGGCGCCGCGCTGATCGTACTGCAGGTTGTTTCTCGCTCCGCCATCGATCGCGCAGGATTGGGGCGCCAAGCGGATCGTTGGCGTGGGACCGCCGTTGTCGGCCAAGGCGCTGGCTCCCGGATCGCAACGGACCGTGTCCGCCGGGAGCGTCACCTCATTGGTCACGTCGCGGACAAGGTCGCGATTGCCGCCGACGGTAACTGCCCTGGCGGCCGCAATATCCTGCGAATATTTGCCTTTGATGTTTTCCGTCATGAGGGTGCTGACCAAGACCAGCTGTCCATCGCCGTCATTGTCACCATTGATGAAGATGCCAGCACCCTTTCCGGTCGCGGCTTCGTTCGATTTGTTGAACGCTATGGTGCTGTTTGAGATCGATGCCCCGGTGCCAACGTTGATGAAGATGCCGCCGCCGGGGCCATCGCCCGCAGTATTGCCCGCGATGGTGCTATTACTGATGGTCAACGTTTCGTCGCTGACGGTCGGAAAAAACGTGGTGATAGCGATGCCGCCACCGGAGTACCTTGCAAAATTGCCGGAGATCGTACTGTCGATCACGCTGGTATCGTATTTGGCGACGATGCCGCCGCCCGAACTCGTCAACGATTCGGCCACGTTGCCGGATACCGTGCTCTCGATCAGGGTTAACCCAGCGAAAGTGTAGATGCCGCCGCCCCCGCCATAGGTGGCGGACGAATTGCCGCTGACGACACTGTCGATAAGTGTCACCGGGGCACTGGAGGCAATGCCACCTCCGCCGCCATACCCGTCGAAGTCCGCACGTCCGCCGCTGATCTGCAGACGTTGCACGGTCAGATCTCCGCTGGACACGTTGAAGATCGGAAATGCGGGCGCATCCGCCGGGCGCATGACGGTCGTTCTGCTGCCCTCAACGGTTCCTTCGATCAGCACGGTGCCGGTCGGTGCCAAGCTTCCTTGACTCAGGCTGATCGAGGCAAATGGAATTTGGATGATGTCGTCCGCACCGGACCCGGCGAGACAATTGGTCTCTGCCGGGGCGGAATGCTCGTTGGCGGACTGGATCGCCTCGCGCAGGGAACAGAGCCCGGAGACATGCGCGTCCGTATCCTGGGTAACCACGATCGTCGCAGCGTGAGCGGGCGTGCCGAACGCGAGCAATACTGCGGCGGCGAGCGGCAGCCGGCGTGCGCTGGTCCGGCGGATCGATGATTGCACCGACATGTTCCCCTTCCTGAGCTGTATACGGATACGCACTACGCCAAAGAAGACGGGCAACCGCCATCCCGCGCGTCGATCGACGACACGCATCTGACGCCTTTGCATGGGCCGAAGCTTATCGTACCGGCGTATCCCGCCTTATCCCGACGTGCGCGTAGTGCGGGACAGCAGCGTTTCCATCGGCTTTGGAATGTGTCCACCCGCACGCGTAGCTGGCGGATCGAATGATCCTTCGGCGCGCCCCCTCGAGCGACACGTACGAGAACATCCCCGCTTGCCGCACATCCGCTCCACGCATGCGGAATCGCTCTGCTATCGATGCAGACCAAATTGTCGTGGACTGGGAGCGCTTCTCAACAGCCTGCTACCCGCAAACCCGAGCAAAAATCCGCAGGCGTGCCGCCGAGTAGACCACGATGCGCCATTCGCAACCGTTACTTCGACGGCGGCTCAGCCCTTGGCGGCTTTGCGCGCGAGGCGGCGTATTGCATGTCGATCCGACGGGAAAGATGCAGCTCGTCTGTCCGTCGGCCGCTCTGCTCTCCACCGCTGAGGACATCGCCATGAAGAACCAGCAGCTATCGACTCGGCTTTTGTCCGTTGAAGTTGCCGGCGTGCGGCCCGCAACGCAGGGGTCTTACATTGCCTCTCGCGCACGACCGCTCCGCATGCTCCGACGCGTACTCGGGCGGTCCCGCTCAAATGCGCTGGGCGCCGCCGCCATCTCTTGCTGCTATGGGCGGGCCTCGCTGTTCGCAGGGTTCGTTGGCGCAGGACGCATGCGCGTGGGACTTTCCGTTCGACCCGGGTTTCGAAGACCGCGTACGATGCAGGCCTAATTTTTGGTGGGACGGCTATGACGGCAATCCGGCAGCCCGAAGCCAAGATCCCCCCGCCCCGAGTACACCCCAACGGTGTTCTATCACCGCCCCACAACGCACTCGGGCCGTTCAGCGGCGGTGGCACTAGGGACGGCCACATCTTGGTCGGGGATGTGACGATTGACCCAACGCCAGTCTGCTCGTGGCCGTAGTAAGGCGTTGATGAACGAGTCGCGGGCGAAAGCAGGCCGATATTCACCGCGGCATCACCCTCAATGCAGCGCGTCCAGTGTTGCTATCGACGCCCCGACTTCGTGGCGCCACGGTCTCGCTGGACGTCCAAAGCCGGCACTGCTGCGCCGACCACCGCAATCAGCTTATCTTCGAGCGCACTCAAATCATCGAATACTCGATCATTCCCTTCAGACGGAATTGCCGCCCGAACGCGCATCTCAACGTCGTCGGCGACACCAGGGATTGGAGGCGCAAGCGGCACAATTCCCGCACTGCGCGACGACGATCAATGCCATGGCGGGATCCGCCAGGGTATCGCGTAAGCCGTGACCGGCTCGGCGCATAAGGTGCTGGCTTAGTCAGGGAGCACAAATGAAATCTTCGCAGCGTGTCGCATCCTGGGTGCTCGGCATCGGTCTCGTGGCTGCGACCATCGTGTTCTCGATACCTGTCGACTACGGCAGCGCCTACTGGACGATCGCTTCCCTTCAGCTCGCAATCCTCAGCATCGCCGCTTGGTTTGCCGGCGGCAAGGAAATCTTCGGGGTCGACGATGGACGGCGGGGGCTTGCCGTGGCGGGATTCCTGCTGATCGTGCCGTTCGCGTTGTTCTCGCTGCTTCCAGGGCTGGGGCCACCCGACTCGCTCGGGAGCACGCGACTGGAACAAAGACGCTTCTCGGTACTGCTCGTCGATTCGCTTTTCGTCGCGGGCGGATGTTACGTCCTGCGCGATGTATTCGCCGAAGAACGCGGGCGTCCGTTCTCGACCCTGGCGATGGCAGCAGCCAGCTTGGCGGCGCCCCTCTACGTGGTCTTCACGGCGATTCAGCTGGCCGACTATCGAGAACTTGAACGCAAGGGGCTGAGCGCACAGCAGCAAACCTTCTCGACCATCGATGAAGTCTCGATCATCCTGCTGTTCTTCGGCAGTGCGCTCAACTACCTCGCCGCCCTCGGATTCACCGAAGCATTGTTCAGGGTTCGCCTGTTGAGCCGACGAGCGCATACAGCCTATGTGCTCATCGGTGCAACCGCACTGTCCTTTTTGATCTTCCGTGGCCTCAACTACGGCAGCCTGCCCAAGGCCTTGCAGCACTGGTACACCACCGTCGCGTTCTTCACAGGCGTACCCGCGATCTCTTGGGTGCTGCTTAGCAGCTTGGGTGTCGTCGCGCTTTCGAAGGCCGGTAGCGAACGAACACCGAAGGGGTGAGCGGGCGTCAAAGGTTCTATCGACCTCGCAGTCGATGATTGATTTCAGTTCCACGTGAGCGCAGACGTGAGGCGGTGCGTGATGGGCGTGGGCGCGCAGTTCTTGCGAGAACAATGAATTCCGAGAAATCTCCAGACTCGATGAGTCTTTCCTCGATCTGACGCCGCCGCTATGCATCGGCGCGTCCGCCACGCATGAAAAATGCTTCGCGCCACGGGCATGCCGACCGACGGCGCACTCCTGATCGAGCTCGGCTCAGCGCCGGTTTGCGCCCTTGGCTGTGCGCTGCATCTGCGAACGGCGTACGATTTCAGAGCGCCCACTACGCTTCATCGCGAGGTTCCATGGATTCGTTTCGCTGGATCGCCGTCGCCATTTCCATGCTGCTCGGCATCGGCGTAACGCGCTTGCTGAGTTCTGCGGTCGTGATCGTACGAAACCGGCACGAATTTCGACTCGACGCCTTGCCGATCGCGTGGGCGACATTCATTTTTGTCGCGCAGATCCAGTTTTGGTGGGCGATCATCGAACTGGCGAAGTTGAAGAGCGTTTGGACGCTGGCCAACTTTCTGGCCCTGCTGTCGATGCCCCTGCTTCTGTTCGTTGCCGCGGCGCTCGTGCTGCCCCATGAGGCGCGCGAGCGCGACCTCGACTTGCGCACGGCGTTCGAACGCGATGGACGGCTAGCGCTGGTCGCGCTGGCGCTGTTCAACGCTGTCGCCTGCGCGGTCGACGTGACGTGGTGGTCGGCGGACCTCTTCAGCGCGTCCGGAGCAATGATCTGTGCGCTTACCGTGTTGCCGCTCGCGCTGCTCTTCGCTTCGCGACGCGCGTACCAACTCGCCATCACCGCCGCCTATGCGATTCTCCTTGTCGTATCGGAGATCGTAAATTCGCCGGCTGCATATCGCTGAAGACTCGGTGCGCCCAAGCCTTCATGTCCATGATCGTGCGACGCACGCACGCTCGGAACGAGACGCGAAGATCGGCCTCGATATTCCTGTCAGGCGTGCATGGAGCCGGTGCATAAGCGATTCGTCGTCGGCATGTGCGGCGCTTCACCGAGTCGACCGATGTAGACAATACCGCTCGCTGCAGCCTGCGTGGAACCAGCACCGCCGAGCAGCCTTCGAAGATGCTCCTAGCCCTGGCCCTACCGTCGTACGGTGATCACCGGGCGCGAATTCAATGTAGGAATACGACGCTCCGGGACGGCTATGTCGACGCTGTGGAAGCCGGCAGACACCAGGCGATCGGCGATATCGAAGCCGTAGTCGCGGAACGCGAGGACACCTTCGCCGCGGATGGGATCGGTGTGATAAACGGGCTCCGCCATGTGCTCGATGCGCCCGTCCAGCAAGCGCGCTCTCTCCGCGGTCGTTGCACCGAACAGCGGCACCGTGAACAGCATCACGCCATTCGGGCGGAGCACGCGATGCAGCTCCGCCAGCGCGGCACGGTCATCGGGAACGTGCTCGAGAACCTCGGTGTGCGTGATCAGATCGAAGCTGGCGTCCGCGTAGGTCAAGTGCTGCATATCCTCGCAGCGAATGCCGTTGCGCAAGGAACCGCTCGCAGTGTTCGCGTAATATTCGGACGCGCTGAATGTTCGCGAGCGTCTTCGAAGATAGTCAACCAGTGGTCCGGACGCCGAAAACTCGCATGAGTCCATGTTCGGCCAATCCAGTACCGCTTCGGCCAGCGCCAGTCCGATCGACAGGTGCACCGTACTTGCCGTGCACCGAATGCAGCGGATACCGTCGTCGTCGTTGTTCAGGCGGACAATGAGCGTCGGTCCGCAGAACGGGCAGGCCGCGGCGTGTAGTGAGGATTGCGAGAGTTTGAGTACCTCGACACCGTGCAGCAGCCGGGAAAGAAGTTTCATCGGAACTCAGCTTTTCTCAAAGGTGTTCAGCGTCAGGTGCGGCTATCGTGGCGCGCTCTGCCATCCATTGCAGCGACAGGCTTATCGAGCAGCGCAGTCGAGTCGTCGAGTCAAAAGCTTGAAGAAATGGTCCATCGATCGACAGCAATGCGAACCCGAGCACGCGAGCAAGAGTTCGTGCGCAGACTCGATGCATACGCCTGCTGAGTCCGCACGAACCCATGGTCGTTGATATCCATCAGTGATATCCCTCGGCGCCGCCTGGCAGCGCCCGCTCGGTGCGATGCTCATCCCACCTCTAGCATTGCTGACACGCTTCCTGCATGAAAGAAAAGCGGGCGCATGCCGCCGGATTCATCGCGCGCGCTAACCGCCAGTATCCGGTCCGCCGAGCCCTGCCGCTTTCAGCATCGCGTCGATGCGCCCGCGCGCATAGCCTGCATCGTCGTCAGCGTGCTCGACGATGTCATCCGCCACGCCCGCGAAGTCGGGCCAGAAACGCACCTCGTCGATGATGCCCTGCTCGGTGTGTCGGGCGAGGATCGAAGGAAGATCCGCTTCGAGCCGGTCGAGCGCGTGGACGATCTGCGGGTCGTGATCGGAACTGGTCATGGCGGTGCTCGGGCGTCGATCGTCGCGATTGTTGCCGCATTGCACCCGGGCAGCAAGCACAGCAGGATCAGGAATGCAGGATGTTGGCTCGGCCTTCTGATGTGAGGCGCGCTACGGCAACATGCCCACGGCACCGGCGCGCACGCATGCTGCGAAGCGGACACGATTCCGACGGCCACCGCGTAAGCGACGAACGCACAAAGCCGGTAGGACGCACGATGATCCCCTCTCAACGGGATTCTGCGTCTTCGATAAGCGCTGTTGCGCACATCCCATCGGCCGCCTATCGTGTGAGCAGTCTGGCCCCTTGAATACGGTGCAGCGCAGCGGCTGCACCATGACATCCATGGAACAAGCGTGACCCAATCCGGCCGAATGCCGACTGCCGTCGAGATCGACGACAGCGTGTGTCTCTTCGTGACGAACTGCGATCTGATCCTGCACGCGATCGCGGACGATTGCTTCCCAGGCGCTCCGCGCACATGAGCGTCAGTTACTTCTTCGCAATTTTCCCGGACGAGCACACGCGGGATCTGACCTATGCAGCGGCGGGGCTACTGCAGTCGGCCCTTGGCCTGCGCGGCAAACTGATCGCACCGGGTCGCCTCCACCTGACGTGCCGGTTCCTCGGCCGATTCGATGCGCCACAACCGCGTCTGGAGGAGGCGGCGATCGAGCTCGTGAACCGTATCGATACCGAGCCGTTCAAGATCCGCTTCGATCACGCCACCAGTTTCGACGCCCCGAAAGACGCGCCGTGCGTCTTCGTCTCGCCGGAACATCCGCCGGCTCTGATCGAGCTTGGCAACGTATTGGAGGATGTCTGCGTCGCTCGGGCCAGCCATGCGCACGCGCCATTCACGCCACACGTCACCTGGCTTCGCAGCAAGGATCGCGTCTATGGGCAGATGGCAATTGCGCCGATCGCGTGGAGCGCGCGCGCGCTTTCGCTGGCCTGCAGCACGAGCGGGGAACGAGACTATCGCATCGTGGGGACCTGGCCACTGGGCCAGTGACGAGCATCGGATCGCACTCCGGTGCGCTGGCTTTGGCACGGGCGCCTCGCCGGGTGGAACGACGACGCAAGTCCGCTGGGCGCTTCGAGGACGAGTGTGCTCGCCGTATGCACCCGCCGGTCCTTTCGGTGCAGGACTATCACCGCTGCGAAGCGTGCACGGTAGCGGAAATCATGAATTATCGGCTCAGCGGTTTGCCTGCAGCCCGTTTGGTGATAACAAGGCGCAGACATCCGATCGGAGCAGGAGTCGATCATGCTTGCGTCACTGGGTGCATCTCTCCGATGCTTGCTGCTGGTCTCGGTTGCCGTCACCGTAACGTACCCGGTTCGGGCCGTCAGCGCAGCACCCTCCAAAATCGCGGTGTTCGAATTCGAGCTCGAAAACACGAGTCCAAGCGGAACGACCTGGGGCGAGACGGCGAAGGACTCGCCGGCGATGAAAGCGATCACCGATCAAGTACGCCGCAGCTTGGAACAATCGGGAAAGTTCGAGATCGTCGATACGTCGCAGGCCGATGCGCCGGAAATCTCCGCCCACACACTGCGAACCTGTCACGGCTGCGATGCCGACTTCGCGCTGAAGCTCGGCGCCGATCGATCCCTGATCGGCGTCATCTCCAAGGCAGGCAACACCGAGTATTACGCTTCGGTCCGCCTCACCGACACGAAGCTCCACAAAGTGGTCTTCCAGAAAATGTCCTTCTTCATCGGCGGAGAAGATTCCTGGTCGACGGGTGTGCGCGAGCTGACCACGGAAGCCCTGTCCCACGCGGCCGACTGAGTTCGCCACGCCGCGAACCCGTTATCGAGCGGGCTTCTTCATTGCCGCTCTCGTCCGGCAGCATGCAGCCTTCCGAACTCCGCGCACACTCATCCGTTGCCGCACAGTTGATCCTCGCAGGGAATGCCGTCGTCGTCGCCGTCGATCTTCACGTTCGGACAGTTGCGCAGGTAGAACGTCGCTTCGGCGCAGGAATGCATCTGCATGCAACGCGTCTTGCCTTCGCAACTGAACGATTGCTGCCCTTCTCGCCCCGGCTCTGGCGCGTGCGCGTCGCCGCTGGTCGTGCGCGACGGCCGCGCGGGCGCCTCTTCGGCAGCGATCACCTGGCTTGCCCGCCAGCGATCGTAGGCGAATAAAAACGCGACGAAGCAGGCAATAGCAAGTGCGACTGCGCGCATGACCTTCCCTACGTCCGCTCACTCGACTCCAGCATACCGCGAGTTCTTGTGGGGATTCGCCTTTCTCCGTGTGCACGCCTGCTCGCCGCGCTGGGGCAGTGTCGCCGCCGAGCCGTCGCAACGCCTGTGAGACATCAAGCGCGTACAGTCTCGCGGTTTCCTGTCTTTCGACGCAGCGAGCGCACTCGATCGGTGCAGCTCGCCGCTGGCCGAATCCCGCGCCAGCCACTTCGTTTCCGGCAGCCCATCTTCCTCCCGGCGTGATCCCGCAGGGTCGTCGCGAGGCGCAATCCTATGAAATCGGTTCAGACCAAAAGCCAGCCGCGCAAGGCGTCCGCGCGCACATTCGTCACCGTAACGACGACGAGCGGCTTGGACGCCGTTCAAATCGCGATCGGAATGGAACGGCGCCGCACCCCGTTCCAGGTCGTGCCAGTGATGCTGAAGGCCGGTGAAAAGCCCTTGTTCGACCTGCGCGCCGATCCCACCGATCCGAATGCCGCGATCGATACCATGCGCTCGCTACTCGGATCGCTGATGGACGCGTCGGACCGCGGCGTGCTCGAACATTTTGAAATCACCCTCGGTGCCGATCTGCTGCGCAGAACGCCTGCGCGATGAACGAGGCCATCGAGTGGATGCCGGCAGGCAATGTGCGCCCGTTTCCGGGGCGATCCATCGAGTTCACCAAGCGCTCGACGAACGATGCGTTTCGCGGCATGTTTTCCGCCGGCGTCTATCGGGATCAGCATTCCGGCGAGCACGTTCCAGTCAGCGACGTGCTGAAATGGAGATACGTGTGACCACGCGTGCGATGCATCCGCATTCGAGCTCATCTGCCTGCTGTGTGTCAGGCACCACAACGAGAGGCTATGTCGATGCTGAGTTCGGTTCGAAGGATTGAGGAGAGCGGCAAGCTCGTAACCCTCAGCGACAATTCCAAGTGGCTGGTCGAGACCGTCGGCGCCATGAAGTCGCGATTCTGGTCAGTCGGCGATTCGGTCGAGGTCGGCAGCGGTCAGCTGTCGAATGAGCGCAGCGGCGACAAGGTTCGCGCTCGCAAGAAATGACGTCACGCGAATTGAGGTCACACAACTCGCACACGCGGACCGCGACATGCGGCGGCGTTCGAGCGCAGATTTCGCCGCAACCGCAACGCCGGGTTGATCGCGCCGAGTCATTCGGCCGAGCCGGCGCAGGCTCCGGGCGCACGACCGCCGCGCAAAATCAGGCCAGCGTTTCGCCCGCCGGTTTCGCCAGGGCGATGCTGAAAGCAGCCGCGATCTCCGCCGCATGGATTTGCAGGCTCGACGCCCAATCCTCGACTTCGCGCTTGGCCGCCTCGAGCGAGTCGAACAACGCCAATTGACGCTCGCCCGGCGCGCGCTCCCACCACGTCAACGCAAACTGATCGGACCAGGGGCCGGAAATCCCGGCAATCGCCTTGGAACCGACGTGCGCAACCGCGACGACGCCGTCGTAGCGGATCCGCCACTCGATGTCGCTTCCGCTGCGTGATTCGATGGACACATCGCTTTGCGTCTGCATGCTGTCGATCATGGGAATCCCCTTTTGCCCGGCCATGCATTGCGCACGCAAGTCGCATGCCAGCGGCTGGCGCACCCTGAATGCGGGAAAATCGCGGCTATCCGGCTCGAAAGTACTGAGTCTTGGCACTTTCCGACAAGGCGGACCGAGTGCACTGGCGAACGCGGTCGGCGTCACGCCACGCTTGTTCGAACCAATGGCGTGATTGCCGCGCAGCACTTCCCCGCGGCGAGCGGGTCAAGCGGAAGCCGCTGTCCGACGGCGAGCGCCGGCCACCCGATCTGCCGAGGCCGGCGACGTCGTTTCAGGTGTCAAAACAGGGCTGATGCGGCATTCGACCGACGACTCGTCGGCAGCAATGCACTGCGCAATTTCATCCGCTCCGATCAACGCTGCTCGCGCAGTACCTTCAGCGCCGCAGCGGACTTTTTGTCGACGTCGGCGACGCGGCACGCGAAACAGCCGCAGGATCCATTGCAATCGGCCGGACATGAGCCCTGACAGCGGCACGGAAAGCGCGTGTTGTCGGTAGGATCGATACGGTAGTAGCCGTCGGTCTGTGGATAGCGAAGGCGGCCGGCCGGCGTCGGAGCGGAGGGCGAAGCATTCATCCTGGCGTCTCGCTGGCGTCTCGCGGTGGCACGCTGGAATTCTGGCGGAATACGGCCACGGGCAATGTCAAACTTCGTTACCTCGCTGGCTCTGGGCAGACCGGGCCAGCAAGGCCATAGGATGTCTCCATCGTCCGAGGCAGGCCGCCGCGGCTTTTCCTTTACGACGACTCATGCGCCGACCGCGTTCACCGAACTCTCAAGGCGGCGCAGCCGTACGACGTCGCGCAACGGCGGCGCGCCGAACAGCCGGCTGTATTCGCGACTGAACTGCGAAGAGCTTTCGTAGCCGACCTTGAGCGCGACCAGGCCGACGTCGGCCGCCTGCTGCAGCAGCAGCCTGCGCGCTTCGTGCAGGCGCAGCAGCTTCTGGTACTGCAGCGGGCTCATCGCCGTCACGTCCTTGAAGTGGTGATGCAGCGACGAAGCGCTCATGTTCAGGCGCTGCGCAAGGTCGTCGATGCGCAGCGGTTCGTCGTAGTGGCGCTTGAGCCAGTCGATCGCGCGCGCGACCTTGTTGGTGCGGCTTTCCGTGGCCGCCAGCTGGCGCAGGCGGGCGCCCTGTTCGCCGGTGAGCAGGCGAAACAGGATTTCGCGTTCGAGCAGCGGCGTCAGCACCGCGATATCGGCTGGATGATCCAACAGGCGCAGCAGTCGCAATGCAGGATCGAGCAAGGTAAGCGGCAGCGAGCTCACCGCAATCGCCGCGCCGACCGCGATCGAGCCTGGCCGCGCCTGCCCCATGTCGGACATCAGATCCGCGAGCTGATGCAGATCGAGCGCGAGCGCGAGGCAGAGATACGGCGTCTGCCGGCTCGCCACGGTGATCTGCGACATCATCGGCAGGTCGACCGAGGTGATCAGGCAGCGTGTCGGACCGTAGTCGTAGGCGTGGCCGCCAACCATGACGCGCTTCGCACCCTGCGCGGCGATGACCAGCGACGCGCGGCTGATACCGCAACTGAGCTCGGAGCGGGTCGAATACCGATGCAGCGTGAGCATCGGAATGGCCGTGCGGTGCTCGCCGTCGACCGGCGCGAAGCGCTCGATGATCGCTGCGAGCTCGCGCTGCATCGGCACCGCTGTTTCTGCGGGGTGGTTCGTCTCGAGTGGACCATTCATCGCGAAGTGTGTTGTCGTTTCACTAGCCCGAGTGTGCACGATCAGGATCGTGCGCCAAGCCGCCCGTGCAGGATCGTGCAAGAAATCGGCAGGATCGATCTAACGTAACGCGCCGGGCTGGCACACACTAGTCTCCGCGGCTCGTGCTCGCGCAACGCGATTCGCCGGCACGCGTGGTAAGCCACTCACCTGCCCGAGGCACGCCGTTTCGCCAGCCCTTCCTCCCGCATCCTTTCATTCCGAGAGATATCACAGCATGACCACGACACGCGACTATGCCGCCCATGATCCCAATTCGCCGCTGGTGCCTTTCAGCTTCGAACGCCGCGAACCCGGCCCGCACGATGTGCAAATCGAAATCCTCTACAGCGGCATCTGCCATTCGGACCTGCACCAGGCGCGCGACGACTGGGGCGGTTCGCTCTATCCGATGGTTCCGGGACACGAAATCGTCGGCCGCGTGGTCAAGGTCGGCGCACTCGTGACGAAACTGAAGGCCGGCGACTTCGCCGGTGTCGGCTGCATGGTCGACTCGTGCCGGCACTGTTCGGCGTGCAACGACCATATGGAGCAATACTGCGAGAACGGTGCCACCTGGACCTACAACGCGAAGGAACGCGGCAGCGAGCAATTGACGTTCGGCGGCTATTCCGAGCAGATCGTCGTCGAGGAACGCTTCGTCGTCGTGGTGCCTGCAAGCCTCGATCTGAAGGCCGTGGCGCCGTTGCTGTGCGCCGGTATCACCACCTATTCGCCGCTGCGCCACTGGAAGGTCGGGCCGGGCCAGAAAGTGGGTGTGATCGGCCTCGGCGGCCTCGGCCACATGGGCGTCAAGTTCGCACGCGCGCTCGGTGCGCACGTCGTGATGATCACGACGTCGCCGGACAAAGCCGAGGACGCGCAACGCCTGGGTGCCGACGAAGTGCTGATCTCGCGCGACGCGGCGGCAATGGCCGCGCAGTCGGGCAGCTTCGATTTCCTGCTGAATACCATCCCGGTCGCGCACGACATCAATCCCTACGTGAAGCTTCTCAGGCGCGATCGAACGATGGCCTTGGTCGGCGTGCTGACCGGGCTCGAACCGCCGCTGGCCGGCAGCAGCCTGATCGCCGGCCGTAAAAGTCTTGCCGGTTCCGCCATCGGCGGCATGGTCGAGACGCAGGAGATGATCGACTTCTGCGCCGAACACGGCATCGTCAGCGACATCGAGATGATCCCGATCCAGCAGGTCAACAAGGCGTACGAGCGGCTGCTGAAGAACGACGTCAAATACCGCTTCGTCATCGACATGGCGTCGCTGGCCGGCAAGGTGGTCTGACGTTTGTACTCGTCGACGGCCGTCCGCAAAGTGCCGGCGGCCTGTCGACTTAGGCGTGCCGCGAACCATTGCGGCGCGCGCCGGCAACGAGCAGGCGCTCTGGATCGATCGACGAGCGTGCACGTCGACGATCACCATCGGCGCGCACTTCGCTGAACGCCTGCCAGCGCGCGCGACAGCCCGCGCCATAGCAGACTGCTGAAACGTCCAGATGCGCATCCGGACTCGCCGCGAATCGCTCGCAGCGCGCCGCCGCGAAGCAACGCCTGCTCGCCCAGTTGTGTGACCACGATCACGCCGGCCTCGCCAGTGGCCCGGATCGTGCTCCCTGACGAAGGCCGGCAGTTGCCGGCGACGAGGGAAACACCATGCGTCACATCGTGATCGTCGGTCTGGGCCTGCTGCTCGCCACCCAGGCTTTTGCACAAGGCACGCCCGGCGCGAAATCACGCGCCGAGCGCAAAGGCAGGGCGGAGACGGCTGCAGGCTACGACGCCGACCGCACCGTCACGCCAACCGACGCCAACGCGCCCGGCAACAACTGGGGCAAGAAAGAAGCGCCTGCGAGCAAGCCGCGTCCGTGCTCCTACGACGGCGCAATGTCCGATGAGGACATCGAACGCTGTCGCAGGTGAACACGCGGCACAACAGCGCCTGCGAGGGGCTGCACGGTCCGTCCGCCACCGCGATCGTTCCCACCGCCGCGGCTTGCCCGCCGGGAGGTCAAGACCTGTCGGTGCACTTGCTCGTAAAACGCCGGCCTGCAGGGCATGCAGTCCCTGCTTCTTCTTTCGATCAACCGATGACACAAATCCGCTGGCGACCGAATCGCGGCGGCAACGCAGAATCTGACACCGGAATCGCCGCACGTCATGACACAGTTTTCCGCTGAACCACGTATTTCCTATGGAGAGGCCTCGAACGATCCGTCGCGACCGGCGAGAGGGCGGCCTTCAGGTCTCATGTCCACGGCACCGGACAGCCGCAGCGGCGGGAGCAGTGAGGTGAGCAACGGCGACTTCATCGGACAGTGCCTGCCGTATTGTCTGAAGATCGTCGCCCCAGGACGCTACCGGGTTCTCAGTGAGTGGGACGTCAACTCGGCTACGCTGTCGCACGCGCGGGTTCCGCTGAGCCTCACGATTCCGCCCAAGCTGATGCAATTGCTGGCGGCGGCGAAACTTGTTCGACCGGATAGACTCCTTCTATATGACGAGAACAGCCGGCCGACCACTTCGACGCAGAACATGCAGCGCTACCTGACGATCCTCGAGTTGCTCGCCTCGACCGACGTATCGTTTCAGGACCCGCGATGAAGCCGCCGCCGCCGTGTATGAACCATGGATATGCTCGATCCGAACGGGTGGCGTACGTGCCTGGCACGTATTCTGCTTCAGCGTCAATATCCTGATCCCTGGACTGCTGTCATGCTGAACGTCGTAGACATGCCGATCGACCATCTGTCCGACCATGAGCTGCAGATGCGCGAATGGGAGGCCGTGATGGCCGGCGGCTTCGGTTCGACCGAGCACCGCCAACTGCAGAGCGAGAGGCAGCGTCGCTGCGCGTCCTCGCAGGACGTCAAGCGCCCCGTTTCGGTGCATTGAGCGGCCGCGCGGGCCTCGTTTCGGCCGTCGGCAACCTGACGGTCGAGCGAGATTCCGGGTGCACTCCCCGGCCACCGGATCGGCCGCTTGCAGCAACCCTAGGCGATCGCCGCGACACCTGCCATGTAGGGCCGCAGCGCGTCCGGCACCGTGATCGACCCATCGGCGTTCTGGTAATTCTCCATCACCGCGATCAACGCGCGACCGACCGCGACACCCGATCCGTTCAAGGTGTGCACCAGCTCGGTCTTGCCGGTTTCAGGATTGCGCCAGCGCGCCTGCATGCGGCGCGCCTGGAAATCGGTGCAGTTCGAACACGAAGAGATCTCGCGATACGTCTGCTGCGACGGCAGCCACACCTCGAGATCGAACGTCTTGGTCGCGGTGAAACCCATGTCGCCGCCGCATAGCAGCACCCGGCGATACGGCAGGCCGAGCTTTTCCAGCACGACTTCGGCGCAGCGCGTCATGCGTTCGTGCTCGTCGTCGCTTTCGTTCGGCTTGGCGATCGTGACCAGTTCGACTTTTTCGAACTGATGCTGACGGATCATGCCGCGCGTATCGCGGCCGTGCGAACCGGCTTCTGCACGAAAGCACTGCGAGTGTGCCGCCATGCGCAGCGGCAGGGTGTCTGCATCGACGATCTGCTCGCGCACGATGTTCGTCAGCGATACTTCGGCCGTCGGGATCAGATAACGGCGTGTTTCGCCGACGGCGGTCGCGAACAGGTCTTCCTCGAATTTCGGCAGCTGCCCGGTGCCCTGCATCGCATCGGCGTTGACGATCAGCGGCACGTTGCATTCCAGATAGCCATGTTCGCGCGTATGCAGATCGAGCATGAACTGCGCGAGCGCACGGTGCAGACGTGCAAGTTCGCCGCGCAGCACGGTGAAGCGCGCGCCGGACAGCTTGGCGCCGGTATCGCCATCGAGCCAGCCCTTGTGCGCGCCGAGTTCGACATGGTCTTTCACGGCGAAGTCGAACGCGCGCGGCATGCCCCAGCGATGCTGCTCGACGTTGTCGTGCTCGTCCTTGCCGGGTGGCACCGATTCATGCGGAAGATTCGGCATTCCGAGCGCGATGTCGGCCAGTCGCGCCTGCACCTCGGCCAGCTTGTGCTCGTTCGCCTTCAGCTGGTCGCCGATGCCGGCGACTTCGGCCATCAACGCAGCCGCATCCTCGCCCTTAGCCTTGGCCTGCCCGATCGCCTTCGAACGCGTGTTGCGCAGGTTCTGCAACTCCTGCGTCTCGGTCTGCGCGCTCTTGCGCTGCGCTTCGAGCGACTCGATCGCCGCTTTATCGAGAGAGAAACCACGCGCGGCGAGACGCTCGACGACGACGTCGAGATGAGCGCGCAGCAGGACTGGATCGAGCATGGGGCATCCGGAATGACGAAAGACGCCGATTATAACCGCGCCGTCCGGATCGCTCGCAGCATGCCGCGACGCAAGCCGTCGCGCGTGTGCACGCCGGGCGCGCTGAATCGACGCGCCGGCGCTTCATCGCGTGCGGCAGCGCCTAGCGGCGGCCGAGCCACCAGGCAATCGCAACACCGGCGAGCAGCCATCCCACGCCCTGGTCGATCAGGTTGCCGGCGAGGTAATCGCCGGGAAAGCGATACCAGGTGCCGAGCGGCACAATGTTCGCAAGCCAGCCGAACACGCCGAAGGCCGTCGCACCCAACACGCGCGTGCCGAAGCCCCACACCGTGGCGGCGAGAACCCAGGCGATCAGCAGCGCAGCGATGAAATTGCCGACGAACTGGGTGCCGAGCTCGGCGCCCATGCTGGCCGGATCGGTCTTCGCCGTGGCGACGACGACGAACAGCGACGGATTCGCCTTCGCCTTGGCGACCCAGGCATCCGTCGTCGCCTTGTCGCTCATTTTGGCTGGATCCATGCTCGGAAGCATGTAGATGCCGGTCTGCGGCAGGCCGGAGCCGGCCGACTGCAGCACGGCGTCTTCGGCCTGCGGCAGGCGAAAGCCCATCATGCCGACGGGCAACAGCATGTGCGATGCGAACTGCCAGAAAAAAATCACGATGGCGCCGAGCAGCGCCGCGATCCCAATGCGCATGACCCACCTCCCCAGTCAAGGTGCGCCCACGCTACGCCGGGCTCAGCCCGCTCGCAAGGGACATCGCGACAGGACCGGGCGCGTGCGGTGATCGAACGCCGCAGCGGCGCGTCATCGCTCAGCGCAGCACCCAGAACTTCAGCAGAACCGCCGCCAGCAGGGCGCACGCCGCACCGAAGCCGAATGCCAGCGTCGGCGAGCCGGCCGACCACAGCCAGCCGAACAGCAGCGACGCCGGCAGCAGGAAAAGTCCGGCAACGAGGTTGTACCAGCCGAACGCGGTCCCGCTCTGCCCGCTCGGCACGAGGTCGGCGACGAACGCCTTCTCGGTGCCTTCCAGCGCAGCGGTGACCACGCCATAAGCGATGAATGCGCACCACAACGCCCAATCGGCGCTCGGCAGGCAGCCGATCAGGAAATACACCAGTGCATAGGCGAACCACGCCAACCCGAGCACGTTCGCACGCCCGCAGCGGTCCGACAGCGCCGACAGCGGCGTCGACAGCAGCGCCGCCACCGCGGAGAACAACGCCCACATCAAGGTCGTGCGCATGGCGCCGGCGCCGAGTTCGCTCGCGCGCAGCAACAGGAACATGTTCGACGAATTGCCGAGCGTGAACAGCGCGAGCACGCCGAGATAACGCCGAAACGGCGGCGGCAGCCCAGCCAGCGTCCAACGCATCGGCTGTTTCGCAACTTGCGGTCTGCGCGCCGGCTCCGGCACTTTGAAGGCGAGCAGCAACACCAGCAGCGCGGGCACGATCGACAGCAGGAACACATGGCGCAACTCGACACCGAGCGCCAGCAAGCCAGCCGCAGCGAGCGGCCCGATCACCGCGCCGAGATTGTCCATCGCGCGATGGAAACCAAACGCGAGACCGCGCTGCCGCGGCTCGACGCTGAGACTGATCAGCGCATCGCGCGGCGCCGAGCGCAAGCCCTTGCCGATACGGTCGGCGACGCGGCAGGCGAGCACGCCGGGCCAGCTCGTCGCCAGGCCCGCCAAGGGCCGCGCGAAGCCGGCGATCGCATAACCGGCAATGACCCAGGCGCGCACACGGCCACTGTGATCGGCGAGCACGCCGGCGAACAACTTCAACAGGCTCGATGCCGCTTCGGCGACGCCTTCGATCAGACCGAGCGCCTTCGGTCCGGCCAGCAGCACCGAGGCCAGATACAGCGGCACCAGCGGATAAATCATGTCGCTGGCGAAATCGTTGACCAGGCTGATCGTGCCGAGCAGCCAGACCGTGCGCGGCAGCGCGCGAATCGCGCGGATCACGACTCGGCGTCGTCGCGCCGCGCAGCGCGGCGCGCGACGCGCAGCGATTCGAGTTTTTCGCGGAATTTTCCTTCGAGGCCACGCTCGGTGGGCCGGTAGAACGCCGCATCGACGAGCGCATCCGGCAGACACTGCTGATCGACCGCGATGCCGCCCTCGGCATCGTGGTCGTACTGATAGTCCTTGCCGTAGCCGAGTCCCTTCATCAATTGGGTCGGCGCATTGCGCAGATGCATCGGCACCTCCAGCGTGCCGGTTTCGCGCACGACGCTCTTGACCTGGTTGAACGCCGCGTAGGCGGCGTTGCTCTTCGGCGCAACAGCGAGATAGATCGCCAGTTCGGCCAGGCCGAGCTCGCCTTCCGGACTGCCGAGCCGATCGTAGGTGTCCCAGGCATCGAGCGCCATGCGCCACGCGCGTGGATCGGCGAGGCCGATGTCCTCGACCGCCATGCGCGCCATGCGCCGCGCGAGATAGAGCGGATCGCAGCCGCCGTCGAGCATGCGCGTCAGCCAATACAGCGCGGCGTCGGCGTCCGACGAACGTACTGATTTGTGCAGCGCCGAAATCTGGTCGTAGAACTGCTCGCCGCCCTTGTCGAAACGGCGCGTACGATCGGCCAGCACTTGGGCCAGCGTCGCCGCGTCGACGACACCATCGACGGCGAGCTCGGCAGCGATTTCGAGAAACGTCAGCGCGCGCCGTACGTCGCCGTCGGCCGCCTGCGCCATCGTCGCGAGCGCCTCGCCGTCGACGCGGACGTGCAGCGCACCCAGCCCGCGCTCCCCGTCGGCGAGCGCGCGCTGCAGCGCCGCGACGATCGCCTCGACCGGCACCGCCTCCAGCACGTGCACGCGGCAGCGCGACAGCAGCGCGGAATTGAGTTCGAACGACGGGTTCTCGGTGGTCGCGCCGATGAACACGATGACGCCTTTCTCGATGTGCGGCAGGAACGCGTCCTGCTGCACCTTGTTGAAACGGTGCACCTCGTCGACGAACAATACCGTGCGCACGCCCTGCGCATAGCGCTGCTCGGCTTCGGCAAGTTCGGCGCGCACATCCGGCAGGCCCGACAGCACTGCCGAAATTGCGCGGAATTCCGCATCGGCATAGCGCGCGAGCAGCAGCGCCAGCGTGGTCTTGCCGCAGCCGGGCGGTCCCCACAGGATCATCGAGTGCACGTGGCCGGCCTCGATCGCGCGGCGCAGTGCGCTGTTCGGCCCAACCAGGCGCTGCTGGCCGACGATCTCGTCGAGCGTGCGCGGCCGCATCCGCTCGGCCAGCGGCTTCAGGCCTTCGGATTCGGCGAACAGACTGGTTGCGGTCGGGGATGCTTTTCGGCGGGCCATCGCGTCATCATAAAGCAGCGCCGCGCGCCGATCGCGCCGCCGCATGCATGTCCCCACCGACGGATGGCCGATGTCGACGACGATCTACCGTATTGCCCATGCCGGCGACGCCGCCGCCATCGCCGCGATCTACGCGCCGTATGCCACCGACACGGTCATCACCTTCGAGACCGAGGCGCCCGACGCCGACGAAATGCGCGCGCGCATCGCGTCGATCGGCCGGCGCTACCCCTGGCTCGTCGCCGAACTCGACGGCGCCGTCGTCGGCTACGCCTATGCCAGCGAATATCGATCGCGCAAGGCGTATCGCTGGAGCATCGACGTCGGCGTCTATCTGGCGCCTGCGGCACATCGTCAAGGCATCGGTCGCGGCTTGTACACGCGCCTGTTCGAACTGCTGCGCGTGCAAAACTACGTGAACGCCTACGGCATCATCACGCTGCCGAATACGGCCAGCGTCGGCCTGCACGAAGCCCTGGGCTTTCAGCCGATCGGCACCTATCGCCATGTCGGCTACAAGCATGGTGCGTGGCTCGACGTGGGCTGGTGGCATCTCGCGCTGACTACACCGCCGCTGCCGCCGCGCGAGCCGATCGTGTTTTCTCAACTGGATACGGCGGTCGTCGAACGCGTGCTCGCCGATCATTCCTTGACCGGATAGACCTCGGCGCCCGGCTTCACGTCGCCGATCACGTCGACGCCTTGCGGCGGCGTGAATTTGAACGTGCCGGGCGCCAACTTCGGATTGCGCTTCCAGTCGCCGAAACGGATCTCGGTCGTATTGCCGAGCTGGTCCTTGAACACCATGCGCTGCAGGGTCTGCGCATCGAAGCCGAGTTCGGCGTACTCGAACTCGGGCTCTTTCGCCTTCGAGGTCAGCTTGAGCCAGGCGAAGCCTTCGCGCTCTCCCGCCTCGCTGGCGTTGAACTGGCTGTCGAGCTGCGAGAGGTCGGTCAGCACGGTCAGCGGCGAATGCGCCTCTTCCGAGTTCTGGCTGCGCACCGACACTTGCTGCAGATCCGGCTCGTAGATCCACACGCGCTGGCCATCGGCGACCAAGGTCTGCTCATACGGCTTGGTCGTATCCCAGCGGAACTGGCGCGGCGCCTGCAGCGTCAGCGTGCCTTGCGAAGCGTCGCCGCGATGGCCGTTCGCATCGGTGACCGATTGGTTGAAGCTGGCACTGACGGCGTCGAGGCCTTTCGAGAACGCCTCCATGCGCGAGCGCGCGGAATCGGCGGCGTGCGCCCCGGTCGCGACGAGAAGAGCGACGATCGCAATGACTAAACGCATACCCGAATCATCCGCGTGACAAACGAAGAGAGGGAATTATCCCTGCTTGCGCATGAACATCGACAGGCAAGGCGGTTTCGGCGACGAGCGGCGCGATGCGCGCTCAGCGCTCCGGCGGCGGCGGCGCCAGCACGGTGCGATTGCCGTTGGTTTCGGCGGCGCTGACGACGCCGTCCTGCTCCATCTTCTCGATCATGCGCGCGGCGCGGTTGTAGCCGATCTTCAGGCGGCGCTGCACGCCGGAGATCGATGCGCGGCGCGACTCGGTGACGATCGCGACGGCCTGGTCGTACAGCTCGTCGTAGTCGCCGCCGTTCTCGCCGCTGGATTCGTCCTCCGGCAGGCCCGATTCGCCGATGACCTTGCCGTTGCCAAGCGACTGCACTTCCTCGAGCACGCCGGGGATGTATTCCGGCTCGCCCTGCGCGCGCAGCCATTCGACGACGCGATGCACTTCGTGATCGTCGACGAAGGCGCCGTGCACGCGCTCGGGCGCAGCGGTGCCCGGCGGCAGATACAGCATGTCGCCGTGGCCGAGCAGCGTTTCGGCGCCGGACTGGTCGAGGATCGTGCGCGAGTCGATCTTGGACGACACCTGGAACGCGATGCGCGTCGGGATGTTCGCCTTGATCAGGCCGGTGATGACGTCGACCGACGGACGCTGCGTCGCCAGCACCAGGTGCACGCCGGCCGCGCGCGCCTTCTGCGCGAGGCGCGCGATCAGTTCCTCAACCTTCTTGCCGACGATCATCATCATGTCGGCGAACTCGTCGATGATGACGACGATGTAGGGCAGCGCCTGCAGCGGCTGCGCAGTCACGTTCGGCTGCGAGGCATCCGGCCGGAACAAGGGATCGAGCAGCGGGTGACCTGCGTCGGCAGCATCGGTGACCTTCTTGTTGAAACCGGCAAGATTGCGCACGCCGACCATCGACATCAGCTTGTAGCGCCGCTCCATCTCCGCGACGCACCAGCGCAGCGCGTTCGCCGCTTCCTTCATGTCGGTCACGACCGGCGCGAGCAGATGCGGAATGCCCTGGTAGACGGACAGCTCCAGCATCTTCGGGTCGATCATGATCATGCGCACATCGCGCGCGTTCGCCTTGTACAACAGGCTCAGCACCATCGCGTTCAACGCGACGGACTTGCCCGAGCCGGTGGTACCGGCGACCAGCAGGTGCGGCATCTTCTGCAGATCGACCACCACCGGCGCGCCGCCGATGTCCTTGCCGAGCGCCAGCGCCAGCGGCGACTTCAGCGCATCGTATTTGCCCGAACTCAGGATTTCCGACAGATACACGATCTCGCGATGCGTATTTGGGATTTCGAGACCGATCACCGATTTGCCCGGAATCACGTCGACCACGCGCACGCTGACCACCGAGAGGCCGCGCGCGATGTCCTTGTCGAGGCTGGAAATCTGGCTGCCCTTGATGCCCGGGGCCGGCTGCATCTCGAAGCGCGTGATGACCGGGCCCGGATGCGCGCTGACGACCTGCGCGTCGATGCGGAAATCCTTCAGCTTGAACTCGACCTGGCGCGACAGGGCTTCGAGGGTTTCCTCCGAATAGCCCTTGGTCTGCGGCTTGGGGTCGTCGAGCAGGGACAGTGGCGGCAGCTCGCCGTCGCTCGATGCGCCGGAGAACAGGGGAATCTGCGTCTCGCGCTGTGCGCGCTCGCTTTTCTCGATCGGCGCGATGACCGGTTCGATCTTGATCGGCTCGCGCTTGGACTGCTTGACGGTATCGACCTTGCGCACGACCTCGCGCTCGGCGCGCGCCTCGCGTGCGGCGTTCCAGTCCTCGGCTTTGCGCATCTTGGTCGCGACGCCTGCACCGGCGCCGAGCAGGAAACGGCCGATGCCGTCCATCAGCTTGAACCAGGACAAGCCGGTCGCCAGCGTGATCGCGACCAGCAGCAGCGCGAGCAGGAACAAGCCGGCGCCGTGCGAGCCGAAGGTATGCATCAGGCTGCCACCGATCGAGCGGCCGAGCACGCCGCCGCCGCCGGCCGGCAGGATCGTCGGGCCGCTCCAGTGCAGAAACGCCAGCGCCGGCGCTGCGATGAAGAACGCGACGAAGCCGACCAGGCGCAGCGTCGGCTCGAGGGGCGAACGCTCTTCGACCGCGGCCCCGCGCAATACCGTCGCGCCGACCACCAGCAGCAGGATCGGCGCGGTATACGCGACGATGCCGCCGAGGAAGAACGCGAGATCGGCGATCCAGGCGCCGAACGCGCCGCCAAAGTTATGAATATCGTGCGTGGGATCGCCCGCATGCGACCAGCCGGGATCGTTCTGGCTGTAGGTCAGCAGACAGGCGAACAGGTAGATCGCCAGCGGCAGCAACAGCAGAAACGCCGCTTCGCGCAGGCGTTTGTGCCACTGCTCGCTGAGTTTTGGGGCTGGTTTTGTCGGTTTGAGTACGCGCGCCACTCTTACAATCTACCCGAAATACTTCCAATAAATCATTGAGAAATCTGAAAAGCGGGTGCGCGGTCTCTGCCCTGCGCGATCCCATCCCAGTCCATCGCACAAGCCCCGGGGCCGGATCTGCCCGCGTCGGCCCCGAGACGCACTCGGCATTGTCGATGCTGATTCCGTGACAGGGCAAGTAGCGCCGCCATGGCGCATTCGCGCTGCGCAGCTGCACGGCCTCGCCGGCTTCGTGTCGGGGTAGGTAGCCCTTCTTCGCTGTACTCGTCGATGGCACGGCTACGGCGCACGGCGCAGGGCGGACCGCCATCGCAACTTTCATTCAGTGAAGGATCGAAACCATGTCAAACCATCCCATCCCGAGCAGCTCGCTCATCACGGCAGCCGGCCTCTTGGCGTTCGTATTCGCCGGCTCTGCCGGCGCGGCGGTTCCGAATCTCGGAGTCGATGCAGCGCTTTCGCTCGCCAAGGCATCACCCGATACCGCGTGCGGCAGCGACGATTCGCGCGCGTCGACGGAGACTCCGGAAAACCTGTGCCGCAGCGGCACATCGAGCGCGGTATCCGGCAACGGTCCGTGGACATGGACCTGCAGCGACGGTCGACACACCTCGAAATGCAGCGCCAATGAAGGCGCGCACTACACCTACCGGACGGTCGATTATCCCGGATCCTCACTGACGATCATCTGGGGACTCGACGATTTCGGCCATGTCTCCGGAGAATATCAATCGGGCGACACCACGTCGCACGCGTGGACCTATCGAAACGGCCAATTCGCAGCGCTCGATCCGGGGGGCCTGTTCGGCGGCCACTTCAGTGCCGCCGGCGGCCCGAATGATCTGGGCACGCTGTATGGCGCGTACGCCGATGCGTCGGGACTGCAGCACGGTTTTCAGGTTCGCTGGGGCAACGGCGAAACGGTCGACTTCGCGGGCCATCTCAATTCGAACGTCGACGGCATCAATGTGTTCGGCGCGATCGCCGGCGTGTACTGGGACAGCGACGGCCTCTATCACGGCATCCTGCGCCGCAACGGTCGCGACATTGCAGTAGATGCACCCGGCTCGCGCGAGACCTACCCGCTCGGCATCGACAGCGGAGGCGAAATCGTCGGCTACTGGAATACCCAGCCGGGCGTGCAGCGTGGCTTCCTTCGCGCGGCCAACGGCCGCTTCTCGACGATCGACGTGCCGCTGGCCGGCGTGACCGACACGATCGTATTCGCGATCAACGACGTGGGCCAGGTGATCGGCTACTACTCCGACGCCAACGGAGACCTGCACGGTTTCATCGAGCAACGCGGCAGATTCACCTACCTCGACATGCCGGGCGCTGCATTCACCATTCCCACCCAGATCAACAATTTCGGGGTGATCGCCGGCGAATATTACGACGCCGATTTCAAGGTGCATGGATTCGTCGCCACCCCGTGGTGATGGTCTGACCAGAATCGCTGCGGCGAACGGAGCGCGTCGGCGCAACAGGCGCCGGCGCGCACCGGATGGCGCGCGCCGCGAAGACGTGCGCAGGCGGCCCCCGCGGCAACACCGCGCGAAGCGTTGCCTGCGTCGGATCAGCCCGCTTTCAACGCGGGATGCACGATCTTGCCGCCCTCGACGTTGATGCCACGCTTGAGCGGCTCGAACTTCTTCCAGTTCTTGTCCGAGGCCAACCGCTGCACGTACGGCAGGATCGCCGCGCAGATCGCCTGCGACGAGGTCTGCGGCACGGCGCCCGGCATGTTGGTCACGCAGAAATGAATGACCCCGTCGACCAGGTACGTCGGATCGGCGTAGGTTGTCGGCTTCGACGTCTCGAAGCAGCCGCCCTGATCGATCGAGATGTCGACGAGCACGCTGCCCGGTTCCATCGACTTGACCATCGCGCGCGTGACGACGTGCGGTGCCTTCGCGCTCGGGATCAATACCGCGCCGATGACCAAGTCCGCATTCTTCACTTCCTTGGCGACCGTCTCCTCGTACGGATACAGCGCGGTCACGTTCGGGCCGAGATTCATCATTTCGCGCAGACGGTCCTGGCGCTTCTCGAACACGACGACATTGGCGCCGGCCGCCGCGGCGAGCTCAGCGGAATTGCGCCCCGCAGCGCCGGCGCCGAACACGACGACCTTGCCGCGTTCGGTCGACGGCAGGCCGCCGAGGAGCTTGCCCTTGCCGCCGGCCGGCTGATGAAGAAGATGCGTACCGATCTGTGTCGCGATGCGGCCGGCGATGATCGACATCGGCGCGAGCAGCGGCAGCGAGCCGTCGGCTTCCTCGACTGATTCGAACGCGATACCGGTCAGGCCGATATCGAGCAGCTGCTTGGTCAGCTTCGGCTCGGGCGCGAGGTGCAGATAGCAGAACAGCAGGTGTTCCTTGCGCAGCAGCTTGAGGTCGCCAGCGATCGGCTCCTTCACCTTGACGATCAGCTCGCCCACTTCGTAAAGCTTCTTCGCGCTCGGCACCAGCTTGACGCCGACGCTCGCGTACTCTTCGTCGCTGAAACCGCTTTTCAAGCCGGCTCCGGCCTGCACGAACACATCGTGGCCGCGACGCACCAGATCGGCGCACGCAGCGGGAACGAGGGCGACGCGGCCTTCCAGCGTCTTGGTTTCGGAGGGGACACCGATACGCATTTCGAAAAATCCTCAGAGGAGCGGTTTGGGGAAGTCCGCGGGCGGGCCACAAAGATCGTCGCGGCACGCCTTGAATCGCGCGCGCGTTCCCTCCATTCTCCGGGTTCCCCGCGCACCCGCACGCCGCAATGCGGCACACGGAAGCAGACGGTAATCAGGTTCGCCGGCGGCACCACTCGAAGCACCGGCGTCGGAAGAAAACAGCCAAGATGGTCGCCCTGCAGGCGGCCAGGATTATATGGGAAGGTCTGCACGACTTGTAGGTCATTGCGTTCGGCCTCCATCGTGCCTATCTCCAGCAACCCGCACCGCTTGCGTCGCAGGCGTCGTTCCCAAAGGTTCTCAATGAGCACTGCCAAGCATTCGCGTCTGATCATCCTCGGCTCGGGTCCAGCCGGCTACACCGCCGCCGTCTACGCGGCACGCGCCAACTTGAAGCCCACCTTGATCACCGGCCTTGCCCAGGGCGGCCAGCTGATGACGACGACCGAGGTCGACAACTGGCCTGGCGATGTCGAGGGCTTGCAGGGTCCGGACTTGATGCGGCGCATGGCCGAACACGCCGAGCGCTTCAACACCGAGATGGTGTTCGATCACATCCACAGCACCGACCTGTCGCAGCGCCCGTTCCGCCTGAAAGGCGACGGCGGCGAGTACACCTGCGATGCGTTGATCATCGCGACCGGCGCGACGGCGAAGTACCTCGGCATTTCTTCCGAGGAACACTACAAAGGCCGCGGCGTTTCCGCCTGCGCGACCTGCGACGGCTTCTTCTTCCGCGACCAGGACGTCGCCGTCATCGGCGGCGGCAACACCGCGGTCGAAGAAGCGCTGTACCTGTCCAACATCTGCCGCAAGGTCACCCTGGTGCATCGGCGCGACAAGTTGCGCGCCGAGAAGATCATGCAGGACAAGCTGTTCGAGAAGCAGCGCGCCGGCAAGGTCGACATCGTCTGGAACCACGCGGTCGACAAAGTGCTCGGCGACGACGCCGGCGTCACCGGCGTGCGCCTGCGCAGCATCGAGGACAATTCGACGCAGGACATCGCCGTGCACGGCACGTTCATCGCGATCGGCCACACGCCGAACACCTCGATCTTCGACGGCCAACTCGAGATGACCAACGGCTACATCAACATCCAGACCGGCCTGCACGGCGGCGCGACCGCGACCAGCGTGCCCGGCGTGTTCGCGGCGGGCGACGTCGCCGACCAGGTCTACCGCCAGGCCGTGACCTCGGCCGGCTTCGGCTGCATGGCGGCGCTGGATGCCGAGAAATTCCTCGACAAGATCTAGCATGCGCGAAACGCGAGTGAGTCTGCGCGCGCGCTTCCATGCGCGCCTGCGCGACATCGACGCCGACGCCTGGAACGCGCTGCTGCCGGACGACAATCCGTTCCTCGATCACGCGTTCCTCGACGGCCTCGAACGCCATGGCTGCATCAGTGCGCGCACCGGCTGGCGACCGCATCATCTCGGCTTGTACGACGAGGAAGACCGCCTCGTCGCAGCGGCGCCGCTGTATCTGAAAGGCAACTCGCACGGCGAGTTCGTGTTCGACTGGTCCTGGGCCAGCGCCTACGCGCAGCACGGCCTCGACTATTACCCGAAGCTGCTGTGCGCGGTGCCGTATTCGCCGGTTACCGGGCCACGCCTGCTGGCTGGATGCGGCGCCGACGCCGATGCGCTGCGCGGCGCGCTGGTCGAAACCATCCGCGGCGAAGCCGAACGTCTCGACCTGTCGTCGGCGCATTTGAATTTCTCGGTCGCTGCCGACGACGCCGTGCTCGATCGCAGCGATTGGCTGGCGCGCTTCGACTGGCAGTTCCACTGGCTCAATCGCCCGCTCGACCAGGGCGGCTGGCGCGATTTCGAGGCGTTCCTCAGCGCGCTCAGCCACAAGAAGCGCAAGAACATCCGCCAGGAAAGGAATCGCGTCGCGCGTGCCGGCGTCAGCTGCGAACTGCGCCACGGCGATGAATTGAGCGAGGAGGAATGGCAGGCGCTGCATGCGTTCTACCTCGCTACCTTCGACGACAAGGGCAACTATCCGGCGCTGACCTTGGCGTTCTTCCACCATCTCGGACGCACGATGCCGCGCCGCGTCGTCGCCGTGCTGTGCCGGCGCGAGGGCGAGCTTGTTGCCGGCACGCTGATGCTGCGCAGTTCCAGCACGCTTTACGGCCGCTACTGGGGCTGTATCGAACAGATCGAGGGGCTGCATTTCGAAGCCTGCTACTACCAGGGCATCGATTACTGCCTGCGCCAAGGCCTGAGTACGTTCGAGCCCGGCGCGCAGGGCGAGCACAAGCTCGCGCGCGGCTTCCTGCCGACGCGCACGCGTTCGTTCCACTGGATCGCCGACCCGCGTTTTCGCGAGGCGATCGCCGATGCGCTCGCGCGCGAAGCGCGCGCATTGAACGGCTATCGCGACGATCTGCTGGAGCATTCGCCCTACGCGGAGCGCGGGTGATCCGTCTGCCCTTTCTCGAGCCGGGCGATCCCGCCGCATTTCCAGCGGTTGAGCGCGCGTGGCGCGAGCCGGACGGGCTGCTCGCCGCGGGTGGCGATCTTTCGCCGGAGCGCCTGCTGGCTGCCTATCGGCGCGGCATCTTCCCGTGGTTTTCCGCTGCTGAGCCGATCCTGTGGTGGTCGCCCGCCAAGCGCACCGTGTTCGATACTGCCGCGATGCACGTGCCGCGGCGGCTCGCGCGCTGGCTGCGCGGCTGCGGATGGACGCTGCGCGCCGACACCGCGTTCGCCGACGTCATGCGCACCTGCGCCGCACCCCGCACGCATCAGCCCGGCACCTGGATCACGGACGACATGCTTGCCGCGTACCAGCGGCTGCATGCGCTCGGCCATGCGCATTCGGTGGAAGCGTGGGACGGCGAACGCCTCGTCGGCGGCATCTACGGCGTTGCGATAGGGCGCATGTTCTTCGGCGAATCGATGTTCAGCGCAGCGCCGAACGGTTCCAAGGTTGCACTGCTCGCTCTCGCCCGCGCGCTGCGCGCATGGGGATATCCGATGCTGGACGCGCAGGTCGCGTCCGATCACCTGTTCACGCTTGGAGCGCTCGAACTTCCGCGTTTCGATTTTTGCACACGCGTCGCCGGACTGACCTCCTGTGCCGGCATCGAGGGAACCTGGCGTGCGCAGTTTCCGACGCTGCGGCCAATCGACCTCGCTGAGGCCGGAGCCGCTGCAACCTGCTGAAAACACGCTTTTCGTGCGGCAGAGGCAGCGGCCGCAGCGCTTTTCTTCGTCCCGCTGCAGCACCGAATCCGTGCGGCTGCGGCGGCTCCGCACCGCCATCGCCATCGCCGCCGAGACCGCAATTGCCGGCTTTGCTTCCTGTGGCCGCCTTAACGTGGCAGAATCGCGCGCCTTTCTGGGCCTTCCGGCCCCGCAGCCCCAAGGGAACAATGTCCAAAGATGACGTCATCGAGATGGAAGGGTCGATCCTCGAAACCCTTCCGAACACGATGTTCCGCGTGAAGCTCGAGAACGGTCACGTGGTCACGGCCCATATCTCCGGCCGCATGCGCAAGAACTACATCCGTATCCTCACCGGCGACAAGGTCAAGGTCGAAATGACCCCGTACGACCTGACCAAGGGTCGCATCACCTACCGCATGAAATAGCCGCGCCGTCCGCGCAGCGCATCCGTCGCCCCGCTTCGGAAAAATGGATCGCTCTCTGCTTTTACGTCAAATGCCCCGCGGCAAGGACGATATTGCAGCCTGCCACGCTATCGTGGCATTTGGATTTCCACGGTAGCCCCTGTTCTGCCGGACATCGTGCACTGGTTTCGTGTGCACGACGCTCCGGTCGTGGCTGAGTTCGCGCAATTTCTCGCCGCCAATCCCGAACACTGGCGGCGCGTCCTCAACCACGAGCTCGCCTGGGGACGAAGTGATGCTATCAAGCACGTTATCGTCGCCGAGGTCCTGCGCGACTGGTCGCGGGAATGGCTCGGACACGTCGCTGGCGCACTTCAGCAAGTCCTCACGGCGACCAATTTCTTCGACACCGACTTGCGCTGCATCGATCTGCTCGAGCGCCACGCACTGTGCGAACGCGCATGGCTGAAGCAATGGTTGGACTTCAAACGGAACCGACTGCGCCGGCAGATGACGCTCGCAGACGCCTTAGCGCAACGCCTTTCTGTTGGCTGACGCATAAAAAAACCGGAGCGATCACCCGCTCCGGTTCCATATCGACGTCGTCGACGCCTGGCTTACTCGACCACGGCCGGCAGCTTCTCCGCCGCCTCGCAATCCACCGCGAGCTTGCCGTCCTTCAGCGACAGCAGCACCTTGCCGCCTTCGGCGAGCTTACCGAACAGCAGTTCGTCGGCGAGCAGACGCTTGACGTTCTCCTGAATCACGCGCGCCATAGGACGTGCGCCCATCTGCGGATCGAAGCCGTGCTCGGCCAGCCAGCGCCGCGCCTCCGCATCGACGGTCAGCGACACGTGTTTCTCCTGCAGCTGCATCTCCAGCTCGATCAGGAACTTGTCGACCACGCGCAGGATGTGCTCGAAATCGAGCGCATTGAACTGCACGACCGCATCCAGGCGATTGCGGAACTCGGGCGAGAAGCTGCGCTTGAGCACTTCCATCGCGTCGGTCGTGTGGTTCTGTTCGACGAAGCCGATCGTACGCCGCGACGCGGCCTGTGCACCGATATTCGTCGTCATCACCACGATCACATTCTTGAAGTTCGCCTCGCGTCCGTTGGTGTCGGTCAATGCACCGCGGTCCATGATCTGCAGCAGCACGTTGTAGACGTCCGGATGCGCCTTCTCGATTTCATCGAGCAGCAGCACGCTGTGCGGATGCTTGACGATCTGTTCCGTCAGCAGGCCGCCCTGGTCGAAGCCGACATAGCCCGGAGGCGCACCGATCAGGCGCGACACCGAATGCGCTTCCATGTACTCGGACATGTCGAAGCGGACGAGCTCGATGCCAAGCTGCATCGCGAGCTGGCGCGTGACTTCGGTCTTGCCAACGCCGGTCGGCCCGGTCAGCAGGAAATTGCCGATCGGCTTGTTCGGATTGCCGAGGCCGGAACGCGCCATCTTGATCGCGCTGGTCAGCGAATCGATCGCGGCATCCTGGCCGAACACGACCATCTTGAGGTTGCGGTCGAGGTTGCGCAGCACATCGCGATCCGACGCCGACACCTGCTTGGTGGGAATGCGTGCCATGCGCGCGACGATGAACTCGATATCGGGCACATCGACGCGTCCGCTGCGCTCGCTTTCCGGCAGCAGATGCTGACGCGCGCCGGCCTCGTCGATGACGTCGATCGCCTTGTCCGGCAGCAGCCGGTCGGCGATGTGCTTGACCGACAGATCGACCGCCGCCTGCAAGGCTTCGCCGGTGTATTCGACCTTGTGATGTTCCTCGAAACGCGTCTTCAGGCCTTTAAGAATCTCGACGCTGTCGGCGATCGAAGGCTCGACCACGTCGATCTTCTGGAAACGCCGCGCGAGCGCGCGATCCTTCTCGAACACGCCGCGGAATTCCTGGAACGTGGTCGACCCGATGCAGCGCAGTTCGCCGCTGGCGAGCACCGGCTTGATCAGGTTAGACGCATCCATCGTGCCGCCGGAGGCGGAGCCCGCGCCGATGATCGTGTGGATTTCGTCGATGAAGAGGATCGCCCCCGGCTCCTTCTTGAGCTGGGAGATGACGCCCTTCAGGCGCTTTTCGAAATCGCCGCGATACTTGGTGCCGGCGACCAGCGCACCGAGGTCGAGCGACCAGATCGTGGCGTCTTTCAGCACGTCCGGCACCTCGCCTTCGACGATGCGCTTGGCCAGGCCCTCGGCCAATGCCGTCTTGCCGACACCGGCTTCGCCAACGTAGAGCGGATTGTTCTTGCGCCGGCGGCACAGCACCTGGATCGTGCGCTCGACTTCCTCGTTGCGCCCGATCAACGGATCGATCTTGCCCTGGCGCGCCAGTTCGTTGAGGTTGTTAGCGAACTCAGCAAGCGGATTGCCGCGCGCCTCCTCGCCAGCCTCGCCCTCGCGATTGGCCTCGTTGCCGGCCGGCTGGGCGCCGCCGGACTCGTGGCCGATCTTGGCGATGCCATGCGAGATGTAATTGACGACATCGAGCCGCGAGACGTCCTGCTGGCCGAGGAAATAGACCGCGTGCGAGTCCTTCTCGCCGAAGATCGCGACCAGCACGTTGGCGCCGGTGACTTCCTTACGGCCGGACGACTGCACATGGTAGACCGCGCGCTGCAGCACGCGCTGGAAGCCCAGCGTCGGCTGCGTGTCGCGCTCGTCGTTGGGCGGCAGCACCGGCACGGTTTCGGTGATGATCGAACGCAGGTCGCGTCCGAGCTTGGCCGTATCCGCGCTGCAGGCACGCAGCACCGCGGTAGCGGATGTGTTGTCGAGCAGCGCAAGCAGCAGATGCTCAACCGTCATGAACTCATGACGTTGCTCACGCGCTTCCTTGTAGCACTGGCCGATGGTGACTTCGAGATCCTTACTGAACATGCCGGAATGTCTCCGAAATTCGCTGAAAGCTATATGTGGATCGACGAATCGTTTTCCAGTGAGCTTGCAAACTTCACGCCTTCTCCATCGTACACAGCAGAGGATGCTGGTGCGTGCGCGCGAATTCGTTGACCTGGGTCACCTTGGTCTCCGCCACTTCGCGGGTGAACACGCCGCAGACGCCCTTGCCGCGCGTGTGGACATGCAGCATCACCTGCGTCGCGCGTTCGCGATCGAGGTTGAAAAACGTCTCCAGCACCACGACGACGAAGTCCATCGGCGTGAAATCGTCATTCAGCAGGATCACCTGGTACAGCGGCGGACGCACGACCTCGGGGCGCGCCTCCTCGACGGCCAGGCCCGGCAGATGTTCGGTGTGTTGATCGGGTCGTTGCGCCATAAGCGGTGGAATCTGGACGGCCAAGTTGAGTATACCCCTGAGTTACATGAAGCCGGCCACAAAATGATGCCGAAAAGCGGCGTCGCAAGGCCCTGCGTGACGCCTGTTAAACTGATCTGCTGATGAGCCAGATTCCCTTGCAGAATTCCGAATTGGACGACGACGCCGGTATCTGGCGTCCGCACGTGACCGTGGCGACCGTGGTGCCGCGCGATGGGCGCTTCCTGCTGGTGGAGGAAGAAGTGCGCGGGCGCATCGTGCTGAACCAGCCGGCCGGGCACCTCGACCCGGACGAAACCCTGCACGCCGCGGCGGTACGCGAAACGCTGGAAGAAACCGCGTGGGAGGTCGAGTTGACCTGCCTGCTCGGCGTGCAGCAGTGGAATTCGCCGTTCGGGCGCCAGTTCGTACGCTTCACCTTCGCGGCCGAGGCGATCCGCCACCATGCCGCGCGTCCGCTCGACGACGGCATCCTGCGTGCGCTGTGGATGACGCGCGCGCAAATCGTCGAAGCGACACCGCGACTGCGCAGCCCCATGGTGCTCGCCGGCATCGACGACTGGCTCGGCGGGCGCCGCCTGCCGCTCGATGCGATCAGTTATCTGTCGGCTCATCCATGAGCGGCAACGTCGAGAAGCGGCCTTGCATGGGCGGAACTCTTTTCCGCTCATCGATGAGCGGATGGGTCAAGAAGCGGCCATCCATGGCCGCACTTTTCAATAAGAAGCGCTTTGCGTGACAGGTCCGGAGATCATCGTCGGGATGTCCGGTGGCGTCGATTCGTCGGTCGCGGCGCTGCTGTTGCAGCGCTCGGGCGAGACGATCGCCGGCCTGTTCATGCAGAACTGGGAAGAAGACGAGCGCAAGGGTCCGTGCCGCGCCGATGCGGACCGCAAGGACGCCGTGGCGGTCTGTGCCAAGCTCGTCGTGACGTTGTACGCGCGCAATTTCGCCAACGAATATTGGGATCAGGTGTTCGAGCATTTCCTCGGCGAGTACCGTCGCGGGCGCACGCCGAACCCGGACGTGCTGTGCAATCGCGAGATCAAGTTCAAGACCTTCCTCGAGCACGCGCACGAGCTCGGCGCCGCGCAGATCGCGACGGGTCACTACGCGCGTATCGATCGCGCCGACGGGTTGTGGCGCCTGCGGCGCGCACGCGACCTTGGCAAGGACCAGACCTATTTCCTGCATGCGCTCGGCCAGCGCGCGCTGGCCGCGACGCGGTTCCCGCTCGGCGAATTGCACAAGGACGAGGTGCGGACGCTGGCGCGCAAGGCGGGCTTCGCCACGCACGACAAGAAGGATTCGACCGGAATCTGCTTCATCGGCGAGCGCGACTTTCGCGCGTTCCTGTCCGAGTACATCCCGGCCCAGCCCGGCCCGATGCGCACCCCCGAGGGCGCCACGGTCGGCGAGCACCCGGGCGTGTTCTACTTCACCCTCGGCCAGCGCAACGGCCTCGGGATAGGCGGCCGGCGCGACGCCGCGGGCGAGCCCTGGTATGTGATCGGCAAGGATGTATCCAAGAACGTGTTGTACGTCGCCCAAGGCAATGCAAACCACTGGCTGCAATCGCGCACGCTCGCCGCGAGCGCGCTGACCTGGACCGCCGGGCACGCGCCCGCGTCGACGTTCCGCTGCAACGCGATGACGCGTTACCGGCAGCCCGAACAGGCGTGCGAGGTCGCCATCGACGGCGACACCTGCACCGTCCGCTTCGAGCAGCCGCAGCGCGCGGTGACGCCGGGGCAATCGGTCGTGTTCTATGCCGGTGACATCTGCCTCGGCGGCGGTGTCATCGAATGCAGCGATGCCCCTTTTGGCCACTGGGAAGAGCGTCCGACCGGGAACTCGCGGGTTGCTTCGGGCCAAGTCGATTGGCGCCTCCCGGCTCATCCAGCAGCCGATTCGTCGGGGCATACCGATGCGTGAATCGCGCGTCATCGCACTCGCCGGCGTGCTGCAGAGCTGCCGGCTCGTGCGCGATGTCGCAGCCAGCGGCCGCGCCGATGCAGCGACAGCCGAGGCGAGCCTCGCCAGTGTCTTCCGCATCGATGCAGACAGTGCCGCCGATGTCTTCGGCGGGCTCGGTGGCGTGCGCCGTGGCCTGGAAACCCTGCTCGACCAGTTCGAGAACGGCGAACGCGACCTCGCGCTGACCCGGCTCGTTCTCGGCGTCCTGCGTCTGGAGCGCCGTCTGGCACGCAATCCGCGCATGCTGGCGGACCTGCGCACGGGTATCGAGGGCATTCAGCGCCAGGTCGATCATCTCGGCGTGACGCACGCCAGCGTGCAGACGCGTCTGGCCGAGCTATACGTGCAGACGTTGTCGCAGTTGCGTCCTCGCGTCGTGGTGCACGGCAATCCGCTCTTTCTGGCCGACCCGCAGCGCGTCGAGCAAATCCGCGCCCTGCTGCTCGCGGCCATCCGCGCCGCCGTGCTCTGGCGCCAGGTCGGCGGCAGCCAGATCCGCTTGCTGCTGCACCGGCGCGAATACGCGATGCTGGCGCGGGGGTTGTTGTCGCGCAGTACGCTCGATCGCGGGTAAGTCGGCGGCTGCGCTTGGAAGTCGCTCGCGCTGCGCGCTTGCCGGAAAGGGGAAATGGGGAAGAGGAAAGCCCAGCCCGCGCGCGAGCACGATCCCTTTCCCCTTTTCAGCTCGCGCAGCGAGCGACTCGCAGGCCACGCAGCGGCCGACTCCCCCACACACGGCTGTCGCAGCTCGGCAACGGTTTGCGCGATAATGGCGGACCCTATTCGCCGATCCGCGTCCGTGCGGGTCGCACCTGCGGCGGACGCCGCGGTCGCAAGCGAACGCCAGCACGATCAGGAGATGCACATGACAGACACGTTCTCGACGCGGGACGTTTTCGAGGTCAACGGTCAGCGTTACCGCTATTCCAGCCTCGCCAAACTCGGCCAGCGTTTCGATCTGAAGCGCCTGCCGTATTCGATGAAGATCCTGCTCGAGAATCTGCTGCGCCACGAGGACGGCCTCAACATCACCGCGAAGGAGATCGAGGCGGTCGCGAACTGGGACGCGAAGAAGGAGCCGGATACCGAAATCTCGTTCATGCCGGCCCGCGTCGTGCTGCAGGATTTCACCGGCGTGCCGTGCGTGGTCGACCTCGCCGCGATGCGCGATGCCGTCGTCAAGCTCGGCGGCGACGCGACCCAGATCAATCCGCTGGCGCCGGCCGAACTGGTGATCGACCATTCGGTGCAGGTCGACGCATTCGGCTCGGCCAGCGCGCTCGATACCAACGTCGAGATCGAGTTCGAGCGCAATCAGGAGCGCTACTCGTTCCTGCGCTGGGGCCAGAAAGCATTCAACAACTTCAAGGTGGTGCCCCCGCGCACCGGCATCGTGCATCAGGTCAATCTGGAGCACTTGGCCCGCGTCGTCTTCACCGCCGAGCGCGACGGCGAAACCTGGGCCTACCCGGATACGGTATTCGGCACCGATTCGCACACCACCATGATCAACGGCCTCGGCGTGCTCGGCTGGGGCGTCGGCGGCATCGAGGCGGAAGCGGCGATGCTCGGCCAACCGTCGTCGATGCTGATCCCGCAAGTGGTCGGCTTCAAGCTGACCGGCAAGCTCGGCGAAGGCATCACCGCGACCGATCTGGTGCTGACGGTGACGCAGATGCTGCGCAAGCTCGGCGTGGTCGGCAAATTCGTCGAATTCTTCGGCGATGGTCTTAAGCATCTGCCGCTGGCCGATCGCGCGACGATCGCCAACATGGCACCCGAATACGGCGCGACCTGCGGCATTTTCCCGGTCGACCAGGAAGCTCTCAACTATCTCCGCCTGTCCGGCCGCGAAGAAGCGCAGATCGCGCTGGTCGAAGCCTATGCGAAGGCGCAGGGGCTCTGGCACGACGCCGCGACGCCGCACCCGGAATTCACCACCACGCTGGAATTGAATCTGTCCGATGTGAAACCCTCGCTGGCCGGCCCGAAGCGTCCGCAGGATCGCGTGCTGCTCGGCGACGTGCGCAAGAGCTTCAGCGACGCGCTGGTCGGCTTGACCTCGAACCGCAAACCGAAGGGCGAGGACATCGCCGACTTCGCCAACGAAGGCGGCGCCAGCGCGATCGGCAATCCCGCCAACGACCTGACCAACGGTGGCGTGCGCGTGGAGAAGGACGATTGCACCTTCACCCTGCGCGACGGCGCGGTGGTGATCGCCGCGATCACCTCGTGTACGAACACCTCGAACCCGGCCGTGATGCTCGCCGCCGGCCTGCTCGCGCAGAAGGCCGCCGCGCGCGGGCTGACTTCGAAGCCCTGGGTCAAGCCGTCGCTCGGCCCAGGTTCGCTGGTGGTCACCGATTACCTCAAAAAGACCGGGCTCCTCGAAGAGCTCGAGAAGGTCGGCTTCTACGTCGTCGGCTACGGCTGCACGACTTGCATCGGCAATTCCGGCCCCTTGCCGGTCGAGATCAGCAAGGGCATCTCGGAGGGCGATCTCGCCGTCGCCTCGGTGTTGTCGGGCAATCGCAACTTCGAAGGCCGCGTGCATCCCGAAGTCAAGATGAACTACCTCGCCTCGCCGCCGCTGGTGGTCGCCTATGCGCTGGCCGGCACCTTGAACATCAATCTAGAAACCGACCCTATCGCCACCGGCAGCGATGGCAGGCCGGTTTTCCTGAAAGACATCTGGCCGAGCAACCAGGAGATTTCCGACACGATCGCCGGCGCGATCAATCCGGCGATGTTCACCAAGAACTACGCCGACGTGTTCAAGGGCGACAGCCGCTGGAACCAGATCGCCTCGCCGGACGGCGCGTTGTATGCGTGGGACGACTCGACCTACATCAAGAATCCGCCTTACTTCGACGGCATGAGCGCGCATCCGGGCACGATCGAGGACATTCACGGCGCGCGCGTGCTCGGCCTGTTCGGCGACTCCATCACGACCGACCACATCTCGCCGGCCGGCTCGATCAAGAAGGATTCGCCGGCCGGACGTTTCCTGATTGCCCGCGGTGTCGCGCCGAAAGACTTCAACTCGTACGGCTCGCGCCGCGGCAACGACGACGTGATGGTGCGCGGCACGTTCGCCAACATCCGTATCCGCAACCTGATGCTGCACGGCGTGGAAGGCGGCTACACCCTGTACGTCCCGAGCGGCGAGCAGCTGGCGATCTACGACGCGGCGATGAAGTACAAGGCCGACAAGACCCCGCTGGTCGTGCTGGCCGGCAAGGAATACGGCACCGGCTCCTCGCGCGACTGGGCGGCCAAGGGCACCCTGCTGCTCGGCGTGAAGGCGGTCATCGCCGAGAGTTTCGAGCGCATCCATCGCTCGAACCTGGTCGGCATGGGCGTGCTGCCGTGTCAGTTCGTCGACGGCCAGAACGCGCAGTCGCTCGGCCTGACCGGCCAGGAGACGCTGGACATCGGCGGTCTCGCCGGCGGCGAATCGAAGGAAGCCACGGTGACCGCGACCGCCGCCGACGGCAGCAAGAAGACGTTCAAGGTCAAGGTGCTGCTGCTGACGCCGAAGGAACGCGAGTTCTTCCGCCACGGCGGCATCCTGCAGTACGTGCTGCGCCAGCTTGCGGCGAAAAAGGCCGCCTGAGCCGGATCGATGCTGACGCGACGCACCGCGTGCGTCGCGTCAGTTCGCGCCGCTCCATTTGGCGTTGTAGCAACGCCAGTCGCGCTGTTCGCGGCGCCAGGCCGTGGTCATCTTCAGGACCGCCCGATGCTCCGGCAGCCAGCGTCCGGAGCCGTCCGTGACGGTCGCGTCGAAGCGTGCGGTCGCGCGGTCGCCGTCCACTTCGACTTCGACCCTGCCGATCGAAACACCGATCGAACGCCCGGCCAGCAGGCGCGCCCGCAGCAATTGTTCGAGCCCGGCACGCTCGAGCTCGCCCTCGTTGCCGATGAAGTCGTCGGCGACATGCGCGAGTACGCCGGCCTTGCTCTGCGATTCGGCAGCTGCCGCCATGGCCTGGACGTTGGCGCGGATCGCATCCACGTCGGGCGTCCGTGCACAGGCCGCAATCAGCAGGGCGAGGCTTATCGGGAAAAGTATGCGCATCCGGTTTTTCTCCTGCTCGCCGTCCGCACACTGCCCACGCGCATCGCGCTGCAATGCGGCTTGCCGCTCGTTCCGGCCTTATGCTGCAATCGCCTGCGTGCAAAGATGTGGCGTGCGAACAGATCCGGCAAAGGGTAGCGCAATCAGGCCTGCGCATGGCCGCTCCGGCATCGCGCGGCATGCCGCGCCTGCGGCAAAACAACCAGCTGCATCAGTACCAAGTACGCGAAGCGCATGCGCGCCCACACTGCGGGAGGAAGAATGACGATCGACGAACGGCCCTGGCTGGCAAGCTATCCGAAAAGCATTCCGGCTGAGATCGACCCAGGCCAATATCGTTCGGTCGCCGCCTTGCTCGAGGAATGCTGCGACCGTTTTCGTCATCGGCCCGCGTTCACCAACATGGGCAAGCAGATCACCTACGATCAGCTGGACAAGCTGAGCGCGCACTTCGCCGCGTTCCTGTTGAACGACCTCCAGCTGAAGAAAGGCGATCGTGTCGCCCTGATGCTGCCGAACGTGCTGCAGTACCCGATCGCGATCATGGCGGTGCTGCGTGCGGGCCTGACCGTGGTCAACACCAATCCCATGTACACCGCGCGCGAACTCAAGCATCAGCTCGACGACTCCGGCGCCAGCGCGATCGTGGTTCTCGACAACTTTGCCAAGACCGTCGCCGACGTCATCGACGGCACACCGTGCAAACATGTGATCTGCACGGCGATCGGCGACATGCTGGATTTTCCGAAGTCGCTCATCACCAACCTGGTCGTGCGCTACGTCAAGAAACTGGTGCCGGCCTATTCGATTCCGCGCGCGATCCGTTTCAACGATGCGCTCAAGCGCGGCTCGCGTTCCAAGCCGGGGCGGATCGACGTCAGCCCGGACGACATCGCATTCCTGCAGTACACCGGCGGCACCACCGGCGTCGCCAAGGGCGCCATGCTGACCCACCGCAACATGGTCGCGAACATGCTGCAGGCGTTCGCCTGGATCAGTCCGAATATGCGCGAGGGCGAGGAAGTCGTCGTCACCGCGCTGCCGCTGTATCACATCTTCGCGCTGACGGCCAACTTCCTCACGTTCGCGCGCGTCGGCGGATTCAATCACCTGATCACCAATCCGCGCGACATGCCCGGCTTCGTGCGCGACATCCGCAAGATCCGCTTCACTGCGCTGACCGGCGTCAATACCTTGTTTGCCGGGCTGCTCAACACGCCCGGTTTCGACCAGGTGGATTTTTCGCAGCTGCACCTGACGCTCGGCGGCGGCATGGCCGTGCAGCGCGCCGTTGCGGAGCGCTGGAAAAAAGTGACCGGCTGCACGCTCGCCGAAGCCTACGGCCTTACCGAGACCTGCCCCGCCGTCTGCATCAACCCGCTCGACATCGCCGAGTACAACGGCTCGATCGGCCTGCCGATTCCATCGACGGATCTGAGCATCCGCGACGACGACGGCCATGCATTGAACATCGGTGAAACCGGCGAGCTGTGCGTGCACGGCCCGCAAGTCATGAAAGGCTACTGGAACCGACCGGAGGAGACCGCGAACGTATTGTCGGCGGACGGCTGGCTGCGCACCGGCGACATCGCGCGCATCGACGAAAAAGGCTTCGTCTACATCGTCGACCGCAAGAAGGACATGATTCTGGTTTCAGGCTTCAACGTATACCCGAACGAGATCGAGGACATCGTCGCGCAGATGCCCGGCGTGCTCGAAGTCGCCGCGGTCGGCGTCCCCGACGAAAAATCCGGCGAGGCGGTCAAACTGGTGATCGTGCGCAAGGATCCCGGCCTCACCGCCGAAGCAGTGCGCGAACACTGCAAGGCCAATCTCACCGGCTACAAGCTGCCGCGACTGATCGAGTTCCGTGACTCGCTGCCGAAGACGAACGTAGGCAAGATCCTGCGCCGCGAACTGCGCGATGCCGTGAACAAGACTGCGGCCTGAGGCGCATCTCGCGCCGGCTCGCCGCGTGCGGCCGACAGCCGCATGCCTGCAGCGACCCTGCCCGCATCACGTCGTCGAGTACGGCTCCAGCCGGTCGGCATAGCCGCCGAGCAAATTCCACAATGGGATTTCCTTGTCCTCGGGGATGCGCGCATAGGCGAATGCGAGTTCATCCTCGGTGACGCGCGCCAGCCGCGCTTCGACATGGATGTCGAGGGCCTCGCCGAACAGCATGTCGAGCGCGTAGAGGTCGCCGATCCGGCCGCTCCAGGCGTCCGGACGCGCCACCAGCACGCCGGTCGCCGAAATGTTCTCGACTTCGCTGCTCCAGGCCTGGCTGCCGCGGCTCAGGTAGACGGCCGACCGGATCGGCATCCGCGCCGGCCGCAACGGGCCGTGTTCGGCTTGTTTCGTAGTGGTCATGCATCCCCGCCCATTGCGCTGCGCCCCCGGCTCCACGGAATCTTGCAACTAACGATTACTCATATGAGACACACGTTGTCAATATCGAGCGAAACTTCAGCTAGACTGGTTGCGATCGTCCCGTTTTGGGGCACTGGAGGGGTGCAGAGCGTTTGCCGCTCGGTCTGCGATCAACGAGCGGCTTCCTGTCCTGAGGGTAATACCATGACCGCCGTCGAATCCTTGCATCGTGATACCGATTATCGTCTCCTGCGCACCATTGAAGATCCGGCGGCCAACGCCCACTGGTGCTTCATGCATGCGCATCGTTTCCCGCGCGACACCGGCTATCGTGCCTGTTTCTCCGTCGCGCTGATGAAGGAAATGCGCGAGTTCCTGAAGCGCACGTCCGATCGCCTGACTCTGCGATCCTCCAATTCGGACGCCAGCCTCACCCATGTCGTCATCACGTCGGACGCCAACGTCTACAACCTCGGCGGCGATCTCGAGCTCTTCTGCCGCCTGATCCGCGAGCGCAATCGCGAGCATCTGCTCGCCTACGCCCGCCTGTGCGTCGAAGGCGTACACGAGATCCATGCCGGTTTGAACCGCAACGCACACACGGTCGCGCTCGTGCAGGGCGATGCGCTCGGCGGCGGGCTCGAGCTCGCACTGTCGTGCCAGACCATCGTCGCCGAGAGCGGCGTCGGCATGGGTTTTCCGGAAGTGCTGTTCGATCTGTTCCCGGGTATGGGCGCCTACTCGTTCCTGTGCCAGCGCGTGAGCCCGCGCTTCGCAGAGGAAATGATGTTGAACGGTACGATCTATTCCAGCGACGAGCTGCATCGTCTCGGCCTCATCGATGTGCTGGTGCCGAAGGGCGAAGGCGTGCAGGCGGTACACGAACTGATCCGCCGCAACCAGCGCATTCCGCATGCGCGTACCGCGATGAATCGCGTGCGCCAGATCCGCAATCCGGTGACCCTGACCGAACTGATGCAGGTGACGGAAATCTGGGTTGATACGGCGATGCAGCTCGGCGAAAAGTCGCTGCGCACCATGGAGCGCCTGATCCGTGCCCAGCAGAAGCGGCCGCAGGCGGTCGAGTCGATGGAGCATTCAACCGTCGAGATCGCCCAAGCCGCGACGTTCTGAGCAAGCCGGACGTACCCGGCAAGCCGTTTGCCCGCGTGCGGCCGCCAAAGGCCGCGTTCGACCTGCGAAGCCGGATCAATGGATGCGATCCGGCTCGCTGCTCCCGGTCTGCGGGGATGCGGCGGGCGACTTCAACGAGGTACGCGCGAGCTCGAGCTGTTCGCGCAATTGCTGGATGCGCTGCGGCCACTCGCGCGGCAGCTGCCAGTTGCCGAGCTTCATGGCGTCCGAAGCGGCGCTCGACAGGCGCAACGCGCCCATGTTGCCCGCAACGCCCTTGAGCGCATGACACTGGTCGCGGAACGTATCCCAATGGCCCAGCGCACCGCTGCGCTCCAGATCGCCGATCGTCTTCAACGCGTCGCGCAGGCACTCGTCGACGAACAGCCCGACGAAGCCGTCGCCGAGCTGCAGTTCGGCCAGTTCCTCCAGCACCGCACGCGAAATCACGCCGTCCGCATCGCGCACCGGTTTACCCGCTGATGCGATCGTTGCGGCCGGTCGCGACTCGACCTCCACGTTGCCGAGCGCGACATCGGTCAAGGCTTCGAGCAGCCGGTTCAACGCGACCGGCTTGGTCAGGAAGGTACGCGCTCCCGCCTGCTCGCACTCGCGCACGGTGGCTGCGGTCGCGTCCGCGCTGAGCACGATGAACGGCGTCAGCTGTTGCCCGGCCTCCATGACCCTGACCTGCTTGAGCACGTCGAGGCCGCTGATGCCGGGCATGTGCAGGTCGATGATGACGCCGTCGAACCGTTCGCTCTCGAGCGCGGTCAGCACTTCCTCGCCGCTCTGCACCGCGCGCGCCTGGTGGCCGGCCTTTTCCAGCAAGCGGCACAGCACCGTGATGTTGGCGGGCTGGTCGTCGGCGACCAGCAGGTGCAACGACTTCACGCGCGCGCGATGGCGCACGAACGGATCGTCGAATGCGATGACGTTCTCGCCCGCACGCGTGGCCTTGCCGGCCTGCTCGATCGGCACTTCGACCGCGCGGAAAGGAATCTCGACCCAGAAATGCGACCCCTCGCCTTCGACGCTGTCGAAACCGATGCGGCCGCCGAGCAGTTCGGTCAGCGACTTGGCGATCGTGGTGCCGAGGCCGGTTCCGCCGAAACGCCGGCCATGGCCGCCTTCGGCCTGCTCGAAGGCCTGGAAAATGCGCCCCTGCGCGTGCGCCGGGATGCCGATACCGGTGTCGCGTACCGAGAAGCGCAGCACGGCGACCGGCTCGGTTTCCGCATTGATGCGCGCGATCTCCACCGCGACGCTGCCCTGCTCGGTGAACTTGATCGCGTTGGAGATCAGGTTGACCAGGATCTGGCGCAGATGGTCGCCGTCGCCGTGCAGCAGAACGGGTACGCCGCGGCCGCTGCGGATGTCGAACACGATGCCTTTGTTGTGCGCCAGCGGCTGCAGCATCACCTGGATGCCGTCGAGCACGTCGGCGAGGCGGAAATCCGACTCGGTGCATTTCAGCTTGCCGACCTCGATCGCTGAAATATCGAGGACGTCCTCGACCAGGGCCAGCAGCGTTTTCGCCGACGCCTGGATCACTTCGGCGCACTCGCGCTGTTCGCTGGTCAGCTTGGTCGTCGACAGCAGCTCCGACATGCCGACGACGCCGTTCAGCGGTGTGCGGAACTCGTGGCTCATATTGGCGAGGAAGCGGCTCTTCGCCTCGTTCGCGCGCCGCGCGTCCTCGGTCGCCCGCGTCAACGCGCGCAGCAGCGAGGTCAGGTACGCAGGAATCGCGATCAGGCCGATCAACAGGCCCCACGCCAGCGCCTGGTTCTCCAGCCAGTACGGGGTGAACAGAATGACCGGCACGAACGAAAGGCTGGCCAGCGCGACCGCGATCATCAGGAAGCGCGGGCCGTAGCGCAGGCCGTTGCCGATCGTGACCCACAGGTAGACGACATAGACGGGCGCCAGATGCGCACCCATCAGATGCATCGCCGTGCCCATCATCGTGTAGTCGACGAACATGCCGGCGACGCGGCGCACGCGCGATACGCCGGGCTGCAGCGCGATCGCGATCAGGATGCCGGCACCGGCCAGCGACTCGACCGCGACCAGCGACAGTACGGCGCGCAGGGACGAATCCTGGAAGCCGGTGATGCTGCCTACCCCGAGCAGGTACACCAGCACGATGCCGAGGATGCAAAGCCGGATGATCGCCTGCTCGTGCTCGCTGTCCGGCCGCTTCGCGTAGCGGGCCTTGACCATGGCGAGAAGGAAATTCATACGTTTCAACCTTGCGGGCTTGCCGCCCGCGGCGTCACCCGCCCAGGCTTGGCGGAGCCAGCTTGGCGTTGAGGATGTCGAGGATACGCGTTTGATGGGCCAGGAGAGCATCGACACAGGCAGGATCAAAAAGCGTGCCACGATTCGCTTTCACATAATCGAAGGCTTCTTCGGAACTCCAGGCGCGCTTGTACGGCCGCTCCGAGGTCAGCGCGTCGAATACGTCGGCCACCGCGACGATGCGCGCCGGCAAAGGAATGTCTTCGCCCTTCAGGCCATCCGGATAGCCGCTGCCGTCCCAGCGCTCGTGGTGGCGCAGTGCGATCAGCGCGCCCATCTGCACGAAACGGCTCTGGCTGTCGCGCAGGATTTCATAGCCGATCAGCGGGTGCCGGCGCATCACCGCGAATTCTTCGTCGCTGAGGCTGCCGCGCTTCAGCAGGACGTTGTCGGGAATGCCGATCTTGCCGATGTCGTGCAGCGGCGCTGCCGACGTCAGCGTCTTGATGTCTTCTTCCGCCATGCCGAGGGCCTCGGCGAGGACCTCGGCATAATGCGACATCCGCAACAAATGGATTCCTGTACCGAGGTCGCGGTACTCGATCGCCTTGGCGAGCCGGTACAGCGTTTCGCGCTCGCGCTGTTCGACCTCGTGCAGACCTTCCAGCACGCGGCTCTCCAAGGAGCGCGCACGCTCCTTGACGGACTCGCCCTGCTGGCGCAGCTGCAGCAGATTCCTGCAGCGCGTACGCAGTTCGCGCGGCCGCACCGGTTTGACCAGGAAATCGATGACCCCGGCTTCGAGCGCAGCCTGGCGCACCGGTTCGTCGCCGACCACGCTGATCAACACGATCGGTACGTCACGACGTGACAGCGAGCGGCGAAAACGGCGCGCGAACTCGAGGCCGTCCATTTCCGGCATGCGGTAGTCGAGCAGGACCAGATCGGTGACATTCGCTTCCGACCAGCGCAGGGCTTCGACCGGACTGCCGAAATCCGCCGTGCGCACGCCCGGTCCGATCGCCTCGACGACGTGCCGCAGCATCGTCCGTGCGGAAGGCTGGTCATCGACGATCAGTACGTTCAAGCAGATTCTCCACGGGTCGGATGCCGCCGATTGCGTTCCTTGTCGCAGCAATCCGTGGGCTTCGCGCGCACCGGTTACACCCTCGCGCCGGCACTCCACCGGAGCGCACAGGCAACGCGTGCGTTTCCGTGGTCTAGGCTAGCACAATCGAAGTACGCCCCACTCAAGCGTGCAGCGTCGGCATCGACGCCGCGCGCTCCGCAAAGCGCGCCGAATCAGGCTTCCGGGCGCATGTAGGGGAACAACAATACGTCGCGTATCGACGGCACGTCCGCAAACAGCATGACCAGTCGATCGATGCCGACGCCAAGACCGCCGGTCGGCGGCAAGCCGTACTCGAGCGCACGGATGTAGTCGGCATCGTAGTGCATCGCTTCGTCGTCGCCGGCGTCTTTCGCCTGCACCTGCGCGAGGAAACGCTGCGCCTGGTCTTCCGGGTCGTTGAGCTCGGAGAATCCGTTCGCGAGCTCCTTTGCGCCGACGAACAACTCGAAACGATCGGTGACCTCGGCATCGGCGTCGCTCGCACGCGCCAGCGGCGACACCTCGGTCGGATACTGCGTGATGAAGGTCGGCTGGATCAGCGTGCCTTCGACGGTCGCCTCGAAAATCTCCAGCAGCAGACGCCCCCAGCCGTAGTCCTTCTTCACGTGCACGCCGAGCCGCACGGCGTGGCGCGCCAGCGCGTCGCGATCGCGCAGCTCGTGCGCGCCGATGTCGGGATTGTGGTGGCGCACCGCCTCGGCCATCGCCCAGCGGCGGAACGGCGGGCCGACGTCGATATCGCGGCCTTCCCAGTGCAGCGCGGTCGTGCCGAGCGTCGCCAGTGCCGTCTCGCGGATCATCGCTTCGGTGAGATCCATGATCTCGGTATAGGTCGCGTAGGCCTGATACAACTCGAGCATGGTGAACTCGGGGTTGTGCCGCGTCGACACGCCTTCGTTGCGGAAATTGCGGTTGATCTCGTAGACGCGTTCGAAGCCGCCGACGACCAGACGCTTCAGATACAACTCCGGGGCGACGCGCAGGTACATGTCGAGATCGAGCGCATTGTGATGCGTCACGAACGGCTTCGCCGTGGCGCCGCCGGGAATCGGATGCATCATCGGCGTCTCCACCTCCATGAAGCGCCGCGGCTGCGCTTCCAGCCACTGCCGCATGAAGCGGATCATCGCCGAGCGCAGCTCGAACACGCGGCGCGACTCGGCCGTGACGATGAGATCGACATAACGCTGCCGATAACGCTGCTCGACGTCGGCCAGGCCATGCCACTTGTCCGGCAATGGCCGCAGCGACTTGGTCAGCAGACGCAATGCGTCCACGCGAACCGACAACTCGCCGGTCTTGGTGCGCATCAGCACGCCGCCCGCGCCGACGATATCGCCGACGTCCCAGGCCTTGAACGCCTCGTACGCTTCGGCGCCGAGCGTGCCCTGGTGTACGAACAGCTGGATGCGTCCGCTGCGGTCCTGGATCTGCACGAAGCTGACCTTTCCCTGCACGCGCTTGAGTACGATGCGGCCGGCGATCGCCACGCGGCGCGCAGCCGCATCGAGCGCTTCCGCGCTCCAGATGTCGGCATCGGCGAACTCGCCGTGCAGGTCGCCGGCGAAGGCATCGATGCGGAAATCGTTCGGGAAGGCGAGGCCCTGCGCGCGCAGCGCACGCAGCTTCTCGCGACGCTCGGCGATGAGCTTGTTTTCGTCCGCAGGCAGTTGATCGTTGGAATCGTTCATGAGGCTGGGTTCACGCGAAAGTACGGCGAAGGAAATCCGCCATTCCGACAGAAGCCGGCACAGCGAGTGAAATAAGGTTCCGCAAGACGCCTCATCCAGAGCGCTCTCGCCACAGCACGGTCGACGCCCAGCCGAGCCAATAGACGATCAATGCGATGACGGTTTTCTGGCTCACGCCGTGCGGCAGCGCGTGCCACAGCGCGTAAATCCACAGCGCCGCAAAGGCGAGCGCCGCCAGTCCGAGGGCAAATACGAAATGCTTCCGCTACGGCGCGCTGTAGCGCAGCCACCACGATTGCAGCAGCATCGCTACCGTCACGCATGAAA